>Ga0315279_10007767_pt1 | contig 13161 bp, 6 predicted proteins | sample YL17G06_20_MG_FD_203694 | JGI IMG/M metagenome (GOLD analysis project Ga0315279, IMG submission 203694) | Sediment microbial communities from Yellowstone Lake, YNP, Wyoming, USA - YL17G06_20 | ecosystem: Environmental > Aquatic > Freshwater > Lake > Sediment | place: USA: Wyoming | collected... | reverse complement strand
AGACAGCTGCCAAGATCACGCCGAGGAGTATAGCGGTTGCTGAGGCGTTCGGGCTTGGGTTAGACGAAGAGAAACGCTTCGTGATTTATGATAACGTGGAGTTGCAGGTGAAGCCTGACGACGTCGTCATGGTCACGGGCGACAGTGGATCTGGGAAGAGCGTGTTACTACGAGCATTACGGGAGGATCTCGGCTCCGAAGCTGTGGACATGACAGAACTCGAGATTTCTGGCACTAAACCGTTAATCGAGACTGTAGGAGAGACGGTTGAAGAGGGCATTGAGACTCTAAGTCGCGTTGGCTTGAATGACGCATTTCTCTTCCTCAGGTCTTATGACCAGTTGAGTGACGGGCAGAAGTACCGTTACCGCATAGCCAAAATGGTTGAGAGTGGCAAACAGTGGTGGGTCGGCGATGAATTCTGTGCAACGCTGGACCGCGGTACGGCGAAGATTGTGGCGTTTAACGTGCAGAAGCTTGCAAGAACCTTAGGAAAGGCTGTTGTTGTGGCCACGACTCACACGGACTTGTTTGAGGATTTGAAGCCCAGCGTACACATCCACAAGAGGTTCGGCAAGGAAATCTGTGTAGTGTACTATACAAACGAGCCCGCAAGGGAATGCAGCCTTGTCAGAGAGATGCGTGTTGAAGAGGGTACAATGCAGGATTGGAAGCAACTCGCCGGCTTTCATTATCGCAGTCACAGGGTAGTTGCGCCTCGCAAAATCTTCTGTCTTAAGCGGGGGACCGAGGTGTGCGGAGTGATCGTTTATTGTTATCCGCCTCCCAGTGCCTACGGTCGAAGAATGGTTCTGCCCCGAATGACGATGCGGGAACTGAACGAGAAACTAACCATTATTAACCGTGTTGTGGTTCACCCGAAATATCGGAGCATAGGACTCGGAGCGAAACTTATTCGGGACACCTTGCCCTTGACCGGTACGCCCTACGTGGAGATGGTTGCGGTGATGGCCAAGTATAATCCTTTTGGCGAGAAGGCGGGGATGAAGAAGGTTACTGAGCAGGAGCCTCAGAGGGAGATTTTGCGGGTTTCCAAGGTCCTTGAAGAAGTCGGGTTTAATGTTCAGCTGCTTGGAAGCGGGAACCATGTATTCCAGAAGCTTCAACCACTTAACGCCGATGAGCTGGAAAGGGTTAGGGAGGCCTTCATCAAAGCCGACCATCCACGCTTCTCAAAGTTTTTCAGCTCAGGCCTTCCATTCGGGCATATGGGGGATTATGAGAGAAAGGTGAATGCTGCAACCTTGGAGCAGCTTGCAGGCCTTATCAAGATCTGCGGCTTCTTGATGCAGACGAAGGCTTACCTTTTCTGGGAACGGCCCGCTTGAACTCATGGACATTTACGATCGTTTCTGTGGGTCACCCGCCGTTTATCACGGTCCAGGCATGCTCTTACGAGCTCAGCGCGCGCGAAGTCATGAATAAAATGGGGAGATTATTCGATGTCGTTTTCTACATAGGTATTTTTGTATTCAGGATATTCGTTATGTACTAAGTGGCGAACCCTCTCAGGACTCAATGGATGTATACGTTCTTTCACCTTGATGGCAATCTCTTTGTATGGGTCAGGTAGCGCATTCCATAGCTCTTCGGCTACTTTTGTTCCTTCTCTTGTTAAGATTATTCTTTTCGATTTACCATATTCGCTTTCTTCGCATTGCACTTTGATCAGTTTTTTCTCCTCTAATCTCTGCAAATCTTCATCCAAGTGTTCAGGAACTGGACCGTTCTTAGCTGCCTTAAATTTATCCATGGGAAGAGTATTTTCATATCCGTTGGCATCTATGAATTTTGAGAGGTAAAATAGAAGCTTTTGCAGATGATATTTGTACAGAACCTCGCCTTCTTTGAAATACCCTGGTTTAGCAAGTATCATCAACAATATCCCAACATCTTGAGGAAGAATGCCAAGACATTCTGCTATCTGTCTAACCTCAGCTTGCGCCACTTCAAACGGATATACTCGAATTTCATCTGTCTTCGAGTTCTTCAGAGCTTTGACGCATGTTAGGTGGATAGGTTCGCCCTTCCAATTGACAGTATCGAGGCTAATATCTGTCTCAATCCATATCTTTTCCATTTTTTCACCTTTTACGTGTGTTTTTGGGTTCTTCTCATTTCTTTAGGGGGTCTTATATCTGTTGTCACGATCATTTTTGTGTTCTCATCTACGTAGCAATTTAACTGATACATCGTCCCATCAACACACACGTTTTCAACCCAATTCTTTCGAGCGCGTTTCGGACGTGTTGGGTATCTCGCTTTCGCCAAAGTGCTCAAGATTTTCTGAATTAACAACGAAGATAGCTGACATCGTCGGATTGCTTTGTCTGTTGCAATCATTTGAAAGACAGAAGGTGAAAACCACCAAGGGTCCTCTTGTTTTTCCCGAGAAGGCATTATGACCCTCCATGAATTGTTATGAACTGCATTGTCGTTGTAGGACTATATAACAGTTGAGTTGCTACTGCCCTTTTAGATAGCCATGTTAGGTCAAGTCCAATAATAGAATAGTTGTGTATAAAAATCTATCGATTTGAGAAAATGGCTTACTCATTCAGATTGATGGTTTAGTCATCACAAATCCCTTAACAGAATCTAAAGCAGCGAAACTTTAAGGATCGCAGCCACGCGGTTGAGAAGCTCGTTTATGACGGGATGCAAGAAAAGAAGGAAAGCCTTCCCTGACACCTTCTTCATCCTAAACAACCTTCAAATCTTCCGAATAACGTATTCATTTACTACGAGCAAACAACAACAATGGAAAATTCCCATAGAGACAACGTTTAGCTAGTTATGATAGCGCGCTAGGGCGTTGCTAAATTGGTCTAAAATGGTTTTTATTCGCCTTTTATGATTTGGGGACAGTTTCGGACTTCGCATTGTTCCTGAATTCCTTGCGGCAACCAGCCTTCTCGAACCAGCGAAAGTTTGCAGAACGGAATTAAAACCATTTTTGACCATTTTAGGAACACGCATGCGCGCTATAACAGAAAAATGACAGTGTGCGCGATTGTAAGAGACTCATGAGAACGAATCATCTATCATTTCTGCGGCAGGGCTTTTATTGTGCTCGGTTTTAGTTTTTCTGTTTCTTCAGCTTTGTTTGCAAGTTCAATAATAGGAGTAAACACGGCGCGCGCATTGCTATACAAGAATACCACTGTATATTTCACTTTCCGAAAGAGAAAATAGTCTTTTCCCGCTGCAGAAGGGTTCTGTGGGAAAGATTATATGAACTAGATTACTTGGCATGCGCAGGCTAAGAGTCATCTATGATCTCGTCAAGCAATCCTCTCTCTATTTTTGCACATAAACCAAACTTGTTGGGGGCTCTTGAATGAATGTTCGGAAAGAACTTGCCCATTAGTGCCATATTTCCAGTACTCTCGTCAAGTAACCTCTTGTAGATAAGCACACCAAGAATCAATTCAGTCTGTGGTTCACGCTCACTTATCGAGTTTTTGGCAAACACTGTGCGCGATGCTACAACTTTGCCTGAGGCTTTGTCAACCTTCAACTCGACCCCTGGGGTTCCTCGCACGCTTGAGATCCCGCTCCAGTTGTCAATCTCAGACAATGTTGCGTCTACAATAATGATCGCATCTCTATCTTCTTTCTGCCCTCTGAAATGTTTATCAAACTCCGATATTATCATTCCCGTCAATCTATTCGGGATTCCGCCTCCTCCCAAATATCGGAGTATCGCCGTCATCTGGGGAGTGATTACTTCCACCCTTATTCGTCCACCGTCAAAATTAATGGAAATATCGGGACGCTTTAGCAGGATGGTCTCTTCACTCACTACTTCAGATTCCTCTGAGAGTTGTAGAGTGAAATACTCGCGGAGTTTACCAATCACTTCAATTTCACTATACGCCGACCAAAAGTGCGATTCATTTTCATCTACGAGCTTTTTCCTCAACTCGCTTGTTCCTGATTCCGTTTTGTCTATTCTGGAGAGACATTGGTCCATATGTATCAAGAGGCAGTGTCTTCTCAGCGCATCGTGAGCTTTCCATCTAGCAACCTCCAATTTTCCGCCATCAAATGCTATTTCTGCTTTCCGTATTCTCTCCAAGTATTCCTCTACTCCACATCTGTCTGAACCAAGGAGGACAAAAAGAGGACTAGGAGACACAGGCCCAACTTCCTTCAAGTTGATTAACACATCCAAAAAGCGAGCAACATTTGGGTATTCTTCAGAAGATGCTTTGACGAGTTCGGGTTTTGGTGTGTGTTCCGTTTCTTCTATCAATTCGACCAATTGCCCACATTGGAATATCTTGCGCTCTTTCTCGCCTGGGAACTTCTTGCTGTTCTTGCCTCTTCTAGCTGCGATTGCTCTGAGGCATTCAACGCAAGCTTGAAGGCAATCATCGTCCTCGTTGTTGACTGGGGTCCAATCCGGCTTTCTATCAACCGATTTCATATAATCCTGGATCGTCGCAATCACGAGACGATCATTTCTCTCTTCCTTTGACAATTCTTTCAAAGTCTCAGCCAATTTGCTCTTATGCTGCCTAGTCAAAGAAACTATGAAATCTGGGTAAAGAAACAGCTCTCTTATCATTTTTTCCTGTTCAGAGACGCTTTCTGTCAGCCAAGATTTGACAACTTCTATTGAATCTCCAACTTTTTTCTGGCCTATGGTTTCGGTTGCCCACGCTAGGGTTGCTGGAATGTGATGGAAGTTTCTGATCGCAATGTCCTTTATCATCTTGAGACTCTCTGAAACTTGTTCTGTTCCCCAGGCTGCCAGACAGCTACCTATGAGATCCTCGAGATTTTCCTGCCCTGACGCAACAGTCTTCGCCAGAATTTCAAATCTGATTTTCAATGGAACAGGATTCTCTCTTGCAATAGCCAAAAGCAAACACCAGAGTGACGCTCTATCCTTGATAATAACATCTAGGCAGTTGGTGGCCTGCTGCACCTCAACAAGGTCAAAGTGAGAGACAAAAAACCATACTAAGTGTTCTCTGACTTCAAGTCCATCATTTTTCTCAATCTGCTCAAAGACTTTCTTGGAAACACTTGGCGTAATATTCTTATTCTTTTTCTCGGCGTCAAGTACCCGTAGAGCAAATGCGGCCGAGGTCTGTTTATATTTGTCCTGAGAAGACAGCCGCCACTCGAGTTCAGTCCATTCCTTAGGTGTGTTCATAAATGATAAGGCTATAAGGAGACCCGCGAACTTGGCTGAGTTGAAATCTGTTTCCTTATCTAAGAGTACTATATACTGGTCTGCGAATGTTGTTTCCTTTTGGCAACGCTTTTTGAATTCTACCAAGATCGCTCCTACTCCTGCCTTTTCCATCAGTCCTGAGAGGACAGCATAGCCATCTTTTGGGTTTTCAGAAATGAGAACATAATCAAGGATTGGATCCCAGTACCATGCGTCATTCTGAGCTAGTTGCACAGCAAATTCCAGTCTGTCAGAATTTGGCCAATCAGCTGAGATTTTTCTCCAATATTGGACCAGATCATTACCACGAATCCCTCTCGCTTGCTCAAAGAAATCTGATACTGTTAGCTTCATACAAGATCCCAATATCGATAATGTGGGCGGAGTTAGTTATTTTGGTTTGTTTTCATGAGAAGAATTATCTAAAGCGCGCGCTTGCCACACTATTTCTTTCCCTTTTTTCTTGCCTCTTTTCGGTCCAATGGATTGTCAGATAGGTTGCCAATATGGTGAGGACAACGCCGACAACTGTTCCTACGGTGTAATCCCATGTATCAACCATGTTACCGCACTCTGTATGATCCTTCGGCATACAGCATAAATGCCTTTCCAGAGACGGTTTCCCATGGATCCTGCAAATGCGCGGAATTGGGAATATATAAGCAATACTTTTAAGGTAGGAGCAAGAAGAACCAGAGTTAGGTGAAAGGCTAATCACCAGACGCTACAAAATGTCAAGAACGGCACTTACTTCTTCTATAGTAGTTGTCGCAGTGGTTTTCATAGGCCTGAACATCTCGACTTTGGGTTACGTGAGTTCCTTTCTTATACAGACCAGCAGCCCCAAACCTCTTTTCATTCCTTTGGTTTCCTATTCAGATTATAACCTTCAAAAAAGCAATCTTGATGAATATGTTTCAAAACAAACGGGCGTTCCTGACTATCAGCAATCAGTATACCTTTCATATCAGGCACGAAGTGTTGAATTGGGAGATAAACTTCACGTGAGGATAGTCATTAATGACACTGGCATTGTCAAACTCAGAAGAGCCTACTTCTATGTGTTCATTTGTAATAATGAAGGAAAGGTGGTGTCAGTTTTTCCAAAGTCTGTATGGGTTTCCACATCGTATAAAATTGACTCTTGGGACAAGAATGCCCCTTCTGATAAGCTTTCCATTACCTTTAATGGTCGCACATATTCGATCCCTCACACAACCCTGATTGCAGGACAGGGAGATTATTCGGAAGGAAACAACCAAGGTGCAGCTAGTCAGATCTGGCTTGAAATGGATATCCCAAGCAACCCAGAACGGATCGGAGAGTGGACTCTACATGCCATCGTTTTTGATGACAAATACTTCAACTCAGAAGGAGCAGAGATTCAAAACTCAAACGCAACTGCCTTTGTCAGAGATACATTTCTTGTTATTCCTCAGTCAATTCCAGCAACAAGTCAAGGAACGATTCCTTGGAATGTCTTGAGCTTCTCTGCTTCTCTTTTCGCCACGTTGTTTTCTGCGTGGGCAATGATAACGAAAATCGCTCCTTGGATTGATTCAAAATGGAAGAATGCCGATGTAAGTGTAAAAAGGAATAAGCTTCTGCTCATCTTTCTATCTATAATAATAGTGCTGTACATTATGCTGTGGCTATTTCGCCCGTAGAATCGCCAAAACGTCCTTGACTTTAGAACGATCTCGTAGCGCGCGCGATCCTCGATTTTCGCATGCTTGCACTTCGCCTGACCAGTCACGAACCTCTAGAATGAGTAATTTTCCAAAATCTCTTCTGTTTTTCACCCATCCCAGAATATTTACAACTTTATGTATCCTTTCTTTGTTGAGATCCTAGAGCAACACACTTTCACCATGAAAAGCCTTGGTCATCTGGCGGAAGAACGAAAGTGGTCAACGGTAGAGCATTATGTGCTAGTTGCCATGAAATCTTATCTCATAAAGAACGGTTGAAACGAGTAGACAAGTAAGGTAAAGTTTTATCGAACCAACCAAAATATTTCACAAAGAGTGCGAGCGCTAGTAGAGGATTCTTCTAGAGGCAGATTTCATAAGCAATAGCGCGCTAAAGTAAGATAATGGTTATCTAAAGAACCAAGACCCAAGATTATCGTGTATGTATACTGTCCGCGCGCGCTAAACCTATAGCTTTGTCACACTGCCAGTTGGGTTCTTAGCCAAGTCTGAGATTGCAACGACGTCTTCCCTCTTTGCCCTCCCTTTTAGTTTCGGGAGATCTTCCAGAGGAAATACAAAAGCGCTTGGCATATCGTCTTTGCTTCCGGCCACTACTGCAACCCAAGCGTCAATATCCCATGTCTTCTGCGCTTGCACTATCTTGGCTGAGCCTATAGGGATTGTGGGCCTGAAACTCCCATGCTTTTTCCCAAACCGCGTTTTCACGGAGATGCCTACAATCTTGCCTTTAGGGAAGATTCTCCCAACGGCATCTATGGCGAACAGATCAAAACCTACAGTCCCCGCCTTCGCAACATCTATGCCTTTCTTGGACAGCAAGAAAGCGACAAGACTCTCGCCAAACTCTCCAGTGACGATTGCCTCACTGCCTATCTTGGGGTTTGTTATCCAGGCCTTTTTTGCGGGGCTTACTTCCATGGCTAAACCAACAAACTTGGATCTGTCTGATTCCAATATAAATAATCTGCGATGCGAGGGTTCTCGTCTGGCGAGAATGAAAGACGCAAAGCAAGTGCGCGCTAACTGGTTCGATGGTCTAAGAAATAACCTTAGCCCGCGCTACTTAAAGACATCTAGGTCTGAAAACTCGTTCGGTTCCAATTGCATGAAGTCTCGTTGCGGAATCTTGAGATACTGCCACGGTATCTTGGTTAGGCTGGTTACATACTCGCACCATAACTTGGCCGCTCGATCCTTGTGTGGCACATCGGGATCTTCTCGCCCTTTTGTCTCTATAAGGTAGTGCTCGCCATTTTCCAGAACGGCGACGAAGTCTGGTTCATAGTATCGCAGGTTCGCTACCGAGTCTGTGTATTCGATTGAGAATCCGAAACGAGAAGTAAGTTTAGCGAACTTTGTTACCTCTTTGGCTGACTGAAGGAATTTCGAGAATTCCAGTTCGAAATCATTGTCGCACGGAACTCGATTAAAGATGCATTTGGATGCTTGATAGGTTGGTCTTGAGAATGCGAAGGGTTCCATCTCTGAGAGTTTTCTTGGAGGCCCCGCTATCTCTGGTATGCGCTCTTCGACTATTATCGCTCGGAGAGCCTTGACAAACGTCTGAACGATGACATACATACTGACGTTGCTGCCAATTGCCTTGAGTATCATCGGATCGTTTAGGTCGACTTTCTCTCCAAAAGCTCGTTCCTCCACAAACTCGCGAATCTTGGGCACAAGATAGGCAAATTGAGATGGGAGCTTAACCCTCTGTGCAATCTCTTTTGCGTAATAGGATATTACTTCTTGCGCCGTTTGAGCCTGAGGTATCTTATACTCACGTTCTATCTCTTTCTGAAGCGTAAGGAAATCATATCCTTCATACCGGAATGTCTCAATTTCAGCCCCGCTTTCCTTCTTTGGCAACTTCGGGCATTTCAGGGTCTTAACATCAAGAGCTGCTATTTCCTCAGACAGGGACTTCTTTCGAACGAGTATAGGGCTCAGAACAGATATCTCAATATCCTTATCTGCCTTTTCAGGATCGACCATGATCGTAACTATCTCGAGCTTTTCTTTCCCAAGCTGGAAGGTACCAAACTTGACTCCTTCGTCCTTCTCCAAGTCTTCTACGAAACTGAGAAATGCTGTGTTGCCAATTACGTCGACTCTTTCGACATATTCACCTATCAAATCCCGAAACATCAGACGCAAACCCCTACCGATCGTTTGCTCAGGAAGAATATTCGCTTTCGAGGTATAGGGTCTGAGACCGACGACGACAGTGACGTTCTGCACATCCCATCCCTCTCGGAGCATCAACACGCTCACAATCGCGCTAACGGGACTCGTTTCGTAGTCGACATCTCGGGCGACTTTTCTTGCTATGTCTAAGTCACGCTTTGAGACTTCGCCCTTCTTGTCTGTATGGATTACTAGAATTCTGTCTTCTCCGAAGTCTTCGGGGTAATGCTTCTTAAGGTAGTCTCCGACATCATCAGCGTCGTTAGTATCGTTCATCATTACAAACAGTATTGGCTTCTTTTTCAGCGGTTTTAGCTGCTCTCGATATTCTCTCCATCGTTCTACACCGGCGGTCAAGTAGGCCTTGTACTTTGTACTCGCAATATCGGATCGAGCCTCATGTATTCCTGAAGCTACTCCCTTAAGCGGTCTTTTAACGATTCCATCCTGAATAGCTCGTTTCAGTGGATAATCGTAGATCGTCCATGAAAACAGTGTACCCTGGCTAAATCGCGGAGTTGCCGAGAAATCAAGCTGAGCTCCTACGCCTCCTGAAACCTTACTGTTTAAGTCACGAATAAGATCGTTCCATTTCAGGTCTTCATCCCACGTGTGATGAGCTTCATCATTTACTACGAGGAGAGGCCCATTTCGCCTAATTAGTCGCGGTATAAAGTCCTCGATAGAGCCTGAGCCAGTCAGCGGGTTGCGACCCAGAACATCTGACATTTCTTTTGGTTCATCGTCAACTTCCGCTGGCCTTTCGTACAATTGCTGGACATTAGTCAGATAGAGTGCTCCTTCAGAACGGGCTCGGTCACCTTCCCCTCGCATGTAACATTCAAAATCCCAGCTATTCACAAACTCCGGAGGTATTATGGGGTCTGTACGGAATATTTTTCCTCCGCCGAAGTCTAATCGCAGTCTCTCAAACACGATAACGTTGGGAGCTATCAGCAGGGTTGTCTTCGAATAGCCCGGAACGTTCTCCATAATGGCATTGAGATACTGCCATGCAACCGCAAGAGCCATCACCTTTGTTTTGCCGCTGCCTGTGGCCATTTTGAAACAGTATCTCGTGAAATCGTCGTGTTGTAGTAGCTCCAAATGTTTCGATTCTAGCGCGTACTGTTCAAGCATAGTTCGTTGGCGTCTTATTTTGCTCACTTCGTATAAGTAGACGAGAGTCTCCATTGCTTCACGTTGAGCTGTATTGTATGCGAAAATTCGACCGTCTGCCAGTCTGTGGTCTGAGTGAAACCAGTAGTTTAGCAACGTTTTAGATGTCTCTGTGCATCCTTTAGGCGTGGTGTAATTGCTTTTTACCCACTCGTCCACCGCATTCCTGATGGCTGGAACACAAGGTGCGGTTCCAATCGGAGCCACGACCTTCAGTTCTCCTTTAGAAGACGCGAATCTGGTTTGTGAAGCTCTCCGATTCTTCATTAGATTTTCACCTGAATCATCTTGGTTGTGTCGTTTCCTAGAATATCGACCACTTTCACAACTACGCGGTATTCTCCTTGCTCGTCGTATGTCTTGGATGATTCTGCTACAAGTTTAGGTTTTTCTCGTGTACGATATTCTTGCCATTCATTGTGGAAAGCATCATTCTTGTTGTTCCAGTCTACTGCCCAATAGTCTATCCATTGCGACCAGTGTTTGATCTCCTTCTGGACATCAGATGGCACGTCGTCTGCTGGAATCACAAAATCATTGATTGCCACAGTAGCTTTCTTACCGGCAACTTTCACTCCGACATCTAAGCACGCTAGTTCGAAGAAACGGACATCTCCTTGCTCTACCGCTCTCTTGTCGAGTACTTCACGTGGAATGCGCAAGAACCTTAGGTCAACATTAGCCTGGGCAGCTTGCTGTTTTGCCAACTCATTCAATTCAAAGGCGAAATCCCATCCCAAAACGTCGATGCCATTTGTACTGGGTGCTTCTTTGCCCATTCCAATGAAACGCTTGAATTCTGCAACGATTTGCCCAACATCTAAGGGTGAAATGGGTGAATCGACCGAACCGACATGGACGAGGCGATTTCCCTTCTTTCCGTGGAGCCAGATGTACCCATTCAATGTTTGGGCGCTATACAATTTGAGAATGAAAGCGATGTATGACCGAACTCTGGCTCCGGCATCGTTTCCGAATTCAGCGGTCTGCCAAGCCTGTCGTTCGTACTTGCCCAGATTCTGAATTACAAAAGGTTTGACATCCCGCACTCCAAGAAGACGTTTTCGAGTCGTGTGCACTGCAAACCGACTGAGATCACACGCTATCCATCGTCTACCGCTTTGTTCAGCTACAACAGCAGAAGTGCCAGAACCACAAAAACAGTCCAGCACCAAATCCCCGGGTCTCGAAGATGCATTGATAATTCTCTTGAGTAAGGCCTCGGGTTTTTGGGTTGGGAATCCAACACGCTCTTCAGCCTGTGAATTGATAGGAGTGATGTCATTCCAAATGGAATGCACTGTTGGTCCTTCTTTCTCGTCAAGGTATCTCTTCACTGCTGGCCAACCTGTGCTAGTGAAGACGATCTTTCCTTCCTTGATCATCTCGTCTATCGTCTCTTGTCCCCATCTCCAGTGGGTTCCAGGACGAGGTTCGAGCATCTTCTCACCAAACCGCCGTGGAGGTCCTTGACCCTCTGCGAGGGGATTATCGAGTCTGTACAGCCTACCATCTTTGTCTTTTTGAAAATGCGATTCAATGTAGTCTTTCTTCCATTTCCCGAATTGCGGAACATATGTGTAGTCGCCTCCACGTGAATATTGGAGGATCGTGTCGTGAACCATGCCAAAGTGCTTGGCGTCAGCATGAAACAAGAAGCGTTGCCAGATGATTTCGCCCAGAAAGTTCTCTTTCCCGAAGACCTCGTCAGCTACTACTTTTGCGTAGTGAACGACATGCCAATCCAAGTGAATATATATTATACCTGTTGGCTTGAGCAAATTCTCAAGTAGAACGACAGTCTCGTAAAACCAGTGAAGATACGAATCAAGATGAGTCGATGCTGCACCCCAAGTGTCTCGGTAAGCCTTCTGCTCAATCATGCTAGGCAGCTTAGTGAAGGATGTTGTATTGACTTGATGATCGGGTACTTCAGCCAGATAGGAGAAATCCGCGCCAGTGTCAAAGGGCGGGTCGATGTAGATAAGGTCTACTGAATTTGCGAATTCAGGCAGTAGGCTTGGTAGGACGTATTTCTTATCTCCCCATATTAGTCGGTTTCGCCATTCCGTTTGGCCTCGTCCAGTGAGGAACGAGTCGATGGACTTCTGACGTTGCTGTGAAGATTCGTTTAGGGTTTCAATTGTCTGAAATGGCAAAGCTAATTGAAGTGGAGCAGATTTGGCTCCTGATTTGTCGTACTTTCTATCCCACACTAGCTCGACCAAGGTTAACGCCAATATAGTTAATGATTGATTTCGCTTAAAAGTTCTAAGCCCATGCCCGCTAATCGTTCGATCGATCGATATGAAAAGAATGTTCGTATATGAAAACAATGTACGTCTATGAGAGATACTATATGAAACTGAGTACCCTTAAGGTATGCCCCTAACACACATACGTTTTCTTGCCTTAACTCACGCCTTTAGGTATGCCTTGACTCAGAAAGACCAACATGCCTTTTCTTCAAGGCACCGCCCGCACCAGCGGGCGACACCCTCTGATAATCTCATGTGGGGTTTTTCGGTAAAGTTTTATCCCACACACACAGCACGCGCAAAACCAGAAGCACAAGCCACCTCGCAAACTGATTTAGGAACACACATGCGTGCTAAGCTTCTGGACAGTGACTTTCAATCCTAGACCCTTTTCTCTTGATTTCATGTACCTTGTTTCAAGCTTGACTATCTTCACATCCTTTCTTCTTTCTACATATCTCATTACGTCATACCTGACGTCTCCGAGGGCTGTGAGCGTCACTCTTTCGTCTGTTTGCAGGCGCTTCTCAAGTTGCTCCTTCCATTTTCCATCACGACCGCAAAATATCATGCCTTTGGGTCTCTCATTGTCACTCATAAGCGTCTCACACAC
>Ga0315279_10007765_pt1 | contig 13163 bp, 12 predicted proteins | sample YL17G06_20_MG_FD_203694 | JGI IMG/M metagenome (GOLD analysis project Ga0315279, IMG submission 203694) | Sediment microbial communities from Yellowstone Lake, YNP, Wyoming, USA - YL17G06_20 | ecosystem: Environmental > Aquatic > Freshwater > Lake > Sediment | place: USA: Wyoming | collected... | reverse complement strand
TGGGACCCACCTCTTGTCCAGCCAAGCCATCCTGGCGAGGGGCATATCCTCGTTGAACCATTGTTCCCAGTTCTTGTAGACACCTGGGTATATCTGGCGGAGCATCGCGTGCCCTAACTCATGGATTGGGCCTGCCACGTCGTACATCTGGGTCGTATTCATATTGATCGGCCTGAGCCAGCCTATTTCGTCGCCCGCCTCTACGGCGACGCCGCCCGCACTATCTTTTTCGCCATAGATCATCTCCGGATGCCCGCCCAACACCGCGTACTCGGTCCCATTATACGTCATGAACATCCTGATCTTGAGCTTCGCCTCGTCCCCGTAGAGCTTGGCGACGGCATCGTACGCTTTCTCGCAGTCCAGCAGAAGCAGCGCGGCCATCTTAGCATCCTGCTGGTGGAAGTAGACCGAGAAGTGCCGACTCTCCTTCCTCATCTCCAGCAAGGTCGCGGTCTCCGAGGCCGGGACAGTGGCCTGAGTCCACGGACGGACCTTCTCGGCGTTCGGCATGGAGCGATACATCTTGTCGCCGAGCGTGGCCCAGTCGAATAGGTAGTCGTCGCCCTCCTCCAATATAGGCAGGCGTTCGCTGCCATAGACATACGCGTTGAAAAACTCAGTGTAGTCGTTACCCGAGATGGTGTTGAAGGCGCTCAGGATGTCCTCGACCCTGTACCCAACCCCCTTCAAGGCGTAGTTCTCATAGAGGTTCTTCACAACGTCTCTGACGTCATATTCGCCGTGCGTCACCTCTACCATCGAGGCGTTCAGCAGCTCAAGCACAAGGCTACTCTTGAAGTAGCCGATCATTTGGTTGTACTGTGGGTCACCCTCCCTGCCCTTGGCAGGGTAGCCCACCAGCGGCAAGTCGTATTTTGTCCCGATGTGAGACTCGTACTCCGCGTACCAGTTCTTCCATGTCAGGTTACTGTACTTGAATCCCCCAAAGTTATTGACCTCCGAGGCGGCGCCTATTTCCTCGTAGACGGGGTAGAGCAGGAAAGGGCTCACCCCCTCGCCGAACCACCAAGCCCTGTCAGTGTCGAGCTGGGTGTCGTAGCGGATCGTTCTCAGGAACCAGTAGTGCCAGAGCATCCCCTCGAACATTCCCCAGTCTCTACCGGCTTGGTTCACAGCCAGCCTTGGTGTCCCGCTCATGTAGTCCATAGGGAGCGGCAGATCTGCTAGGACGACGTTCAGCTCGCGCTGGGGGAGCCTGCCGACGCGCTCGTGGAAGTAGTCCAGGCAAGCCTTGATGTTCTTGATGTAGTCGTCCTTCGAGTACTTCGTGTCACCGCATATGGCGACCCTCAGCATCTGCCCGTCTCCGAATGTATCCGTGTAGACATCCCACCTACCAGGCGCAAAGAGGTCTAGGTCGCCGGTGCTGACGGAGAACGAGGTCGTGTTCAGGCGCGTCCACCTCTCGTCGGTTATCACTGTCCATCCCTGAGGCAGGACGAAGTTGACTGCCGCGGTGACTGGCGGGCTGGGCGCGAGGAGGATGCTCTTCGCGGACACCAAGCCGCACTCGCTGGAGAGGTAGGCGAGGTACGTGTCCTCCGTCATGCGGTTAGGCATGTTCACGGAGGCACGGTACTCCACCGTGACGGCGCCGGCGGAGCTCGGGCTGACCCTCCAGGTCCTGTTGTCGACCTGCTCAAAAGGCACGGCCCCGAGGGCGTCGGAACACTTCTCTACCGTGATCCACCTGTCGCTGATGTCCCCCTCAGGCGAGACCGATAGGTCGATGGCGCTGGAGAGCGATATAACCGCCCTCACACGGACCTCGTGCTCAGCCGCACTGGCGTCGGTTATCTCTACTGTGTATCTAGCCACAGTCTCGGAACCGGCGGCTACTGGATGAGTGCTCCCCTGAATCGAAGGCGGGAACGAAGAGAACGTCAGAAGAAGGAGCATGGCCACGACTTGGACGCGCGCACGCGCAGCGCCAGAGTCTACAAGCTTGTAGCGGATGCTCTCCCTTACCCTGCTGAAAGAAGTGGTGAACCTCCCCCTGACATCGCCATATCTATCCAGTATCTCCTCTATGAGTGCCTGTGGAAGATCATAGACGATCTTAGGGGAGGTCTCCATCCAACTAGCTTACACTGTTTACTTTAAATATTATATAGACCCCTGGCACCTATCCGCGCGCGCGAGACAATATTAGAAAATCTGATGAGGGACTTCCCCGAGGAGACCGCCGCGCGCGCAGAAACTAAGCAGATCCTGGAAAAGCTCGGTTAACTACATACACGGGAAGTTCTCGACTGCCCTCTTCATATCCATTAGCGCCTTCGCTCTGTCAAAGTAATTCAACACGTTCTCTCCCTTATCGGTCAGGGCATAGGCCTTCTTTGTTCTCTTATCGTTGTCGTCCGTCGATTGCTCTACGATTAACCCTTGGGCTTTTAGCGTCTTGAGTATCTGCTTAAGCGGCTTCCAGGACAGGTTGGCCCCGTACATGATGCGTGTAGGGATGACTGTGCCGCCCTTAATCGTCGCCAAGATGTCCATGTAGATCTCGAATTTTGACCTTCTAGTCGACATCATGGCTCTGAACCCGTTTTGGCTGTATGTGTTGTATTCGCAATATGTTTAGAGATTATGGAGTAGTGGTCCATCAACCTGCGGGTGACGGGCTCGCATAAGTTGAGATGGGGGCGCGCGCGAGCTTCACGTGGGACAGATACGCACGGGCCTTTGGGGAGATCAGGTGATTATTTGTCCTCCAATCGATAATCTCGTAATTCTCAAAGCTATTCCGAACACTATGAGACAGACCTTTGATCGCCAACTCCTCGTTCTTCGATTCAAGTACCTTCATCAACTCGGACCTGTAAAAGTTGACCACGTTCTCGAAGTTCTTCTCCTCTATCGTCATTCCAATCATGAGGCGGATCTTCTCATTGCGTATCTTCGTTAAAGAACGCTTATTCGCCAGTATACGCGCAAATTGATCCTCGTATGCCTGCTTGAGCTCCGAATCCTTTTTGTGCCTCATGTATCTCAAATCACTCATGATGAGGCATTTATTGACACCTAGCTGCGATGCAATATCCAAGATGTTGAGATCCTGACCTATCCCCTTAAGGATCGCAAGACGACGTTCTTCCGGCTCTCTAACATCATTTGACATTTTTTTCTCTCCCCCTTTTCCCAACTCCTCTCAGCCCTCATCCTTTGAATATCTTTAATTGAGAAAATGGCCGGGTAAGGATTTAGCGCCTTTGCGAACTGCATGCGCGCCCTTCCAGTCATATAACATTAACGTCTTACTAGTTAAGTACTTTATCGTTTTTAGGTCCATTTGATTTTAAGAGTTGATCCATTTTGCACGCGCGACAACCCCGCGTGTGTGTATGCACAATCACCGAAGAGGAGATTTGTATACTACTTCCGATTCAATTTTATTAAAATCCTTAATATAATTTAATCCTTCAATAGTTATGTAGAATAACCTTCCATCTATTTTATTTATTATGTCTATAAAATGGTCTTTACATAACTTGAGTATCGTATCCTTTATTTTATTATGATTAACATAAAATAGTATTGGGGAAGCGTCCTTGTTTATCCCTATGATTCCTTCTACTAATCTTGAAATTGATATCGCTTTCACTAGGCTTGTAGCATCTAGTCTTTTTAATTCTTTTAAAATATTTACAGCAGTATTTTCCAAAACTTTCACTTTTAATAATAACGCCTCAGTTAATATTAATCCTTGCGTTCGCGATAACGTTTAAAGTGGCATTTCACGAACAAGTTCATCAAAGTGCGTATTAATATCTATTAGATTCTCCCAGTTTTCATGGTAAAGCTTTGCTGACTTGGCGTCCTTCTCACCGAGAGCTACAAACCTATCCCATGTGCTAAAGTCTTTGAACTCAAGATGTATTTGATATGTCCTTGGATTTGCACCAATGGCGTGGTGCCGATAAAGTTTCCCAGCTCCAAATCCTTCTACCTTGGCCTGATGATAACTGATGAACTCCTTTGCCTTCTTGAGAAACTCCTCCTCGCTGACACCATCCTTCAGGTTGAAGTACATAATCATAAGAGGCATTTTAAATCACATTATTCAATAAGTAAAACTTGGTAGTTATATCTTCGCGCGCGCAATGGCTGGTTTACTAGGGAAGTTAATTATAATGTACTCCGTGTGAAAAGATTGAATTAGAATGTGTTAAGTTTTATATATTTGAAGTATCAGTTTAAATCTGAACTAAATTGAGTGATATTGAGTTTGAGCTTGAGCCAGTGGAGAAGAAGTCCCGTAGAAGGTATCGTAAGGGCAGCAAGTATGATCCTATAATCGACAGTTTCCTAAATGGACCGCATAACCTTGTGAAGGTTGAGGCTGTGGGTAAGGATGCTAACTATCTTAGGGCTCTATTGAAGAAGAGGATAGATGCTAGGGATTTATCCAATAAAGTTGAGGTTTCGGTAGTAAACAACAATATGTATCTGGAGAAGAAGTGAACTCAAATCTACTAGCGCATGCGTATATCTTTTAACCATTTAAAATGCGATGGATTCGCAAAGGATTTCGTGCGCGCGAGCTTCAACGTCTTTTACTTCCTCGAAACGACCCACATTCATCCACGCCTCCTTCGCCTAGCTGCTTCAACCTCTTTTTTGGAGATTCCTTCGATGACCCATACACGCGAGTTCTGCAGAGCATCATTTGGAAAGCTGAGGAGATGCGCCGGCATCTTATGACTCAGCACAGAAATAAGATGAGGCTGATCAAGCTCGAGCACCCCAGGACGCGAGCACGCGAGTCTAATCAAAATGAAAGATAATATATCCTCCTATAATGGCATGCGCTTCACGTAGTTGATCTGGAGATCTGCGACCACCTCCCTCAGTCTCCTCGCCTCCTCCACCGGTAGGTTCGGAGCGATCTTCTCTGTGAGGAAAACGACGCAGTCGATAGCCATGGATGCCTTCCCCATGTCATTTTCTGCCTCACTCTTCCCCGGGGTAAGCCTGATGCCCATGTACTGCCACGCCTTCGCCGACAGGATGCCTATGAAGAGGCCCATCAGCTGGTCGATCTCGAGGGCTGAGAGGTCGACGGCCTGAGATCCCTCCTTCTCCTCTGTCACTTATCCTCCCTCCGGTTATCCTTCACGTTTATATGTGGTTCGTGATTTAAGTTTCTGTGTATGTGGGGGTTGGGAGTCTGTTTTTTTCAGTATCGCGCGCGCGTCATATGATTTTATGATTAAAAAAGACCCATTTGTTTGCATGATTTCTCAAGTTCGAGGAGTTGCAGATTCTTAGGATATCTTTTGTAGGCCTCCGAAAATAATTTTTTCAAAGCTTCTTTGTTAATCCCACTTTCTCGGATCGTTCCTATAACCCAATTTTGGTTTTGCTTTCCATTCAAAAAAGTTTCAATTGAGCCTTCAACCATTCTTCTTATACTTTCATCTTCAGCAGTAACTTTAACCATGATAGCCCATCCAATGAGAGAAAGTAGTGTTTTTCTAATATAATGCTTTTCACGAATATTTATTATGTTAAAAGTCCCGAGAGTTACCAATCATCCATTTTAGGCTGAGTCCCGTTAAGTTACCAGAACCGTTTTCGTGGATGCAAATTTCGCACGCGCAAATCAAATACGAATGGAATAAAAATTTGGGTGGATACCCCAGAATACACTATCTAATAAAGACCCGAACCCTTATCGGTTCAAGTCCAGCCCATCTTACCGTGTGATTGTGTTAGATTGCTCTGGCAACTATATTCATGCTCGTCTGAGAGCTAAAGCGCTGACCCGTAACGATGCTCCCAAGAACCTCCTCAACCCTCCAATCCGCCGCAGATAACACCTCAGTCACGCGCACGGCGACCTCGGAATAGCTAGAAAAATAGATCTCTTCAATCGGTCTCCAACCTCCTAGCTGGCTAAATAAAGTCTTATTGATAAACGCGGTTATTCCATTTAAAGGGGATGGCCGTTTTAGACTCTCCACAATCTCAACAGGTAGCTAAGCGCGTCGAAGACTGGAAACTGAGGTTAATCGACCTCACCAGGAGGAACAGAGCAATCTACTTCCAACCCACCAAGACATCTACTCTCACCCTGCTAGCACCCGACATGGAGACCTTGTTCAGCAGGCTGGTGGTAAGGAACAGAAGCTGGGAGATCTGGCAGCCTCCGCAAACCATGCTTGGAGAGATACCGCCTAAACCCAAGCCGCGGAAGGGCATCGAAGTCCTACCTGGATGGTCCGACGCCAGCCAGCTCGACAGGATCCTCAGGAACCTGAGCCGACGCTCACAATCCGAATACACTGAACGGGGAGTCAGAGTTCTCTATACGACGTTCGGGCAGCTTAAGTGGATGGAGAAGGAGACGAAGCAGGAGGTCCTGTCCCCTCTCCTGTTGACTCCCGTGGAGCTCTTCAGGGAGTCGACTCGAGGCCATTACCAGATCAGGGTACCCCCCGTCGAGGACGAGGTTTTATTCAACCCAGCCCTCAAGCTTAAGCTGAAGTACAACTTTGGCATCGACCTACCCTCCCTACCTGAGGACGAAGAGCTTACGCCGTCGAGCTACTTGGCTGCGGTCAACGAAGAGGTTGAAGAACTAGGGTGGACTACGGAGCCCTCAGTGTACCTCAGCCTATTCTCCTTCGCTAAACTCGCGATCTACCAGGACCTAACAGACAATTTAAGCCACATTACTGAGCACCCCATCTTGAGAGCTTTAGCCGGGGTCCCTGTGGAGGGCCTCATTCAGAAGGGTTTACCAAGGATCGAGGACCTCGACTCGATCGTAGACCCCAAAAAGACCTACCAGATCCTCGACGCGGACAGTAGCCAGCAACTATGTATCCAGTACGCTCTACGGGGCCAGTCCCACGTGATACACGGGCCACCGGGCACTGGAAAAAGCCAGACAATCGCCAACATAATATCCGAGTACATCGCCTCGGGCAAGAGCGTCCTCTTCGTCAGCGAGAAGATGGCGGCCCTAGAGGTTGTCTACAACCGGCTCAAGGAGAAGAACCTGGACGAGTACTGCCTCGAGCTCCACAGCTACAAGGCGAACAAACGCGAGGTCATCAACGAACTCAACAGAGTCCTCACCGAACACCTAAAAGCTGGCAGATGTATGAGCGACGAGGATATTGAACGGCTGAAGAAAAGAAGGAACCAACTTAACACGTACGTCAAATCCATTCACAAAACCAGAGAGCCCTCAAAGTTAAGCGCCTATCAACTGCTCAACGAGGCCACACGACTTAAATCGATTCCAGATGTCCCATCGTGGTACACCTCCTTCGAAACCCTCGACCAAACAGCCATGTTTGGCCTAGAGGACCAAGTAAGACGTCTCTCCAACTCTTGGATCGTCGTCGAGGAAGGCGCATCGTTCCCTTGGAGGGGTTGTAAGGCCACCAAATACTCAATTGGCACACGCTCCGAGTGGATCAACCTCCTCAACACCCTCATCGACTCAGCCAAGCTGCTACGATTAGAAGCGTTCGACTACAGCGGAAAGCTCAGGCTCAGAGCGCCTGAGCACCTCGAAGACTGTGACGCTCTCCAGAAGCTGGCAAACATGATCACCTCCACTCCCTACCCCCCCACAAGGTGGCTCGAGGACACCGACCTAGCCAAGGTCAGGAAGGAGGCTGAGAGACTCAATGGGGAATGGGGTGAGTACTGGGACACCAGAGCTGAGCTGGAGAGCCGATACGATAACAGGTTCAGAGCCCTCTCAAGAGGCACAGCAGACAAGCTAGAGGAAGCGTGGAAGTACGTCATCGAACTCCTTCAACCCCACGCTAAGGGCGACGGAGGCTTACTGAGGCACTTTAACGAGCTACAAGAGTATGTGCAAGAAACCAAAAGAGAGATAGAGCGATGGGCAGGTCTAATGGAAACCGTCTCGAAGAACCTAGGCCTCGTATCCGAGCCTCAAACCATCAACAGGGCTAAGCGACTACTCTGGATAACAGAATTCTGCGAAGGATCCAGCAAACCCGAAAGAAGCTGGCTTGACGAATCGGCTATGGAGGAAGTAAAAAAATACCTCGAAAAAGCCGAAACCGATTATCAAAAAAGAGGTGAGCTCAGGAGAAAACTGTCAAACTACCGTGAAGAAGCCACGAACCTAGACCTGCCAGCGATCATCAGTTACCTTGAGGGGCCGGGGTCATCCCCTCTCAGGTTCTTAAGGCCAGGCTACTACAGAGTGAGGGACGAGGTCTCGAAGGTAACGAAGAGTGGGGAAATGCCTCCAACTATTCTCCAAGACCTTAGGGCCGCGAAGGAACTTAAAGAACTTCTGGCTATGATCTCCTCCGAGCAGGGAGAAGCGAAGAGAAAGCTCGGCTCCTACTACAAGCAAGGGAACCCAGACTTCGACGGCGCCAAAGAGGCTATCAACGTAGCGAAGGAGGTCCTACTCCTAATAGGTTCTTCAAAGGCGCCGAAAGCGCTTCGTGACAACCTATGCATGGGCACGAAACCCAGCGAGGAGCTCCTCAACTCCTCGAAAAGCTTGAACGAATCGCTCTCAAGATGGAGAGCAGAGTCCAAGAAGCTACGCGTGATCCTGCCAGAGAGGCTCCCAGGTAAAAAAATCAGAATCACAAACACTCTCCTAAAGGAGCTGAAGGGGTGGCTCACCGATCTCGAGAACAGGCTGAACGCTCTGCGCGAAGCCAGCACCCAGGCGCTGGTAACAGCAACTTCAGATAGCCCCGGAACTTTCAACCAACTCCTATCAGACCTGAGGAAAGCCGAGAAGCTCCAGACATTTGAGGAAACGGAGGCGGAGCAAGCTCACCTCTACAGAGAAACCTACGGGAACCTGTATCAGGGAATCTCAACAGACTGGCTGAAGGTAATCGAAGCTGTCGACTGGACACGCGGACTCCTTAAGGCCCTGCCCCCCAAGCCCACATTCGAGGCGAAGAGTTTCGCCACGGACCCAAGTCTAAGACAACCTAAACTTAACACCGAGGAACACATCCGAAGAATCTACACCTCGCTCGACGAACTGAACTTAAGGTTTACGGAACCTCTTTGGGATAGACGCACGCCGAGCCTCAGCATAGATGAGATCCTCCGAGTAGCCGAGAAGCTCGGCTCGAGGATAGACGATTTACAGTCTTGTGTCGACTTCAACGAAATCTCATCTATACTAGCCGGCAAGGGGCTCGGCAAGTTCGTAGCACATCTCGTGGATAAAAGATACGATAGGGGCCTTCTCATCGATATATTCAGGAAATCAATGTATAACGGGCTTCTAACCCGCTTCCTCGAGGAGGACGCGACTCTGAGGTCCTTCCGGGCAAAGGACCACGATCAAGTCGTCGACGACTTCAGGTCACTCGACCTAAGGTTGATAGAAGAGACCCCTCAGAAAGTGATAGAGGCCGCCAACACCAACAAGCCTCAGGGCGTCTTCGTCGAGACTCCAGACTCCGAGATAAGTATCCTCTTCCGAGAAGCAGCGAAGAAGCGGAGGCAGATGCCGCTCCGCCATCTCTTCGAGAAGATGCCCAACCTCATAAGGAAGCTGAAGCCCTGCCTCCTGATGAGCCCCATCTCCGTTAGTCAGTTCCTCCTCCCCAAGCGAGTCCACTTCGACCTCGTTGTCTTCGATGAAGCCTCACAGATCTTTACTGAGGATGCAGTGGGATCGATCTGCAGGGGCGACTGCCTGATTGTGGCTGGCGACAACAAGCAGCTACCCCCCACCCTGTTCTTCCAGTACATAGCCGACACGGACGCGGAGTGGGACGAGCTAACGGACGACATAGGCGTCTTCGACAGTGTCCTAGACGAGTGCCTGTCCATAGGACTCCCCGTTAGGCTACTCCAGTGGCACTACAGGAGCAAACACGACTCTCTGATAGCCTTCTCTAACAATGAATTCTACGATGGTAGGCTCGTCCTCTTCCCCTCAGCCATCCACAGGGGCAGCGGACTTGGAATAGAGCTCATCTACGTCCCCGATGGCGTATACGACCGCGGGGGAGTCCGAAACAACCCTAGGGAGTCCCAGGTAGTCGCGGACATCGTGTTCAACCAACTCAAGGAACACCCGACAAAGTCGCTCGGAGTCGTAACCTTCAGCATCAGCCAGATGAACAGCGTAAAAGACGAGGTCGAGGTCCGCCTAGCTCAGTACCCCGAATATGAAAGATACTTGCAGGAAGACCGTCTCAGAGGCTTCTTCGTCAAGAACCTTGAGAATGTCCAGGGTGACGAGAGGGACGTCATGATAATCAGCGTCGGATACGGCTTCGACAAGAGCCACACCATGACGATGAACTTCGGCCCCCTGAACAAGGACGGCGGCGAACGCCGACTAAACGTCGCGATAACAAGGGCACGAGAGAAGGTAATACTGGTTAGCTCAATCAGGTCAAGTGACGTCGACCTATCCTCCACTAATGCTATCGGCGTACGATGCCTACACGACTACCTAGCCTACGCTGAGGAGGAATCCAAACCAAAGGAGAGGCCGGGAAAGGAAGCCGAAACCCTATCAGAGATCGAGAATGAGATCGTCGAGGAGGTCCGTAGGCTAGGCTACGTAGCAGTTCCCCGTGTGGGGGAAAGCAAGCTCAAGGTGGACATAGGTGTCAAGACCCAAGAGAACCCAGACAGGTTCATCATGGGCATCATCATCGACGGCGAATACTACCGATCAGCTGCCACAGCCAGGGACAGGGACCGGCTCAGAGCTCAGGTTCTAGAGAGCATGGGTTGGAACATACACAGGGTATGGTCCCCCGAATGGGTGCAGAGACGATCAACGGAGGTGGAGCGCCTCGCAAGCGTGCTCAAGCAAGCTGAGGGAAGCGAAAACCAGCTTGTAGAAGTTTCAAGAAAAAGAGCAGAAGTAAAAAAAAAGACGGTAGAACCTGAAAAGGTATCTGAGAGAGAAAGCAACGAGCTCCCCGGCGTAGAATACTACAGGAGAGCATCACTCGAACCCCACCAAACCTTCGAGAAAATCCCTCCAAGCCAGAGAGAGCTTTTTCTAGACCTCTATCGCCTCGAACTAAGGCACTTGCTCCCTAAACTGGTCCGTGTGGAAGGACCCATTCACCTAGATTACGCCTTTAAACGCCTAAACAAGGCCATAGGCCTAAAGCCGGCCCTTCCCTCCTTCCACGAAGCATACAGGACAGTAGTCGAGGAGATGGTTGGCAAAGGCCATTTCCAGAGAAGCGGAGAATTCCTCTGGCACGATGAGGGAAGAGCCGTTAAAGTAAGGGTGCCCAGCCAAGGCATCGAGGCACTGGTTAGACCATTCAAATACATACCTTCCGAAGAGATACAAGCTGCAATGCTCCACATTCTGAAGCACTCTATGGGCCTTAGCAGAAGGTCCCTTATCCAGGAAACTGCGAATATTTTCAGGGCCAGACAAACACCAAAGACGAACCGAATCCTAGCAATCGAATTGGCGCGTGTGTTGAACAAGCAGACAGTATCCCAAGTCGGTGAAATCCTATCTCTCGCAAACCAGTGAACTGCCACCCTACAAGTAGGGCGGCTTCCTGATTCATCGAGGCGGCTTGCCCAACCACGCTGAGTTGGGTAGTGGTCGCTTCTCCACCAGGCGTTGATTCGGGCCGTCCCAGCCCTATCCTACTACATAGTATGTTCCGCGCCGCGTGCGGTGAGCCGAGCCCACTCGTCGTAGCCGAGACGCCTAACCTGATCCACAGCCCGCCTTCTCGCGGGAGGCCCCGTATCCAGCCGGCTGTTCCTGCGGGGAGGTTGGTGCCGTATATGCAGGCGGCCTGGATGAGGCCGATGGCTGATAGTGGCTGGGATCTGCGTAGCCTCAGGGCTTCTCGTCGAAGCCGCGCGCGCGAGCGAAGCCGACTTGCTATAAATGATTGTCGCGAGCGCTCACGTCTAATAATTTAAGCGCGCGCGGCGTCTCCTCGGGGGCGGGTCTAGGTGTCGCCCTCACAATACTCGTCTCGGGAGACCCCGCCGTAATCCAGCTGTTCGCGTTCTTATTCAGCCTCATCTCGGTAGGGGTGACCTACGGGCTCAGCAGCATCTATAAGGGTTCAAGAAACCTGACTCTCGTCCTCGCTCGCGCGCGTGACCTTCTCGGCTCCTTTGTGTAGAACGCCTTCTCAATGATCTCCCCATCTGGTACGAGGGCGAATACGCCGATTATAGTCTCCTCAAGATGGGCTACGTTCACCACGATTAGTCTAAACACCCCCCCATTTGATTAAAAATATTGTTATTTTATCTATAACGTCTTTTATTCAATAAAAAACTATTATTTATTTGCGCGCGCGATTTGGTTATTTTGTTTTCCCTATCATCGTCTCGACGTGCTGTGATAACTCCTTTGTAATATCTAGTATATGTCTGTTGATTTTTTCTATATCTTCAATTTTCATAGTTTTTTCGTTGTTGCGCTCCCAGTCGACAACCGTCTCCCACTGTATACAATATGTTCGATAACACATCTGAATCTGTGTTAGGTCTCCCACGTTTTTCTGGACGAGGTTTTGGGGCTGCACGAAGAAGGTGGCTATAAATGATACGACCCCTAGTGTTCCAAATGCGGTGGAGTATAAGTCGAATCCTTTAATCCAGCTGTATAACATCGAATATCCAAGCAATGCGCATCCAACGATGACGATGATGATGTTGATGTATGAATTTATTCTGAAAGCCTTTTTTGCTTGACCGATGGTTTCGAAAAATAGGTTATCCATTTTCTCCCAGAATATTTGGCTGTCTTTAATTGTTGTACATTTGGGAGGGCGCGGAGGTAATGCCTTCGTTTCTTTGTGAGTCTTATTTTCCTCGCTTTCTTTTTCACGCGGAGGAAGCGCTCTCTTCTTCTCTTTTTCCCCGATACGTGGTGGAAGAGACATTTTACCTCAAACTTACATTAACTATTACTGTTTTATGTTTTACGATTATAAAAAAAGTGTGCCTGTGGACTATGAGGAAATTGAGGTTGCAGAGGTAGACAATCCGCGTGATCCGGGATGCGTGTAGTACGGGAGCAGCATGTCGAGGCGCTCACGTTAATGAGACAGTACAACCTGTCCTCCATCTGCGTGCACTAGGCTGTTTAAAAATTGGTTTTAAATGGTCTTTAAACCCATTTACTGATTTGGGGGCAATTCCGG
>Ga0315279_10007764_pt1 | contig 13163 bp, 12 predicted proteins | sample YL17G06_20_MG_FD_203694 | JGI IMG/M metagenome (GOLD analysis project Ga0315279, IMG submission 203694) | Sediment microbial communities from Yellowstone Lake, YNP, Wyoming, USA - YL17G06_20 | ecosystem: Environmental > Aquatic > Freshwater > Lake > Sediment | place: USA: Wyoming | collected... | reverse complement strand
CTATGTCTGGTTCAGTGGCCGGGCCGACGAGATCATCAAGATAGCTGCCCATCGCATCGGCACCATCGAGGTGGAGACTGCTTTCCTTCAGCACCCGGCCGTCGCTGAGGCTGGCGTAACCGGCCGACCGGACGAGCTCCGGGGCGAGGTCATATCGGCTTTCTTGGTGCTGAGACAGGGGCACCAGCCGTCCGAGCAACTGAGGCAGGAGTTGCTGCAGACTGTGCGGCAGGAGCTTGGCGCCCTGGCGGTTATCGGGGAGTTGAATTTCGTTGAAATGCTGCCGAAAACACGGAGCGGCAAGATCATGCGGCGGGTCCTAAAAGCAGTGGTCTCAGGCAGAGACCTCGATGACATCTCCACCATCGAGGACGAGGGCTCAGTGGAAGAAGCGCGCGAGGCCTGGCGCCAGATGAAGTCACAGATCACCGAGCAGAAGGCGTAGCAGCCTGAACGGTGTCGGCCGCCCTCTGGCCGCTCATGGTGAGCTTGTCGAACCATGAGCGGCCGATGAGTTCACCATGAGCGGAGATGCGCAGGCACCGCAAACCGCTCGTCCTGAGCTTGTCGAAGGGCGAGTGGTCTCCAGGGGACAGGTCGGTCTGCCGGCGGCCAGAGCGAGGCCCGACCTCTTTTCACTCTCTTCCTGTCTTACATTTCCTGAAACATCACACTGCTTGCACAAGCGGCAGATCGCCGCTATGATCGGTCGCAACATCCACCCATGTTAGAGAGGAGGAACCGACAATGAGTCTATCCCCGGAAGATCTCCGCCAGCGACTGGAGGAGATGCGGCGGGAACTGGATCAAATCAAGAGTGGCGGCGTCGCGGTGGTGGAGAAACTGGCCAACCCTGCCCCCCTCGGCCTGGCTGGCTTCGGCTTGACCACCCTCATCCTCAACATCGTCAACGCTGACCTGATCGACAAGGCGAGCATCGGCATGGTGCTGCCGGTGGGCCTCTTCTACGGAGGGCTGGCCCAGTTCATGGCCGGCATGTGGGAGATGAAGAAGAACAACACCTTCGGCTTCACTGCCTTTTCGTCCTTCGGCGCCTTCTGGATGGCGCTGGCGATCATGGTCATTCTGAAGGACGCGGAGGTGATAGCGCCGGTGCCCAAAGAAGGCATGAGCGTGTTCCTCGGCGCCTGGGGCCTGTTCACCGCCTACATGACCATCGGCACCGTGAAGATATCGCGTGCCCTGCTGGTGGTGTTCACCACCCTGACCATCCTTTTCTTCCTACTGGCCTGTGGTGAGCACAACGAGACGGTGATGAAGATCGCCGGTTGGGAGGGCATATTCTGTGCCTTCACAGCCCTCTACGCCTCGGCGGCGCAGGTGATCAACGAGACCTGGGGCGAGTACCTGCTGCCCCTGGGTCTGGTCAAGAAGTAGAATGGCGGGGGGCGAAGAGGGATCGCTGGATGCTGGCAGCATTCTTGGACCTCTTCGCCCCTTCTCTCAAATAGGTACTTCGGGTGGCCTCGCGCTCCCCGACGGCACCGATCGTATCGGCGGACGCGGGCAACCCCAGGCGGGGCTAAGACTTGCCTGCGCGGCAGAGGCGAGCAGCGAGGCCAGGAGAGTGCAGCCACCAGTTGTTTGAGGCGTTGGATCTGCCGTTGCAGGGCCTCTGCCTCAGCCAGGTGGCAGCGCCGGGCGGTGTCTCTTGCAGGCGGGCCTTCGCTGTCACCATGAAGTCCTTGAGCCATGGCGTAATGGGTGTTGGGGCGGATACCCGCCAGGAGCGCACGCCCTTCCCCCGTTGTGAGAGGAGGAACCGACAATGAGCCTATCCGCGGAAGATCTTCGCCAGCGACTGGAGAAGATGCAGAGGGAACTCGATCAAATCAAGAGCGGCGGCGTCGCGGTGGTGGAGAAACTGGCCAATCCAGCGCCCCTTGGCCTGGCTGCCTTCGGCTTGACCACCCTCATCCTCAACATCGTCAACACTGAGGTGGTCGCCAAGGACAGCATCGGCATGGTGCTGCCGGTGGGCCTCTTCTACGGAGGACTGGCCCAGCTTCTTGCTGGCATGTGGGAGATGAAGAAGAATAACACCTTCGGCGTCACCGCCTTCTCCTCCTTCGCCGCCTTCTGGATGGCGCTGGCGCTCATGATCATCCTGAAGGACGCGGAGGTGATAGCGCCGGTGCCCAAGGCAGGCATGAGCGTCTTCCTTGGCGCCTGGGGCCTGTTCGCCGCCTACTTGACCATCTGCACCGTGAAGATATCGCGCGCCCTGCTGGTGGTGTTCACCAGCTTGACCATCCTGTTCGCCCTGCTGGCCTGGGGCCAGCACAACGAGACGGTGCACAAGATCGCTGGTTGGGAAGGCATCTTCTGTGCCCTCACAGCGCTCTACACCTCGGCGGCGCAGGTGATCAACGAGACCTGGGGTCGCGACCTGCTGCCCCTGGGTCTGGTCAAGAAGTAGGATTGCGAGGGGCGAAGAGGGAACACTGGATGTCGTCGGCATTCTTGGGCCTCTTCGCCCCATCTCTTGAATAGACACTTCGGGCGGCCTCGCGCTGCCTGATGGCCTGGTGAGACTCTCGCCTGGGTGGTAGGGTTCGCTGACCCGGAGAGCCTGCGTGCCTGGCTGGCACACGCGGGCGGCGTCGGCCTGCAGTGTAGTCTTTTCCTGCCGCTTGACGCTTTACATTGTCGGAAGGGAGGAAGTGTACGTAGGCGGTGGACTGTTACACACGTTATGATATAGTGGCCCAGGAGAGGTGACATGAAAGGGACTTCGTTACAGGGTAAGGAGTCGGTCGTTCTGGAGCGCGACCATCTCCAACGGCTGCTTGATGTTCTCGGCAAGAGGGGCTATCGGGTTCTGGGACCAACGGTTCGCGACTGTGCCGTTGTGTATGACGACTTAGCCTCTCTTGCGGATGCGCCGATCGGATGGACGGACGAGCAGGACGGCGGCACATACCGTCTCAAGAAAGGCAACGACAGGGCGCTCTTTAGCTACGTCGTCGGCCCCCAGTCCTGGAAGAAATTCCTCCACCCGCCGGCTGTGCGCCTGTGGCGAGCCAAGACCGGCGGCAACGGCCTTCAGATCACGGAGAAGGATGGGGAAGCACCCAAGTCGGCGTTCATCGGCGTCCGGTCGTGCGAGATCCACGCCATCGCTGTTCAGGACAGGGTCTTCTTAAACGGGGAATACAGCGACCCCCTCTACAAAGCACGGCGCCAAGGTCTCTTCATAGTCGCAGTCAACTGCGGGCGTGCTGCCGGCACCTGCTTCTGTGCCTCCATGAACACCGGGCCGAAGGCCACGTTCGGGTTTGACCTTGCCCTGACGGAAGTGCTGGAGGCTGGTCGCCACTACTTCGTGGTGGAGGTCGGCAGCGAGCTGGGCGCAGAGGTTCTGCAGGAGGTTCCCCATAAGGCGGCAGGTGCAGAGGAAAAGGCGACGGCCGAACGTATTGTGGCGAAGACTGCCAGCCAAATGGGGCGGACCATGGACACGCGGGGCATCAAGGAGTTGCTCTACCGCAACTATGAGAACCCGCGCTGGGACGATGTCGCTAAGCGTTGCCTGACATGCGGCAACTGCACGCTGGTCTGCCCAACCTGCTTTTGCGTCACGGTGGAGGATATCACCGACCTGACAGGCGAGCACGCCGAACGCTGGCGCAAGTGGGACTCTTGCTTCACCATGGACTTCTCCTACATCCACGGCGGCAGCATCCGAGCCTCAGTGATGGCCCGCTACCGCCAGTGGATGACGCATAAGCTGGCGACTTGGATCGATCAGTTTGGCACATCGGGCTGTGTGGGGTGTGGGCGCTGCATCACTTGGTGCCCGGTTGCGATCGACATCACAGAGGAAGCGAGCGCACTTCGCCGGAGTGAACAGAAAAGCTGAGAGAAAGGGGGAGGACTGATAGCCATGGAGACCCTTGAGCGTATCCTGTCAGAGCACCCCTTCTTTAAGGGGCTGGAAGAGCCTTATCTTCAACTGCTTGTCGGATGTGCATCCAATGTGCGTTTCGACGCCGGAGAGGTTATCTTCCGAGAGGGCGAAGAGGCCAACAAGTTCTACCTCATTCGCCAGGGCAAGGTGGCAGTGGAGATGTTCGCTCCCAGCCGCGGCCCCATCATCCTTCAAACCCTTGGAGAGGGCGAAGTCTTGGGGTGGTCGTGGCTCGTCGCGCCGTACCGCTGGCGTTTCGACGGTCGAGCAGTCGAACTGACACGGGCCATTGCCCTCGATGGGGAATGCCTTCGCGGCAAGTGCGAAGAGGATCACAACCTCGGCTACGAGCTCATGAAGCGCGTTTCCCTCGTCATGGAGAAGCTGGTTCAGGCAACGCGACTGCAGCTTGCGGATGTCTACGGCGGCAGTCGCTCTTGACAAGGTAGGTGATAATGGCAGGTCTCTCTGATCCGATGGTGCCAAGCCCGTTTCGCGTTCGAGGGGTACGGAAGGAAACATACGACACGTTCACCCTTGAACTCGAACCGGCAAACGGTGCTGCCGGACTTCCATTTGCTCCCGGGCAGCTCAACATGCTCTATGCGTTTGGGGTGGGCGAGGTGCCGATCTCCATCAGCGGCGACCCTGCCAAACCTCAAACGCTCGTGCACACGGTGCGCTCGGTCGGGGCAGTGACGCAGGCAATATGCAAAAGCAAGCGTGGCGATGTGCTGGGAGTGCGCGGCCCGTTCGGAAGCCACTGGCCGGCGGAGGAAGCGGCTGGAAGCGACGTGGTGATCGTGGCGGGCGGAATCGGGCTGGCGCCGCTGCGCCCGGCGCTGTACTATCTCCTGTCGAACCGGGAGAAGTATGGCAAAATCGCCCTTCTCTATGGTGCGCGGACGCGCCAAGACCTGCTCTATACGTCTGAGCTGGAAAGATGGCGCGGGCAGTTCGACCTTGAAGTGGGAGTCACTGTGGATACTGCCACAGCCGGTTGGCGCGGCAATGTGGGGGTTGTGACAACGCTCATACCGAGAGCCCAGTTTGACCCCGCCCAAGCAGTGGCTATGGTCTGCGGTCCCGAGGTGATGATGCGCTTTACAGTGCGCGAGCTCGAAGCTCGGGGTATAGGACGCGAAAACATCTTCATCTCGTTGGAGCGCAACATGAAATGCGCCATCGGTTTTTGCGGGCACTGTCAGTTTGGCCCCACCTTCGTCTGTAAGGATGGGCCAGTGTTCCGCTTCGACCAGGTTCAGACACTTTTTGCAAAGCGAGAGATTTGATGGTGACCCAAGCACGCAAACCGAAACTTGCCGTCTGGAAATTCGCCTCCTGCGACGGCTGTCAGTTGAGCCTTCTAGACTGCGAAGACGAACTGCTGGCCATTGCTGGCGCGGTCGATATCGCATTCTTCCCTGAGGCGTCGCGGGTCATGGCGAAGGGCCCCTACGAGCTTTCGCTGGTTGAGGGTTCCGTTACGACGCCCCATGATATTGAGCTGATTCAGCAGGTGCGGCGGATGTCGAAGTGCCTAATTACCATCGGCGCTTGTGCCACCGCTGGCGGCATTCAAGCGCTGCGCAACTTCAAGGACGTGCAGGAGTTCGTCTCCGCCGTGTACGCCTCGCCGGAATACATCAAGACATTGGACAAATCGACGGCCATTGCCGACCATGTCCAAGTTGATTTTGAGCTACGCGGCTGCCCCATCAGCAAGGAGCAGCTCCTTGAGCTCGTCAGCGCCTATCTCTTTGGACGCAAACCGAACTTGCCGCCGTATAGCGTCTGCATGGAGTGCAAGAGACGCGGAACCGTCTGTGTGATGGTTGCGCACGGTACGCCTTGCCTTGGGCCCGTAACCCAAACCGGCTGCGGCGCCATCTGCCCGGCGTATAATCGCGGCTGCTACGCCTGCTTCGGGCCGAAGGAGACGCCGAATACGGATTCGTTGAGCAAGTGGTGGAGCCACCTCGGGGTGAAGGAACAAGACCTGGTGCGCGCATTCCGGACATACAATGCGTGGGCTGAAGCGTTTCGCGAGGAGAGTCTAGCCCATGAAAAGTAGGACAATAAAGGTGGACTACCTCGCCCGCGTCGAGGGCGAGGGCGCCCTGTATGTGAAGATCAGCGACAACAAGGTGAAGGACGTCAAGTTCAAGATTTGGGAGCCGCCACGTCTCTTTGAGGCCTTCCTGCGCGGCCGCAACTACAGCGAAGCCCCTGACATCACGGCCCGCATCTGCGGCATATGCCCTATCGCCTACCAGATGAGCTCGTCCCATGCGATGGAGGCCGCCTTTGGGGTAACTGTGGATCCCCAGGTTCGCGCCCTCCGCCGCCTGATCTACTGCGGTGAATGGATCGAGAGCCATCCCCTGCATGTGTACTTGCTTCATGCCCCCGACTTCTTAGGCTACGAGAATGCCATCCAGGTGGCGCAAGACCATCCCGAGATCGTCCAGCGGGGACTGCAGTTGAAGAAGGTGGGCAATGACCTCATGGCCTTCCTTGGCGGCAGGGAGATCCATCCCATCAACATACGCGTCGGGGGGTTCTACAAGGTGCCGACCAAGCAGGAGTTTGCTCCTTTCATCGAGAAGCTGAAATGGGCGCGGGATGCCGCTCTTGAGACTGTGCGCTGGACGGCAACGCTGCCCTTCCCGGATTTTGAGCAGGACTACGAGTTCGTCGCCCTGCGCCACCCCGACGAATACGCCATCACCGAAGGCCGGCTCGTTTCCAACAAGGGGTTGGACATCGCCATTAGCGAATACGATGACCACTTCGTCGAAGAGCACGTGGCGCACGCCAATGCGTTGCGCTCTACGCACAAGGGGCGCGGCGCCTACCACGTCGGCCCCCTGGCGCGCTACAACCTGAACTTCGACAAGCTTTCGCCGCTGGCGCAACAGGCTGCACGCGATGCCGGCTTCGGGCCCGTCTGTCGCAATCCGTTCAAGAGCATCGTTGTGCGCAGTGTGGAAACGGTATACGCGTGTGATGAGGCGCTACGCATCATCGACCAATACGAGATGCCGGAGAAGCCGGCAGTGGAAGTTCAGCCGCGCGCTGCCACAGGCCACGGCTGCACCGAAGCGCCGCGTGGCATCTTGTACCATCGCTACCGGCTCGATGCTCAGGGAGTGATTCTCGACGCGAAGATCGTTGCGCCGACCTCCCAGAATCAGAAGTGCATCGAAAGCGACCTCTGGCAGTTCGTCCCGAAGTACATCGATCTGCCAACCGAGGAACTCACGTGGCGGTGCGAGCAGGCGATACGCAACTACGACCCGTGCATCTCCTGCGCCACGCACTTCTTGAAGCTCCATATCGAACGGGACTGAAAGAACCGCGATGCCGCCCGCCAAAGGGGGCACGCTCATCATCGGCCTGGGCAATCAGTACCGGCGCGATGATGCAGTGGGGCTCACCGTAGCTCGACACCTGAAGGAAACAGCACCCGCGCATGTCCGCGTTCTGGAAGAGAGCGGCGAGGGCACGGCGTTGATCGAGTCGTGGAAGGGTGCTGACACGGTCATCCTGATCGACGCGGTTCATTCTGGGGCAAAGCCAGGGACCGTTCGCCGGTTCGACGCCCACGGACAGCCTATCCCGACAAGGTTTTTCCACTACTCCACCCACGCCTTCGGCGTCGCTGAGGCCATTGAGCTGGCACGAGTGCTCGGCCAACTTCCGTCACGCCTGATCGTCTATGGCATTGAAGGGAAGACCTTTGAGGCGGGGCTGGGACTCTCTCCGGAGGTCGAGAAGGCAGCGCAGGAAGTGGTGGAACGTGTGCTTGGAGACCTCTGCTGCAACCATCATCTGCCTGGCGTAAGCGTCCTCATTTGACACTACAGCGCCCAGAAGCGATTATATAGCTACCTGTATCTGGGCTGTGCCGATCTACCGCAGGCTTGCACTGCCTTGACAGGCAGGGGGTTGAGTGGTTATGGCGACAATCGGCAGGAGAAGAAGGCCTCGCTGGCTTGTAGTCCTGACTCTGCTCATTGCCGCTGCGGTGGGCGGGTTCCTCGTCTACTACTTCTGGTTCGCTGGAGACAACTCGGACGAGGCAGCCATCAGCACCTACAGGGTGACCACCGCCACCATTCGCTTCAGCGTCACCACGTCGGGCGAGGCGAAAGCGGTGAATCAGTCGTTGCTCAGCTTCGGCATAGCGGGGCGGGTGAGCTCCGTCGGAGTGAAGCTGAGCGATGAGGTCAAGGCGGGCCAGCAACTGGCCAGCCTGGAAACCGATGCCCTCAAGAACCAACTCGCTACCGCCGAGGCAAATCTTCTGGGAGCGCGCATCCGCCTTCAGCAGATCCAAGAAGGGGCTTCCGAGGCCGACAAGGCGGCCGCCGAGAAAACGGTGGTGAGCGCCCAGGTGGCGCTTGACACGGCCTTGAATGACCAGAAGGACCTGCTGGAGGAAGCCTCCGATGCTGAGTTGGCTGCGGCGGAAGAGAGAGTGGGGAGCGCCGAGTCAGCGCTCCTTGCCGCCCAGGACAACCTAAGGAAGCTGAACGAGGGCGCTTCGGAGGCTGACCTGGCAGCCGGCGAGGCGAATGTGGCAGCCGCCGAGGCGAACCTGACGAGCGCCAAGAGCCTCCAAACAAGCGCCAAGGCGGGCGTGCAGTCGGCGGAAGCAGCTCTCCAAGGCGCCGCCACGACCTACTGCGACACTAAGGACCGCATCGACGGCATCTGCGACGATTTCTCCATCCCCCTCAGCAACAACCAAATCAGCAAGCTCAACGATTCCATCAGTCCGGACGAGGACGACTCTCCGGAGCCGGCCCTCGTTGCGGCGACCAACGCTCTCGTCCAAGCCAACTCCGCCTACTCCAAGGCACGGACAGCCGAGAAGGACGCCGGGGCAGCCGTCAGCGCTGCCGAGGCCGCCCTCGTATCCGCTCAGCAGACTCTCGATGCGCTGAAAGAAGAGCCCGACCCAGAAGACGTTGCCACGGCGGAAGCAGTGGTGACAGCGGCTGAGCAGGCCGTGAATGCGGCCCAACTACAACTGGACGACCTTCGCGAGGGGGCGACAGAGTCCGCCATTGCCGCTGCCCAGGGCGCCGTCGACACCGCCCGCGCCAATTTGGCGGCAGCCACAGCGGCCATGGATGATCTGCTTGCCGGCGCCAGCCAGGAGGACATCGATCTGCAGCTTCAGCAGGTGCGAGTCGCTGAGGTGGCGGTGGAGCAGGCTCGCCAGAACCTGGAGGACGCGACGCTGGTAGCGCCCTTCGATGGCACGGTCGCCGCCATTGCCATCAGCGTCGGCGATCTGGTCACCTCGGCCATCCCGGCCATCACTCTGCTCACCCCCAATGCCCTGGAGGTGGAGCTGACCCTTGGCGAGACGGACCTGCCCAGCATGAAGGTCGGCCAACAGGGGGTCATCATCTTCGACGCAATCCAGGAGCAGGCTTACACACTGACGGTAACGGAGATAGGCCTTGCTCCCACCATGCAGCAGGGCGTGGTCACCTATCTTGCCATCGCCCAGCTTGGCGACTTCGATCCCAATGCTGACGTTCGGCCAGCTCCAGGCATGAGCGGGTCAGCGGTTATTGCCACCCAGGAAAAGACCGGTGTCTTGGCTGTGCCCAATCGGGCCATCAAACGTCAGGGACAGGACCAGATCGTTGAGGTGGTGATCGACGGCGAGCCCGAGACAAGGATCATCCGGACAGGCATTACTGACGGGGAGAAGACGGAGATCCTCAGCGGTCTGAAGGAAGGCGACCTGGTAGTGGTCCCAGGCGGCACTGCGGCTGAGGAGACAACGGGGCAAGGGGAGGAGCTTCCTGGCGGCATTCGCTAGGCAGTAATTCGCACCGTGGTCAAGCTGACCAACATCACCAAGGTCTACCAAGCTGGCGACGTGCCTGTGCCCGCTCTGCGGGGAATCGACCTACAGATACAGGCGGGCGAGTTTTTGGCCATTATGGGGCCTTCGGGGTCCGGCAAGTCCACCCTCCTAAATATCCTCGGCTGCCTCGACAAACCCACCTCAGGCACCTACGAGCTCGATGGTTTGACGGTCAGCGCCTTCGATGAGGAGCAGTTGGCGGTGCTCCGCAATCACAAGATCGGCTTCGTCTTCCAGAGCTTCAACCTCCTGCGGCGCCTGCCAGCGATCGACCAGGTGCAGCTACCCCTGCTCTATCGCAAGGTGGCCCACCGGCGGCACCTGGCGCATCAGGCCCTTGTCGACATGGGACTGGCCGACCGCATGGCGCACCGGCCCGTTCAGCTTTCAGGGGGTGAGCAGCAGCGGGTGGCCATTGCTCGTTGCCTTGTGACGAGCCCCGCGCTGGTCCTGGCAGATGAGCCGACGGGCGCCCTGGACACCCGGACCGGCCATGACATAATGCGAATCTTCGAGCGACTGAACGTGGAACGGGGCATTACCATTGTCCTTGTGACGCACGAACACGAAGTCGCCGCCTATGCTCACAGGACCGTTCACGTTCAGGATGGGCAAATCGTCAGCGACGAGGCGAACTCATCGCCGAACCGCTCGTCAACGGCGGCCGAACCCCCGCTCGGCGGTGGCGTTGGCAGTGAGGCGTCAACGCCATGAGCATCACCGACACCATCCGTACTGCCTTCGCCGCTCTGACTGCTAATAAGCTGCGCTCGTCTCTGACTATGCTCGGCATCATCATCGGGGTGAGCGCCGTCATCACCCTCATGGCGGTGGGCCAAGGTTCTCAGAAGGGCGTCACGGAGAGCATCCGAGGGCTGGGCAGCAATCTGCTCTTCATCAGGCCTGGTCAGTCTCAGGCATCGAATGTGCAAGCGGCGGTGTATGGGGGGCAGTCGCTGACCCTGGTAGACACCGATGCCGAGGCCATCAATGACCCCGAGCGGTTTCCCTATGTGGAGGGCGTGGCGGCGCAGGTCGACTTCCAGGCCGCACTGATCGCCGGTGGCCAGAACACGCGCACCACCGTCATCGGCACCACGCCCGACTATCAGTACGTGCGTGACTTCTATGTGGGGAGAGGCCAGTTCCTCACTGACGACGACATTTCTCGCAAGGGCCTTGTGGCTGTCCTGGGGCATAGGGTGGCCGAGACGCTCTTCGTTGACAGCGACCCCCTCGGCAAGTCGGTGCGCCTCGCGGTGGGCCCTGGCGGCATGATCACCTTCAACTTCCGGGTGATCGGCGTCATGGAGCCGAAAGGAGCCACGGCCACCGGCGATGAGGATGACCTGATGTTCATACCCCTGCCGACAATGCAGGCCCGTATTCCCTTCCTGAGGAATCCTCAGGGGCTCAGCAACGTGTTCCAGATCTCGGTAAAGGTGAGTGACAGGGGTGACTTCGCCCGAGCGGAGAAGGAGATAGCAGCCTTGCTCCGCGAGCGTCACAACGTGGACAAGGATGACTTCGTGATTCTAACCCAGACCGAGGTGGCCAGCTTGAAGGCCGCCGAGACCGAGATATCCCAGACGCTGTGGGCAGCGATGGCGGCCATCGCCGGCATCTCCCTTGCGGTCGGTGGCATCGGCATCATGAACATCATGCTGGTCTCGGTCACGGAGCGCACCCGCGAGATAGGCGTCCGCAAGGCGATGGGAGCGACGCAGGGCGACATTCTCAGGCAGTTCCTAGTTGAAGCCCTGATGGTCACGCTGGCCGGTGGAGGCATCGGGGTTATTCTCGGCATTTCGCTTTCGACGCTGGCGAACGGCCGCACCATCCTGGAGCAGAGCGTCCGGGCGGATGTCTCGGCGGTGTCCATCATCCTGGCCTTTGGCGTATCTGCGGTTATCGGCCTCTTCTTTGGTATCTATCCCGCCTACAATGCCTCCCGTCTCAACCCCATCGAGGCCCTGCATCACGAGTAAGAGCGGCGAAGCTGCTTTCTATTTGAGTGCCTCGACCATCCTTGCATCCAGAACGCGGATGATGTCCTCCACCTCCTGGCCGGGTGTCGCGCCGCCTATGGCACCCACGACTATGTAAGCAACGGCTCGTCCTCGCCTAACAGCGACCATGTGCGCTGTGAAGTCAACGTCCACCTGAACGGCCATGTTCTGCGGCCGAATCTTGCCCGTGAAACTAGCCGCCAGCGTCTCATCGCCGACGGTGGGGAAGGACATCGGCTCTCCCTCAATCGAGATCACACCGGGGAAAAGGGATATGTTCTGGCTGGGGTCGGCAGCTACTCCCCTGCCCCATTCCATACCGTCCGCAGCTCCTTCCGCAGTCCGGAAGAGGCTTAGCGTGACAGTGACCGTGGCGGTGCCGCCCTTCATAAAGGTACCGATAGGGTCGTTCGTCATGTAGGAGGCCCTGTATCCCAGGAGGCGCCCCCACTCATTATAGCGGTCAAGAGCCGCCTGCTTTCCCTCTGGATCGGTTTCGGCGGCTTCCTCGTTATCGGTAAATACCTCTCCCGGGTCCTGCAGAGCGAAGCCAGATGGCAAATCATCCAGTGTCGGGGCTATGCTCCTGAGTGTGGCCTCCAGCGTTGGCCTGTCGGTCGGAACGTCCGATCCTTCCTCGTCACCTCCGCCGCCGCAGCCGACCCCAACGACTGTCGGGGCCAGGACGAAAGCAAGGGCGAGTGCGATGAGCCAAGTCTTCATGTTGACCTCCCACCATGTTCGTGCGGCACGCCGTCCTCAGAGCGCACTGCGCTCGATTATAGCAGATGTGGTGTGAATGGTGCGCGGACAAGCGCGATGACTTTGCGCGAATCCCTGTGGGGCGCTAGAATCCTCCAGAGGGGGAACCACCGTGCTCACAGCCTTCTACCGCCGCGGGGATGGCGCCACGATCCGCACCGACGACGTCGATGCGCTGCGCTCCGCCTTGGCTGACCCCAGCGGCCTGCTCTGGGCCGACATTCAGGTCACCGACAACGATCGGGATGGGGCGATCCTGCGGGAAGTGTTTCGCTTTCATCCCCTTACCATAGAGGACTGCCTGTCCCTTGTTGTGGACCCTGCCAAGATCGATGACCACGGCGACTACATCTTCGTTGTGGTTCAGGCCCTGGGCGAATACCAGCGCGACCGTGAACTGGCATCCGTGGAGACCGACTTCTACCTCGGCCCCAACTACGTCGTGTCCTGCCATCGAGAGCGCGTGGCTGCCATCGAACGCTTTCAGGAGCGCTGCGAGAGCGACGAGTTCGTGCTGCGCCATTCCGCCGATTGGCTGCTACACGGCCTGCTGGATGCTCTGGTGGAC
>Ga0315279_10007763_pt1 | contig 13164 bp, 13 predicted proteins | sample YL17G06_20_MG_FD_203694 | JGI IMG/M metagenome (GOLD analysis project Ga0315279, IMG submission 203694) | Sediment microbial communities from Yellowstone Lake, YNP, Wyoming, USA - YL17G06_20 | ecosystem: Environmental > Aquatic > Freshwater > Lake > Sediment | place: USA: Wyoming | collected... | reverse complement strand
TCCCCCCCAAAAACACCCCCACATCCACCCTCTGTCACGGTAACTCCCAATGAGCCATTTTTTATGAATATGTAAGGCTGGACAAAGACATTCCGCTCCCCGGTATGCTGATACAATGCATGGCAAGATTCGAAAAATACCATAAAGTGGTAGACCGATGGCGCCCATATTCCCGTCCTCTCTCAGACACAGCGTAGGGAGGGACGGGTGACTACAGAAAAGGATTTGAAATTATGGAAAAGACTCTCATTAGCTTACACACGCAATTCCAGATTGGTCTGGTTGCCCCAGGTATTTTTGGAGGTTTTCTGGAGCATATGGGTCGCGCGGTGTATGAAGGTGTATACGATCCTGAGTGTGAACATGCCGACAAAGATGGTTTTCGAACCGACACGCTGGGAGCTCTTCGACGGCTGAATATGACGGCCATGCGTTACCCAGGCGGCAACTTTGCCTCCGGCTATCATTGGCTGGATGGTGTCGGGCCGCGCGCCCTGCGTCCTATCATTCGTGAACTGGCCTGGCAGAGCACCGAACCTAACCAGATCGGCACTGACGAGTTCATCCAGCTCAGCCGCTGGATGGGTTGGACGCCCATGTTAACCGTCAATTTAGGAACTGGCACGCCAGAAGAAGCCCGCAACTGGGTGGAATATTGCAACAGCCCAATGGGCACCAAGTATGCCAATTTACGGGCTGCCAACGGCAGTGTGGAGCCGCACGCTGTCAAACTCTGGTGTCTGGGGAATGAGATGGACGGCCCCTGGCAATTGGGCCATGTTCCGGCAGACCAATATGCCATTCGCGCCCAACAAGCGCTGAAGATGATGAGGGATGTTGACCGATCTATCGAGCTTGTTGTCTGCGGTTCGTGTACCATTTCGCTGCCGACCTATCTGGATTGGGATCGCCAGGTTTTGGAATATCTGGGTGATCAGGTGGACTATATCAGCCTGCATCGTTATGTGGGCAACCACAATAATGATACGCCAGATTATCTGGCGGTGACCAACTCGATCGACCGTCAGATCGAAGAGATGGATGCGACCTGCCGTTACGTCCAGGCACGCCGGCACAGTCGTAGGCGTCCATATCTGTGCTTTGACGAGTGGAATGTCTGGTACAAGAACCAGCAAATGGATGGCGAGGGAAAGTGGGCGCCGCATTTGGTTGAGGAAGTCTATAACCTGGAAGATGCGTTGGTAGTAGCCGGTTTCCTCAATAGCTTCATTCGCCATGCAGACGTAGTTAAGATTGCCAATCTGGCTCAGATCGTCAATGTGATCGCGCCGATCCTGACACGTGGGAACGAGATGCTCATCCAATCTATCTTTTTTCCTTTTGAGATGTTCTCCAGCCGGCGCGAAGGTATCTCGCTCCAGCCAGTACTACAGGGGCCTACTTACACAGGTCAGACAAATGGGTCCACCACTTACGTTGACGCGAGCGCTATCCTGGCTGGCGATCGATTGCACTTGTTTGCAGTCAATCGAAGTCTGACTGAATTTGCTCCTATCCACATCCATCTTGCCAACCGTTCGATTCTGGCGCTGGATAATGCCGAACTCCTGACTGGCCCAGACGCCAAAGCTGCCAATTCTTATGAGCAGCCCGGTATCATCAAGTCATGCCCGTGGGCTGAAGCCAAGGTAGACTGCGGACAGGCATCGTTTAAATTGCCACCCCTTTCGGTAGTGGCGACCACTTGGCGGTTGGAATGAAAACAGAAAAGAGAAACAGTAAAATCCCATTTCACCTTTTTCGTGGTCCACAAATTATTCGAAATACTGTTTGAGCAGCGTACGGATCGCCTCTGCCACCTGCTTACGGAGAGCTGTGCTGCTGATGCGGGCGATATCTCGGGCCACATCCACAGCTTCCGGGGGCAAAGTTTCGGCGCTTTCGGCGTGGATCTCCAACACTTGGAGGGGGAGACAGCCTGCTAACGTAAGTAACTCATTAGGATTGATCCCCAGATGATCGGCTAGCAAAATACAAGCCATGATATTCGGGCGTCGGTCGGCAATGTAGCGACACACGGATTGGTGATCGAGCTCTGATGTCAACTGATATCGCGGTTGCAAATGTAACCAACTCTGATACGACCATATAACCAGCGTACCACCAGATATATGCATTATTAAAGCAAAAACCCCCATTCCTGGGGTAAAAAAAGTAGGCGGTATAGGACTCGAGTGGGCTTTACTCGCCGAACCTACGACCTCCTCTGTGTAAGAGATTTTAATGGGTTGTCCACAGTGTCCATACCCTACATATGGTAGTCTATTGTCCATTATGTCCTCCCTGTGGGGGTGTAAATGTCCTTTATGTCCATATTTTCCATGACGTTTTATGGTTTTGGCACACGAATTACACACGACATGATGGAAGATAGGCGGCTTGTAGTAATACCTCAAGGAATACCAGTTATTCTAGTGATATTTCTCTTTGGTTCTCCCGATCCAGAAAGCCCATTTTCCATGCAGTGTCATGTTATTTACACCAATATTGCACCACTGCATGATGCAAGGAGATGTGATGAGTAGCCCTGTCCAGAGAGGAAGAGAAGAACCATTAGCCTGTTAGGTGTAAATATTCCATCCAGTGCTGCCTGTAAGCCGATTCATCCAAAAGCAAGCTAATAATTCAGAAAAGCAACTGAAACTCCCGGAGTGTGGTAAGTTCTCGTGATCTTGAATCAAGTGAGGTATCGATGGTTTTTTGGTCGCGCATGCATATACTAACACTTATCCTGGATTTTTTCACGATCCTGGGTATCACGAATGGTGACAAAGATCTGGAGATCATCCTTCTACGCCAACAGGTGCGAATTTTACAACGAAAAGTAAAGTCTACCCCACGAATTTCCGCTCCCGAAAGAATGATATTGGCAACCCTGACGGATAAGTACAAGCAATCCAGAGATGATGCACGCCAACGACTCCATCTGGTTCTGTTGATCTTCAAGCCAGACACAGTCCTTGACTGGCATCGAGAATTGGTGCGTTGCAAATGGATCTTCAAACGAAAAGGAAATCCAGGCATGCCCGGCATGACGGCCGAACTTGAAGCCCTGATCGTGCGTTTGGCGAAAGAGAACCCTCGCTGGGGCTATGACAAGATCCATGGGGAACTGCTAAAGCTTGGCTACAGGTTAGGGCTCACTTCAGTGCGAAACATTCTAAAGAAACATCAGATCACACCGGCTATTGGACGATCGGCGGGATCCTGGCACAGCTTCCTGGGGCACTACAAGGATCAGATCTTGGCTCGCGATTTCTTCCCGGTAGAGACAATCTGGCTCAAGACTATCTATGTTCTGTTCTTCATCGAATTGGGAACCCGACGAATTCATCTGGCAGGATGCACGACAAATCCTGACATAACCTGGGTCACACAGCAGGCGCGCCAATTAGTCTGGGAACTCAAAGATAATGATCGATCCATGGCATTTCTCATCCACGACAATGACAGAAAATCCACGTCTGCCTTCGACGACATATTTATTACAGAAGGCATTCGGGTCATTCATACCCCATATCAAGCCCCCAAGGCCAATGCATTCGCTGAGCGGAGGTACACTCGGTTCGCAACGAATGTCTTGACAACATCCTTGTGCTAAATGAAAACCACCTCCGCAACATTCTAAAAGAATATATTGAATCACTATCCCAATAGGGTCTTATGTGGCGACCAAGCATGCATCAACGGCTTGGCTCAGCGGCAACAACCCGATTTAGCATAAGACGCTATTGACGTAATAAATACGTTATAGTATATTAGTAATATATTAAACATATAGCATAAATATATCATAATATATTTAATAGTGTTTTCTCTGCCAATCGTCCCAAAAAGTATCAATATTGGGTAAATACCATGCGCGCAACCCTTGCACACAAAGCTTATGAACAAATTAAGTTTGACATCATCACCTGTGCATATGAGCCTGGTCAGCAGATTGCCCAACCGCAATTGGTAGAAAAGTATCAAATCGGGATCACGCCGATCCGCGAGGCTTTACAACGGCTGGCGCAGGAGGGATTTCTCCAACCAATTCCCAGGTTTGGATATGTTGTCACTTCCATCTCGATTCCCGATGTATATCAAATCTATGAATTAAGAGCAATTTTAGAGCCGGCTGCGGCGTATATCGCGGCGAAAATTGCTGCTCAGGGAGACCTTGAGCATCTTATTAAAAATGCAGATTTTTCTTATATTCCTGGGGATAGGCAATCGATCATTGATTTTGTGAAAAATAATGCTAAGTTCCACTTATCCGTTGCTATGGTGACAGGCAATCGTAGGCTAGTGGAAGCCATATCAAAATTGTTGGATGAAATGGCGAGAATATTCCATCTGGGTTTGAATTTCCGCGAGATGTCCCAAGAAGTGCGGGCTGAACATCTGGCTATTGCCACTGCTATCTATAACCGTGATCCGGATAAAGCAGAACAAACATCGAGAGAAGAGATCGCGAATTCAAAGGAAAGAATTCTGGATGTTTTGCGGAACAGATGGGAAAAGGATTTCAACATGTTCCAAACCCAGAATCTAGCCGGGCAAAATTTCGGGAAATTACCTCTCGAATATTTTCAATTGCCTCATTTCTGAGAGGTTAGCATGTCGTTATCTCTTCGGTGCTTCCTGAGGTGCTCGGAATGAGTGACCGGATCAGGAGACTGTACTCGACACGATTGGACCTGAGTTCCCGATTCCACCCGACCGTTCTTCCCTGGAATAATAAGGAGGTAACTCCCAGACCTTATTCATATTATATTCACATCACCGGACACGGGATTGGTTTGCGATACCACGATCCAATTCCGATCCTGATGCCTGGCTCAGTAGAGGTTCTGCAGGAAGGTATGGTGAGTATCATCGAGCCGGGCGTCTACATCAAAGACTGGGGGGGCATCGAATTGAGGATAACTTGTCTGTCGGCAAGCACAGACCTGTGTTCCTCTCTACCCTTCGCCAATCCTGGTAAAGGAATAACCCGCCAGATCCATGAAAAAGGAGAGTAATGAGATGAAACTACAAAATAAAGTAGCTATTGTTACTGGCGCTGCAATGGGAATTGGAAAAGGCATCGCGCTTGTATTTGGGCGAGAAGGCGCGAAGTTGGTGCTCGCGGATGTAAACGCGCCTGAGGGGTTGAAAACCTGCCGCGAGCTGGAAAAACTAGGGTATGAGGCGTTTTTTGTTGAGTGTGACGTGTCGAAGGAAGACCAGGTAAAAGCCATGATTGCGACTTCGGTCGAAAAATATGGCGCTATTCACATCTTAGTCAACAATGCGGGCATAGGGATGTATAAAACTGTCCTGGAGACGACCAGCGAAGATTGGGACTTGTGCCTGGGAATCAACCTGAAGGGGGCATTCTTATGCTCGAAGTATGCGATTCCCCATATCCGCGCCGCGGGAGGCGGTTCGATTGTTAATATCGCTTCCGTCCATTCGTATCAGAACTCGAGCGGTGAAGCACCCTACGCCGCCAGTAAAGGGGGCTTGTTGGCTCTGACTCGCCAGATGGCGATAGACTTTGGCAAGGACCATATTCGTGTCAACGCCGTATGTCCTGGTTGGATTTACACACCCAATGTGCAGCGTATTTTTGATAGATACTCAGATCCAATTAAGTTCAGGCAGGAGGTCGAGCAGCGGCAAATTTTAGGACGTATAGGTACTTCAGAAGATGTAGGGGAGGCGACGGCTTTCCTGGCGAGCGATGAAGCTTCTTATATTACCGGCTCGTCAATCATGGTCGATAACGGGATGACCGCCCTGTTAGAATCCTGGTGAACCCAACCTGAAATAAACTTATGGAAAACTGCATTGTATCGGCGAATACCCACACGAATACTTACCCCATCTTAAAACACCACATAGTCAGGCGTGGGGAGTCGAGTCATGTCTGTGCGTGTTGATCTCAGCCCGATCCTGAGAAGACAATATCAGCCGGACTATGATCCTGAGAAAGGATTGATACTCGACGATGGGGCTGGCAAAACGTTGCACCAGATTGTCCAAGAGCTAGGGATACCATTTGACGAAGTATCTTCGACTCTGGTGAATCAGCGAGTTGAACAGCCAGGCTACAGAGTACAAGACGGTGACTCGATCTATCTCACGATCGCCATTAGCGGAGGCTGATGAACAACGAGATTGCAGGTGAACTTACGGGAGAGATACAGGTTGTCATTGACGGCAAGGAGACGCGCGGTCAAGAGGATATGACAATTCTTTTAGCCGCTCAGCAGATTGGCATCGAGATTCCCACGCTTTGTTACAGCCCCGATCTCAGCCCGACGGGTGCCTGTCGCATTTGTGTTGTGGAGGTGGAAGAATCGAGAATGCTGGTTGGCGCCTGTCACACCCCTATTGAACCGGGGATGATCATCCACACTCATTCCCCCAAGGTTTTGGCAGCGCGGCGAGCCGTCGTTGAGCTTTTGCAAGCCGCCCACGACGCAGTCTGTGTCACCGACCCGACCTGCCAGCGATGTGACCTCCATAAGTTGTGCTCTGACTTACAGGTGCGGCGCGCCGGGTTCCGCGTGCGCCAGCGCCGCTCTTATCCTATTGAAGAGATCAGCCCCTATGTCCGCCGCGATATGTCCAAGTGTATTCTATGCCGCCGGTGCATCCTGGCATGCAGTGAAATCGCAAAAAAGAATGTCTACGCCATAGCCTATCGAGGCTATAACTCCAAGGTTGTGGTGGATTGTGATGTTGCGCTGAACACAGAGGTCTGCCGTGATTGCGGAATCTGCATTGACTATTGCCCGACGAATGCGCTGAGCCGACCACAGGAAGTAGAGGCGCCACATGGATAACAAGCTGCCAGTCAGAGGGCGCGAGGATCTGTTGGCGTTGCTGCGGGATGAGCAGGAAAAAGCCAGACACATCGACGAGCAGTTTATCGAGCAGACAGCGCAGTCTATGGGTCTCTCTATCGGTGAGGTGTATGGCCTTGCCACCTTTTACCACTTTCTTTCCACCAGACCACTGGGTCGGAATATCATCCGTGTGTGCAAGAGCATCCCCTGTTACCTCAAAAGTTCTCAGCTCATTATCGAGACTGTCCAGGCTGAGTTGGGCATCGCGCCGGGTGAGACTACACAGGACGGCATGTTTTCACTTCATTTGACCAACTGCATCGGCGCTTGCGATCAAGCTCCGGCAATGTTACTGAACCATGACCTGCACGGCAACCTGACCCCGGACAAGATCGCACAGATCCTCGAGGCGTGCCTGTAAAAGAGTGAGTCATGCCAGAGAAACGGATTGTGCTCAAGAATTGCAACGTCATTGACCCCAGGGACATCAACACTTACCTGGAGCAAGATGGGTTCAAGGCACATACCTTGGCACTTGGAATGACGCCGGAAGCTGTGATTGCCGAAGTGAAAGCATCCGGGCTGAGGGGCCGAGGTGGGGCAGGCTTTCCCTGTGGCTTGAAATGGGAATTGGCGCGCAAGGCGCCGGGCGATGTCAAGTACCTCATCTGCAATGCGGATGAAGGCGAAGTGGGAACGTTCAAAGACAGATACATTCTGCAACATGATCCTTTCACCCTGATCGAGGCGATGGCGATCGCGGCTCATGCCATTAGTGCGAAACAAGCCTTTATCTATCTGCGCGCCGAGTACCACTATTTGCTCGACGTGCTGGTAGATGCAATTGACCAAGTGAAGGCGAAAGGGTTCCTGGCGGACCTGGATATAAATATTTGTGAGGGCGCGGGCGCTTACATCTGCGGCGAAGAGTCGGCGCTGATGGATTCGATCGAGGGCAAGCGAGGCGAAGCTCGCTTCAAACCACCCTTCCCACCGAGCAAGGGTTTGTGGGGCAGGCCGACGATCATCAACAACGTAGAAACGTTGATGAACATTCCCGCGATTCTACTCAATGGTGCGCTGTGGTTCAGTCAAATTGGCACGGACAAGAGTAAGGGCACCAAAGTATTTTCAGTTAGTGGAGACGTGGACAGACCTGGCGTATGTGAATTTGTAATGGGCAGCCGGCTCGACGAGATCGTTGTGGATTGGGCGCATGCCCGTGACATCAAGATGGTGCAGGTAGGCGGAGCCACCGGGGGAATTTTTCCCTACTCTATGATCGAGACCCCTCTTGCGTTCGAGTCCGTCCTGGGTTCAGGTGCAGTGACCGTCTTTGACAAAAGTCGAGACACATTGGATTTCGTTTTCCGCACGGTCGAGTTCCTCGCTGAGGAATCGTGTGGCAAGTGTACTCCTTGCCGCGAGGGAACTGAAGTCATGCTCGAAATCCTGGGACGGCTGGCCAGTGGGGATGGCCAGCAAGAGGATATCCAGATGTTGGAAGAACTGACCAACGTCATGGCGCTTTCGTCGCTGTGTGGGTTGGGGCAATCGGCCTCGATCCCGGTGTTAGACACGATCAAGTATTTCAGGAACGAATTTGAAATCCGCATCCAGCAGTCGGTTTTCTTGCGCTCGTTGCGGGGCCAGCAATGGCAGTGATGTGAGGAGGTAAAGCAGGATGTATACCAGCACGATGGACGACTATCTGTGTCCTTACTGCTCGGTCAGGCTCGATACGTTTGAATTATTGAAAGCCCATGTCGTTGCTGAGCATTCGACCGAACCGCTCCCACTGCCTGAGGGCATTATCCGTATCACCATCAATGGGCACGATTATCAGCTCCATGTAGAGCCGGAATGGACGCTCTATAATCTCCTCCACGACCGGCTGGGTCTGCTGGGAACCAAGATGTTTTGCGACCGAGGAGCATGTGGGTCCTGCACCGTCATCCTCGATGGGAGGCCGATCCTTTCCTGTATGACACTCGCCATTGAATGCAATGGCAAGACTATTGAGACTATCGAAGGGATCGCCGCTGATCACCATCCACTGATTGATGCTTACATTAAACATCATGCCTTGCAGTGCGGCTATTGCACCCCTGGCTTTATCGTTACCGCCAAGGTGCTACTCGACCATAACGCCGACCCGACTGAGGATGAAATCAAAGAAGCACTTGCGGGAAACCTGTGCCGGTGCGGTACTTATCCTCAGCATCCGAAAGCTGTACTTGAGGCGGCTCAAGTCCTCATGAAAGGGGGATGAACATGGCGGAAGAACCGGGATCCTATCAAAAGCTGCGAGCGGAAGGGCAGTATCACATCGGCGCGGAATCGCTGAATGTCACCTTTAAACAGATTGGCAAGCGAGGCCTGCGTCGCGTAGATGGATACGAGAAGGCAACCGGCAAGGCGCTTTACACGCGAGATTTGCATATTCCAGGGATGTTATTTGCTCGAGTCCTGCGGTCTCCTTACGCGCACGCCAAAATCAAGCGCATGGATACCAGCCGCGCTGAGGCGCTGCCAGGCGTCAAGGCCATCATCCGCTTCGATGACCCAGAGGTCAAAGGCCGAGAACTAAATGGAAGTTATTTCGCGCAAGGTTGGGCGCGTCCCAAACTAGCCGGCTGGGCGCTCAAGCCGGTTCACCTTGTCCTGGCTGATGAAGCCTGGTACGAAGGCCAGCCGATGGGCGCCGTCGTTGCCGCCGAAAGTGAAGCCAGTGCTCAGCAAGCCTTGAGCCTCATCCGCATTGAGTGGGAAGATTTGCCCTTTGTCCTCGACCAGGAAGATGCACTCAAGCCAGATGCGCCTGTCTTGCGCCCTGGGGCCGCGAGCAACGAGATTCACGACCCGCGCAAGCATTTTGAGTTAGGCGACGTGGAGAAAGGTTTTACTGAAGCCGACCAGGTCATTGAATTCAGTGCCAGGCGGCGACCTCACCTATGGGCGGGTGCAGAGATGCCCAGTGTCTTGGTGCGCTGGTTAGAAGATCGGCTGGAAATGTGGGTGCATGAGCAACAACCCTATCACGCCAAGCAATTGATTGCCGAGTGGCTCAACATCCCCATGAACAAGGTCACTGTCAACACCGTCTATCAGGGCTGCTCGTTCGGTGGGCGCGGCAACCCAGCTAATCACTCTGAAAACGGCATGAATGTTTTAGCAACCTTGCTGTCCAAGAAAACGGGCCGATCGGTCAAACTGCTGTATGACCGGCGTGAAACTTTTTTTGGCGAATCCGGCGACATGGCGATGAGCAATTTCAAGGTAGGGTTCAAAAACGACGGAACAATCACGGCTGTCCAGATTAAAAATATCTTTGCTGTGTACCTGGCTGCGACCGGCATTGATCATTTCGTGGACAACACCCGGATCGCTAACCTTGCCTGCGAGGCGATACCGGTGGATGTGAGTATCGGGCCGGCCTGGTGGGCGCGCTGTGAGCATTTGACCAGTTGCCTTTGCCTGACATTAGTGTTCGATCATGTGGCGGCAAAACTGGGGATGGATCCGATTGAGGTGGCGCTCAAGAACGATGGCTGCCACGGACACGACACAGGGTACCTCGATCAATACAAGCGCGAGCATGGCTTTTCAGATCGGGACAGCCTCAAGGAATGTATCGAAGTTGGCAAGCAAGCCATTGGCTGGGACGAGAAATGGCATCTTCCCGGCGCCAAGAAATTGCCGAATGGCAAGTTGCATGGCATTGCTTTCACGTGGAATCACAATTGGGACGACACACGCGGCACAGGTTCCGGCGCCGTGATGATCGAAAACGATGGCTCGGTCACCATCATCGGACAGCATGTGGATATTGGCCCGAATCCGTGGACGCCGTTGTGTCAGATCGTCGCCGACGAGATTGGCGTTCCGTTTGAAAGCGTCCGTATCAAGCCGTGGACAGTAGATACCGGATTTGTTCTCATGTCGCCCGATGGCTCCTGCAACCTGGTCACAAATGGCAATATTGTCCGCAAGGCAGCCCACAAGGCCAGGCAGATGCTGCTCGAATTGGCTGCCGAAGAGTTCGAGGTCGCCAACCCCGAAGAACTCGACATCCGAGATGGCATAATTTTTGTCATGGCCGATCCCACCAAGTCCAAACCGATACGAGAGGTTGTAGCAAGATCGATGCCTATGCACTGCTCGGGCGCATTTTGGACCCAGCCACCGATCATTGGCTGGGCCTGGCACAATCAAGGCATCTGGGGCCAGGCTGACGAAACGGGACGGCCGCGCCTGTGCCGCCAAGCGCACTTTATGGAAATCGAGGTTGATCCTGACACTGGGCAGGTGGAGGTGACCCGCGTGGTCAACGTCAACGATGTAGGCAAGGCTATCTCGCCGGAAGGCGTCGAGGGCCAAATGTACGGCGGCACGGTCATGGGCGTGAGCCGCGGAATTATAGAAGAAATGATCTGGGACCCGCAGACGGGTGTGTTGCTCAACGGCAACTTGTTGGACTACAAGTATGCCACCATCCTCGACTGCGGCCCGATAGATACGCCATTCATCGAGACGGAGTTGGGACATGGTCCATATGGAGCTACAGGCATCGGTGAAGCCAACGCCACCATCATCCCCGCACTACTCGGCCCGGCTGTCTATAACGCCATCGGTCGCTGGGTGGACGATTTTCCCATCACCCCCGACAAAGTGCTCAAAGCGCTTGGCAAAATTTAGGAGTACGGCGATGAACAAATTCACCCACATCAACGCGACCAGTGTAGACGAAGCGGTCTCGATTTTACGCCGGTACGGAAGCAAGGCAAACCTCATCGCCGGGGGCACGGATCTGCTTGGCAAGCTGAAGGATGAGGTTATGCCGTCCTATCCAGAGGCAGTCGTTAACCTCAAGACGATCCCGGGGTTGGATTTCATCCGACAAGAGGGTGCTGTGCTCAAGATCGGCGCATTGACTCGGCTGGCGGACATTGCCGCTGACCCAATCATTCAAAGTCAGTATGCGGCGTTGGCCGAGGCGGCCCGTCGAACCGCCTCGACTCACCTGCGTGAGATGGGCACCTTGGGCGGCAATCTATGCCAGGACATCCGATGCTGGTACTATCGCAGTCCCAATAATCGGTTCCCCTGCCTCAGAAAGAGCGGGGGGCTCTGTTACGCGCTCGAAGGTGATGACCGATACCATTCTATCTTTGGCGGAAGCGTGGAAGATGGCTGCATCGCCGTGCATCCGAGCGATACCGCACCCGCACTCATCGCACTGGACGCCCGAATACAGACCTCCAAGCGAATCGTCAATGCGCGCAACTTTTTCCGTTTGGGCGAGTGCAAGACGACGATTCTGGACGACGATGAGATCGTGACCGAGATTCATGTTCCACTGCCTGCGGGCAAGAGCACCTTTGCCAAATTTGCTCTCAGGAAAGCCATTGACTTTCCCATCGTCAACGGTGCAACCATGATCGCGATGTCTGATAATGTGGTGAGTGCGGCCCACATTTGTCTCAACGCGGTCTATGTCATACCTTACCCGGCAACGCTGGCCGAACAAACTCTGATTGGCAAACCACTCGACGAGGCCAACGCCCAAGAGGCTGCCAACGCTGCAGTATTCAATGCCAGGCCGCGCCATCGAAACACATTCATGGTTGAGATCGCCAGGGCATTGGTGAAGAAAATGGTGTTGGCCTGCCAGTGATGGTCTGACTAGGTAGACTTTTATAGAGTAGGGAGAGTCACATTGAAAGAAATTTGTCTTCATGGACGAGGTGGTCAGGGTGCGGTGCTGGCGGCCGAATTGATGGTCGTTGCCGCATTTGAAGACGGCAAGTATGGGCAGGCATTCCCTGCTTTCGGTGGTGAGCGCCGAGGCGCGCCTGTGCAGGCATTTGTCCGCCTGGACGCGCGCCCGGTGCGTGTACGTTATCGCATCAATCAGCCTGACCAGGTCATCATTCTGGATCGCACGTTGCCGAATACGGTGGATGTGTTGGATGGTCTCAAGCCGGGTGGGTTGGCATTGATAGATAGTGAAAAGTCTCCGGCCGGTCTACTCTGGTCCGCCGACGCCCTGGTGTATGCCGTCCCGGCCACACGCATTGCACTCGACGTGTTCGACCAGCCATTGGTCAATCCAGCGATGTTGGGCGCGTGGGCTGCGGCCACGGGCGAGATCAGTGTAGATGCCATCCAACACGCATACCAACATCGCTTTCCCGGCTCGCTGGGCGAAAAGAACAACCGAGCCGTGCAGATGGGCTATGATTTTATCCGCCTCGGAGCAACGCCGGTGCAAGTCAAGAAATCCGAGCAGACTACGGGTAGCGTGATCAAGTGGGAAAAA
>Ga0315279_10007762_pt1 | contig 13164 bp, 11 predicted proteins | sample YL17G06_20_MG_FD_203694 | JGI IMG/M metagenome (GOLD analysis project Ga0315279, IMG submission 203694) | Sediment microbial communities from Yellowstone Lake, YNP, Wyoming, USA - YL17G06_20 | ecosystem: Environmental > Aquatic > Freshwater > Lake > Sediment | place: USA: Wyoming | collected... | reverse complement strand
GGAAACTATCTATGATGAATTCGCCCAGCGCAAAGGATACGGACTCCACCACTTGGGGATCAAGACAGACAACATGGAACGAAGTGTAAAGGAAATGGAAGACAGGGGATTCAGAGTAATCCAGAGCGGAAACCGACCCGGCGTAAAATGGGCCTACCTAAGCACAGAAGAACAAACTGGCGTGATCTTCGAACTCCTGGAGAAGAAGAAAGCCTCACCGTGAGAGGCCACCACATACGATCAGCCCCCTGAGGGGCAGAAGAGCAGACTCAGATGGTCGTGGTTCTCTTCACGACGAACGATTTCTTCTAGCTCCTTCCGAACGCCTCGTTCCAGAGGACACGGCTCATGCTTTGATAGCATTGCTTGCACCCCCTTTCTTTGCGGCTTCATCGATGCTTTTCGCATCAGCTGCTTCCCATTGACGTCGGAAACGCATGTCAAGTGGCTTTGTGAATCAGTATTCCTTCTCGAAGTTCTTCAGAGTGTGGTAGATGACGACTGGATGTCAAATAAACAAATGCTGAGAAGGGACAGCGCAATACACGCGATCTGAAGATGAGATGTTCTCGCTTATTGGACGGAGCGAGATGCTCGTGCGAGAAAAGTCGTTGCGACCTTTTCAACAGCTGCTATGATATCATTCAACTCTTTCCGTCTGAGTATTGGCAAGGCATCCGTTAACCAGAACACTTCCTTGTCAACGGCCTCTGCGACAGGGAATCTCTGAGCCTCGTAATCTATCTCATTCGCGCGGTGCGGACAACTGAACGGGCAATGCGTTGTGCCGTAACCGATCTTCTTTATGAATAAATCGGTCTTTGGCACGAGCGGAGTGGATCTACCAGGAGTGAGCGGTATGCCCTCCGCGCTCAGCGCCTTCTCAAACAGTTCTCTGCTAACCCCTAGAGCCTCGGTATCAATTCTCATCGCGTAGTAGTAGAATGCGTGCCTTGCCCACGATGCCTCGCTCGGTGGTGTTATTCCCTCGATCTGCCGTAGGTACTTTGTCAGGTAGGTCGCGTTTCGTCTTCTCGCCTCAACCATCCCATCAAGTTTCTTCAGCTGCTCTCTGCCAATCGCTGCTTGGAACTCAGTCATCCTATAGTTGTAACCGATTCCATAGAATTGATGGATGTTGCTGGTGGCATGCGCCCTGTAGAAGTTGTGAATGGAGCCCATCTTCTCGGCGAGCTCATCATTGTTCGTTAAGCAGAAACCCCCTTCACCAGTGCTCATTATCTTGCCGTCGACGGTGCTGAAGGTCCCAACATCTCCAATAGTTCCAGTAGGTTTTCCTTTGTATAGCGCGCCGCTCGCCTGAGCCGAGTCTTCAACTATCCAAAGGCCATGCTTCTTTGCAATTTCGCAGAACGGGTCCATGTCAGCCGGGTGACCCGCCAAGTGAACCACCACGATTCCCTTGGTGCGATTAGTTATCGCTTTCTCAGTCCGTGCTGGGTCCAAGTTGTAGGTGTTCGAGTCTATGTCAGCAAATGTGGGCACCGCGTTCTGGTAAAGCGCAACACTCGCACTTGCGATGAATGTGTAGGGCGTGGTTACGACTTCGTCGCCAGGTCCAAGACCCAGCGCTGCCATCGCGACGTGCAGCGCCGCAGTTCCGTCAGAGACAGCCAATGCATGCTTCACACCAAAGTACTTCTCCAAATCGCGTTCATACTGCTCGACGACAGGCCCTCTTCGCCACGTATTAGACCTTAGGACCTTCGTGACGGCCCGAATTTCCCTTTCGTCAACAACTGCATGGTAATCAGGGAACTTCTGCAGCCTGACTGGTTTGCCACCTTCCAGTGCGAGCTTTTCAACCATCTCGACTTGCCTCGACGTTCAGTAGCTTTCCGGAGGCCTATTTCTGCTATTCGGAGCAGGCAGTCGCTTCTTATTAACAACTGGGTAGGATCAAGGCATGCATTATATGCTCGTGACTGTCCCTGGTGCGGATAACCCAACACGTCCTTCTTCTCGACCAGACCTGTGCGAACTGTTTTGGGAGAAATGCGAGCGCCGTCGAGCCCACAACTCTAATATCAAGATCTTGCTACTCCACTGATGGTAGCAGTGGTTGGCGACTGTCACTCTCGAGCATGTGACAAAGACTTTTGGCAAAATAGTTGCTGTTGACGATGTCTCTATCAAGATCGAAGATAGGAACTTTGTTGCACTTCTTGGTCCCTCCGGGTGTGGCAAGACTACTACACTGCGCCTCGTTGCAGGACTTGAGACCCTCACGAAGGGAGACATCCGCATTGGCGACAGGTTGGTCAACGACCTAACCCCGCGTGAAAGAAACATCGCCATGGTGTTCCAGAGCTACGCACTCTATCCCCATATGACAGTCTTCGACAACATCGCATTCCCTTTGAAGGTTCGCAAGGTGCCCAAAGATGAGATCAATGAGAGCGTCAAGAAAGCATCAGACCTACTTGGGCTCCAAGAGCTACTTGACAGGAAACCAAAAGAGTTGAGCGGTGGCCAACGACAAAGAGTCGCACTCGGACGAGCCATGGTCAGGAATCCCGAAGTATTCCTTTTGGACGAGCCTCTCTCGAATCTGGACGCCAAACTGCGAGTATACATGAGAGCCGAACTGAAACGCCTCCAGAGGAAACTCGGCGTGACCACCATCTACGTCACTCACGACCAAATCGAGGCTCTAACGATGTCGGATAAGATCGCTGTCATGAACGAGGGTAGACTTCAGCAAGTGGATGGACCAGACGAGTTGTATAGGGGACCTGCGAGCACCTGGGTGGCAGGCTTCATAGGGAGCCCCCCAATGAACTTCTTCGACTGTACGCTCGTCTCAAAGGGAGAAGGAGCCTTCCTCGATGCCTCAGAGTTTAAGCTGGAGATAGACTCGAACCTTGCGGCGGTGATCAGACAGAAGTCTTCGTCGCCTGAATTGGTTCTTGGAGCAAGACCTGAAGACCTCACTGTTGTTAAAGGCAAATTGGGCAAGGAAGAGATCCCAGCTGAGATCTACGTTGTGGAACCTGTCGGCGAGAGCACTATCGTTGACCTGAAAGTTGGAAAGTACCTCGTAAAGGCCAGAGCACCTATGGGATTCAAGGGAGAAATCGGCGAGAAGGTAGGAGTCACCATTGCCAGAGAGAAGATCCACATCTTCGATAAGAAGACGGATCAGCTCCTTGTCTGAACTCTGGCGTGAGCCCCAGCTAGTTCAAACACGAGCAGAGTCTGAGCTAGACGCCGACATAGGCTAATCCTCGGAACAGACCGCGACTAGGCACAGGATGGCTCGACCACGGGTCTTAAATACATACAGTAGTTAGCCTACTACGGTGAATATTATGTCTGAATCCAAATCTGAATCCAAATCTCGAAGACAGTTCCTGAAGTACGGTGCTGCAGTGGTTGTGGCAGCTGCGGCTGGAGCTGCTGGATATGGTCTCTATCAATCTTCGCAGGGCCCTTCCGCACCTATGACTGTTGTACCTACGACCTATACAACTACAGCTGCATCATCAGTCATTTCAAAGCCGATTGAGATATGGTGGGTAACTGAGTTCTTCCCTGAAGAACAACTAGCTTTCCTTGAAATTGCCAACTCCTACACAGCAATGACCGGAACACCAGTTCATGTGACGTTCTATGACTTCAAGGCAGCAGAAGCAAAACTATTGACGGCGGTCAAGACTGGAGAGGTCCCTGACATATCAAATGACATAGGCATAGCGATAGGGAACCGTTTGGGTGCACAAGGCGGGTTGGCAGACGTGAGCGATGTCATAGCTGACCTAAAGAAGACCGGCGACTTTGTCCCGGTAGCTGAGGAAATGGCTAGCGTATACAATGCCGTAGCAAATAGTAGATCGCACTATCAGGTACCTCAGGCGCTTCAACCGTTCGTCAACGTCTACTGGCATGATGTGTTCAAGAAGTATACCGGGATGGACGCACCTCCAACCGACTGGGACGGTTGGTGGGGCGCGTTTAAGCAAGCACAGGACAAGGGTGCAATGAAAGACCTAGGCATGTACGCATTTGCATACAGCATCTTCTCGCCTGGCGGGGACTCCGAAGATGCATTCAGTACATTAATGTACGCGCATGGTGCGAATCCGCTGACTGCAGATGGCAAAGTCAACTACAGTGATCCGGCGTTCAAGAAGGCTGTGGGTGACGTGGTGCACTTCATCGTGGATCTCTACCAGAAGGGGTACATTCCTACTGGATCGACCGCAGGAGACGACTCGTGGAATAACGTTGTGGTTGAGTCCAAGAAGGGCATCATGTGCTACGCTAACGGCAGCTTGTCCATCCCTGCATGGTTCAGGGTTCATGATCCCGACAACTACAAGAACAACATCTACTGGGCGCCCTTCCCCGCGACAGGTCCATCCGGGAATACTTACAAGGAGTCAGTGATCGGAGGAACGGTCTCTTTCATCATGAAAGATGGAAAGAACATTGAAGGGGCCAAAGATTTCATTAGGTACTTCATGAAGCCTGAGAACTACAACAAATGGTTTGTGGGCTACCAGTACCGATACCTTCCTGTACTCAAATCGTCACTGGACACTCTGCCAATGTACACGGATCCAAATGATCACATCGTTCCGAAATCGAAGTCCTACTTGGACACAGCAACTGTTGACTACAGGTACGTGAACAACACATGGTCAAATGCTAGCTACGGAGAACACGTGCTAAGCAATATCGCTACCTCAGTCCTCACGAAGAACATGTCGGAAGCCGACGCTCTAAACGCGGCTTTCGCGAGACTAGAGGAACTGTCAAAGCAAGCCGGCGAGTAGAAGAAAGTTCAGTGATGACCTCGAACGAAGCTGAGACGAAGCCAAAGGTCAAAGAGACTGTCTACGGCTACGTCCTGGCTTCTCCCTTCCTCCTTTTTTTGTCCATGTTCCTGTTGTTTCCTCTTGCCTACGAGATATTCATGGCACTTTTCAGCAGCCGACTCGAATTTGTGGGCACGGAATACATCAGAAGACTACTCGTTGATCCTGCCTACGTAGAATCGCTACTCAATACTGCACTGTACGTGGGAGTTGGAGTAAACGTCAAGATGTTCTTAGCATTGCTTCTGGCCAATGCGCTGAATTCGATCGATTTCACAGGCAAGAGGCTGTACAAGGCATTAATCATGATACCTTGGGTGATACCCGTCGTTCCTTCTGCATTGAACTTCAGGTGGATGCTTGATGCGGACTATGGAATAGTAAATCAAATCCTACATAACCTAGGGATTGCTCCCGTCGGATGGCTCATTAACCCGCACCTTGCTCTAGGCTCGGTCATATTCATTCACATATGGACAAATCTGCCATTCTGGAGCCTCATTCTGCTATCTGGACTGCAGAGCATACCAGTCGACCTGTATGATGCAGTGAAGGTCGATGGGGCACGCAGCTGGCAAGGTTTTAGACACCTCACTCTACCCCTAATGAGACGCTTGTATCTGATCTGCACAGTTCTTTCAACCGTATGGACAATGGGCGATTTCGGCATTATCTGGGCCTTGACCAAGGGCGGACCAGCAAACGCAACTCAGATAATAGCTACAAACGCCTACAGACAAGCTTTCGAATTCGGCGAGTTCGGATACGCGGCGAGCATGTTCTTGTTCGTCCTTCCCATACTCGGTATTCTGGTGATACTGCTTCTCAGACTCCTAAGGGAATGAGATCATGAGGACGGTCAAGGTCATAGGGCTCGTTCTTCTCGGAATCCTGTTCTTCATCGACCTCTCTCCGATATACTTCATGTTCGTCACTTCTCTGGAGCCTGAAAGATACGCATTCTACCCGAAACTTTTCGAACCGAATCCGTCAATTACCAACTACTATGAGGGGTTGTTTGGCTACTTCGGTGGTTACCTCGGAAAGGGTGCCTTTCTCATTTATTTCAGGAACAGCCTCATTATCGGACTCGGAGTGACTCTTCTATGCCTAGCAGTCAGTATACCATCAGCATACTCCCTTGCGAGGATGAAATATCGAGGAAACAAATTCCTGAGCAATATGGTGTTGGTGTCGTATATCATACCCTACTCGTTTCTAATGGTCCCCATATTCGTGGAAATACATAGTTACGGGCTGGTGGATACATACCCTGGCATAATAGTGGCCGAAACGGCATTTCTGGTTCCCTATTGCATCTGGATTTTCCGAGAGTATTTCGCGTCCATCCCAACCGAGATATTGGAATCGGCCCGCGTAGATGGCGCCAGCACGGCCAGAATAATCCGCTCAATGATAATCCCGTTATCTGTAAGCCCTATCGTGGCGCTCGGCACGTATGCATTTGTCAGCTCATGGAATGAGTTCCTCTTCGTTTTGGTTCTCTCATCATCGGCGGACAGGTTTACTGTTCCTCTCGGTCTCTATTTCTTGCTGGGAGGAGACCAAGTGCCTTGGGGGGGATTGATGGCTATGTCGTTAATCTTCTCGATACCGCCGATCATATTCTACTTCGCTTTCCAGAAGTACATGGTCAGAGGGATAATGGCCGGAGCAGTCAAAGGATAGCGGCACGGAGCAGCAAGGTCGAGGCGCAAAGGCATATCTCCCTGAAGGTCGGGATCACACGCCATAGGCAGTCCGCATATCTATGAATCAGCAAGGAGATGATCATGCTGTATCCGAGAATGGTGCGTGTCAGACAGCTCTTTGATGTCCCGCCGCCCATCAAGGATATTCCAACAGCAGTGCGACAGACCCTCAAGCGCCTCAAACTGGCCTCGGATATTAAGCCCGGGGAGACTGTGGCCATCACGGCTGGAAGCCGGGGGACAGCCAATGTTGCCATCATCATGAAGACCGTCGTCGAGGAGTTGAAGGCCACTGGTGCTCGACCGTTCATCGTCCCGACTATGGGAAGTCACGGAGGGGCAACCGCGGAGGGCCAAGTAGACATCCTACGGCACTTCGGGATCACCGAGGAGAGCATGGGGGTGCCCGTCAAGTCCTCCATGGACGTGGTCAAGATTGGGGAGACCCTGGGGTTCCCTGTCTACTTGGATAGGTTCGCCTCAGAGGCGGACCACATCGCAGTTGTGGCCAGAATCAAGCCCCAGGTCGGCTTGACAATCGAGATCGGGAGCGGCATCCACAAGATGATGGCTATAGGCCTAGGGAAACACAAAGGGGCATCCACCTACCATCGTGCAATGATCCATCACGGCTACCCAAAGGTTATCCAACATGTCGGACGCGAGGTTTTGAAGAGAGCTAAGATCGCCTTTGCGCTCGGTATCGTCGAGAACGCATATGCGCAGACGGCGAAGATAGAGGCCGCTCTCCCCGGCGAGATTGAGCGGAAGGAGAACGAACTGCTCCGCTCAGCTAAGTCATGGATGATGAGGTTACCCTTCAAGGAAGTCGATGTCCTGATCGTGAACGAGATCGGGAAGAACATCAGCGGCGACGGTATGGATACGCCGATCATTGGCCGGTTCACTGACCCTCTTGATCATACCACACAGCCGAAGATTACTAGGATCATTGTTGTTGACCTCACGGATCAAACCTATGGAAATGCCGTCGGAATAGGAATGGCGGATTTTGCCACGAAGAGATTGGTGGAGAAGATTGATCGTCATGCGACCTACGTGAATGCGTTGACGGGGCTCGCACCTGAGGTGGCGAGAATTCCCCCGTATTTCGATTCGGATCGGGAAGCTGTAGACGTAGCACTCAGTACGATCGGGATGATCGAGCCGGAATCGGCGAAGATGATTCGAATCAGGAACACTCGGGACTTGGGTGAGGCCGACGTCTCCGAAGCGTATTTGCCTCTAATCAAGAAGCGGAAAGATTTGGTCCAGCTCGGCGAGCCTAAAGAACTTCAGTTTGACCGGCAAGGAAATCTGCTGCCATTGGAAGCTACCGGGCCTTAGCCGGCTGAAGAGACTTCTCCTCCATCAGATTCTTCATCGCCACTGTCACCCCAAGGTTTATGAAAACAGTCAAAGCGGTCCTAGTACGATGTTGTGATGTCGCAGATTGGATGGCTTCAATTATCATTAATTGCGCTCATCCTCTGGGGGCTGTGGAGCTTTCTCGGTAAGATCGCCCTGGAGAATCTTGATTGGAAATCCGTATTCGTATTCGCAGGTGTTGCGCAGATATTCGTGATCGCGATCTTCTATGCAGCAACCAGGCCACCTATGGCCTTCGACATGAAAACCTGCTACGCGATGATCGTTGGGATTCTAGGGGTATCTGCAACGATGGCATTCTACTACGCCCTAGAGCAGGGAAGGGCGTCAATTGTGGTTCCACTGACTGCAACATACCCACTGGTCACAGTCATTCTCGCAGCAGTGCTACTCAGAGAGAAGCTCTCCATTAACCAAGGAGCTGGAGTTCTGCTCGCTATCTTGGCGATTGTGCTGATTTCGACCGAGTAGTCAGTAACCCAGTATCTGATGCTAAGTCGGGTACTTCTTCTCAACCGCACTTATCGAGTCATCTAGGATGGAAGATAGCTCGTTCATCTGTTCTCTTGTGATAATGTACGGCGGCGTCAGAAGTATGTGATCCCCTGAGATACCGTCAGCGGTTCCAACGCCTGGATAGACAATCGCTCCTCGTGAAGCAGCCTCCTCGGTCACTGCGTTGGCCAACCTGACCTCGGGGGGATATGGTTGTTTGGTCTTCTTGTCTTTGACGAACTCCAGTCCAATCATCAATCCCAAGCCTCTGATGTCTCCGATGATGGTGTGTTCGTCCTGAAGTTCCTTCAGCAGTTTGAGCAGATATTCTCCGGATTCCCTGCATCTCTCAACTAGGTTGTTCGAAGAGATGTACTTCAAGACCGCTAGGGCGACGGCGCATGAGACCGGATTGGCGCTGAAGGTATGACCTCCAACGAAATTGGACTTGTTCTTCCTGAACCGTTCTACTATGGATTCTCTGACTATGACTGCGCCTAGCGGTGTATATCCTCCGCTTAGGCCCTTTGCCGTCGTGATTATGTCTGGCGACACATTCCAGTGTTCCATGCAGAACCATTTTCCAGTCCTTCCGATCCCAGTCTGGACCTCGTCGGCTATGAAGGTCAAATCGTACCTGTCACATATCTCTCTGATTATGGTATAGTATTCCTTAGGGGGGGTTGTTGCACCCGTGGTTGCGCCGACGATCGGCTCAGCGATGAAAGCAGCGACACACTCCGTACCCTCTTGCTTCACGACCCTTTCAAGGAACAGGGCGCAATCGATGTCACAGTCAGGATAGTTCTTGTTGAACCAGCAACGGTAGCAGTAGGCAGGGGGAATATGCGGCATGTCCTTCAGAAGGGGCATGTACTTGCTGCGCCTAAACGTGTGTCCTCCCACAGCGAGAGCACCCAACGTATTGCCGAAGAAACTCTGCCATCGAGTTATGACCTTGAACTTTCCAGGTGTGCCTTTCTCAAGCTGGAATTGGCGAGCGAGTTTCACGGCGTTATCCGCAGCCTCGGAGCCACTGTTGACGAACCACGTAGTGGTCAGGCCGGCCGGGGCGATCTTGGCTATCTCGTCAGCTAACCTCTCGGCCGGCTCGTTTGAGAACAGATGCATCGGAATGAAAGATATCTTCTGAGCCTGCTCTAACATAGCATCTATGACTTGTTTGACTCCATGACCTATTGGGATAGAAGCGTTTGAGCCACCTGTGGCGTCCAAATACCTTTTCCCAGATTGGTCGTAAATGTAGACGCCTTCTCCTTTGATGATTCTGTTGGGCTCCTTGAATAGGTCTCTGTAGAACATGTGTCGGGTACCCATCGAATATGCCAACTTCACAACAGACGTTGTACAGGAGGCATTTCAAAGTAGCTCAAATCCATTTCATACACCCTTTGAGCCATCACCGTACAGCCTGCCTATGCGACCTCCAACAACATCGCTGACCTGAATTCTTCCCCTGGAAAGACCGACCAGTCCGCCTCGCGGATGGAGGTCTGGTCATTCATAGACGTGCGAGACTGAGCCTGTTTCTCAGCTCTACTCTATGGGCGGAGTCAACACGTAAACAATTATCGCTGCCTCCGTCCCAGCATTATCCAACTCATAGTTCACGCCTGAAGGGAGAAGAACAGCGTCTCCCTCTTGAGCATCGACCTTCCTATCGCCGTAGTGCAGTGTTATTTTCCCTTTCAATATGTAGTAGACCTCGTCGTTATCTTTGAATGTCCATCTGTAGCCCTTACAGCCTGGATCTAAGTAGCTTATGCCCAAAGTGAGCTTCTCAGATCCGAGCCGCTTCTTTGTGATTAGTCTCCTAACCTTGAATCCGTGGACCGTGCATTGAAAAGGTGTAACCGGGGGCACATCCTCTGTTCTAACGACGTTAACCTCTCCATCCAAGGGCAATCTCCACGATGCCTACTATAGCAGACGAAGTCATTTATGATTTCATGCGAACGTGCCCTCCGACGAGGACATGCTCGGTGCAAGAACATGAACCGCTCATGGAAATGTGGCGCGGCTCAAAGGCTAGTAAGTGATGGACAAATCTCGGTTACCATTGGCTTGATTGCTGCTATGGACTGTCCAAATGCGTGAGCTGCTGCATGAATATCGTCGTCAGATGTGACAGCGGATATGTTGCAGTAGTGAGCAGGCGGGAAGAAGATGCCCCTGCAGAGCAATTCCAAATTGAGGGTGCGAATGAGGTTCTCGTCGGCAGTGCTCGCTGAGTCGAAGTCGGTAACGGGCTCGGATGCGAACAGCAGATGGAACAACGATCCTGTCCCGGTCACCTGAATCCTGACGCCAGCTTCGCGCGCGGCATCTGAAAACTCCTTGCGAATTGACTCGCCCTGAATGTTAAGCCTTGGATACACATCGCTTGACAGTTCTCTCAGTGTAGCCAGCCCGGCTGCCATGCTAATTGGATGCGCATTGTAAGTCCCCGACTGGCTAATCTTCGGCCTCTCTGGAACCAGAGAAGAGCTGCTCCCAAACGCGTACAGGCTCATGAGTTCCTCCGATGCGCCGAAAGCTCCGACCGGAAAACCTCCGCCAATAATCTTCCCTAGCGTGACTATGTCGGGGTTCACCTTGAAGTATTCCTGAGCCCCACCGCGTGCGAGCCTGAACCCCGTGACTATCTCGTCGAGTATGAGCGGTGTTCCTTCAGCTTTGGTAAGCTCTCTGACGGTCGCCAAGTACTCTCTGTTCGAAATGGCACCTGCCGTTCCAAGCGTAGGCTCCAAGAGAACAGCTGCGATTTCCCCTCTTCTATCGCGAAGTGTATCCTTGAGGGCAGAGGAGTCTCCATAGGGTACGATCAAGGTTTGGCTTAGGACATCCTTGGGCACTCCTGCCGAATCTAGCTGAACCGAATCAGAGGTTCCATGGAAGCATCCTTTGCTAACCACGATCTTCCTCTTCCCCGTCGCCGCTCTTGCGAGGCGTATGGCATTCATGACGGCTTCTGTGCCGCTGGCTGTGAAACGTAGCATTTCCAAGACCGGCATTCGTGAATGGATTTCTTCAGCCAGATTAACCTCCAATTCAGTCGGTCCGCCGAGTACCGTTCCGCTCTCAAGTTGTTCTTGCACTGCCTGCATGACCTTGGGGTGCCTGTGCCCCAAGATGAGAACTGAATAGTTGAAGCAAAAGTCGATGAGTTCGTTTCCGTCGGCATCCCAGATATGGGACCCCATTCCCTTCTTGATGTACGAAGGATAAGGGAGATAGAAAAGCCCCGTTCTCGTGTTACCGCTCGGTAGTCTCTTACTGGCCATTTCGTAGATCTGAGCAGACTTGCCTGTGCGTTTTCGATATCGGATTATTAGATCAGTCTGTTCGTGTTTTGATTTGGATCCGATTTCCATCCTCAATCACCCTTTGTGAAACAAAGTCTTCCAAGGTGAGTTCGTCGAACGACTGACAAGAGCGCTTTCTGTGCTCACTGGTAATCCCTAATGATTTTTCGGAATAACTTCAGCGTCCTTCTTACGGTCTTTGGGCCAAGAAGGTCAACGATGGCGAAATGTCTGACGCCAAGTCTTGCGAGCTTGTCTATGTTATCCTTGACCTCGTCGATGCCACCAATCGCCATAGTCTGATAGACAAGATCGTCAGGGATCCCTTCCGCTATATCCATGATGTTGGCGACATCCTTTTTTGAGAGAGAGACGAGATTCTGATAATGACCCGTTTGAGGTGTGTAGCCGAGGCTAGCCAGAACAGTCTTCTCAGTGACCAGGGATGTCTTGCCAGCACTTAAGGCGGACTTGCTCTCTGATGCATTCTGAGGAAAAGCCATCATGACGTGCAACACTGGCTCGATTTGCTTGACAGACCGTCCTGCCTCCTCTGCGGCCTCTTTGATGATAGACCAACGTCTCCTGTAAGTATCCGAAGTGTTTAGCCAAGGATACCATCCGTCACCAAGCCGGCCGACAATCTCAAGTGCTCTCCTAGATGCCATTGCTCCCACATAGATTGGCGGACCAGGCTTCTGTTTCGGAGATTGACTGAGAAACGCGTCTTCCAATCGATAGAACTTACCTGCAAAGCTCGTGGGGTCCTCGCGAGAACTCTTCCAGAGCGCTCGGATCACCTTGATGGCTTCCTCCAACCTCGCCACGCGTTCTCGAGGCGCTTCCCACGGGAGACCGAATGGCACTATATTCATCGCCTCTCCAGCGCCTATGCCGAGGATTACTCGTCCACGAGAAATCACATCTAGGCAAGCCACCGAATGTGCGGTTCGGGCAGGATGGCTGCGCTGAGTGTCCGTCACTGATGACGCCAACCTGATCTTCCTAGTCTTCACGGCGATTGCTGAGAGGACAGTCCACGGCTCGAGCCTATCCCCGTTAATGTCAATGAAATGATCTGGTACCCACACACTGTCGAACCCATTCTTCTCAGCAAGGATAGCATATTCAAGAGCAGACAGCGGATCGACGCCGAAGTCGACGTAGCCAAACCTAATGCTGGTCATGGACCCGGGCTAGTCAGTTGCACTAATTAGTCTTTGCAGAGAACAGAACACAAAAAGGGAGTGGGGGCTACCTGGGCACAGAAGATCAGACTCGCGTGACCTCCGAACCCCTCGAAAAGAAACAAACCTCGCCGTCATGAGCGATATTGCGTAATGGATCCGCCAGGCGCGTAGCTACCGATTCAGGTAGTCGCCCGTTTCTCTTCCCGGTGGA
>Ga0315279_10007760_pt1 | contig 13165 bp, 8 predicted proteins | sample YL17G06_20_MG_FD_203694 | JGI IMG/M metagenome (GOLD analysis project Ga0315279, IMG submission 203694) | Sediment microbial communities from Yellowstone Lake, YNP, Wyoming, USA - YL17G06_20 | ecosystem: Environmental > Aquatic > Freshwater > Lake > Sediment | place: USA: Wyoming | collected... | reverse complement strand
CGGTTCTGACGCCTGCCGGACCCGCAAAACGCCCCTGCAAGAACGCCCAAGCCCGTCGTGTTCGGCAAACTGGCCTGCGATGAAGCGAGTACCGCTCGATGGGAGCCCGGTTTGCGAAACCGCTGTGCCCTGGCACTCTCCGCTTCCCCCCCAGAGCTGATCTCAGGCATAATTGGGACAGGGTTCGCAATGATTCGCATCGGACCAATCGCGGTGGACCGGGCCAAACTCGCCGAAATCTGCCGGCGCTACGGCGTGCGCGAGCTTTCTGTCTTCGGATCAGCGGCCTCGGAGACAATGCGGCCGGACAGCGACATCGACCTCCTGGTTGAATTTCTTCCCGAGGCCGAACCCGGGCTGCTGGACCATGCCGGCCTCATGCTTGATCTGGCCGAATTGCTTGGCCGGAAGGTGGATCTCGTCTCCAAGAATGGCCTCAAGCCCCTCATTCGCGATTCCGTGATTCAAGACGCCAAACCTCTCTATGCGGCGTGAGTATCTGTATCTTCGCGACATCGTGGAAGCGGCCGACCACATCGCGCAGTTCATCGCCGGGCTTAGCCGTTCGGGCTTTCAGGAGTCGGAGTTGGTGCGCAGCGCGGTCGTACAGAAGCTCGCCCTGATCGGTGAGATGGACGGCGGTGAACGGCACCGGCTTAACGGGGTAGTCGCGGGGCGGCTTGATTTCCGCTGCTCCGCACCCAACCGCCACGGCGGCACCGATCAGGACCGCTTTTGCGAGAAGTCTCATACGCCTTTTCCATACACAACGAAAGCAATGGATGTAAGCGTTTGCATATCGCGCCCGGCTCACCATTGTCAAGCGGCTCCTGCACAAAGTGCTTCCGGCCGATGAAGAGGCCCGCGTATCCCGCGGCAAGCGTGATGAGCATCGGCGCGGCGGCTGCCGTCGGCCGCCGCAGCCACAGCACGGCGCCGGTAGCAGCCACCGCATACCAGGCCGGCAGCAGCGCATTGGTCGGGTCATTGCCGGCAGTTTCCACCGGCCGCGTGGCGAAAAACGAGCCGTGTACCACCGGCAGAAACAGCCAGAAACCGGCCAGCAGCAGGGCGGCGATCAGGCAGGCAACTTGCCGGGCTGCGACACCGGCGAGGCGCTTCCGGGCGCTGTTCACGGTTCAAATCCGAGCAAAAAACATCCAGGGGAGTTATACTTCTTCGAATCAGGAACCTATGGAGGCATACGTCCTTCTCGATTACGACAACGTCGTTCCTCTTGTGAGGCAAGCCTTGCCTGCCATCTCGGCCCGACTGCACACCGCACTTGAACAATACGCCCCGAATCTCGACGACGTTCATATTCGGCTTTACGGTGGGTGGTATGACATTGCCGGACTGACGAGCCTCGGAACAGTTGTCACCCAAGAAATCGCGCAACACTTCCCGATCGCGATCCTTGCAACCCAGGGAACGAACATCGTCAGACGTATCTTTTGTGAACTCGCTTCGAGTCTCATCGACAGCGGCCCGGACATTCTGGTATGGACATTTCGCAGGCGAAGAGGCATTCGCTCGCGCTTGACCAGCTTGCGGCCACAAAACTGCGCCGCTGGTGGCCAGTGCCTGATCCAGTCCGTCGTGAAGTGGTCTCGTGGCAAATGCCCCATCCCGGGGTGCAATGTCACAGCAGAAGACGCCTTCAGCTATTGCGAGCAGAAATTGGTGGATACCCTCCTCTGTTGTGATTTGGTCGCACTCGCCGGCCGAACTCCGCCGCCTTCTATCTTCGTGCTCTCAGAGGACGACGACATGATGCCAGCCTTTTTGATGGCAGGCCGAGCAGGAGCACGCATATGGAGGTGTCAAACGCGGCCCGTGACCAACCCTGTGTATGAAGTGCTCCTAAAACGTTACAACGTCCAAACGATTGCAATTTAGATGGACGAGCGTATATGGAACTAGAAGAGATAAGAGCGGACATCGCGGCATTCGCGGATAGCGAGGAAGACGTCATCGTTGACAAGGGGATGGCCATCTTTCAGCGCAATCGGCAGATGTACGATTGCCGGTTGCTAGAAGTTGCCGGCGAGGTAGAGGTCGAGATCGACGGCGCTCGCATTCCATACAGGAAATTTTTGGGGGAAGAGCTAGGCAGGCTGTCGGTTCTCGCCGAGGCGATTAGGCAGAAGCGAGAAGATGTTCAGCCGTACATCGACACCAAGGCGACGGTGATAGATTCCCTGAACCGCGCAGCCAACCTCCGGTCGGGAGTGGACATTCTGTGGGACGAGTGCCGCGCAAAATCAGTCGGAGAGACAAAACTCATCTTTCTCACCGGAGACGCGGGCGACGGTAAGACGGCATTACTGCGCCGGCTCACGCGGAGATTTGCCGACGCCTATAGCCGGCATCAGACCGAGACGCTGCTTCTGCACATTGACACCCAGGCCCGCAGTTTCGTCCGACTTGAAGAGGCGGTCGCACGAGACCTAGGACAACTGCGCATAGCGGGAGTTTACTACTCCGGCATTATTCGCCTAATCAGACGCGGCCTCTTAGCGATTGCAATCGACGGTTTCGACGAGCTTCTGGCGGAGGTCGGTTTTGGCGAGGCTTACAGTGGTCTCGGCGGGTTTCTCCGGCAACTCGATGGCAACGGAATAGTGGTTGCCTCTGCACGTAGCGCGTATTTCGAAGTAGAGAATTACGCTGCCCAGACACGCCTGTTGACATCTCTTCCCGGCTCCCAGGTAACTGTGCAACACATGCGCCTTGCGCGATGGGAACGACCGGAAGCCCTAGAAATGTTCACCCTCTTTCGTTCACCCGAAGGGACGGCCATGGCGGAACCAGGCCCAGTCTATGATGAACTGTGCCAGCGCCTGGGAACCGAACATCCAGTTTTACACCGCCCCTTCCTGGTCTTCCAAATGGCATCCCTTTTGACGTCAAGCAGGCAACCAGCAGGGCGGATCGCCGATGAACTTGGGCCCTCAGCCCTTCAGGTGGTGCCAAACGTCATCACCGCACTATTGCGGCGAGAGGTGGAGGAAAAGTGGCGCCACCCGGCTGGTCAGCCGTATCTTACTCTAGAACAGCACGTAGATCTGTTGTCAGCGATCGCAGACGAGATGTGGACCCAAGGTAAGAACAGCTTGCCCGTTGATCTGGTCCAGGTCATTACGGAAGCTGTCATCGAGGACTTGAAGATCGCGGCCACTCGGCGCATTCCGATTATCCAGCGGGTCAAAGCGCACGCCCTTTTTCATTCAAGTTCAACGTCACAGAAGGACCTCACGTTCGATCACGATGAGTTTCTTAATTACTTTCTCGCTTCGAGGGTTGTCCGCCTATTAAAGGCTCGTGATACGTTTGGCTTACAGCGCCTCTGCGAGATGCATTCCTTTCCTCGCATTGTCGGGGTCTGGGCCGCCAACATTGAGCCTTGGACAGAGGGCCAGGCCGTGGAGATTGTAATGCGACTGAGCAGCATGACGAGGAAGGAGGTTCGCTCCACGTATCTTAAGCAAAATGCCGGCCTGTTGGCCTCGCAACTCGCACGCAATGTTGGTACAAGACAGGGCGCCGGATTTGTTTTTGACTCCATGTACTTTGAAGGCGACGTATGGACAGGCTCATCCCTCAGCAGTGCCGAGTTCCAGAAGTGTACGTTTATTAACGTGAACTTAGCCGACTCGCACTGGTCAAACTGCCACTTGAATGATTGCCGGATTGATGGGCTAACCTGTAGCGCCGGCACCTCGTTTTCTGGGTGCGTGTTCACTGGCACTTCGTACGTCTTGGGGGTGTTGATTAGCGAGGGGGACGAGCCTGCCGGGCTCAGGAACTATGTACCTGAGGCTTGCATGGCGCTTGTTGAGCGCAAGGGCGGGCGCTTTGAAATCCAGGCGACGCATCCGACGTTGCTGGTCCCTGTCGCGCCGGAGAAGAGAAGAGCCTTGGATGTTTTCTTGCGAATCTTCAGTCGGAACTCGGGTGCGACCGAGGACCTGGTGCGGATGAAGCTTGGGACACGGTACGCCGCGTTCCGGGCGAGCGCGCTCCCAGTGCTTTTGAGGCGGAATGTTATTCGACGAACAGACTACAGGGGCCGCGGGGATCAAGAAAGATACGAACTGAACCATCCGATAGAGGACATCCTTAGAGCCGAAGATCCGGATGCTCCCGTCCCGCAAAACCTGCGAGACTTTTGGAATGAGTTGCGCCAGTAGTAGGGAGACTGGGGAGCGTTTCTCCCTTCGTTGGCGACCCCCGAAGTCCTTTTTCGCTTGGCTTTCTGCGAACGCCCGCTCAAGCGGAGGAAGGCTCCCACCATCTTCGTAAACGGCCAGCGCGTCAGCGCGGCCGAGTTGCCGCAAGCCATCCGCGACGCGGCACCACGCATTTCGGCATCTCTGCCGCGATGACCCAGAAGGGCGAGGAGAATCCACGGATTCCGCGGATCGACGCGGATTGGACGGTTCACCTGGCGCCAGCCCTCGGCGCAGCCTTGCTGGCGTCCGCCCGCTCGGCTTTCTTCTCTTCCAGGTTCCAGTCGGGCGGTTCGACGCCGAGCAGATGGTGCACGAAGAAGTCGTAGCGTTTCCTTTCGCCATAGGCCCCGCCAGGCCCGTGCCCTTGCCCAGGCAGAACGATCAGGTCGAACACCTTGTCGGCCTTGATCAGAGCGTTCACCACCTGCATGGTGGAGGCCGGATCGACATTGGTATCCATCTCCCCGACCGACAGCAGGAGCTTGCCCTTCAGCCGCCAGGCATTATCGACGTTGGACGAAACAGCGTACTCGGGACCGAGCGGCCACCCCATCCACTGCTCGTTCCACCAGATCTTGTCCATCCGGTTGTCATGGCAGCCGGCCGATGAGACGGCAACCTTGTAGAACTCCGGATGGAAAAGCAGCGCCCCCAAGGCACTCTGCCCGCCGGCAGAATTGCCGTAGACGCCGACGCGGCTGATGTCGTAGTAGCCGTATTTCGCGGCCACCGCCTTGTGCCACAGGATGCGGTCGGGGAAGCCGGCGTCGCCCAGGTTCTTCCAGCAAACATCGTGAAAGGCCTTTGACCGGTTGGATGTCCCCATGCCGTCGATCTGCACCACGATGAAGCCAAGTTCGGCCAGTGACTGCATCGGGTGGTATGGGCTGAAGGACTTGGGCACGAACGAATCCTGCGGCCCGGCGTAGATCGACTCAACCACCGGGTATTTCTTCTTGGGGTCAAAGTTCGACGGGCGGATAATGATTCCCCAGATCTCGGTTTTGCCGTCGCGGCCGGGGGCCGTGAACACCTCCGGAGCGCGCCAGCCGGCCTTCCCCAATTCCTGGATATCAGCGTGCTCCAGTTCGGCAATCGTCTTGCGGTCTTCGAGGCGCCGGAGCTCGGAAACGGGCGGCTGATCGACGCGCGACCAGGTGTCGGTGTAATACTTCATGTCCGGCGAGAAGCTTACGGTGTGGTTGGCGTCGGCGCCGGTCAGCGCGGTCAAGCCCGTCCCGTCGAAGTTGATCCGGTAGTGATGCACGAAATAGGGGTCCTTGCCCGGGTACATGCCGCTGGCGCGGAACCAGATCTGGCGCTTCTCTTCATCCACCTTCTCGACTCCACGGACCACCCAGTTGCCCTTCGTGATCTGGTTCTTCACCGCGCCGCTCGCGCCGTCGTAGAGATACAGGTGGTTCCAGCCGTCGCGCTCCGACATCCAGACCATCTCCTTGCCGTCGGCGACGTCGTAGCGGTACTTCTTGCCCGAATAGCAGAAGAAGGTCTTGGACTCTTCGCTGATGATGGCGCGGGCCTGCCCATCCACGGCGCTGACTTCGATCACCCGGTACACCTGGTGGCCGCGCTGGTTGTATTCGAAGGTGAAGGCACGGCCGTCTTTCCGCCACTCCAGGCGCGACAACCGGTAGGGATTCGGGAACAGCCGGTCATCGATGACGGTCGCCCTCCTGTCTGCAACGTCGAACAGGACCGGCTGTTGCAGGTCGAGCGCGTCGCCCGGCTTCTCGTATTCCATGCTCGAATACTTGGGCTGCAGTTGGTCGGCCGGGGACGATTCGACGTAGTAGATCTTGCGGTGGTAGCCGGGGCGCAGGCGATACACGGCGAGCTTCTTGGAATCCGGCGACCAGGCCATCGAGTTCAGCCGGTAGTAATTGCCTTCCGAACCGTCAAAGCTCAGCGGGAAGGCTTCGCCTGGGGGCGCGGGCGTCCCGCCCGCCCCGGAACGGCTTCTCGTAACAGCACTCGGGGCGAGCGGGATGCCCGCGCTCCCAGGGCGGCCCCCTTTCGGCGTGGCACGGACAAAGACGTTGTAATTCTGAATGAAGGCTTCCCACTTGCCGTCGGGCGACGGGCGGGGCTGCTCCGACGGTTGGGCGGCGGGCGCGCTGCCGATGGGCACCGGCGTTCCCATCCCCGTGCCCCGCCGCCGGAACCCGGATGGGCCCGCGGGTTCGCCCGCCTTCTTGCAGGTGTAGTCGGCGAGGTCTACCTGCCACCGGGAATCGCCCACGGAAAATTCCACCGCCTTCTGGCTGTTCACGAAGGAGATGAACTGGAACGGCAGTTTCAAGGCCTCGTACTTCTCGCCCGCCGCTTTGGAAAGCGCCGCGGCCAGCTTTTCGTGGTCGAAGGCCGGCTCCTTGGCCAGCGTGGCCGCATCGGCGAGCATGAACTGGTTCCCGCCCCTGACCGATTTTCGGTACCAGAAACGGCTGGCGCCCTCGATCCAGTTGGCTCTTTCGGGAACGTTGACGGCCAGGGCCTGGTACTTCTCGCGAATTCCGTTGGCGCGCTCGTAATCAGCCTTCGTGCCTTGCGCCTGCATCATCACCGGCAGGAACAGGAAACAGCAAACGGGCGCCGTTCGGTAGAAGACCTCTCTGAGTCTCATGTGTTTCTCCTTGCATGGGAAAACCCTTGACAGTGCGCGGCGCGTGTTTAACATGTAAGCACTTACGACGTCAAGACGCTACTGTGCGGCAGCATGGCGGGCGAGTCGGGCCGCGAAAGGAGTCCCTGGTATGTGTGCACCGACTGGCAACGGCGGACTCACGCGCCGGCAATTGATCTCAACGGTTTCCGCCGGAGCCCTCGGCGCGCCGCTGCTGGCACGCGCGCAGGCGCCGCCCGCCTCGCCGCCCACCGCGCCGCCCGCCGCGCCCGAGACGTTCGAGTTTCGCCCCCTGGCGCTGGCCGCCCGGCCGTTCCCGATGACCCAGGTTCGCCTGCTCGACGGGCCGTGCAAGCAGGCCCAGGAGCTCAACCGCGCATACCTGCACCGGCTGCCCGTTGATCGCCTGGTCCACAACTTCAAAGTGAACGCCGGGCTGCCCTCCAGCACCCAACCGCTGGGCGGATGGGAGAAGCCAGACTGCGAGCTCCGCGGCCACTTCACCGGCCACTGCCTTTCGGCCTGCGGCCTAGGCTATTCCTCCACCGGCGATAAAGAGCTGAAGCAGAAGTCCGAGGAGATGGTCGCGGAGCTGGCCAGGTGCCAGCAGGCGCTCAAAGGCGGCTACTTGAGCGCGTTCCCGCTGGAGTTCTGGGACCGGCTGAAGGCCCGCAAGAAGGTCTGGGCGCCGTTCTACACCATCCACAAGATCATGGCCGGCATGCTCGACGTTTACCAGCACACCGGCAACAAGCAGGCCCTCGAGGTGCTCCAGGGAATGGCCGCGTGGGCCGACCAGTGGAGCCAGCCCATCCCGCCCGAGCACATGCAGTCCATCCTGATGACCGAGTTCGGCGGCATGGCCGAGGTGCTTCACAACCTGGCCGCCGCTACCGAGGACAAACGCTGGGCCGAGGTGGCGCAGCGCTGGCACCACAGTTGGTTTTTCGATCCGCTGGCGCTGCGGCGCGACGAATTGAAGGGCTTGCACGTGAACACCCAGGTGCCGAAGGTGATCGGGGCCGCGCTCCGTTATGAGCTCAGCCAGCAGCGCCGCTACCACGACATCGCCGACTTCTTCTGGTACGAGGTGACCAGCGCGCGCTGCTACTGCACCGGCGGCACCAGCAACAACGAAGGTTGGCAGACCGACCCGGGCAGACTGGCCGAAGAACTGCAAAAAGGCTACAACACCAACGAATGCTGCGTGGCCTACAACATGATGAAGCTCACGCGGCGCCTCTACCAGTGGACCGCCGACCCCTGCTACTTCGACTATTACGAGCGCACCCTGTTCAACCACCGCCTGGGAACGCTGCATCCGGAAACCGGCGGCAGCATGTACTACCTGCCGCTGCGCACCGGCGCACGGAAGGTGTTCGGCGCGGATTTCGACGCCTTCTGGTGCTGCACCGGCACGGGCGTCGAGGAATACGCCAAGCTGAACGACAGCATCTACTTCCATGACGACCGCGGCCTTTACGTCAACCTGTTCATCGCCTCCGAGCTGGACTGGAAGGAGAAGGGCGTGAAGGTGCGCCAACAGACGAACTTCCCGGAGCAGGAAGGAACGGCGCTGACTTTCACTGCCGCCAAACCGGTGCAGATGGCGTTGTGCATCCGTATTCCGGTGTGGGCCACGGGCGGCGGCAGCGCCAAGGTAAACGGCACGCCGGTGAATGCCTTTGCCAGCCCGGGCAGCTATCTGACGATTACGCGCACCTGGAAAACGGGCGACCGCCTCGAGCTGAGCCTGCCGATGAGCCTGTACTCCTGGCCCATGCCCGACGACGAGACGTTGCAGGCCTTCATGTATGGCCCGCTGGTGTTGGTCGGCGCGGTCAGCGACGAGAAGCTCCCCAAGGAGCAGATGTACGGGGGCGGCCCCGGCCCCGAGGCGCGCCGCCAACCGGTTGTCCTGCCCGACTTCCGTGGCGACGGCCGGAACCTGCCGGCCTGGATTAAGGCCGCCAATCAGCCCTTGACCTTTCGAACCACCGGCCAGGAGCGCGATGTCACCCTGGTCCCGTTCTACAGGATGTACGACCAGCGCTACGGCGTGTATTGGCGGGTAAAGAAGACCTGGGACCTGAGACCTGGGACCTGAGACTTGAGACCTGAGACCTGAGAATGTTGGTTCGAGCCCTGAGAATCGACACAGCCTTCGCTCTCAGGGGCCTCAGGTCCCAGGTCTCAAGTCTCAGGTCTCTGGTCCCAGGTCTGCCGGCGCCGAGGCCTTTCTTATGGGAGATCCGGGTCAGGCGATGGCGGGGGAGGCAGTGGCGCCTTCTTCGACTCCAGCGCGTGCGGCCGCCACCACGCGCCGGTCCCTTAGTCCGATCGAGGCGCAGGAGCGCATCCAGACGCTGGACGTGCTGCGCGGCTTCGCCCTGTTCGGCATCCTGTGGATGAACATGCCGAGTTTCTCGGAGGGGACGGCATTCGAACACGCCCTCTACCAACTCGGTCAAGTCCTTACCAGCGGCAAGTTTTACTCGCTGTATGCGTTCCTGTTCGGGCTGGGCTTTTCCATCCAGTTGCTGCGCGCCGACGCCCGTGGCGCGCCGATCGTGCCCGTCCAACTGAGGCGGCTTTTTGTGCTGCTGCTGCTCGGCCTGGCTCATTTTGTCCTGGTGTGGAACGGCGACGTTCTTCGCGACTATGCGCTGATCGGCGTGATCCTGCTGCTGGTCCGCCGGCGGTCCTTGCGGACGCTGCTGGTGCTGGCGGCGCTGTGCCTGGTGATCGACGTCTTCTTCGATGCCGGTTACGATCGTCTCACCGCATTGCGGCGGGCCGATCCGGAGGCGGCCCAGGCACGGGCCCTTCAGAGGCCGGTGGAAATGACCAACCACCGTGTGTTGTGGGAACGCCGGGCGCGGGCCGAGCAGCGCGGCACTTATTTTGAGGCGGTGGCGGCCAGGGCCGCGCTATTGCCGCAGCAGTATTCGCAACGCAGGAGTTATTTCTTCGGGCCCATCTACTGCATGTTTCTGTTGGGCTTCTATGCCGGCCGCCGCGGCATCTTTCACGACACCGCCGCCCATCTCCCGTTTCTTCGCAAGCTGATGTGGTGGGCGCTGGGGATCGGCTTGGCCCTGAACCTGGCCGACGTCGGCGGCGGCGAGTTGTTCCGCCTCTATCATTTCGAATGGCCGCAGTTCGTGGGCGGGGCGATCTACACGCTCGGGCGGCCGGCGCTGTGCCTGTTCTACATTTCCGGCATCATGCTGCTGCTGCAGAAGGAGCGCTGGCGCGAACGCCTGCAGCCGCTAAGCTGGGCCGGCCGCATGGCTTTAACCAACTACTTGCTGCAATCGGTCATCTTTACCACGCTGTTCTATGGCTATGGATTCGGCCTGCTGCCGAAAGCCTCGGCGCCGCTGGCCCTGCTGCTGACGGTGTTGGTTTATTCACTGCAGATTCCGCTAAGCATGTGGTGGATGCGCCGCTTCCGCTTTGGACCGATGGAGTGGCTGTGGCGGTCGCTGACCTACATGAAGCTGCAGCCGATGCGGGTGGTGCGGCCATGAAGACCCTACTTCTGCTCGTGCTGGCGGCTGCGGTGACGACCCTGTGTGGCCGCCCCGCGGAGGCGGCAGCCGCGCAATCCGTCGGGGTGTCTGAGACCCCAGGTCCCAGGTCTCAGGTCTCAGGTCCGTCCCTACATTGGCAGAACCCGTTGCCCACCGCCAGCCAGCTTCGCGCCGTCAAGTATCTGGGCGAGGGCGTCTACATCGCGGCCGGCGATGCCGGAACCATCCTGAAGAGCACCGACGGCGGCGTCACCTGGACGATGCAACCAAGCGGGACCACCAAGCTGCTGCGCGCCATATCGTTCGCCGACCGCAACAATGGCTGGGTGGCGGGCGATGGGGGAACCATCCTCCGCACCGGCGATGCCGGCGCCTCCTGGAGGAGCCTGGCTTCCGGCACGCCCCGCACTCTGTATGGCGTGGCGTTCGCCGGCCCGCTGCACGGCATCGCCGTCGGCGAAAAGGGGACGGTGCTGCGCACCAGCGACGGCGGCGCAACCTGGCAGGCGCAGTCCATCGCCGCCGGCACGCTGCGCTCGGCGGCGTTGTTGCGCCCCACCGTGGCGGTGGTAATAGCTGAAGATGGCATCATCCTTCGCAGCTCAGACGGCGGGGCGAACTGGAGCCGCCAGCAAGCCCCGGCGCGGCTGTTTGCGTTATGGTTCGTGAACGACAAGGTCGGCACGGCCGTAGGCGGCGAGGCCGGTTACATTTTCGACCGCCAGGTGATCCTGCGCACCACCGACGGCGGCCTCACCTGGCAAAAACAGACCACCGGAACCAAGACCAGGCTTTATGCCGTTTCGTTTGCCGACGAAAGGAACGGCATCGTCGCCGGCGAAATGGGCAAAGTGTTCCGCACCTGGGACGGCGGGGCGAAATGGAAGGAGCAATCCAGCGGCGGTGGCCAGTGGCTCACATCCACGGCGATGGCCGATGTCAAGACGGCGGTCATGGTGGGCGATGGCGGACGCATTCTTCGCACCACCGACGGCGGGGAGAAATGGGCTGCGCAAACCAAGGGGAGGCAGGCCATGCTGCGCGCCGTCTATTTCTCCGACGCCAACACCGGGACGGCGGTCGGCGCCGGCGGCACCATCCTGCGCACCACCGACGGCGGCGCCACCTGGAAGACCCAGACCAGCGGGGTGAAGGAGCAACTGAACGCCGTCCATTTTCTCGATGCCCAGACGGGGATAACGGTCGGCGCCGGCGGCATCGTCCTGCGCACCAACAACGGCGGCGGCCGGTGGTTCGCACAGCCTAGCGGAACCCAGATGATCTTGACGGCCGCATTTTTCCAGAATCCGGTCACCGCCATCGCGGCTGGCGCCTGGGGTACGGTGCTGCGCACCACCAACGGCGGCGCAAACTGGACTCGTGTGAAGACCGGCATCACCAACAACTTGTCCAGCGTCTCTTTCGCCGACGCCACTCACGGCCTGGCGGTGGGCGGCGGCGGGACTATTCTGCTTACCAATGACGGCGGCGCCACCTGGTCGCTGCAGCCCAGCGGAACCACCGAGGTGCTGACCAGCGTCCATTTTGCCGGCCCGCAAAGCGGCGTTGCCGTAGGCACCAACGGCCTCATTCTTCAGACCTGGGACGGAGGGCGGACCTGGCAACAGCGACCGAGCGGCGCCAGGCAGCACCTCAACGGCGTTTTCCTGGCCGGCTCCGGCGCCGGCGCCGCGGTGGGCTTTGTCGGAACGATCTTGCGCACCTCGGACGGCGGCCGCACCTGGGTCAGCGAGCCGAGCGCGGCGCCTGTCCAATTGAACGGGGTGTTTTTCACCGGACCACGAACGGCCACCATCGTGGGCGGCAACGGCGCCATCCTGCGAGCGGAATAGAGCCTCAGCACAGCGATGAATTCTTGTAGAATCCCGGCATGCGCAGACGCATGTTTCTTGGCTCGGTGGCCGGCGCGGCGGCGGGGATGTTCACCGCGCCGCCCCGCGTGGCGGCGGCGCCCGGCCCGCCGCACAAAATCACGGACGTGGAGTTGTGGCGGGTCGAAGGGCGCCGCCAGACAGTCACCGGCGTCAACCGCCAGCACCAAGTCAACCCGCTGCACGTTTACGACGAGCACCGGCCGGCGCCGTATCACGAGCCGGCGGAGGGCAAGCCGGCCACGGTTTCCATTTCCGCCATTTACATCAAGCTGAAAACCGACGGCGGGCTGGAGGGCCTCTATGGGCCCATCGACCGCGAGGCCGCCGCCGTTGTGGACGGGCAACTGAAAAGCTTCGTGCGCGGCAAGGACGCGCTGGCCGGCGAGGCGCTTTGGGACCAGATGCACCGCTCCAACCGGCATTCGCGCCGCGGCCATTTCATGATGGGGACCAGCGCCGTAGACAACGCGGTGTGGGACCTGCGCGGCCGCTTCTTTGGCGTGCCCGTGTACCGGCTTTTGGGCGGCCCCACGCGCCCCGCCGTGGAAGCCTATGGCAGCACGCTCGGCTACTCCGTCGAGCCGGATAAGGCGCGCGTCCGCGCCCTGGAGTTCCAGCGCCAGGGCTTCCGCTCTCAGAAATGGTTCATGGCCTACGGGCCGGGCGATGGCGCGGCCGGCCTGCTCAAGAACGTCGAGCTGGCGCGCACCCTGCGCGAGGCGCTGGGCGATGAAGTGGAGCTGATGTTCGATGCCTACATGGGCTGGAACCTCGACTACGCCATTGCCTGGGCCAAGCAGGCCGAGCGCTACCGGCCGCGCTGGATCGAGGAAGCGTTCCACGCCGACAAGATCGACA
>Ga0315279_10007759_pt1 | contig 13165 bp, 7 predicted proteins | sample YL17G06_20_MG_FD_203694 | JGI IMG/M metagenome (GOLD analysis project Ga0315279, IMG submission 203694) | Sediment microbial communities from Yellowstone Lake, YNP, Wyoming, USA - YL17G06_20 | ecosystem: Environmental > Aquatic > Freshwater > Lake > Sediment | place: USA: Wyoming | collected... | reverse complement strand
CAGAAGGGAAAACTGGATCCGGTGATCGGGAGGGATGATGAGATCCGGAGGGTCATCCAGGTGCTTTCTCGCAGGACCAAGAATAACCCTGTGCTCATCGGCGAACCGGGCGTGGGCAAAACTGCAATCGTGGAGGGCCTTGCCCAGCGCATCATCAACGGTGACATACCGGAAGGACTGAAGGAGAAAAAAGTCCTTGCCCTCGATATGGGTGCTCTGGTTGCCGGGACCAAGTACCGGGGGGAATTCGAAGACAGGCTGAAGGCTGTGCTCAAAGAGATCGAGGAGTCCCAGGGGCAGGTGATCCTCTTCGTTGATGAACTCCATACTATGGTCGGTGCCGGTGCTGCAGAGGGGGCGATTGATGCCTCCAACATGCTGAAGCCTGCGCTCGCCCGCGGCGAACTGCGCTGTGTGGGTGCAACCACTTTGGACGAATACCGGAAGCGGGTTGAAAAGGATGCCGCCCTGGAGAGGAGATTCCAGCCGATTCAGGTCGGAGAGCCGACGGTGGAAGACACGATCTCCATCTTGAGAGGACTGAAGGAACGGTATGAGCTCCACCATGGAGTAAAAATTCAGGATTCAGCGCTGGTTGCAGCGGCAACGCTTTCCCATCGCTATATCTCTGACCGGTTCCTTCCGGACAAGGCAATTGATCTGATTGACGAGGCAGCTTCACGGCTCAGGATCGAGATTGACAGCCTTCCCTCTGAGATTGACGACGTGGAGAGAAAGATCCTCCAGCTTCAGATAGAGAAAGAGGCCCTGAAGAAAGAAAAGGATAAGGCGTCAAAGGAACGTCTGGAGAGGATTGAAAAAGAGGTTGCTGAGCTGAAAGAGCAGAGCAGCAGGATGAAGGCACACTGGCAGCAGGAGAAAAAACTCATCCAGGCAATCCGGGATATCCGGGAAAAGATTGACCATGCAAAGATAGAAGAGCAGGAGGCGGAGCGGAAGGGCAACTTAGAAAAGGTGGCTGAGATCCGTTACGGGACACTCACCACACTTCAGAAGAAGCTGGAAGAGGAGAACAAAAAGTTAGAAAAGATTCAAAAAGAACAGAAGATGCTTAAGGAAGAAGTGGATGCAGAGGATGTGGCTGAGGTGGTGGCAAAGTGGACCGGCATTCCCGTAGCCAGGATGATGGAAGGAGAGGTGGATAAGCTCCTCAAGATGGAAGACAGGATCAAGAAGAGGGTGATTGGACAGGAAGAGGCCATCGAGGCTGTCTCCAATGCGGTGAGGAGGGCGCGCTCAGGTCTCCAGGACCCCAAGCGCCCTATCGGTTCTTTCATCTTCCTTGGCCCGACCGGCGTGGGTAAGACAGAGCTTGCCCGGGCACTCGCTGAGTTCCTCTTTGACGACGATCAGGCAATTGTAAGAATCGACATGTCGGAGTTTATGGAAAAACATACTGTCTCCCGGCTGATCGGCGCTCCCCCCGGTTACGTAGGGTACGAAGAGGGAGGCTACCTGACTGAAGCGGTGAGACGGAAACCTTACTCTATTGTTCTGCTCGATGAGATAGAAAAGGCACATACCGAGGTATTCAACGTCCTCCTTCAGATCCTCGATGATGGAAGGCTGACTGACGGGCAGGGGCGCACTGTGGATTTCAAAAATACCCTGATCATCATGACTTCCAATCTGGGAGGGCAGTTTATCCAGGACTTGGGTGAAAGGGATTATGAGGAAATGAAGTCGAGGGTCCTCGAAATCCTCCGGAATACCTTCCGTCCCGAGTTCCTCAACCGGGTAGATGAGATCGTCATCTTCCACAGCCTGAGCAGGGAGCATATTGAAAAGATCATTGGTATCCAGCTGGAGTATCTGCGGAAGAGACTCAGGGAGAGGAAGCTCTCTCTTGAGTTGAGTGAACGGGCGAAACAGTTCATTGCTGATAAGGGGTATGATCCGGTTTACGGGGCACGGCCGTTAAAGAGGGCAATCCAGAGGTATATTCTGGATCCGCTCGCTTTGCAAATTCTGGAGGGGAAATTTGCAGAGGGAGATACGGTCACCGTAGATTCTGATTCAAAGACTGATGGAATGTCCTTTTCGGTGAAGAAGGGGTAGGGGCAGGTTTCAAACCTGCCCCTACCGAATGGTACACACGGATAATAAATGATTCCCCTCAAAGATAACATACCTTCCCGCACCTTTCCCTTTGTCAATATATCAATCATCATTATCAACATCGTGGTCTTTCTCTACGAGTTATCCCTCGGTCCATATCTCGGGCGCTTCATCTTTCATTTCGGCATCATTCCCCATAAGTTTATTCTCCTGCTTTCTCATGATACCTTCTATCCTGGCGCAACGTTTTTGCCCCTCTTTACCTCGCTGTTTCTCCACGGAGGGTGGCTGCATCTTTTAGGAAACATGCTCTACCTCTGGATCTTTGGAGACAATGTGGAGGATGTTCTGGGGCATATACGCTACCTCCTTTTTTACCTGCTCTGCGGCATCGGGGCTGCTATGACCCATATCATTACCCAGTCCGGTTCGCAGGTCCCTACCATCGGGGCAAGCGGGGCAATTGCCGGTGTAATGGGTGCGTACTTTGTCCTCTTCCCAAAGGCACGTGTCGTTACCCTTGTCCCCATCTTCTTCTTCATCCAGCTCATAGAGATACCTGCCTTCTTTTTCCTCGCCTTCTGGTTCTTAATGCAGCTCTTGAGTGGAACATTTTCCGGTTCATCCAGTTTTTCAGGCGGGATTGCCTTCTGGGCACACATCGGTGGGTTTGGCTGCGGAATGCTCCTTCTCCTTTTCTTCAAGAGGCAGAGGAGGGTAAGGTACTACCGGTAGCGCTATGGAAAGCTCTGAAAAACATACCCGCTTTGGCGGGCCTTCGGTCTTTTTGACCTGGGATGAACGGTATCAGAATACCTGGGAAGGGGAGGTAAGGGAACCCGCCTCCTTCCTGAAAGAAAATCTTTTAGAACTCCCGAAAGGAAAAGCGCTGGATCTGGCCATGGGCGTCGGACAGAATGCGATCTTCCTCGCCCAAAATGGCTATGAAGTGTTTGGTATCGATTCATCACAGGTGGCAGTTGAAAAGGCGAAAGCATATGCAAAAGAAAAAAGTGTGTCCGTTAAAGCAATCAAGGCAGACCTCGCCACCTACACCCTGCCTGAAAATGAATACGATGTAATCCTCAACTTTTACTTCTTAGAGCGGCGACTCGTCCCACAGATAAAGAAGGCGCTGAAAAAGGGCGGTATGGTGATGTTTGAGACCTACACCATGGAGCACAAGAAATATGATAAACCCTTCAACCCGGATTACCTCCTACAGGAAAACGAACTCCTCCTCTCCTTTATAGATTTCAAAGTCATCTTCTACCAGGAAGGGGTTGTTGAAAAGGACGGGATAAAGAAGGCAATTGCTAGTTTGATTGCTCAGAAGATAAGGTAAAAGTTATCTCCATAGAGGTTATATAAACTTCGAGCAGACATCCTTACTAGAATTCTAAGACTCATTAATAAAAAAACATCTTGATGATCTGTATAATTGGTATATAAGAAAAGTAGTTTACCAGCCTGATACCAATCTGTGGATTAACTGACCGGGAAAAAAAGGTAACAGTGGTATGACCAAAAAATCTCTCTTTTTCATTATTGCAATTCTTGTTGCAGCCATATTTATTACATTTTTGGTTTCTTATTCTGCTTTTGTTTCATCTCCTTCAGAAAAAGTATCTGGGAAAGTCTCTCCAGACACCATCCCCCCAACCATTATCGGGCCCTACGTTGGTGATCTATGCCATTACCATCAACTCGTCAATGGCATGACTTTCGGCAGTAATGTAGAGATGTGGTGGCTTCATTCTGATAATCCTGGAGGTTCAGGCATTAATATTAGCTCAGTCCTTGTTTGGTGCATAGATAAGACTGGTTTCTCCACGCCTTTAACCCCGTATTCAGTAACGTCATCTGGTGGTTCATTTGTTTTTCCCGCCTTAAGCTTAGCTGGAGGCCCTTACACCATAAAAATAAGAGTGTGTGATATGGATACGAATTGTGCAGAGACTACCGCTGATGTCTCTGTAACCACATCAGACACCTGCAAACCAACAATTGGCAGGCCCTACTATTATACTGCATGTGTTGTTAGTCCCTTTCAACCAGTCAATAACGTGACTTTTGACAAAGATGTAACGATCTTTTGGTCACACTCTGATAATTCTGGAGGTTCATGCCGTGATTCAGGCATTGATAAAGCAACAGGTAGGGTTGAATACACAGGTCCGAATGGTTACGAAGATTTAACCCCGAGCGCGACCATTACGGAATCTGGTGGTCAAGTTATTTTCCCAGTGTTACGCTTAGTTAGTGGCACATACACCATAAAAATAGGTGTATGTGATAAGAAAAGTCCGAGCCCGAATTGCGCAGAAGTTACAGCTACGGTGTATGTAAAGGCAACACCTATATCCTGTGGGCAGACCCTCCCCGGTTCACTTAATATTCCTGGCGAACAGAACTTCTACACCTTTACAGCCAATGCAGGAGATGCAGTCACCATTCGGCTGATCAGAACATCGGGGGTAATGACCCCGAACCTTGAGTTGTATGACTCAACAGGACAGTTAATTGGTTCTGATCTTCCATCCACTGGCAACTCTGCAAAGATTGACAAGGTATTCTCGACAAGAGGAACCTATACCTTGGTTGTCTTCGATAATGGTAATAACGACATAGGGGGTTATAACTTAATTATGCAGCGGTGGAATATCCCCTGTAGTGTACCAACGTTAACCTGCGGACAAACAGTATCCAGCTCCCTGGATGCTGGTGAGCAGGACTTTTATACCTTCGCAGCTAATGCAGGTGATAATGTGGTATTGACCTTAACGAGGACATCAGGGGATCTTGATCCTGGGCTGGACGCCTATGATAGTTCAGGGAACCCGATAGATTCTGACCATCCAGGAAGTGGTGATACAGCAACAGTCACTCTATCTAACTTAAATGGTACCTATTTTGCTGTAGTTTCAGATACAGGAAATGACGAATCAGGCGATTATACCCTGAACTTAAAAAACCTTAAGGTTACCGTAACAGCACCTAACGGGGGTGAAGATGTTGGGGGAAGCTCCATACAAAAGATCACCTGGGATTCTGGAAATTCGCAGTGTATTTCCTCTCAAAATATCTACCTCTCAACCAACGGAGGTTCCAGTTTCACTCCCATTACAACAAACCTGACAGCTGACGTACAGTCCTATGATTGGACGATACCTGCCAATCTCAGCACTTCATCTGCGAAGATCCGGGTGATGGTAATTGATGATGCTGGAAATGGTGTCCAGGACGACAGTGATGCCAATTTTACCATACATGTACCCACTTCTGTTGGTGGAGTAATCACAAGTAATACAGTATGGACACCAGCTGGCAGTCCATACATTGTGGCATCTAACCTTACTATAAGAAATAACGCCACCCTCACGATAACTACAACTACCAGTGGTGGTGAAGCTCCAGTTGAAGTTAGATTCAATGAAGGGAAGGGATTACGAATAGGAATAACGACGAATGAGAATGAAATGGGGAGACTCATAGCAGAAGGTACTAAGAATAATCCTATCACCTTTACCACGAATACCCCTGGACAGTACTGGTCTGGAATACTCTTTAATTATGACCAGAGCACTACTTCTACGGCGAGTACGCTAAGACATTGTGTTATTGAATATGCCGGTCATCCAAGAGATCCAGATACGTATCCTAATCTTGATGGTGCTATTTCCTTTTGGAGATGTGTCCCTAATTATAACACAAACCCTGTGACATACTGTACCATCCGCAATAGCATGACAGATGGGGTAAGAATTAACAGTACACTTAGTGGTAGTGGTATTTTGTATCACTGCAATATTTACGATAATGCCCGCTATGATTACATTGACTACGAAAATTCTGGAAACCACAGTATTGATATAAGTTATAATTATTGGGGTACTCCCCTTGGTCCTTCTTATGACCTCTGCACTCCAGCAGTAGTCAGTAGTGAGTATCTAAACCCAGACAAATTGGAACCCTGGCTGGAGAGAGAATTCACCGAGCCTCTGCGATTTAAAGACCCATACAGTGTTACAGCCAGAGAGTTTAGCGCCCCAGGTGAATCTACAACGATAAATTTTACAGTCAGTAAAGAAGTGAAGTGGACTCTCTCCATTTTAAACCAGCAGTTTGAAAAGGTCTGGTTTGCGGAAGGTAATACTACTGTGCCGAATCAGTCCGTTACCAGTACGTGGGATGGGAAGGTTATGTTTAAGAATGATGATAATGTTTTTTTTAATGGGGATTGTTATTACCATATAGAGGCAACAAGTAACACCTACGGTGAGGCCTCTCCTGCCATGGGCCATCTCAAAGTAGGTACTCAGGCAATTGCCCTCATCACAGAACCGCTTTCCCAGAGTCTCTACAGTCCTGGCATCCACATCCCTATAGTCGGTACTGCAATCGTAGGGAGTGGAGGTTACTACGAAGTAAAGTATGGGGTTAGCGGGGATCCTACTTCCTGGACTACTATTGAAAGACCTGTCTACGAGCAGAAAGAGAATGCAACGCTTAAAACGTGGGATACAACAGGATTGGATCAAGACACGTACACGATCCGGTTGGATGTGCACAATGGTACTTACACCTATTCAGATCGGGTCACCATTAAATTTGTTCTCGAAACGCTGGAAACTCCTCCGAGTTCTCCTGTAACCTATACCTATGATAACCAGAGAAGGCTTAAAAAGATCACTTACCCTGATGAATCATCAATCGAATATACCTATGATAGAGTTGGGAATCGACAGACGGTTGCTACCGAAAAGAAGAGCAGTCAATCCCCTCGAAGGCCGATCCGCCTTGCCTACTTTAAAGCTAAGCCGACTCGTAAAGGGGTACTCCTTGCCTGGAAGACAGGATCGAATGTAAATGCCAGCGGATTTAATATCTATCGGAAGGGATCAGAAGAAGGAAGTTACGAAAAGGTTAATCCCTCTCTCATCCGTGCAAAAGGGGATGGTGCCTCAGGGGCAGAATATTCTCTTACCGATGTACCATTAAAGATGGGGAGAATCTGGTACTACCAGCTAGAAATAGTCGAGACTACCGGCAAGACAAGACGCTATGGCCCGATCCAATCAAGGAATATAGCCATAGGAAGTACCAAAGATAAAGGGGGTTCCCAAAAATCATTTAACGTGAACTGCGATTGATGGGGGATAAAATGATAAAAAAGATTGTATTGACAATATGCGTTTTACTCGTCGTTGGTGGTATGGATGATATATCCTTTGCCGTTTTGTGTCAATTCCCAGCTGATTGTCCCTTATACTGTACGACTACTTGCGAACCAGTATCGATAGATGCATATTGGACAGTCTGGATAGATTATACTGGCAAAATCTGGTATCCACTATGGCAAAAGCAGTTCGATTGTAATTTTACAGCATATTGTTATTGTAAAGTGCCGGGGCCGGGAACTCAGGCAATGACGGAAACTCTCGATGAAGCAATAAAAGAGTGTAAAGAAATAGAAAAGCTGAATAAATATTACCTAGAGAATTATATTTATTGTTCTACTACTCTCCCTCTCCCTTCCTTTTGTCCTTTCGGAGGAGCTAGCGGGAGTTTTGACCAAATAGGGAGAAACTTTTTCTCAAAAACATTGATAAGCCTCCCTTCACATGGCCTTACTCCTTCTTTCGAAATTCACTATAACAGCCAGTATGACATAGATAGAGGCATAGGTGTGGGTTGGTCACATACATATCTCTATACTCTTTCTGTAGTTCATAATGATAATGTGATTATCACTACTGATAAAGGGTTGCGCAGGCTATATATATGGAACCAAGAACAAGGCATCTATCAATCAACGAGTGATGACCATACGGTACTCACCAAAGATGGATCTACTTTCATTGCTACGGCTCCAGATGGAATAGAATACACGTATGAATCTGGTAAATTGACTAATATCAGAAACCCCAACAATAATACCTTAGCCCTTTTCTACACAAATGGAAATCTTGAAAGGGTTGAAGATAGTTTTGGAAGGATACTCACCTTTTCGTATAATGGCAGCAAGCTTCAAAGTGTTACTGACCCCAATCAAAATACCTACTCCTTTGAATATGATCAGCATGATAACCTGGTTGCTATCACTTACCCTGATACAACTAAGCAGAAGTTTGAATATTACGACCCTTACGATTCCAACAACCTCACCCATGTGATTGACAATTATGGCAACATTGTTGCTCAGTACCAGTATGATGATTCTGACCGTCTTATTAATGAGAGTACAGCAGATGGCAGTGATTTAATCACAATAGGTTTCGAGGCTGGCACAAACATTTTCTCGGATGACTTTGAAAATTGGATAAAGACCGAAGCAGAGTGGACAACCACTGGAACAATCGAACAAACTTTTAATCCTGAAACAAATAGCCATGTTGCCCATATCAATCCAGGAAGCATGACTTATGCTCAACAAGCACCTGCTGCTGACGTACTCAAGGTAACATGCAACCTCTGGGTAGATGAGGAAAACGATGGGGATTTTTGGGTCAAGATATATGACAGCAGTCATACAGGAGATGAGTACGGGTTGTCAATTAGATTTGCAATTACTGATACAATCAAATCTGAGTTTATATATGAAGAGTCTGCACAAGAACTTAGTGTTACCAGTTTCACCAGAGGAAAATGGTACAAATTGGAGATAGAGGCGTATGCAGAAGAAATTAATCCTTACTTTAAATTGTGGCTCGACTGTAAATACATCGGCGCATATCCTTTTAAACGCGTAACCGATAAGCTCGACAAAATATCTATCCAGGCTTCTGCCTCTGGATGCCATATCATGATAGACAATTTCTCTCTTGCAGAGATAGCTAAAAACGAGAGCACACGTACTATCACCGACTCCAGGGGTAATACAACGGTTCTTACTATTATTCCCCAAAATGATTTTGGCGGGACGAGTTATCGTTTGGAGGGAGGATGTGCTTCGTGTTCCCAGTCTTCAACAAATATGCTGTACGAATATGACAGCAGGTGGAACCTGAGAAAGACTACTGACGGTAATGACGTGATTACAGAGATGACCTATGACGATGATGATCGGGGACTTATGCTCGAAAAGATAGAGGCAAAGGGGACCGCTCTTCAGAGGAAAACCACCTACACTTATCATCCAACCCTTAATAAGGTAGCGACCATCACTGTACCGAGTGTGGATACCCTTGGACAGAATTATAATAAAGTGACAACCTATGAGTATTATGATGATGGTACTGGTAATCTTCACTACGAGATAGTAACAGGCTACTCTAACGGTACACCATTCAGCTACACAACTTCCTATACTTACAATACTCATGGCCAGTTGACAGTGATTGATGGGCCGAGAATAGATGTAACTGACGTGATAACCAATACGTATCATTCCACTTATAGCTACCTTACCTCTACCTCTTATCCCAATGGCACAGTTACCTATGATGTCTATGATGCTAACCACAATGTGGGCACTATTACAGACATGAATAACGTAGTCACCACTTACACTTACGACTATGCTAATCGGGTAAAAACGATCACCATTGGCTCAGCAGTAACGACTTATGCATATGATGCTGCTGGAAATATCGATTACGTAGATATGCCAGCAGGTAACAGAATTGATTATGAATATGATACCAGCAATCGGGTGATCAAGATCACAGATGCGTTAGGAAATTACATCTATTATGAATATGACGGTGAGGGGAACAAAACTAAGGAAGAGATCCACGACGGCGATGATGTATTGAAGAAATACCTCAACTTTGAATATGACCAGTTTAATCGTCTTGAAAAAATCAAGAACCCAGACAACTCTTTTACAAAATTTGCATATGATAACAATGGCAATCGCACGAAAATGACTGACCCTGAAGAAGGAGTTACTGACTATGCATATGATGCACTGAACCGAGTAACGACGGTTACCCAGGCCAAAGGAACAACTGATCAGGCTGTCACCGGATATACCTATGATTCCCAGGATAACCTTATCCAGGTTGAAGACGCCGAAGGGAAGATTACTGATTATAAATACGATGACATGGGGCGGTTAATCAGAACTGATTCACCTGATACCGGCACTACATATTACACCTACGATCCAGCAGGGAACCTCACAACCAAGACCGATGCCAAGAGCATTGAAACCAACTATACCTATGATGCGCTCAACCGGCTACTCACCATTGATTTTCCTAATGACCAGGATATTACCTATACGTACGATGAGGTAGCTAATCCCCCAATATATGGAAAGGGACGAATAACTACGGTGGTTGATGCCTCTGGAACAACGAAGTATGTATACGATCCACGGGGGAATACAAAGGAACAGAAGTGTACTATTAATAGTCAGGACTACATCACCCAGTATGACTACAACCTGAACAACAATATTACCAAAATTACCTATCCGAGGAACAACATCATTGTGGAATACGGGCTGAATGCCATTGGAAATATCACCACAGTGACAGTCAATCAATCCACCATCCTTGTTTCAGCTCTTGCCTATGAACCCTTCGGAGACTTCGCCTCAATGAACTTTGATCAGAATAGCATCACTACTACGATTACCCACAACTCCCGCTATGGGATCGACAGGATTCAGTCAGGGACTACCATAGTAGACCGGCAGTATACCCACGACTTCAACGGGAACATCACCTACATCAAGCAGAACGACACCCTCCCCTCAATGCCTGATCTTGCCACCCGTACTGATACCTACGCCTATGTGACAGAATCGGACTTGATTAGTAAAGTTACTGAGGGAAGCACTGAGTATGATTACACCTACGATGCCAATGGAAATATTACTAATGATGACAGGCATACTTATGTCTACAACGAACAGAACCAGCTTTACAGAGTGATGGATGGACAGACCATCTTAGGTGAGTACACCTACAATGCGAAAGGGCAGCGGGTGAAGAAGGTGGCTGGTGGAACGACCATATATCATTACAACATTATGGGGAATCTTATCCAGGAGACTGACGCAAGCGGGAATGTAATAGCAAGTTATGTTTATGCAGGGATGAACCGGCTTGCCATGGTGAAACCTGACGGGAGTATCTTTTACTATCACAATGACCATCTGGGAACACCACTTGCTATGACTGATGAAGGAGGAAACATCGTCTGGAAAGCAGCCTATGATCCCTTTGGCAAGGCAGAGGTTGATCCAAGTTCAACGGTTACCAATAACTTCCGTTTCCCCGGACAATATTACGACTCTGAATCCGGCCTCCACTACAACTGGTTTAGGTACTATGATCCGGGGACGGGGAGGTATGTGACGGCGGATCCTGTGGGATTATTAGGAGGCATAAATTTATATATTTATGCTTTAAATAATCCAAACAAATACGGAGATTATTTTGGATTAGCTTCGGAAGATAATGAATGCTGTTATGAAACTGATAAATGTTATAAATGCACAAAATGGGGGCCTAAGGTCCTCAATATGGATTGTTTTTGTAGCTGTTTAGCTAAAAATTCCGACAAAATAGCTGAAGGAGCAATTTTCGGTGCCATTTGCATACTATCACCCAATCCATTTTTAAAAGGTTCTGGTTTTATTTTTGAGGGATTAGTAGCTCATTGGATTTATGCAAATTGCTATCTCCCTTGTAAAGAGTGTCCAATGGCAAGAGTAAAATATTAATTTTGGCGAGGCTCATTGTGCTAAAAGAATTTGGAGGAATTAATAATCTTATTTACTACGTATTACTTGTATTGCTTACCTTTATTGGGTTTAAAATCGCAAACAAAATAGTTGATGATAGGAAAAAACATAGAAGTAGCTATTACACAATAGCATTGGTATTACCCGGAAGTTTTTTGGCAAGTTTTTTTATTATAGATTCTTTATCGTCTCCACTTAACATTATTAAAAATCTCGGAATGCCATATTCAATAATTGCTTATTGGATGATTATTGTTTTCACTGGCAGTTTAATAAGCATTCCATATTTGTTTTATTCAATTAATGAATATAAGAAAAACCGGAGAAATAACAGTTGAAAGAGGTAAGAGCGAAGAGGTGACTGACAAAGACTGGCTTGATGACATCACCGAGGGAAGCACTGTGTATGAGTACACCTATGATGCCAATGGAAATATCACAGATGATGCGGATGAATGGGGACGTTGTTGAAAACTTTCACTTTACAGGTTTTGCCTGTTGTGGTAATAATCCACCATGCCCCGTCAAGCCCGATTGGGATAAAATAGGGACAGCGGGGCTGTTGAAAAAGTGCCTTCTGTTGTCTTTGCGAGGAGCTATAGCGACGAAGCAATCTAAAAAGGTTAGAAATTGACAAATAGGGACACATCCCTTTTTCTTGACAGACATGGCACCAATAAGATATATGATAGGGTATGCCGAGAATAGCACGGATGATTGGAACGGGGTATCCTCATCATGTAGTCCAGCGTGGCAACAACCGAGAAAAGGTCTTCCTGGATAAAGAGGATTACAAGAAATATCTTTCCTATCTTGAAAAGTATTCATCAAAGAAGAAAGCTGTAATCCTTGCCTATTGTCTTATGTCAAATCACGTCCACTTGTTGATTCGTCCTTCTGAGGAAAATTCCCTCTCGAAGATGATGCAGGGAATTGCCCTCTGCTATACCCTATGCTTCAATCGGAAGTATGAAAGGAGCGGACGCCTCTGGGAATGCAGATACCATTCTACAGTAATTGATGAAGAAGCCTACTTATGGACAGTAAGCAAATACATCGAAAGTAATCCAGTGAGGGCGAAGCTTGTCAGGGAAGCCGAAGCCTATAGGTTTTCCAGTGCCCGTGCCCATCTATTAGGGGAGACGAATTCCCTTCTCAAAGAACCTCTCTTTGATGCAAGAGATCTAAATGAGTATGTGCGGTTCATCAGGAATGGTGAAGATAAAGAGGTGGGGGAAGTAATAAGGCGACATACGAGACGACAGTGTCAAGTCTTTTCTGTAAATTCCCATCAGGGCTTTATTCTCAACGGTTTTCATGATTTCTATTATGCCGCAACCCTTTGAATCCTTGATGCACGTATCATCTTAAGGATTGCCTTTGCCT
>Ga0315279_10007758_pt1 | contig 13166 bp, 22 predicted proteins | sample YL17G06_20_MG_FD_203694 | JGI IMG/M metagenome (GOLD analysis project Ga0315279, IMG submission 203694) | Sediment microbial communities from Yellowstone Lake, YNP, Wyoming, USA - YL17G06_20 | ecosystem: Environmental > Aquatic > Freshwater > Lake > Sediment | place: USA: Wyoming | collected... | reverse complement strand
CAGGCTGGATATACCCTGCGTCTCAAGCATCTCGACAGCGTACCATGCCTTGATCAGGGCCGTGGTCAGGATTATCCCGTGAAAATTCTTGCTGCTTATCAGCGACTTTTGCAATTTTAGGATATCTCCTTTTCTCATCGATGTGGAATAAACAAGATTAACGTCTTTCAGCTTCTGGAAAATTGTGTCCATATAGGTTCTCAGAATGGTCCTGATCTCCTGGAACTCTTGCGGCAGTTCGACAAAGACCCTCTCGATCTCTTTCTTCTGGATGTAGGGGATAACGTCTTCATCCTGCTCCGTCCTCGTCTCTATGTTCTTGATATAGAGATTCTTGCTGACCTCTTTGATTTTTTCGATAGATGGAGACGCCGTAAGACCTATTATTAGCGGCTTCTTTGACTGCTCGACATATAGTCTAGCTACATCGACATAGGAATAGGATTTTACCGAGTGGTGGCTCTCATCGACTATCAAGAGCGAGACCTTGTCCATGGTTATCTTCCCTTTCTTCAGGTCATTCCTTATTGTCTGGGGAGTGGCTGAGATGACCCTGGCGTTCTCCCAAAGGTCCGGTCTCTCCCCAATCTTTATGGAGCCGGTTAACAGAATGAACTCATCTTCAGGCAGCTCTAGGGCAGACTTGAACGTCTCATAATGCTGCATTGCCAACGGTTTGGTCGGAGCGACTATAAGCACCTTGGAGTCGGCGCTGTCGCATAGGGCATGAGCGGATAATATTACGGCTATAATCGTTTTTCCAAGCGCCGTGGGCAGTATTATAAGACTATTGCCTTTCTTCAGAACGCTATTGACTATGTTCTTCTGATAGAGCCTTGATTCTATTTTTTCTGGTTTTAAAAGAGGATGTTTTTCAAAATCTGCCATATAATCGCTTCTTTTACTGTTTAAGGCATCCAGAGTGCCCAGAACGATTGGGTTTTTATATCCCTCCAAGTATAAGTTTAGACACACCAACAAATTAAACCTTGCGGAAAAAAATTTGCGGAGGCAGTATTATGAATGATTTACCATTGGCACCGATAGACAGACTAATAAGGAAGTCGGGTGCTGAGAGAGTTTCGGAAGACGCTTCGGAAGCAATGGCCAATATAATCGCAGATTTTGTACAGGACTTGAGCACCCAAGCCTATAAGCTGGCCAAGCATGCGGGACGAAAAACCATAACCGCGGAAGACGTACAGCTTGCCGCCAAAGAGTTCTGAAATGATAACAGTCAGGCACGGAGAGATATACACAAAGTCTCCGCCGGTCAGAAGGCAATTCATAGAGAGGCTGGCGCAGAACGTCAGGGCGGCTCTTCCCGGCGCAAAGATAGTCAAGAAGCGCTGGAGGATTTTAGTCTATACTAAGGGCGAGAAGAAAGCCCTCGAGAAGCTCAGGCAGGTATTCGGCGTGGTGTCTTTTTCTACATGTATCGAGACAGACGCAGAGATGGCCAGCATCAAGAAAGCGGTTGAAAGATTCCTGCCGAAGATTAGAGGCAAGACGTTTGCCGTCAGGGCGCAGAGACTGACCAAGGAGCTGATGGAGTCCCAGAAGATAAACGAGATTATAGGCGATTTTGTAAGAAAAAAAGCGAAAGCAAAAGTCGACTTGAACAACCCGCAAGTGACGCTGGGCATTGAAATTTACGACGGAAAAGCCTATGTCTTTATCGATAAGCATGCGGGGGCTGGCGGCCTACCATTAGGGACTGCAGGCAAGATGTTGCTGATCAAATCAAAGAACTCAGGACTGGCCGCGTGGATGATAAGGAAGAGGGGGATTGAAGTGGATGTGAATACGAAGCATCCCTTAGGCGCTGTTACTGGAGAGACGGACATAGCCAGATACTTGAAATTGAAAAAGAAGTACAAAGTCCCTGTCTATGCTCCACTGATTGGATTAAATAAAAAAGAAATAGATGAATTAAAAAAGAAAGTTGGTTGATTATCGTCTCTTCTTTTTCTTGGCCTTTTTCGCGGGTTTGTGCTTCTTGGCCTTCTTCTGCTTGACTTTTGCCGGTTTTGCCTTCTCTTTTGGTATATCCTTCATCGGTTCGTTTATGCAGTGCTTTATCAGGTTGTAGGCCTTGTTGATGGCCGCCTCCACTTCTTCCGCGCTTTTGGCGCCGGTGCATATCAGCTTTCCGTTCTTGAAAAGCAATAGGCTAGTCTTCGGCTCTTTCAGCTTGAGTATCGCGCCAGGAAACTGCTCCGGCTCATATTCTACATTGTCTACCTCTCTCGCTATGCCGTATAAGTCTAGCTCGACAGCGAGATTGGCAGAAGCGACTATATTTTCAATCTTAAAGTTGATTTTCTTAGGCTCCTCCATTAGAATCCCCCTCTAAAGTGTGTGTTGTACGAAAAATCCGTCCTTGTCTTTCTTGAACCTGTGCGTCGCGTTCTTTGGGCAGAAAAAGATTCCCTTTTCCTCTTCCATAATGATGCTAAATCCAGTAGCAGCATAACATTTTGGGCACACGTCTTTCAGCTTCAAAATAACACCTTCTTTATATACCTTATTTATAAAGGTATAAGTATTTAAAAATGCCGTCTTCAGGCCTTTCCTAGCGTCTTTTCGAGGCTTTTCTGCAGCTCTTCCGCCTTCGATTTCAGCTTTTCTTCCTGTTTCTTCAGCGTATCCACTCTGGTGATGGCCTCTTTTCTCCTGTCGTTCAGCTCTTTCTTCAGGTCTACCGCCTTCGACTCGATCAAGAGAGTGCCTATCGCTTTGTAGGCTTTTCCATCGACCTTCTCCAGCTCAGCTAGCGCGCTGTCGGTCTGTATCACTTCGATGTCGAACCTCTGTCGCTGGTTCGTTATCATCTGCAGCTGCCTCTGGAGATTCTGCAGTTGTATCAGTTCTTCCTGCGTTTCCTTTGAAAGTTCAGCCATTTTCATTCCTCCGGATTCTTGTAGATTTCAAGCTTAATATTCATTTGGTCTCCGAACCTCATTAGTCCATCGTCCGTCTTGAGCACCATGTCCGGCTCTTGGCTCTCCTCGATGTCGAACAGGTCCACCACTGTCTTTTTGAGCTCTCCATCGACCTTTATCGCGTTTATTTTTCTCTTGCTCTTCTGGTAGTCTACGCTCTTTATTCTGAAGATGGTCTCGGCCCAGTCCCACTCGCGCTTGTCCAGCTTTATGAACTCGACCTCGCCTGGATTCCCTTTGAAGTCAGATATTATAGCCACCCGGCGCAGCCCCTTCTTCCTGGCCCATTCGATTAGGCTATAAATATTCTTTTTCCCCCGCGGAACGTACTCTGCCCCAGGCACCAGGTTGCTGAGGTTCCTCGCAAAAAGCCTCGTGTTCTTGCAAGGTTTCCTGCACGTTGTTATAAGTAGCATCTAGATCGCTTTCGCTTTTTTGACAATCGGCGGTCTCTCTTTCTGGAATATCCTGTAGCCGCAATAAGGGCATTTTATAGCGGTTATATCCTCTATCTTCTTCCTGCACTGGGGATTAAGACATTTCCAAGCCATATGAACACCTACTTTTCTTCTTCCTTCTTTTTCTTCTTCTCGACTTCTTTCATGACCTCTTCGTACTTTTCGCCCTTCTTTATTATCCTCTCGACGATAGCGCCAACATCGGTCTGCGGGTAATAGGCTCCGCCTGCTATCAAAGCACCGCATTTGTTGCACGCCCATTTAGCATAGCCCTTTCTCTTGAGAGACTTTCTTCCGCACTGCGGGCATATCTGGGCGGTCTTCTGCGTTTTTTCTATGTCCCTTACTTCCTGCTTGAGCGGCGTGCCGTATCTGGAGCCGAACCTGCTTGCTGATCCTAGCTTAGTCATAGGGTCCACCTAAAATTGTTTCCTGACTTCCTTACCGCGCCTGATGGCTGTCTCGACCATGCCTTCTATATCCTCTCTCTTGTGGGGGCCGCTGCCTGATTTCTGTATGGCGCATATCTTGCCGTCCTCTGTCGTGACTATGATGAATTTGGAGTCCATCACCATCTCCTCTTCGTACGACGGGTCGAGCAGATTCTTTCCGCCTATGCTGGCAAACGTGCTTGAGACCGGCTTTTCCCTGACCGGCAGCTTGTCTCCTCTCTCCTTGTAGATCAGCTTGTCATCCTCTAGCTTCGGGAGATAGGCGTTCAACAGAGCCTTCACACCGGCGATAGAAGCCGCATCTATGAGGTTTCCATCATGGTCCAGCACGTGGATATCTACTAACACCGTCCAGACTTTTTCCCCCTCAGTTATGCAGAGTTTCTCGAAGTCTATCATCTTCGACTCGCGTATGCCTCGGTCGACGACTCTCGCGGTCTCTATCGACTCTTCGTCCGGAGGACCGGCGCTGAAGTCGGGAGAGGCTAATGGCACTAGTTCGCATGACGTTGACAGATTGCCTCTATCAGGAGAATCGGCATATGGCTCGCCCACATCCATTTTTATCCCGACAAGCACCTGGGTGTCGCCCAACTTGACGAGGCAGCTGCCCTGCGCCTTCGGAACATAATTCTCAAGGAACTCCATCTTCCTGTACTCATCTAGAGCCCTTCCGTCAGATCTCTTCCCTGACTGGATCATTTTCCTTATCGAATCCTTCTTTATTTCCCAAACAATTTCACTCGTTTCCATAAACTTCACCAATCTTTTCGTATTTCTCTCTCAATGCTTTCTTCTGCATCTCATGAACTTCCAAGCATCCTTTCGTAGCCATATCGAATGCTTTCTTGAATTCTTCCTCGTCCAGTATCCCGTCCATCTGCATCAAGTGTATCTGGCCGGTTCTTGGAGAAATCGCTACCGGCAGGTCAGCTGAGCCGAAGTTGTCCTCTTCCTGGCAGAGATCCAAAACAATCTCATCCTCGACCTTGCCCGCGGCGCACGCCACTATGACGTCGCGCATCGGAATGCCGGCGTCAGCCAGAGCAACGCTGGCCGCTGTCAGGGCTACGCAACGTGTTCCCGCGTCCGCCTGCAGCACTTCCACGAAAACGTTGATCGCTGTCCTTGGGAAATATTCGAGGAAAATTACTTTTTCCAGCGCCTCACGAGAGACTTTAGATATTTCTGTGGACCTTCTGTCTGGCCCTGGTCTTTTCCTGTCGTCAACAGAGAAAGGCGCCATGTTATACCGATAGGTCAATTTAGCCTTGTATGAGTTCTGCGTGTGCTTCGGAAAACATTCTCTTGGGCCATAGACTGCGGCCAAGACCTTATTCTTCCCCCATTCCATGAAGCAAGAGCCGTCAGCCCTCTTCAACACGCCTACCTCTATCTTGATGGGCCTCAGTTCATCAAACTTCCTGCCATCAATTCTCTTACCGTTCTTTATCAGTTCCAAATCAGTTTTTGCTCCACCCATTCAATCACCTATTTCAAAAATTCGGTTATTCTGTCAGTCAAACCGTCAGTATGAGCTTCCATCTCTATCTTGAGGACAGCTTTCTTGGCTTTCTCTATATCTCCGCCCTTAAGCCAAATCCTTCCGTTTCTCCCAACATAAATATCCGTCTTAGTTTTCTCAGTTATCAGCATTACCATCGAGTTCTTCTTGCCAATGACGCGCGGCACTTTCACCGCCATTATCTCCATGAGCTCTCCGTCATACAGCTGCTTGTCCATCGTCAGGCTAACGCTCCTCACCTCGCTCACATCCCCGACTTTCGCGAAGATTACCGCACCGTTGTCATACCTCCTCCTGCTGGCGAGGAAGGCGTCGTAAGGCGAGTTGATATCTAGAACGTAACCGCCTCGCTTGACGTCTGTCACTACCCCCACGACATAGTCCTCCACCTGCGGGAAGTATTTTCCATTTAGCGGCACTATCCTGTCATAGCCCTCTTTCTTGTCCATCACACCAAGGACCATCGAATAGGCGTTATTCCCTTCCCTGAATACATATGATTCCACTTTCCCGTCGACTTTGTCTCCGGGCACAACAATCTCTTTCATATCAAATCCTCTCGATTATCTTCGTCTCGTTATTGCCTGATGTCAGCTTGTTGAGCTTGTCGAAGAACTCACCCTGAAGGCCGGCCGGTATCTCGACCACTGCTATCAGCGAGCCGTCAGATTCCCACTCCTCCTTCATCATCTTATGCTCCTTCACGAAACCGTATACTCTAACGGCGTTTTCAGCCGGTATCTTGACCGCGATTCTGACTATCTCGAGCTTGATGGGCAGTATGGGCCTTATCGCCTTCAGAGCGCCCTCAATCTGGTCCTGCGCCGGCTTGAACGGGTCCACATGGATTCTTGCCTCTTCAAGCGCCTTCTCTATCCTGTTCGGCGGATGGGGCGCATGGGTGCGAGGGTCCACGGCGTTCTTCGCTATCATGTTCACTATCTGTTTTGTCTTTTCCTCCTGCATCTTTTTTTTCTGTTCTGTCGTTAATTGGATCTCTCCGCCCTTCATCACTTTTTTGAGTATCGTCTCGAAGTCGTTCGTGCCAAACGTCTTGTTCAGGTCCGATTCGCTCGCGCGTAAGCCTTTCTTAGAATCAGAAAATACATCCCTCGAAGCGACTAAATTATCGAGCGGGATTTCCTCCCCCCTCTTCGCCCTGTAGGCGTTTTCTGGTTCAACCAGAATCTCGAAGTTCAACTGCCCGTGTTGATAGCGGGCAATAACCGCCTTATCCAGCGAAATCATAAGAACCAATTCACTTCTTACCCGAATCCTTAAGGTACTTGTCTAACTCATCCTTTTCAAGAGACACGTACTTTCTGTCCTTTTCATTAATATAAGTTATATCGACATTCTCTCTGGTGAGCGGCTTTTCTACCGCCTGTGATAGCGCCCTTAGGGCCAGCATGACCGCGTCGTCAAAGCTCATGGTCTCGTTGTATTCCTTCTCTAAGATCTTCTCAGTCTCGGATTTTTTCGCCCCTATGGCTGCGGCGCTCCATTCGAACATCGCACCGCTTGGGTCTGTTTCGAACAGCCTCTTTCCCGTGTCATCAACGCCCGTCAACAGCAGCGCAGCACCGAATGGCCTGGCTCCGCCCCATTGAGTATAAGCCTGCTTCAGGTCGCAGATTTTTCGCGTCAATAGTTCAACGTCTATCGGAGCGTTGTAGACGAATCTTTCCTCTTGCGCAGACTCTCTTGCGAAATCTATCAGCCTTCGCGCATCGGCGACTAGTCCTGACGTAGCCGCCCCTATATGCTCGTCTATCTTGAATATCTTCTCGATAGATTCGCTCTTCAATAGCTTGCTCGCCACGACCTTGGCTATGGCCAATAGTACTCCGTCCTTATAGACAATGCCCAAAGCTGTCGTTCCTCTCTTGACCGCCTCTCGCGCGTATTCTACCTGGAATAGACGGCCGTCTGGCGAGAATACTGTAATCGCTCTATCGTATGCTTGTGAAGAAACTGGGTACATCAGATCACTCTCGAATTAGCTTTTTTAATAGAACCTGCAACCGTTCTAATATACAGGAAAGCCTTGTATAAATTGATTTCGGGCAATAAAGCCAAGGCCGCTCTGACCTGTTCTAATTTTGTATTCGTGCACCTTAAAATACCTTTCTGAGATTTCTCGTCAAAATCTATAAACGCGAATTCAGCATCAGCAAGGCCCATGTCCCCAAGACTATCGTGCAGTATAGACCATACCGCCCTCTTCACGTCCTCTTTTCCGAACTTCTTGTCAGACACTACCTCAAATAGGATATACCTCTTCTTGCTTTTCAGTGTCGGAGGATAAGGCTTCATTTCAACTCACCTAACAGGGCGGCTGGATTCTCGGAGATTGCCCACAACGACTGGGCGCGCGTCAGGCCGACTAGAGACCCCATCGACGCCAAGTCCTCTGGCGCCCTCATGCCATAGATGTCTCTCGCCCCGGATACTATTATCATATCATTCCCTATTTTTTTGCATATCCCCACCATAGACGACAGGTTGGACAATAGCCTGGGCCTGTGCGCGTGTTTCGCCTCTATGATGTTCCTCAGAGATATTCCGATGAATACGCCGTTATCTTTCGCTATCTGACCAACCGCTGTGTCGAACTCGCTCCTTAAGCCTATCGGGTCGAGCAGGACGTTGACCCCCTTCTTCCTGACGATCGCCTGGTTCAGAGACAATTCGCCGCCTCTAACGAAATTAAGCTTTCCCTTAGCTATCTTTATGTCGCCGGCGCTCTTCGGCTCGTTATAGGCGATCTCATCGAACAATACCTTATGATAACCTATTTTCTTGCCGAACTCTACGCAGGCCTTGTCGAACACCAGCGCATCGCAAAACTCTCTCACATCATCCCTCGAATATTATCTTGGCATTGTATTTCATGTTGTTCAGGTTGGCGGGGAACGAGGCTATCTTGATCACCGCTTTGATAGGGTCCCCTTTATAGTCTAACACCAGTTTTCCATTATGGGCTTTTTGCTTGTTGAACCTGAGGAAAAGCGAGCCGTTCTCGTCCATCCGCTCGTCTAAAGTGCCGACTATAGCCTCTCTGTCCTCTTTGGATAGCCCGGTTATCATCTTCTGGAGCATCGCCTTTATGTCCGCCGCCTTGTCCGTCCAGAAAGTCAATTTCGCTATCCTCGGGCCATAGAAACTGTCGACTTCCTCGTTCTTGAGTCTGGCCTTCTCCGGCAATACAATAGACAATGCCTTCCTGACTCTTTTCAAATCTTCCGTAGGATAAAGGAAAGCCTCTAAAGCTATGTTATGGACCACTTTCATGACAATCCCCTGCTTTTCTTTCCAGCAGAGGTCAAGCCGCGATGGACACGTCCGCGTTTGCCCAAAATCCAGTTGATGTCCTTATCTGCCCTTATGACAGGGTGGTTCACGTCCACCAGTATTACCTCGAAGAACTTGCTCTTTCCGTCCTCTCCTACCCAGTAAGAGTTCAGGACCTCTAAATTGGGATAACGCCTGACGACCCTCTCCTCAGCTATCCACTGCAGAGACTTGTGCGGTTTGAACTTCAGGACTCCCTGTTTGCTGGGCATCCTCTTTGAGCGAGGCCTGGGCTTTCTTCGCCCGCCCTTCCTGATTCTGGTCCTGACAATAACGAATCCCTGCTTGGCCTTGTAGCCTATCTCTCTCGCCCTGACCGGGTTCGTGGGCTTGTCTATCTTCTTGTCGACCGGCTCCCGTCTCCATTGGATCAGCTTTTCTTTATAGTGCTTCCAGAGACTGTCGTCCTTTCCAGCGTACTCTTTCTGAAAACTCTCTTTGATATGCTTTGTAGCACTCATGTTTTATCCTCCTGTTCAGGCTTGCGCCCACATTCAGGTTGTTTAAAACCAGTGAAATAGTTTTGACTATGGTGGTTTTTAATTCTTTCCCTCAACCAACAATCTCAAAAGAACTAAACATCTCCTGGACAATAGTTTGGTATTTGTCGTAATTTATCGGTGTTGCGCCATATGTTAAAATGTATGTTTTGTTATCCTTGAGGGTCCATACTTGCATAGCTCGTAAATTGATCTGGTTCTGCTTAGTAGTGTAAACGATTTTGTGCGCAGGATTGTTATCTAAAGTAGCCGCTGTTGTCTCAGAAAGATTAAAATCAACTATAGTTTGATTAAGCGCCGCAATAGCCGCGTCATTATACTCCGATAATGTCATTGGTTCAGGTAGCTCTTCCACAACTACGCTAACAATTCCCCCAGAAGCACCCGATGAGCTTTCCGAGGGTGATGTGAAGGCAACTACCGCACCCGTAAACTGCTCATTCTTGGTCCATGTGGAGGGGTATTTAATTGCTATGCCGAATGCTGCGTTGGTATAATTCAAATAAGTGAAATTGGCAGTATTATTTGCCGCGGTTCCTGAACCGTTACCCTGCCCAGAGCCGTTACCTTCTCCGGATACGTTGCTTTCGAGGCAACCCGCCAATAGAACGGCTGCTATGACCAAAATCGCGACATAATACTTCATGATATACCAATAGCCTCTACTCAATAAGTATTTAAATAGGTGTATGCTAAACTAATATCACGTTCTATTTCTATAGGACATAGTTTTAGTGATTGCAATGGGAATAAGACCCGGAAGGACAATGAGGGAGCCGAGAAGGGCGTGGTCTAGGACAGCGAAGCGAGTGGCCAAAAAGGCTTTCGTCAAGGGAGTGCCCGACTCTAAGATCCATATGTTCGAGATGGGCAGTCCGAGCAAGAAGGACCAGTTCGACGTGCAGATAGACCTGGTTGCGCAGGAAAAGGTCCAGGTCAGGGATAGTGCGTTAGAGGCCGCGAGGATTTCTGCTAACAAACTATTCGAGAAAAAGATACTGCCTGAGAACTATTTCTTCAAGGTGAGGGTCTATCCCCACCAATGCCTGAGAGAGCATTCGATGCTTACCGGGGCGGGAGCGGATAGACTGTCAGACGGGATGCGGCTATCGTTCGGCCGGCCAAGCGGAAGGGCGGCGGTAGTCACCGATGGCCAGGCAGTTATGACAGTCTACACGACCAAGAAGTTCAGGGAAGACGGATGGAAAGGACTTGAGCGCGCGGCAAAGAAGATACCTGGCAGCTCCATCATCGTCGAGAAGAAAAAGTAAATAGCTTAAGAAGAATTGGTTTGTTCTGTAAATTATGAGTGGCACGAATACTGATTGCCCTTAATTGTTCCGGATGGGCATTGAGAGTAACAATAACCGCTATAAGTATATGGTTTATCAGGATACTGGTTAACACAATCTAAGCAACTTTTTACAAAATAAACTGTATTTCCTGAACACCCTTCTAATAAGTTACCGGGATAAATGCCTCCCGCAGGATCAAAGTATACCCAAATACCATTATTAAATGTAATGTAACTTACGTAAACGTAACTTCCATAATGATTCGCCACCGCGTTAGCGAACCAGCTAACACTACTTCCCGATGAATTAAAATATACAATTGCATAAGCGTGCTCACAACTTGGGTTTATTACAACTTCGGCCCTCCCACCTATCGATTCAATCATAGAGGCTATTAGAACGGCCTGGTTTTTACAATCGCCAGATTTTGTTGTTAAAGTTTCTGATGGCGGGTATGGAATACCGCTTAAAGGAACATTCTGATAAATAATATTCTGCTTTACCCAATCGTATATATCAAAAAGCTGGTTCACATTGTAAGAGCCCGGATGATTTCTAATGGCATCTGCTGCAGCTTCCCTAACACTCAAATCATAAGGATTAATCTTATCGCAATATGTACTATAATAAGGCTCTACGTTTTCGTAATATGAAAAGCTAGAGTTTTGTGATGGGGTTTGCGTAGGGCAAGTTCCACAATCAGATGGGCATGTAGCGCAAGTTTCTCCGTTATTACATATCCCATCTCCACAGTAAGGAGTGGGCGCAGGACAACTACCGCAATCTGAAGAACAAGAAGAACAACTTTCACCATTATTACAAATACCATCACCACAATAGTATGTTTTTGGAGTACTCGTAGTGCCGGGCTTTTCGCCACCACTCATTAGTGTTACAGCAAAAAAGAGAGCAATAATGCAAACTATCAATACGACGACATTACTAAATGTAAAAGTTATGTGTTTCTTTTTCTTTCCTTTTTTCTGTACTGGTACATGTCTATATCCTTTATCGTGTTTCTCTAAGTCATCTAACAGTCCCATAATTAGTAAAAATCATATCGAGTTTATAAGGATTTTTGCAATTAGCTTTTGGCATTAATTTTTAAGAAAAGGAAGCGCGTTTGGAGATATATGCTGAAAAATAATGGACTCTGAGGGATTTGAACCCCCGGCCTCGCCCACGCCAAGGGCGCGATCTACCAGCTGATCTAAGAGCCCATGCGAAATTTAGGGGTGCTGCTGATTATTAAGCGTAATTGCTAAAAAGCGCTCGTGTGAAGAAATTAAATCGACGGCGATATGTAGAGAATGTTGTCCCCTCTCACAATCACAGTCCCTATCTTCGATTTCATGTCGTCTCCTTCGAGCTCTTCCGTGTCTTCCATGACCAGGTTCATGTGCTGGTCGAATGCCATCAGCTTGCCTCGGAGATGCCTTGTTCCCTTCAGTCTCACTAGTACTGCCTTGTGCATAGAGTTGTTCAACAAATCAAACGGTCTTTCAATTGCCAATTAAATCACCTTTTTCGTTTTAAAAAACCAAATAATCTACTTACTATAGATTGTTTAGGCGCTTCTACTTTAAAAGCTACTCCCGCCAATTCAGACGCCAGTCGGCTTATTATCTGGCTGGTCTGGGCCGTAGGATATTGCCTGACGATTGGCTTGCCGGCCACTACGCACTCCCTCACAAGCTGGTCGTCGTTTATCTTCGCCAGTATCGGGCATTCGAGGAGCGTCTGCACTTCCCTCTCGGTCAGCTCGCCCTTGATCCCCTTTATCATGTTCATTACCGCTCCGAGTATCTCCGAGCCCATCTTCTCCGCCACTATCCTCGTCTTATACGCGTCGGTTGCTGATATCGGTTCTGGAACGACCACCAAGATAGTCTCCTTGCATGCGGCAAAGCAGGCTATCGTATCGCGTCCGACTCCCGCTGGACAATCGAGCAGGACGAAGTCAGCGTTGCCCGAGTATTCTAATACAGTTCTTTGCAGCTTCTCCGGGTCGACTCTCCTGAACTGGGACGGAGATATACCAGCAGGCACGAATTTCGCATTTTCTATAACATCATAGACGGCGTCCTGCGTATGCGCTTCGCCGTTCAAGACATCCTGGAGGGTTATAGGTCGTCCTTCCATGCCTAGAACCAGCTCCAGGTTGGCCATGTCAAGATCAGCATCAACCATAATCACTTTCTTCCCGGCTTTAGCGAGCGCGATGCCGAGATTGGCTACCAGCGTTGTCTTTCCGACCCCGCCCTTGCCCGATGCTATCGCTATTATCCTTCCCATATAATCACTTAAGCGCGAATTTATGTATCCCCTCGTCCAGCTTCTGTATTATCCTCTTGACCTCGATTTCCGATATCTCGCCAGACGACCTCAATAGGCAGACCAGGTCGCCTATCGGGTAGATGTAGTTATAGCCTTCTTTGTCCTTTATCATAGTGAATTTGGCATCCGGATATTCCGACTGTATATACTCGCATATAGACGAGCCCTTTACAGCTTTGGCGAACCCCTCCCCGCCGGAGGACATCAGCACAGAGCCGTCCTTCTTGGATATTATCAACGAATCGACATAAAAATCTTTTTCCACGTTCTTGACATAGTCAGCTGGCTTTTTTGCTATCT
>Ga0315279_10007757_pt1 | contig 13167 bp, 11 predicted proteins | sample YL17G06_20_MG_FD_203694 | JGI IMG/M metagenome (GOLD analysis project Ga0315279, IMG submission 203694) | Sediment microbial communities from Yellowstone Lake, YNP, Wyoming, USA - YL17G06_20 | ecosystem: Environmental > Aquatic > Freshwater > Lake > Sediment | place: USA: Wyoming | collected... | reverse complement strand
CATCCGGAAAAGGCCTTTTTATCCCAGGGAGGCGCTGCCGTCGCTCGCCTCTGAGCCGCATTTCGACGGGCCTCGCGACCCTGCCCCAGGCCCTGAAAAGGCGGCCGAGGCCGCTTGCCTGCGCCGCTGGATCGACGAGGCCTTGACCAAGGTCACGGAGCGGGAGCGGGCGGCCTTCATCCTCCGTCATTATCACGACCTCAAGGTTAAGGAGATCGCCCAGACCTTGGGCGTCAGCCTGGGCACGGCGAAATGCTATCTCTTCCGCTCGCTCCGGAAGCTCCAGAAGGAGCTGGCCGACGCCGAGACTTGTTTGGACACGGGAGACAGGCCATGAAAAGATGTCGCTACTGGCGAAAGCGGATTCCCGAAGCCATCTACGGGGACTTGGACATAAAAACCCGCGAGAAGCTGGACCGCCACCTCGCCGTCTGCGAAAGATGCTCCGACGTTTACTCGGGAATGGCCGTAACCGTCAGGAAGATGGATGCCAGGCCCGCCCCTGATCGAAGCCCGCAATTCTGGGAGGATTATTGGGATCGTCTCGAGGGGCGGATGGCGCATGAAATGGAAGAACCGGACGGCGCCAAGGCAGGGAAGAAGGGCCATCCGGCAGGTGTATCGCTCAGACGGCGCCGCGCGTTCTCGGTCCCGCGCTGGGCCTATGGTGCGGCCGCAGCCATGGTATTCCTCACTCTCGGGATCTTCATCGGCCGGAACTTACTACGTCCGCCGGCGGAGCCCCCCCTCTTAACCCGCGTCATGCCGTCAGAACCCGCTCCGGGCGGACAGCCCGTGCTTGAAACCGGCTCGGCCGCATCGCCCCTCGCCGTACGGGCCTCCCGCTACCTCAAACGCTCCAGGGTGCTCCTGCTCGCGGTCGTCAACTCCGACCCTCGAGCCGAGGACGTCTTCAGTCTTAATCTGCCGCTCCAGAAGAAGATGTCAGAAGAGCTGGTGAAAGAGGCCACGGTCCTGAAGAAAGAGCTCCGCAGCTCGGACCGACGCCTCGAGCGACTCATTTCGGACCTGAAAACGATTCTCCTCCAGATCGCCAACCTCAAGTCGGATGCGGACCTCTCGGCCGTCGAGATCATCAAAGCAGGGGTCGAGAGCAGGGACATCCTCTTCAAGATCGACCTGAACGTGGTCCGCCGCTCGGCAGGGAAGTCCATCGTCGGGCAGTCGCTGGGACCATGGGGCGAGAACCGCAACCAGGCGAACGTCAAAGCAGCCGCAGAGGCTTGACATACAACCCCTGAACTTAAGGAGAGTAAACATGAGAGAAAGAACGAAACTCGTCGTGACCGGGGCCATGCTCAAAATCGGGCTCGCAGCCTTGTTGGCGCTAGGCCCCGCCGCCTTGTCCGCTTCACAGGCGCAGGCGACTCCTCCTGAGCGGACAATTCGCCCGCCTCGCGCCCATCTCGCGGCGACCCTCCGGCCAGTTGTCGCCGCAACTCCTGTCCCCCGCCTTTCCGGCGCCGCGGCCATCGCTCCTCTTGCCGCGTCTCCGCTTGGTCGCTCCTCTCTCGATGATATGCCCTTCGCCCCCGCCGATCCCCAGACCGAGGACGCCCGTAAGTTCCAGGCCGTCTACAGCCTGATCATGGAGGAGGAGTGGGAAGAGGCGGGCAAGGCTCTGGACGAATTCCTCAGCGCTTATCCCAAGAGCCCTTGGGCAGACGACGCCCGCTTCTGGAAATGTTATGTCCTCGAGGAAAACGACGGCTCGCGGGCCACGGTGTTCAAGTGCTACCAGGAGTTCATCTCCGCCTATCCCACGAGCGAATGGGCCGACGACGCTCGGACAAGGATGATCGAGATCGCCGAGGAGCTGGCCGACCGGGGCAAGCCCGAATACCAGGCCATCGTCAAGGCCATGGACAAGACGAGCGACGAGGAGGTCGCGATCGCCGCCCTTGAGGCCTTGCGCGATGTCGGCGACGAGAATGCCCTCCAGAGTCTTCTCGACCTTTACGGCCAGAGCCAGGACGGGAAGCTCCGCTCCCGGATCATCCATGTCCTGGGCGGGTTCGAAAACCCAAGGGCCCTGCAGAAGCTCGTCGAGATCTCCAAGACCGACGGCTCGCCCGAGCTGCGTCGCCGCGCCTTGGCGGCCCTCGGTGAGACCCGCCAGGCCGAGGCGGTCCCGGTCCTCAAGGACGCGGCCCTCAACGCCGTCGAGCTTCCGCTGCGCCGCACGGCGCTCAAGGCCCTGGCGGACTTTGAAGACCCGAGCCTTATCGCCTTCTTCATACAGATGGCCCTGTCAGGCGCGAATCCCGAGCTCGCGCGACTCGCCGTGGACGGCCTCGGCGACATGGACCAGCCGGGCTGTGAGGGAGCCCTTATTCAGATCGTCAAAGACGCCAAGAACGCTGAGGTTAGGCGCCGGGCACTCCATTCCCTGGCGGACCGGGATGAGCCGGCGGCCGGCCTGACCGGCCAACTCCTGCGCGAGCTGGCCCTTAAAGACCCCGACCCGGAGATCCGCAGCACGGCGACGATGATGATCGCCGAGAACCGCACGCCGGAGAGCCTGACACACCTTAAAGAGATCCTGTCCGCGGCCAAGGACGCCCAAGTCCAAGAGCAAGTGCTGGAGGCGATTGCCAGGGTCGGGGGGGCCGAGGCAGAGGCCGCGCTCGCCGCGGTGGCCGTGGCAGGGGCGAACGAGGAACTCGCCCGGGAAGCCACTCACGCCTTGGCGGAGATCGAAGATCTCGACAAAGCCGCGGTGTTTGGCGACGTTTATCGACGAGCCAAATACTCCGAAGCCAAGGAAGCGGCGCTCGAGGCGATGGCTGACGAGCATGATCCGGCCGCGATCAGGGCGCTGGGCAAGCTCCTCAAAGATGAGAAGGACAGCAGTTGGCGTGAGAAGATCGTCGAGACGCTCGGAAGCTCGGAGAGCGACGAAGCGGTGCCCATCCTTCTCGACGCGGCTAAGACTGACGCCGAACTCGATGTGAGGACGGCCGCAGTCTCGGCGCTCGGCGATATCAAGACGCCCAAGGCACGCCAGGCCCTGCTGGATCTGCTCAAGGGAAAAAAGGGCGTGGCCGGCCGCGAGGCGGAAGACCAGGACGGATATGGATCATAAGAAACATTCAGGGGCGATCTGGCCGGCGCTGGCCTGTCTATGTCTGATCGCGAGCGGGGCGCCAGCGAAAATTTCCGTTCCGCCCGGGCGGGCCCCGGGCGCGGACGCCGGCCAGGCGTTCATTCAGCCCCGTCCCTCCGGGCCGATAGCAGACCGGGTGGCCTGGGCGCGCGGCGAAGCGAAGGCGAACCGCTGGGACAAGGGATTTTGGCTCGGGTTCGGGATCCGCCGCCTCATGGGAGAACATTCGACGATGGGCTGGTATCCTTGGGGCGGTTCGGAAATGCACCTCACCCTGGACGACCTCATTAACGGCAGGAAAACCCCGCTCGAGAAAGAGGTCGCCAACGACCAGGCAGCGCGCGGGACGGCGGCGTCGATGCCCGCCGCGGCGCGCTCCTTTGCCGCCAAGCAGAGGGAAGACGAGCCGGAGCGTCTCGTGATGAGGGAAATCGGCATCCTGGTCCGTTTGACCGCAATGGAGTCAGAGTTCCCGGCCGACATCAGGGTTAGCAACCTAGACCTGCCGTTCGATTTCGAGGAGCTGCCCTTCGTTTGGGTGGGGATGGCGGCGGATTCCGATAGCCTGGCCTTCCTCATTCCGCTTTATGCTAAGGCCGCCGCCGGGGAGGACAAGCGCTCCATCCTCTGGGCCATCGGGCTGCACCGAGACGCCGCATCTGTCGTGCCGTTCATCGAGCGGATCCTGGCGGGCAAGGAGAGTGAGGAGATCCGCGCCGAAGCCGCAGCGTGTCTGGGCGAGCAGAACGAGCCCAAAGCGCTCGAGCTCCTGCTGAAAACGATCAAGGCCGACCCATCAAGTGACGTGCGCGAGCGGGCCGTTTCCGGGCTCATCGAGATGGAGCTTCCGGCTGCCGCCGAGGCGTTGATCTCGCTCGCCCTCAACGGTGCGGAACGCCATATTCGCAGTGAAGCTGTGCGTGGGCTGGCGGAGAAAGCCACGGCCGCGACGGTCAAGGTATTAGAAAAAATCGCCACCGGCGACAAGGACCGGGAAATCCAGGAAGAGGCGATCCACGCCCTCGCAGACCTCCCAAGTCGAAGCGGGCTTCCCTATCTCATCAGCCTGGTCAAGACTCACCCCGAGGCTGCGGTCCGCAAGGAAGCCGTGGACGCGATCGGCGACATGGGCGGCGCCGAGGCCGTAAAGATCTTGACCGAACTGGCCAAAGGACCGAGGCGCTAAGAACGCTCCTATCTCCCAGGCGCCAGCTGCGTCGTCAAATAGTCCCCGGCGGTTTGTTCGCCAACTAAAGTTGACGATCGTGTTCGAGGAGCCGCGGCAAGCCTGTTGACAATTCCCCTCACTTGAGGTCCAATTCGTTTGCGATAGTTGGGGAGGAAAGATTGAAACATCTGCGTCTTCTCATCTTTGTCATTCTCTTTCCGGCCGCAATGACCTTTTCCGCCGGTCCTCTCCAGGAAAGGCTGAATGCGCTCATGGTCTATGGAGATGGGTTCATCTTCGGAGTCCAAGAACCGGAGAACTGGACGGGGGATACCGGGAACGCAACCAGCTTCCACGTCAACATTATTTTCTATCCGAAGGGGCAAGCTTGGAATTCGCAAGGGGCCGTCATTAGGGTCCGAATCAACAAGAAGGTGGATGAAAGAACCGAGGAAGATCTCGCCCATGACATGGCCGGTTACCGGAATAAGTTCCCAAAAATACAATTCGCGGACATCGACGCCACGCATTCTAAGTACCGGTGCTTTCCAAAGGTGTTTTTTGTCGAAGGCGATTTCTACGAATATGTGACCTACGTCAATCCCGGAAGCGCCCAGCAGACAGGAAGAGCCAGAGATGATCAGGCATACTCTCGCCGATATTCTTATTGGAGCAAGTTCGCACAGGGTTCATTGGTCAGCTACCGCTGTTCCCGCAAAACTGCACAAGGCCTGGAGGAGTCCCTCTTGACGTTCACGCTCAAAGACGTCACTCCCGAGTTCGTTCATCTGGAATGCTCGAGTTCGAATATTCCCAGCGCAGATCCGTCCGCCGCCTCAGCCGCCGGATTGATCCAGCTGGAATTCCGAGAGGCAGATGATGAATTCCAAGGCTGGGATATAACTTCTTCCATGCTCCAAGAAACCCGGCCGCGAAGGTCGTTGAGGAAACCCGAGAAAATCTGCTCATCATGGGGACTTCCCTCCCGACGACAAAGAAGTCAATCCGCTTCGGAAAATCCGATTCCACAACGACGCTCGCGGTTTGGCTCAGCGAAGATATCCCCGGAAAAATCGTTAAGTACGTCAGGGAATTTCAGGGGACCATGGACGTCCGGGAAGAGGCGAGCGCGGCGGAATATCGGACCATTAGAGCCGAACCTTCCGAAGTCGAACGCCTAAGAGCCTCCCGGAAACCCTCGCCGCTCGACATCCCGGCTTGGGACTACGTGACCGTCAGGTTGGGCCTCGTGGACGAATATCATGTCGCTTTTCGAGAATTTACCGAGGCGAGGAATAGTATTAGGACCGCTGTCCTGGAAAATATCCAAGCAAACCCGGCGAGTCTCAAGAAGATCCTAAGGCCCGCGAGGAATAAGCTTAAGGAATTGGCCGACCGGCTAAACCAGGACACCCGCTCCGTGGAAGAGGAGATCGGCCCCGCCGAGTTCGTGAAGTTGCGGCCGATAACCCGAGTGGGTGCGAGTTACGCATCGTTCCTCGTCAAAGAGGCCCGGATCAAGTTCATTCGATAGGCGATTCAAGCAGTCGGGTCAAACCCATGAGGTTTCAAAGAACCGGTAATTCTTGCGGAGTGAGCAGAAACGATGTCCTTGCCGCTCCCTACTTCCTCTTGTCCGGATAAGGCGGGTGCTTGGGGACCTCGACCGGGTCCTTAGCGATGAGCTCCTGGAGGTGCTTGACGGCAGCCTCGAGCTGGGCGTCCCGGCCCTTGAAAGTGGCGTGCGGCAGGTTGTCGACGACGATGTCCGGGTCGACGCCGTGGCCCTCGATGAGCCACTCGCCCTCGGGTCCGTAAACACCCGTCTCGGCTGCCGAAGCCAGTCCGCGGTCGACGAGGACGTTGGACGAGCTCAGCCATATCTCGCCGCCCCAGGTCCTGGTCCCGATGACCTTGCCCAGGCCCAGCCGGCGGAAGCCCTCGGCGAACGCCTCGCCGTCAGAGGCCGTGCGCTCGTTGCAGAGGACGACCAGGTGGCCGCGGAAGGCGTACTGCATGTTCCAGGTCGGATTGCCGACCCGGTCCTGCCAGTAGAACCAGGCCCGCCGCAGGAGCTTCTCCAGGATCCAGGAATCGATGTTCCCGCCGTTGTTGTGGCGGACGTCGATGATGAGGCCCTTGCGGTCGAACACCGGGTAGAAATTCTTGACCCACTCGGTGTAGTTGTCGCCGCCCATGGCCCGGAGGTGGACGTAACCGATCTCGCCCTTCCCGGCCGTCTCGACTTGGAGGCGCCGGGTGTATTCCCACTCGCCGTAGCGGAGGTCGGACTCGGCTCCCCGCGTAACGGGGCTAACGATCTCTTTCCGGGCCTGGCCGCCCGCCGCCGGCTTGACCTCGAGGAGGACCTGCTGGCCGGCCGTGTTCCGCAGGAGAAGCGACATGTCGGGGACGCTGAGAACCGGAACCCCGTTGACCGTCGCGATAACGTCGCCCTCGCGGATCGCCGACATCGGTTTCCCCAAAGGGGACAGACCTTCCGGATACTCGGGGTCGGCCTTGTAGATGTGGTCGATCCGATAGCCGCCCCTGGCCTCATCCCGGATGAGACGCGCCCCGAGCGAGCCGGGGGCGACGCTGTCCGCCGGCTGTCTCAGGTCGCCGCCGCGGACGAACGTGTGCAGGGCCGAGAGCTCGCCGACGAGGTGGGCCAGGAGGTCGTTGAGCTCGGCCCGGTCGCTGATCCGGTCGACGAAGGGCCGGTGCCGCTCGAGGAGTCCCTGGTAATCGACATTGTGAAGGTTGCGGTCGTAGAAGTAGTCGCGCTCCATCCGCCAGGCGTCGACGAACATCTGCCGCCACTCCTCGCGCGGGTCTATGGAGAAGGTCCAGCGGGAGAGATCGACGCGCCGTTCGGCGAGCGTCGCCGCTGTCGGCTGGGCCGTCCCGGCGTCGATGACATAGAAGTCGCCGCCTTTGCGGACGAGGATCTTCTTGCCGTCGGCCGAGAGCTCGAAGTTCTGGACGTCTTCGAGGACCGTCTTGGCCTGGACGTTGCGGTTCTTGATCTCGACGGCCTGGAGCTTGGGCTTGCCGGCGGCCGTCGACTCCTCGTCGATGAAGAACAGGGCCTTGTCACCGACGACGAGCCCGCCGTAGACGCTCGCCGGAAGCGGGACTTCGAAGACCCGTTCCTGGATGGAGGTCAGGTCGATCGTAACCGAGGGCGCTGGCTTGACCACTTCCTTGGCCGGCTTTCCGGCCGCTGCTTCGGTCTTGGCCTCGGCTTCCTTGGCCTCCTTATCGTCCCCGCCGACTTTGGCTGCCGGCTGAAGTTCCGTGGCCGGGGCGAAGGGGAACAGTTCCTTCGCAATCAGGGCCATAGCGTAGATCTTGGTCGTCTTGTCGAAATATGGCTCGGGTTGGCGGGCGCCCCACGGGCTGCCCACGACGCTCCGGAAATAGCGGTCCGAAAGGAAGTAGAGCCATTTTCCGTCAGGGCTCCAGGCCGGGTTGTAGGAATCGACTCGGTCATTGGTGAGTTCCGACGTCCGGCCGGTTTCGGCCTCGAGAAGCATGACCTGGTTGAATTGGTTATCGGCGCCCTGGACGTAGGCGACCCAACGGCTGTCCGGCGACCAGGCGAAGTCGCCGAACATCCCGGTGCCGGAGACGGCGATCCGGGTCAGGGCTTTCTTGCCGATGTTGAACAGCCAGAGCTGGTAGTCCTTGTCGGCGAAGGCGATCCACTTGCCGTCGGGGGAAGGGACGCCGTCGAAGCGGAGGACCTTGGCGCCCGTCGTCAGCTGCTCAGCCGGGCCGAGACCGTCGGCCGCGAAGCGGTGGAATTCCCACTCGCCGGTCTCGTCGGACAGGACCATGAGGCTCTTGCCGTCGCCGAGGAAGCGCGCCGCCCGGGCCCGGACGCCGTCTTTGCGGCTGACCCTGACCCACCGGCCGTCCGCCGCGGGGGCGACGAAGACGTTGCCCCGGGAGACGAGGACAATGCGGTCCCCGGTAGGGGAGACGTGCGCCGAGGTGAGGTAATCGAGGGGTTTCGTCACCCATTTTTCGCGCATCTGGTCGAAATCCGAAGGAAGGGTGATATCGATTTTCGCGTCCTTTCCGGAGGCGATGTCGAAGAGGTGGATGTCGGCCACGAGCTGGTAGGCGACCCGGCCCTCATGGAGACTCGGCGAGCTGGCATCGTATCCTTTGTGGGACGTGTGCTGCTTGAGGCCGCCACCCTTGAGGTCCATGGACCAGACGTTCATGGTGCCGTCGCGGTCGCTCAGGAAATACACGCGGTCCTGCCAGGTCATCGGATTCTTGCTTGTCCCGGCGTAGTCGGCCGTGAGCGGGACGGCCTCCTCACTGCCGAGGACGAAGGTCCACAGGTTCTGGGCCGTGCCGCCTTTGTAGCGTTTCGTGTAACTTCCCTGGAACGGGAGCCGGGTGAAGAAGAGCGTCTTGCCCGCCGCATCGAACGACCCGTCGGCCGCCTGGTTGAGGGGAAGCAAAACCTCGGCGTTTGTCTTCGGGTCGAGGACGACAAGCTGGGTGTTGGGCAGGGTCGAAAATTTCTGCGTCGCGTAGAGGATCTTGCCGTCGGGCGTCCAGCCGGCGACGGTCGCCGTCTGCCCGGCGAAGGTGCGCCGGACGGGCAAGCCCCCGGCGAGGGGCATGGTGTAGACCTCGGTCGGCCCCTCGTACTGGGCGGAGAAGGCCAGGGTCAAGCCGTCGGGCGAAATGGCGGGATAGGTTTCCATCCCCGAGTGCGTGGTCAGGCGGCGGGCCGTCCCGCCCCGGACGTCGACCGTCCACAGGTCGCCCTCGGAAGTGAAGACGACGACGTCGCCGTGGATAGCGGGGAAACGGTAGTAACCGTTCCGGCCGGCGGCGAAACCGGCTTGGGCAAAACAGAGGAGACAGAGGATGACGGCGGCGAGGCCGAGTACTTTTTTCATGACCTTCTCCTTGAAGCGATTAGCGAGGCCCTATTGTATTGGGGCGGGCACCGGGAATTCAAGGAATTTCGTTCAGGGCTATTCCAGGGTGACCGGACGGCCTTCCGAAGTCGGAATTCCTTTTCGACAGGAGCGGTTTCGTGGGGAAAGAGGGACTTGGGATTCGGGGCCTTAAAGATTAAAATAAACAAACATAGACAAACCGGAAGGCCGGAGGGGTCTTAATAGCTGTAAAGAAATAAGGCGGTCATTGAACCTCGAAGAGCTGTATGGACGCCATGGAGAGGACCTGTTCCGGTATCTCGTCTTCCGGCTCGGCTCGGTGGAGGACGCCGAGGACGTCCTTCAAGAGACTTTCTGCCGGTTCGCGCGCTATACCCTGCGCTGGAGGTTGGTCCGAAATCCTCAAGCCTTTGTGTTCAGAGTCGTCCGGAACGAGGCCAACCGATTCCTCAGGCGCAAACTCGGCCGGCGCGAGGGGGAGAAAATGATTCTAACTGGGGCGGCAGGCGGATTCGCCGCGGCGTTCACGGCTCCCGAAGAGCCGTCCCTTGCCCTGCTGATGTGCCAGACTGGGGAGCTCCCCCCGGAACAAAAAGAGATCGTCTTTCTGAAGGTCTTCGAGGGCCTGACGTTCAAGGAGATCGGGACCGTCTGCGGAATTTCGGTCAACACCGCCGCCAGCCGCTACCGCTACGGGATCGAAAAGCTCCGTGAGGCCGCGGGAGGGAAAACGTGAAGGACGATAAGGTGAATGAGATCGCACCCGGGCCGGCGGACACCGAGGGGGAACTGCGGCGGCTCGTTCCCTCTACCGTCCCGTCAGGGATGAGGCGGCGAGTCCTCGACCGCGCTCTCGAGGCCCGGCTGAATGCCGCCCTGACGCCTGGAATGAGAGTATTGGCGATCGCCTGCTCGATCGTGATCGTCGCCGTCCTCGCGATCGAGCCGCTCGTCGGCAGACATGAGGCAGCGCGAATGACGGCCCTGCTCGACGGCCGGTCATCGGCGCGCACGGCTGGTGAGGAGGCCTATGATCTCGCAGAAGTGCTCGGCGTTCAGGGAAGTGAAGCGGACAGGATGGCCCGGCTTCAGATCATGGCCGTGTCCGTTGGCCGCGAAGACCGGATTAGCGATTTCATCGAAGCCCGCAAAAGGCTGAAGGGATGGCTGAACAATGAAACTTCCGAAAATCCTATTTAAGATCGGCGTCGTCCTCCTCGTCGTCGTGGCGGCCGTCCTCGTCGTCCGGGCCGTCTTCAATTATGTCGAGGGGCGAAAGCTCACTCGGACGCTTGCCGAGCTCAAGGACGGCGGCCTTCCTCTGACCGCCAAGGACCTGGCTGCTCCCTGTCCCGACGAGGACAACGCCGCGCGCCTATGGAAAGCGGCCGAAAGCCTGCTGACCACCGAGGAAGGCGAAGGCCGGCAGACCATTTCAGGAGCCTTCGGGAGATATGCCGGGGGCACTCCCATCGAGGCCTCGAGTCGGACCTCGCTGCAGGCCCTGGCTGTCCAGAATTCCAGGGCGTTGGAGCTCATGGCCGAGGCGGGGGCCAAGCCTTGTTTCCTCTCGAGGGCCCCTTCGACTTCCCTGATCGAATCGATCATCCCGTCAGCCATCAAGATGATCCACGCGACCCAACTCCTGGGATTCTCGGCCCTCTTCATGGCCGAGGACGGTAACGTCCCTGGCGCGATCGACAGGATCCGGCCGGGCTTGAGGTTCGCGCCGCTGCTGGCCGGGGAAGGGACCCTGATGACCTACCTCATCGCCGTCGCCGACACGAGGATGCTGACCTTATTCCTCGGCGACATCTGCCGAGGGAGAGACATCGGCGACGACACCCTCGTCCGGCTCATCGGCGAGCTCGATCCCGCTCCCTGGCGCGAACGGCTGGCGCGCTCGATCTCGGGCGAAAGGATCCTCGTCCTGGAAAAGGGTTCGGCTGTGATTAAGGGCGGTTCTCGCGTGATGGCTGGTGAGAGGCTATCCAACCGCTTGCTCTATTGGCTGCTGAGACCCATCCTGAAAGATGAGGTTCGATATCAGCAAAAAAATCTGGTCGCCTGGGAACGGATCGCCAGAGAACCGTATTTTCAACAGAGAGAACTCCTGAAGACAGATCCCGCGTTCTCAGAAAGCGTTCCTTGGTACTTCAAATTGACCGGCTTTTGGGAGGGCGGAGCTTACGGCACGGTGTTCTTGAAGAGCGCCCAGCTCGAAGCGACGTTCCTCGCCGCCCGGACCGGCTTTGCCTGCAGGCTTTATAAAAGCCGGAACGGGAGCTACCCGGAGAGCCTCGAGGCCCTGATGCCGGACATCCTGGCCGAAGTCCCCGTCGATCCGTTCACGGGGAAGCCTTTCGTCTACCGGCGTGAGGGGAAAGGCTTCATCGTCTATAGCCTCGGCTCGAACGAGAAGGACGACGGAGGCCGGTCGACCTACATGATCACCCAGATGGTCATGGAAAAGGATGACGATTGGACCTGGAAGGAAGACAGATGAAAAACGACGGCATCCCGTACCAGGCGATCGACTGGAGCGCGGTCCCGAGAACGGAACACAAGGGGGAGACAGGGATGTCGTTCTGGCGAACATTGCAGCTCGCCGGGCTGAGGGTCCGCATCGTCGAGTATTCCGAGGGCTACCTGGCCGACCACTGGTGCCAAAAAGGCCATATCGTGCATTGCCTCGAAGGGGAATTCGTCAACGAGCAGGAGAACGGAGAAAAGACCCTCATGACCAAAGGGATGACCTATGTCGTCTCCGATGGAGCCAGCTCCCACCGCTCCCGCACGGAGCACGGGGCGACGCTGCTGATCGTCGACGGTGACTTCTTGAAGTATAACTGAACCGTTAGAACGCACTTCTCGCTAGCTCCCAGGCTTCGATGCTTTCTGGGGCCCAAGACTAGAATTCAGAAGAATATTAAAATATATGTTGACTTTTTCTAACAAAATGTTATATATATCTAACATTATGTATATCGACAGGAGGAACAATGAAAAAGACGATTGTCACTTTCGTCATCAGCGCCCTGATCGTGGCATCCCTGGCTTTGTGGGCCCTGAAAGGCCAGATCGCCGGCAATACCCAGGAGATCGTGATGGCCGGCATCGTGCTTGTCCTGGTCGGTTTCGCCGTCACCCTCGGGGTGTCGAGGCTCAGGAGCCACCTGCGCCGTGAGCCGGGCGAGGACGAACTGTCCCGGATGGTCATGATCCGGGCGTCCTCCCTGGCCTACTACGTTTCCATTTACATGTGGCTATTCGTCATGTACATCAGCGACAAGACCACGCTCGCCGCGCACAGCCTGGTCGGAGCCGGGATCCTGGGCATGGCCGTCATCTTCCTTTTCTGCTGGCTGGGCGTGAAGATTTTCGGAATGAAAAATGCATAACCGAATAAAGCAATTAAGGGCCAAACAGGACCTTTCCCAGCTCGAGTTGGCCCAGCATGTCGGGGTCCGTCGCGAGACCATCGTCTTCCTGGAGAAGGGGAAATACAATCCCTCGTTGAGGCTGGCCCACGACATCGCGAAATGCTTCCGGCTGCCCATCGAGGAGGTCTTCCTCTTCGACGGGGAGGTCGGCGAGAAGCCGGGCGAGTAGGCCGCGGGATCTCGGAAGATTTATGGAAAACCCGGGGCCTGACGTCCCGCGAAAGGGTCCTGAACGTTTTCTCGCTCTACGAGACGGTCAGGAAATTCGGCGCGTACTAATAGACGTAGGCGCGGGCGGCCTCGGCGTAGACGCGGATGTTTTGCGGCGGCGTCTCGAAGAAGTGGTCGCAGCAGGAGAGGATGTAGCCGCCCTCGAAACCGACCTTCTCGAACAGCCTGAACACCATGTCCCGGATAATTTCCGGCGAGCCTTCGGTCAGGACGTTGAACTGGTCGAGCCCGCCGATGAGGGCCAAGCGCCGACCGATCTTGGCCTTG
>Ga0315279_10007756_pt1 | contig 13169 bp, 9 predicted proteins | sample YL17G06_20_MG_FD_203694 | JGI IMG/M metagenome (GOLD analysis project Ga0315279, IMG submission 203694) | Sediment microbial communities from Yellowstone Lake, YNP, Wyoming, USA - YL17G06_20 | ecosystem: Environmental > Aquatic > Freshwater > Lake > Sediment | place: USA: Wyoming | collected... | reverse complement strand
CGCACTGCCTGGTTGTTGGTCATCCCAAGCCTGGTGGTGATCTTGGGTGTGACCCTGTGGCCGATCATCTACACGTTTGTCCTGAGCTTTTTTCATGCGCCCACCGGCATCAACCAGGTGCGAACTTTCGTGGGCCTGGGGAACTACATCGAGATGGTCAAGGACCAGACTTTCTGGGACACCATCGGGCGTACGATGTATTTCACGGTTGTCTCGGTGGGTTTGGAAATGGTTTTTGGAATGGCAATTGCACAACTGATCCATTCCCATCCATGGGGGTGGAAGTTCCTGCGCTTCTGTCTGATCATCCCCTGGGCAGTTCCGACCATCGTCAATGGCGCCATGTGGCGCTGGATTTACAGTGCTGATTTCGGTGCTTTAAATGGGCTCTTAATACAGCTTGGATTGATTAAACATTATGTCCCTTGGTTGACACTGCCCAAGATGGCAATGCCCCTTGTAATCCTGGCGGATGTCTGGCACATGATGCCATTCGTTGCCTTGATCCTGCAAGCAGCCCTGGCGACCCTACCCATAGAGCTGGACGAGGCTGCCGCCGTGGATGGTGCCAATGCCTTCCAGCGTTTTTGGAAAATCCGACTCCCTTTGCTGCGTCCAGCAATCCTGGTAGCGTTGATCGCTCGCACTGTGGATGCTTTCCGTGTGTTCGATATTGTCTACATCATCACCAGCAGTGGGCCGGCTAATAAAACACTCACCATCACCTATTTGACTTATCTGAACTCTTTTCCCTGGGGAAAACAGGGAACCGGTGCGGCGCTGTCATTCCTGATTTCTATTTTTACGATCAGTATGGCGCTCATATTTATTCGTGTTCTATATCGCCCCGAGGAGACTCAATGATGCATTATGGAAAGTTCTTCCAGAAGCTGCTCCTGTTTCTTCTCACCATTCCGGTGCTTTTCTTTATTTTCTTTCCTATTCTCTGGCTATTCAGCGCCAGTTTTTCCACACAGGTGGAATTGTTTGCGATCCCTATGCATTGGATTCCGCAACATCCAACCCTCCAAAATTACTTGGACATCATCTTCCCCAGTCTAGCCATATCATCTGTTCCGCGCACTTTTGCCGTTGCATTGATGAATTCCTTCAAGATCGCTTCCGCGGTGACAGCTATCTCAATCGGGATTGGAAGTCTGGCAGCTTACGCGCTGGTACGTATCCCCTTCCGATCCAATCGCACTATTCAGCTGGGCATAATTGCCACGCGTATGATCCCGGAAGTTTCGCTGATCCTTCCCCTCTTTATTATTGCTTCCAGTCTGCAGTTGATTAATAAGCCTATTGTATTAATTGTGACCTATATGAGTTTTGCCCTGCCATATGCAATCTGGATGATGGCAGCTTTCTTCCAGACAGTTCCCATCGAGCTGGAGGATGCTGCCCGCATTGACGGCTGCACACGCCTGGGTATCTTGTTCCGGGTGGTGATGCCTATCTCCGGACCCGGGCTGGTCTCCACGGCTATGTTCACATTCCTGCTGGCCTGGGATGAATTTTTCTACGCCCTGATCTTCACCAGTACATTGGCTGCCAAAACGGCTCCTGTAGCCATTGCAGAGTTCGTCGGTCGCTATGCCGTGAACATCAATGGCATGATGGCAGGTGGTATCATTGCAGCTCTCCCCCCCGTGATCCTGGCGCTCATCTTCCAACGCTACATAATCAGCGGTATGACGGCGGGGGCGGTCAAGGGATAGTAGATGTGCGTCGATAAAATCTCGACCGACGCCTTGCAAGTGGCGGTCACTTTTTACGCGAGCGGAATAAGCAGTAAAGGGGTTTTCGTCCGCCGGGCAACATTGGGGGCTACGCTGCGCGCCCAGAAGGCTGCCGTGCCTGCCTTGCGGTGCGTGCTGAGGATGATCAGGTCGGCATCCACGCGCTCGGCGACTTCGCTGATCGTGGGAGCCGGGTCGCCGCGCGCGATCTCGGCCTCGGCCTTGAAACCGGATTGGGTCATTTCGTCCAGGTGCTCTTGTAAGTGCTCTTTGGCGTTTTCCTCTTTTATATCCAGATAGGCAGTGGCAGTGGCCGGGAGAAGCGTTCCGGCGGCTGCTTTTCCGTCCGAGAGCGTGCTGAGGGTCGGGATGACCGTCAGTAGGTAGAGTCCGGCCTGGTATGCTTTGGCGAGGGGCTTTGCAACAGACAGGCTTTCGTCGTGAATGGATTCGTCGTCGAGTGGGAGGAATATTTTCCGGATCTGGAATGTCTGCAATTGCGCCGTCGTTGGCTTTAGTAACAGCACAGGCATGTCACTTTGGCCAATCACCTGCTGGGCGATGCTGCCGAACAAGTAGTCGCGCATCCCACTGCGTCCGTGGGAACACATGACGATCAAGTCCGGAGTGAGTTCTTCGGCGTGTTGGACGATGCTGGCAGCAACGTTCTCGATCTCGGCCGTGTGGACATGCCACTCGACATTTACCTCTTTTGGGAAGGCTGTCTGCGCCACTGTGCGCAAGTAACCCTCGGCCTCATCCCCATTCGTCAGGTGACGGCTTCCGTGTATCGCTTGCGGGGCATCCTTCTCGATGAGGTGCAGCAGCGTCACAGGCGCGCCGAGGGTTTGGGCGAGCGATGCGGCTGGCGGCAGGGCGGCCTCGGCGAGCTTCGATCCATCCAGGGGAACAAGGATGTGGTTGAACATCGGCTAACTCCTTGTAAAAACCTGAACCAATAGGTAAATGTTAAGGCTGACGATCAAAGCTGCCACAATGCTGGCTAAAATAGTCGTGAGCCGTTTGTTTACCAAAACGCCCATGAGGTCGCGCCGCCGCGTGAATAATATCAGCGGGATGATGGCGAACGGCAACCCGAAGCTGAGCACCACCTGGCTGAGAACCAGTGTGCGGGTTGGCTCGAAGCCAACCGCAATGACGATCAGTGAGGGGACCATCGTCACTAAACGACGCACCCAGGGCGGGATGTGGCGGTGCAGGAAGCCCTGCATGATGACCTGCCCCGCCATCGTGCCCACGGACGAGGATGACAGGCCAGCCGCCAGCAGCGAGATGGCGAAAACCCAGGAGGCCGCACTGCCTAATAGTGGCTCGAGCGTGCGGTGGGCCTGCTCGATGGTCGCAACAGAGGTCAGCCCGTGTTGGAAGAAAGTAGACGCAGCCATGATGAGCATGGCGGCATTGACTGAGCTGGCCACGGCCATGGCGATTGCAACATCAATCAGCTCGTAGCGGAACAGGCGTTTTTGCTGCTCCGGTTTTTTGGTCACGATGCGATCCTGGGTCAGCGCCGAGTGTAGGAAGATAGCATGGGGCATGACCGTCGCGCCCAGGATGCCCGTCGCGAGCAGAACGCTTTCCGAGCCGGAGAAGTGTGGGACGAAGGTGTGATAGGCCACCACTCCCCAGTCCGGGCGGGAGAAGAAAGTTTCCACGATATAACTGCCAGCCACCACAGCCAGAAGCGTGGTGATGACTGCCTCGATGGGCCGAAAGCCATACCGTTCGAGGCCGAGGATCAGGAAGGTGGCGATGGCGGTCAGGATGCCGGCCAGCCAAAGCGGTATCCCGAAAAGTAGGTTCATACCGAGCGCCGCGCCCAAGAACTCGGCTAGGTCGGTCGCCATGGCGACCAATTCCGAGATGACCCACATCGTCCAGACGATCCAGGGCGGGAACTGGTTGCGGCAGTGCTCGGCCAGGTTCTTGCCGGTGGCGATGCCCAGTTTCGCCGAAAGGGATTGCAGGAGCATGGCCATCAGGTTGCTGCCCAGGATAACCCACAGCAGCTCGTAGCCAAACTTCGCGCCGCCCTGGATGTTGGTGGCGAAGTTGCCCGGGTCTACGTAGGCCACGCTGGCGATGAAGGCCGGGCCAAGAAAAGGCAAGATGCGAGCAAGCCAGCCTTTCTTGCTCTTGCCGGAGAGCACTTCGCGGGCGATCTTGACCGTACCCTTATCCCCGTTTCGAATACTTATTTCAGCCTGTCTTTTCTTTGAAATTACTTTCTACTCTTCCGTCTTGCCCTTTTCTTCCTTCTGGCGGGCAGCGATGATTTCCTGCGCCAGGTGGTTGGGCACGATTTCGTAGCGGTCCAATTCCATCGAGAAAATACCGCGCCCACCGGTGATGGAGCGCAACTGCGTGGTGTAGCGCAGCATTTCGGCCAATGGCACCTGGGCAATGACGACCGTCCGCCCGCGCTCCGATTCGGTACCCTGCACGCGGCCGCGGCGGGTGTTCAGGTCGCTCATCACGTCGCCCATATTGGCGTCCGGCACGGTGATGCGGACATTCATGATCGGCTCGAAGAGCACCGGGCTGGCGTCCGCTACGGCCAGCTTGAAGGCCTCACGTCCGGCAATTTCAAAGGCGACCGGCTTGGAATCGACCGGATGCTCCTTGCCGTCGTACACGATCACCCTGACATTGCTCATTGGATAACCGGCAACCACACCTGTCAGCATCATGGCGTGGATACCTTTTTCAATGGCCGGCAGGTACGACTTCGAAAGATTCATACCCACCAATTCATCGGTGAAATCAAAAACTTCCTCCGGGCATGGCTCGATTCTCAGCCAGACCTCACCAAACTGACCCGCACCGCCGGACTGTTTCTTGTGGCGGTACATGGCATCGGCCTTCTTGGTGATACCCTCGCGATACGGAACCTTCGGCTCCACGGTTGTCAACCCGACCTGGAGCTTGCTCACGGCGCGGCGGATGGCCACGTCAATGTGTTGGTCGCCCAGCCCTTGCAGGATGGTCTGGCCGGTTGTCTGTTCGCCATACCAGCTAAGGGTCATATCTTCTTCGCACAGGCGAGTGAGCGTGGGCGAGATCTTGGCCGCATCCGCCTGGGTCTTGGGCATAATCGCCACACGATACAACGCGGCCGGATATTGCGGCACCGGCAGGGCTAGCGGATGGCCTCTATCGCACAAGGTGTCGCTGGTGGAGGTCTGGCTTAACTTGGCGACCACGCCGATATCTCCGCTGTGCATTCCCTTGACCGGAAGGGTTTCCTTGCCACGCATCACGCTCAAGGAAGCCATGCGCTCTTCATTGCCTTTGGTTTGGTTCCAGATGTGGGCGTCACCCTGCAGTGTGCCTGAATAGATGCGGAAGTAGGTCAGCCTGCCGACATAAGGGTCGGCGGTCGTTTTCCAGACATAGATCGCCAGCGGCCCGGAATCAATGGCGGTCAGCTTCTCCTCACCATCTTTACCTTTCGCAACGGCAGCGGACACCTCGGCAGGCGAGGGCATCAGGCTTAGGATGGCGTCCAGCAATGGCGCGATACCCTTCTCATGCGCGCCGGCCGCGCAGAATACCGGGATGTAAGCTCCGCTGCGGACAATGCTCTTCAGACCGCGCAACAGCTCTTTGGGGGAGAGTTCACCGCTTTCCAGGTATTTCTCCAGCAGCGCATCTTCACCCTCGGCGGCGGCCTCAACCAGTTTCGTACGGGCTTCGTCTGCAGCCGGCTTGAGCTCCGCGGGAATCTCTTCAGCGGATTTGCCGTCGCCTGCGTAAGCCTTCATCGTGATCAGGTCAATCACACCCTTGAAGGCGGCTTTTTCGCCCCATGGTAACTGCACCGGAATGAGGCGCGTCTCGGAGAATTCCTGCACCGAGGCCAGTGCCTTCTGGAAGTTGGCGTTATCGCGATCAAGTTTATTGACAACCAGGAAACGCGGCAAATTGAAGGTGTCGCAGTAACCCCAGGCGATCTCGGTGCCGACCTCCAGGCCTGCAACCGCATCTACCAGCACCAACACGCCATCCGCGACGCGCAGCGCGGAGATCACCTCACCGATGAAGTCGGTGTAGCCAGGGGTGTCCAACACGTTGATCTTGTGATCTTTATACTCCACCGGCAGCACGCTGGTATACAGCGAAAGCTTGCGGCGTATTTCCTCGTCCTCATAGTCTGAAGCGGTCGTGCCATCGTCAATCTTGCCCAGGCGCGTGGTCGCACCCGTGAAATGCAGAAACGACTCGGCCAGCATGGTCTTTCCTCCAGAGCCATGCGAGACCAGGGCGATATTTCGGATGAACTCGGTAGTATACTCTTTCATGTGAGAACCTCTCGTAAAGAATGGGATGATAACAGCCGGTTGATTATAAGAGAAGTTCTCCCAATCGTCAAAGTGATTTTCATCACCACGAAAAAAGATTATGAACCTTATCCGCCGTCTTTCGTTCGGTCTTTGGTACCTCCGCCGCCCGCCCTGGGACAGCGGTATCGTCGCGCCAGAAGTTGTAGGTTACATCCGGACTCATCAACCCGGCCGCGCACTCGATCTCGGCTGCGGCAGCGGGACCTCGAGCCTGGCCCTCGCCAAAGCGGGCTGGCGCGTTACCGGTGTGGATTTCGTCCCGCGCGCCATCCAGATCGCAAAACGTAAAACGAAAAACGTAAACGCGAGCGTGGACTTTATCGTCACCGATGTGATTCGCCTCCCCCATTCTCTATTCGCCAACTTCTACGACCTGGTTTTGGACATTGGTTGTTTCCACGGCCTTTCGGCAGAGCAAAAGCAGAAATATCTCGATAACCTGGAGACCCTGCTCGCCCCCGGCGGAAACTGGCTAATGTACGGATTTTTCAAAGAAACAAGACTCCCGGAGTATTCCAAACTCCGGGAGTTTGGAGGCTCTGGTCTGCTGGAGGCAGACATCGAAGGAGTTCAGCAGCGCCTGACCCTAGTCAAACGCCAGGATGGGATGGATAAGAAGGCGCGACCCAGCGCGTGGTTTTGGTTCGAGAAAATATAAGCCGCGCTTCCCGGAGAGGCGCTTTCGAGGCCCGAATCTTGCATGAATTTCATAAACGAATATGTATCGCAAATTGGTTGTCCCACTGTTAACGCCGTGCTATAATCGTATGAGATACAGGGTACGCAGTAGAACATGAGTCAGATCTTCGAACAAACCTTCACGCTTCTGACCACGCCGCCGGGGAACCTGATCTATCACCTCGTGCTGGCGTTTTCACTCGCCGGCGCGCTGCAAGGCGCATTCAACCATTGGCGTTCGAACGAATCCCCACAGGCGCGCCGGATGATCTTCGGTTTGAGCGTGCTTCTGGGCCTGCAACTGATCCTTTTCGGGATTAGCGGGCTGGTCTGGCAAAGGGTGCTCACCTCGCAGACCGCCCTCCCGCCCCTCGACCGGGCCATCACCCTGCTCAGTCTGATCTGGATCGCCTGGCTGTGGGTTTTCCCAGAGCCGGTGCGCATGGCCGACGCCGCCACCCTGTTGCTGAATTTGCTGGCGGTCGCCTTGTTGGGGGTAACGTTCATCTCGTGGTCCCAAAGCAGCAACGCGGCTTCTTTCAACCTTTCCAATCTGGAAATCATCTGGCAGATTTTCAGTCTGGGCTTCATCATCCTGGCGGCTGTGGCGATGATCCTCCGCAGGCCAAATGGATGGGCTTACGGCCTGACCATGCTCGTCCTGGCCTTCCTTGGGCACCTGATCCAACTTTTCTGGCCGCAACCTGCAGGGAACTTCCCAGGGGTCGTCCGCCTAACGCAGATCGCCATGTACCCCATCCTGCTCACCCTGCCACAGCGTTTCACCGCCTCCGTGCAGACGGCAACCGTCCAAAACGATCAGAAGGCTGTCGAACGGCGGCGCTACAGCATTGACCAAAAAACTTTCCAGGCCTTGCTAAAGCTGGCCTCGGAAGTGAACCCGGATAACCTGGGTCACGCCATTACCCGCAGCGTCGCCCAGGCCATGCTGGCCGACCTGTGCTTTCTCATATCATTGACCGACGACAAGAACGTGATGATCACCTATGGCTTCGACCTGATTCGCGAAGAGAATCTGGCTGGAACCGCAATCAACAAAATGGCCGTACCGCTACTTGCAAATGCCATACAGCGCGGCCGTCCTTTGCGCCTGCCGGCCAGCAGCACCTCTGCAGACTTAAAAAACTTGGGGCTAATGTTCGGCCTGAACAACCCTGGCCACCTGATGAGCGTGCCTGTTCTCTCCTCCGAGCGCAAGCCGATCGGCGCCATCCTGCTTCTCTCGCCGTACTCGAACCGCCAGTGGAGCGCAGAGGATCAAACCTTCCTCTACAATGTCTCGGCCTCGTTTGCCCCGATTATCGAGCGCACCAGGCGCACCTCAGCGGTAGACCGCGATCACGATCATCTCCAGCAAGCGATCCAGGCCGCGCAGGAAGAAGCGGTTGAAGCCAAGAATAAATACGCAGAACTGTTGGAACAAGTCGAGAACGCCCGGCCGCAAAACCAATACCAGACCGAGAACCTGGCTGCCCTGTTGACCGCCCAGGAAGAAGCGCAGCAAACGATTGCCCAGTTGCGCGCCGAGAACGAACAATTGCACAAGTCCGCCGAGGCGACCGGCATCCCCGTCCAGACCAAACAACTGGAACACGAACTCCGTCTCTCACTCGAAGAGGTAGCTCGCCTGCAAAACAGCCTGGCTGACGCCAACATCCGCCTGCATGAACTGGAGAGTCTACCCAACTCGACGATCTCGAATGAACAGGTGCAAGTGCTCGCATCCATCTCCCAGGAATTACGCCAGCCGATGTCCTCCATCGTCGGCTACACTGATCTTATCCTGGGCGAGTCGGTCGGCATCCTGGGCAACATGCAGCGCAAATTTCTCGAACGCGTTAAAACCGCCTCCCAGCGTCTGGGCGCACTGGTGGACGACCTGATCCAGATCACCACGCTGGAAATTGCCCGCATCGAGATCAAGCCTGAGCTGATTGACCTCAACCTGATCGTGGACAACGCCATGGCGTACACCAGCAGCCAGCTTCGGGAAAAGAACATCACCCTGCGGCTGGACGTGCCGGAGACCTTCCCCCAGGTGCAGACCGACCGCGAAGCGCTCCAGCAGATCATCATCCACCTGCTCCAAAATGCCAGCTTGGCCAGCTTGGTCGAGGGAACAGTCACCCTGCGCGTCCAGTTGCAGAACGAGGGCAAACAGGATTACCTGCTCATCCGGATTACCGATACAGGCGGAGGCATCCAACCCAAAGATATTCCCCACGTATTCCAGCGCCGTTACAGGGCGGAAAATGTGCTGATCCAGGGGCTGGGCGATACCGGCGTCGGGCTGTCCATTTGCAAGTCACTGGTGGAGGCTCAAAACGGACGGCTGTGGGTGGAAACGACTCTGGGCGCTGGCTCGACCTTCAGCGCCTTATTGCCGGTCGCACGTCCCGCCTCCGCGGCCATGGAGAAATAGGATGCAGATCGCACGGCAGATCCTATGGGGACTTTCGATTGCCCTTTTCTCCAGTGGAATCATCTTGGGAAGCCTCTCGCTATCCCTGACCGAAGGGGACATGGCCTCCCTTCTCCCGACTACACCTTCGTCGTCACCACCCTCCCCGACTTTTCCGCCCTTCACGCCGCTGGCCGGGACGACCTCGACACCGATCCCGCCGACCTCGACCTTCACCCCTCCGGCTCCGCTCACGAACTGCCCGCTGCCAGCAGGTTGGCAGGCTTACCTGGTCCAACCCGGCGATACGCTGGAAGGGCTGGCCGAGCGTTACCTCGTCCCAGCCGATCAGCTCTCCCAGGCCAACTGCCTGATGACCACCAGCCTGCTGCCCGGCTCATACCTCTACATTCCGCCTGTGCCCACTCGCACACCTGTCCCTTGCGGCCCACCCTCCGGCTGGATCCGCTACACGATCTTGAAAGGCGATACGCTCTACAGCCAGGCGCAATACTATCAGGTCACGGTTCAGCAGCTACAGAAGGCGAACTGCATGGGCAATTCCACCATTCTCTATGCTGGACGCCAGATCTACGTGCCATCCATGCCGACGCGCACACCCTCGCCAACGCCTACGTCCTCTCTGACACCCACCTCGACTTCGACCCTCACGCAAAACCAGACACCGGTGACCCCTTCAGCCAACCCAACCGCCTCGGATACTCCCACGCCTACCCCAACCGAGACGCCCACGCAAACCTCCTCGCCTGCCCCGACGGATACCTATACACCTCTAGTCACCACACCCTGACCCCGCACTTCCAAAGCCAGGGCGGTTTTGTCGCGCCCACCAGCCATGCACCGCCGTTCGATACTTACGCTTTTCCTAATCCTGGTGACCGCATGTGAGGCCTTCCCGGCTCAAAACCAGGTGCCCGCGGCCACCCCCACCGCGCTCCTCCTGGTGACGGTTCCGCCGGACGCCACCCCCACACCGACGCCTTTCCAGCCGCTACTCGATAACGCCACAGCCTCTACGCCAACTTCTATTCCAACCAGCCCTACTACCGAGCAGCCCACCAACAATGCTGACACGCCCACCCCGGTAATCATCACCGCCACGCCAGACCCATCGTCGCTCCTGCCAACCGACTGGATACCGCCGGACATCAGCGCCCCCAATTACGCCCCGGCCCCCTTCCCCATCCTGACAGATACTGAGACGGTCACATTCGCCCTGCTCGGCTCCGATACGCGCGGCGGACAATCCTTCCGCACAGATACGATCGTCATCGCCGCGCTAAGGCCCAAGTCCGGGCAGGTGACGATGATCTCCATCCCGCGCGACCTATGGGTCTACGTCCCTAGCTACGGGATGCAGCGCGTTAACACCGCTTATGAGTACGGAGAGATATACCATTATCCGGGCGGTGGGCCGGCTTCACTCAAGGATACTCTCCTGTACAACCTGGGCATCCGCATTGACCACCTCGCCATGGTGGACTTCGACGGTTTCCGCCAGATCGTGGATACCCTGGGCGGGGTTGACGTGCCGGTCGCCTGCGCCTACACCGACTGGCACCTGATTGACCCCTCTTACGATCCCTACAACGAAAACAATTGGTCGCTATACACCGTCGGTCCGGGCTTGGTGCACATGGACGGGGATTTGTCCCTCTGGTACGCACGCTCACGCCAGAAATCCAGCGACTTCGACCGCGGCCGCCGTTCGCAGGAAGTGCTGCGCGCCATTTACAGCCGCGCCCTGCAGGCTGGTGTCATTACCAAAATCCCCCAACTCTACAATGACTTGAATTACACAGTTACCACCGACCTGGGCCTGCCCGACCTGCTCCAACTCGCGCCGCTGGCAATCCATCTCACCAATGCCGACATCCGCAGTTACTACATTGGCAAGAGCTTGGTGACGGGTTGGATGACGCCGGGCGGCGCTAGCGTCCTGCTGCCGAACGGCCCGGCCATCCAGGCCATGTTGCAGGAAGCTCTCTCACCCTCCAGGCGCACGCCCGAAATGGAATCCTTTCTCATCGAAGTGCGCAACGGAACGTACAACAGCGGATGGGATACGCTGGCCGCTCAACGCTTGAACTACGCCGGCTACGAAGCCCGAACCGCCCCTGTCGACAGATCGGACTACGCCAGTTCCCTGCTCTACGACCTGACAGCAGCCCAGGACCCAAACCGCGCTGCCTCGCTCCTGGCCGTTCTCGGCCTACCGCCCTCGGCCCTCGTCTCCGCCCCGATGCAAAATGACCTATCCTACATTCTCATCCTGGGCGCGGACTACCAGCCTTGCTTCAACCCTGACAACCTGGCGCCGTAGGTTCCCCTCACCCCTCGCCCCTCTCCCACCGGGAGAGGGTTGTGGTGAGGGGCATTTGACTTTTACCCTCTTTTACGCTAAACTATGCGCAGCACCTACTCGGTACGCAGTTTCGCGAACCTGACACTTGAAACATGGCACTTGACACGGATATGAAGGAGGTTCCCATGTCCGATCCATCCTCCACTGCCCACCTGACCGCCCAGACAGCCCTCATCCCGGCCATCAACGCCTGGGAGATTTACTTGAACGACCAGGGGCGCTCTCCCAACACCATCAAGGCTTTTCTTTCCGACGTGCGTTTGCTGACGAATTTCTTGCCTCCCGACCGCAGCCTAGGAGCCATAGCCACCAACGACCTGAACAGCTTCCTGGCTTGGATGGAAAGAGAGCGCGGCGTGCCGTGCAGCCCCAAGACGTTGGCCCGGCGCATCACTGCCCTGAAATCCTTCTTCCGCTGGCTGCAAAAGGGCGGCGCACTGCTGGTTGACCCGGCCGAGAAGGTCGTCCAGCACTCGGTCATCAGCCCCCTGCCCGAGGTGCTGACCGAGACCGAGGTCGAGGCTGTGATGCTGGCCGCCGACCGTCACCGCCGCAAGTCGAAGCCGGATGCCCGTCCCTACGCACTGGTAGCCTTGTTGATCGCTACGGGCGTCAAGAAGTCCGAATGCCTGGGAATCCACCTGAACCACATTGACCTGGAAGCACCCGGCGGGCCAATCGTCTTCATCCGTTACGCCAGTCCAACCAACCGTTATAAAGAGCGCAAGATCGCCCTGCCAGATGATTGGATCCCGGCCTACGAGGAATACCTGGCCCAATACAACCCGGTAGATCAACTTTTCCCCTGGTCGCCGCGGCGGCTGGAGTATCTGCTGGAAGATATTGGCAAAGAAGCCAGTCTGACAAAACATCTCTCCTTTGACATGTGCCGTTGGACGAGCGCCCTGCTGGATAATATGGAAAATGTCGAATCGGAGAAGATTCGCCAGAAACTGGGCATCTCGAAGATTCAATGGCGCGAGATCAATATGAAGCTGCGGCAGTTATCGGGAAAGTCCAATACAAATTCTTGGGCTTTTGAATGAGGATTACTTACTCAGGGTGAGATGAACAGCTCGCTTCGTCTTCTTAGTGACGCGGAATGGGTGCGCAAGCCGGAACCCTGGCACCCAGGCGATCTCATCCCCCACACACACCAGCGGCCAGTTCACCCTGGCCCTCTTGGGTAGTTTGACGTTGACGAAGAAATCGGAGAGTTTGATGGACTGCCCCCCCATGCCGAGCGGCTGAAAGCGATCCCCCGCGCGGCGCGGCCGGACCTGGAGTCTGCTCCCGGTTAGATCGGCATCCAGCCAGGCGGACCAGTTACTCGCCCTGAGCTGCAGCGTTGAGCTTGCCGTCTCGCACCGGCGTGCCGCCGTTGCTGGCGGCACGAACGGTGTCGAAGCGGAAGTCGAAGGGTCAGCGAACTGTGCGCCGTGAACAGTATCCGGCGGGTATTCCTCGACCACCAAAACCCACCCATTCCCCAACTCACACTGATGACTGATGACTGATAACTGATTACTGACCTGCGGCCATTGCGCAAACGGCAGGTCTGCCTCGTACGCGGCGAG
>Ga0315279_10007755_pt1 | contig 13169 bp, 14 predicted proteins | sample YL17G06_20_MG_FD_203694 | JGI IMG/M metagenome (GOLD analysis project Ga0315279, IMG submission 203694) | Sediment microbial communities from Yellowstone Lake, YNP, Wyoming, USA - YL17G06_20 | ecosystem: Environmental > Aquatic > Freshwater > Lake > Sediment | place: USA: Wyoming | collected... | reverse complement strand
CGTGATGATGCTGTGGTACTTCACCTTCCAGGCCCAGGCGCGTTCCAGGAATTTCTCGCGCCCCAGCTCTTCACGCGTCACCTCTTCGGTGCGCAGGAGGTCTTTTTCGACCTGCAACTGGGTGGCAATGCCGGCGTGATCCGTGCCTGGCACCCATAGCGTCGGGATTCCCTTCATGCGGTGGTAGCGGACCATCAAGTCTTCCATCGCCACGAACATGACGTGGCCGTAGTGCAGCTCGCCGGTCACATTGGGCGGCGGGATGGAGAGCACGAACGGTTTTCTGGTCGGATCGAAATCCGGCTTGTGCGGGTCGTTGGTTGGGCGGAAATAACCGCCCTTTTCCCACATCTCGTAGATGCGCGGCTCGGTGGATTTGAAGTCGTAGGCTTTGGGTAAGTCGTATTTAGACATAAGAGTCTCCTATTGGGGACACGGATTGCACGGAGTCGCACGGATAGAACTGTTCGCAAATCCGTGTCAATCCGTCAAATCCGTGCAATCCGTGTACAAAATTCATTCTCCTCGTGCGAGACCCTTCAGTCGCACACCGTCCTGCGTTCGGTGCAGGAAAGAACGCTCCTTCAGGGTGACACAATTGTGACCTTTGAGAAAGGCATGCACCGATCACTGTTCACTATCCTCACTCCTCCATCCGGGGGCAATATACTGAATTTGCTTATACAGCTTGACCTGCTCGCCGACCGCGTCCCGCATGATGTTGCCGGAGACGTGCATGAGCGTATCATCGTAATCCAGGACGACACCCATGGCTGCCCAGCACGGATAGTGGTGGTGCAGCATCCCGGTCTTTTCCTCGGCGTCGTCGGCCGAGGCGCCGACCAGGTGTTCGGCGGCGTAGCGGGCGCATCCGCAGACGGCATCCCGCACGACCTCCACGGAAACGATGGTGCGAGTCTGCGGGTCAACCGTGATCTTGAACTCCGGATTCCCAAAATAATGGGCAAACTCACGGATCAGCGGATTATCATAGGCCACCTTCTCGCGGCGTGAAACCCAGTAATGCGTCTCTGAGAGCGAACACAGAGGCTTGGGCGTGACAACGGCCACGTTCACCTTTTCCAGCCAGCCGCGCAGTTGACGGGCCAGGCCGCGCGGCAGGACAGCTTCGTTGTCAATCGCGGCGATGACAGCTTGCACCCCGGTCATTTGGGCAATATCCGGCAGCAACTCGGCCAGGCCCTTGTGCTCGCCGAATTGCAGGATCAGGTCCGCGGGCGGGAGCGACTCGGGCAGGTAATCCTCCGGGTAGTCAATCACCTGCGGGTAAGCGTGCGCCGCCTCCCAGACTTCCAGAGTCCATTCCTTCGGCATGTGCTTGCGGATGTTTTCCACGTGCCTGCGGCCGTAGTCACTATTGACGATGGCTAGAATTCGCATTACATCTCCTGCCCTCACCCCTGCACCCCTCTCCCGAAATCGGGAGAGGGGACGGGGGTGAGGGTAAATAAAACGCGCCTTCATCCTCATGAGGACGAAGGCGCTTCCTTCGCGGTACCACCTCATTTCGCTGGCTCTCAACCCGAACACAAAGGTCACGACGATGTTTTTCCAGCGCACTCTGTGACCGGCCATCACCGGCCTGCGACTGTAACGGGCGCACCCGTGCTGGTCTACTCTCTCGAAGATTTCTTCAGCAATCCAACCGGACGACTTCAGCGGCGGCATTACTGCGGGGGCTTCCAACCTGAGGCCACTCCTTCTCTATCAGCTTGCCGGTCACCTACTCCTTCCGGAGTTGGGAAGATTATACGCGGGTGCGGCGAGTGAGTCAAGCCATTAGTGTAACATCAACATCCTGCGCCTTCATCCTTCCGCCTTCTGCCTTCCTCCTTCAAAATATGGTATCCTTAACCCAACTCAATCCTCAGGAGAAACCATGTACATCGCCATCGAAGGCGTCATCGGTGTAGGAAAGACCACGCTGGCACGCTTGCTTCAGCCCGCCTTTAACGCCAACCTGCTGCTCGAGGTCTTCGAGGAAAATCCTTTCCTTTCCGATTTCTACGCCGACCGCGAGCGCTACGCCTTCCAAACGCAGATCTTCTTTCTGCTCAGCCGCTACCACCAGCAGCTGCGCGCCGTTCCAGCCATCCTGGCGCAGGGCAAATCGCTGCTCTCGGATTACACCTTCGCCAAAGACGCCCTCTTCGCCGGCATCAACCTGAGGGGCGATGAGCTCGAAATGTACCACCGCGTCCACGAGGCCCTGGCCGAGAAGATCACCCGACCAGACTTGCTGTTATATCTCCGCGCCAGCACCGAAACGCTCATGCAGCGCATCGCCTTGCGCGACCGTTCCTACGAGCGCAACATGGAACGCAACTACATCGATGAACTAAACCAGGCCTACGAGAAATTCTTCTCCCAACCGTACGACGACACCCCCATCCTGACCATAGACACGAACTCGCTGGACTTTGTGCGTTACAGTGAACACCTGAAGCTGATCGAGAACCGCATCCGCCAGACCCTCGGTCTGCCACCGTTCCAGACTGAACTGCCCCTCGAGAGGCAATAGAGATATCCCCATGCGCCTAATGCTCGGATCGATGATCCAGATCGCCAGGGAGGCGGCCCTCCAACGCGCCGATTCCAACCACGATATCGTCGCCGCCTACCTGACCGGCTCGGTGCTGGACAAGGATCCTTTCATGGGCGACACCGCTGACATTGACCTGGTGCTTGTCCACGCCCAAGAACCCAAAGCCAGGCGAGAGATCGTCTCGCTCTCGCCCGAAATCCACCTGGATATCAAGCATAACCCGTGCCGCGAATACAGCCACCCGCGCGAACTGCGCGTACATCCCTGGCTGGGGCCGGAGATGTACGACCCGTTGTTGCTGTACGAGACCGAGCACTTCTTTCAATTCGTCCAGGCCGGGCTGCGGGATAGATTCCACGAGCCTGTGAACATCCTCCAACGCGCCCGCCGCAACGCCGATCACGCCCGCCAGATGTGTAAAGGGCTGCAAACCCCATCCGAGGGCGGCGCGACGCTCGTCCTGAAATACCTCAAAGCAGTCAACCACGCCGCCAACGCGGTCGCTATCTTGAATGGCAAGCCGCTCGCCGAACGGCGACTCCTTTTACAGTTCCCGGTGCGGGCCGAGGCGGCCGGTCGCCCTGGCCTGACCACCGGACTGCTCGGTCTGCTGGGCGCTCCAAATGTGGACTTCTTTACCCTGGCCGGCTTCCTGCCCGAGTGGGAAAAAGACTTCCAGGAGGCGGCCAGCAGGCCCGAGGTCGAGGGACGCATCCACCCGGCCCGGCTGGCGTATTACAAAAAGGCGCTCGAGGCCTTATTGAGCAGCCAGAATCCGCAAGCCTGCCTCTGGCTATTCATCCATACCTGGAGCCTGGCTGCCCTCGTCCTCCCACCCGACAGGCAGATCGCCTGGCAAGCCGCCTGCCAGCAAATGGGACTGGTCGGAGAGATGTTCAAGGAGCGGCTGCAGGGATTGGATCAGTTTCTGGTTTGCATCGAAGAACTCCTGGAGGGCAGGGGCGCCGTTGCCGGGGGATAGTTATGTCCATAAATGGGCGCTTACCGGCAGCGGGACAAATGCCAGAAGTGTGGATAACTGGCGAAAAACTGTGGATAACCCACACATATTGTGGATAACCGGAACAAGTATTCGAATTATGCACTCCCAGCTATGGGGGGAGACGTTGGGCTAAACCGAAATGTGGATAGTTGATATTCAAGCCTTGGATCACATTCCTTGGATTCTCTTTTTTTCCACCGTTCGCAAAAAGCCCAACTTATCACGAAACCCCCAAATGCAGGGGCAAGCTGGCGCAGACAAGCCACCAGTAGAGGCTGCTAGCATGTTTTCCACATCTCCACACTCCCTACTACTATTACTAAGATTAATAATATATACAAATACTGCTTGAATCTAAGGTTCAAATAGCGTACAATCATGGTGAAAGTGCCCCTTTTATTCGTCGTTCATTAAAGGGAGATTCAAAATGAATGTGATCAAAGTCGCTGCAACCTCCCGTACATCGGCTGTCGCTGGGGCGATCGCAGGCGTGATTCGCGAGCATAAACATGCAGAAGTACAAGCGATTGGGGCTGGTGCTGTAAATCAGGCAGTCAAGGCTTTGGTGCTCGCTACCGGTTATCTCAAAAATGACGGTATCCAGGTCGTGTGCGTCCCAGAGTTCGTGGACGTGGAGATCGAAGACAAGGTGCGTACAGCCATAAAGCTGGTGGTCGAACCTCGCTAATCTTCTTGCTTCCACCCCATTATTTATTACAATGGATGTTTGTGCGTGTTTGCACGCGGCTGGATAGATTCCTGCCACAGGCTCGCTGATTCTGCTTTGTTCTCAGGAGCTCCGCTATCAAGACTGCGTTGCAAAGGTGGTTGTCTAATGCTGCATGGCAAATCCTCTCGTGAGAGGTTTATCGTAGGGTTGCTCCTGGCCGGAGCGTGCCTGGGTATTGCTATTGGGCAATTGGCTTTGGAGCCAGGCGAAACCGCCCGCGCCGCCTCGCTGTACCAGGTTGTGGATAAGGATGCACCCACGCCGATCGATCCAGATACACCGACAGCTATCGATACTCCCACACCTTCCTTGACGCCTACCATCACGGCCACGAGCACACCCACCCGCACGCCGACGCGCACTCCCACCCGCACGCCGACGCGCACGCCCACCCTCACGCCGACGCGCACTCCCACCCTCACCATCACACCTATCCCAGGCCTGGTGGTCATCAATGAATTCCTGCCGCACCCGCGCAGCGATTGGAACGGCGACGGCACAGCCAACGTCGGCGATGAGTACATTGAAATTATGAACCTGGGAGCGAAGGCAGTCAGCTTGCTGAATTGGAAACTGGACAATGGCTACGGCGGCTCCAGCCCGTACACGCTGCCGGACGTGACCCTGGAACCACGCGCCATCGCCCGCTTCTTCCACGCTGATACCGGCATTGCCCTCAGCGACGGCGGCAGTACGGTGCGTTTGCTGAAGCCCGGTGGGCAGATCGTGGACGCTTACACTTACGGGGTTGTGGAGGAGGCCGACATCAGCTGGTGCCGCCTGCCGGGCGGGAACGGGGCCTGGATCTTCGCCTGCCGCCCCACCCCGGGCCGCCCCAACGCTCGAGCCGAATCCAGCTACCTCACACCGACGCCAACCAGCCCGATAGGGGGACAACCCGCGCCGGAGGGTTGCCCGCTAGCTGATACCCTTCCGGGGGGAATCGTTCAGGCCGAATGTGGAACCTGGCCCGCAGCGATCTGGAATTGGGATTGGTGGGGGGAGGGCGAAGAGTTCTGGTTGGAAAGCCGCTTCAAATGGGAGTTGTTTATCCAATAGATCAACGAAAACATAGTGACGACTTCAGTCTTTGTTACCCAGCAAATAGCGACTGAAGTCGGCACTACATGTCAATCGGAAGCTGCGCGCGCCACTTCCTCCGGGTCGAAGATAACCTCCTCCTTGCCGGTCAACTTCTCCTGCACTTTATCGGCGATCAGGCTCAGGTGTCCGGGATGGGCAACGTAATCCATGTCGTCGGAGGGGACGGTCAGCACCGGGCAGAGGGTGAAGTTGTCTATCCAGGATTCGTACAGATTGTTCAGGCTGGACAGGTAATCGGTCGGGATGGTGCGCTCGTATTCGCGTCCACGGCGGGCGATGCGTTGAACCAGGGTTGGGACGGAGGCGCGCAGGTAAATGACCAGGTCGGGCGGGGGCAGGAACTCGATCAGGGTGCGGTATAGCTCACGGTAAGTCTCGTAGTCGCGCGGGCGGATGTGTCCCTGCAGGAAGAGGTTGTGGGCGAAGATCTCGGCGTCCTCATACACGCAGCGATCCTGGATGGCCGAGGAGGGGTAGAGGGCCAGTTGATGATGGGCGCGCAGGCGATGGGTCAGGAAGAATATCTGCGAGTGAAAAGCCCAGGTCTGCATGTCGCGGTAGAAGTCGGCCAGGTAGGGATTCTCGGCCACCGGCTCGAAGAACGGCGTCCAGCCCAGTTTTGGGCACAACATCTCGACCAGCGTGGACTTGCCCACGCCGATGTTCCCGGCAACAGCAACGAATTTTTTCATGGAATTTCCCCAGCCAGTTCCTTGTCAATGAGTTGTTTGAACACCTCGTATGGTTGTGCGCCGACGATGGGGATGCCGTTGATGAAGAATGTCGGCGTAGAGGGGACGCCCAGGTTCACGGCGTAGTTGTAATCTCCCATCACCTCGGACTCATAGCGCCGGTCTGCCAGGCATTCGGCGAAGGCTTGCGTATCCAGCCCCAGTTCGGCTGCATATTGCTGGTAGGCTTCTGTCGTCAGGTCGTACTTCATGCTGAAAAGGGCCTTATAGAAAGGCCAATAGGAGCCTTGTTCACCGGCGCAGTCGGCGGCCTCCGCGGCGGGCGCGGCGCCAGGATGCATGCTTATCAGCGGAAAATCGCGATACACGAAGCGGATCTGGCCGGGGTAATTGGCCAGCAGCTTATCCAGCACCTCGTCGTGCCATTTTTTGCAATAGGGACATTGATAATCGCTGAACTCGATGATCGTGATGGCTGCATCCTCAGGGCCGAGGAAAGGGTCGTCGTCCACGGGAACATCGTAGCGTCTGACCTGCACGGTCGCTGTGGCAAGGGCGGCAGGAGTGGCGGTCGCCGGGGGCGTACGGCCCCAAATCAAATAACCGGAGCCGATCCCCAGGATGAAGATCACGGGTACCATTAAACTGTAAATAAAGGGGCGCTGGAAGAATGGGGTGGAATTTTGCATGGCGGGATTATATCATCCCCAAATGAGATAACATCATTCTTCAAAGTAGATTTTTTGCATCACTCCGTCGCGGTCCCATTTGTGGTGACAGCGGTAGCAGGTCTGGTAGGAGGGGTAATCCGGGGGCATGTCGTACCAAGGGGAGCCGGTGCGGAACTTCCAGAGGATGCCATCGAGGACGGCACGGCGATCAAGGGGAGGGCGGCCGCGGTAAAATGGAGAGGGCGGGGGAAGGATCGGCTCAATCAGGCGCCATTGTTCGTAGGTGAGGTGCATAGGATTTTTGAGTAAAAAATAATCGAGGAACGAAGGAGGAACGAATAGCAATGGAGGCGGGATGAACGGGAGGAGTGAGCGATTGGTTATGTAAAAGAGTCATGCCAATACCCGGTTGAGCCTCCTGGCAGACTCCTTTTGACTTCTTTTACATTTATAGCACAAATTTTCTATTTTTACAAGGGTGAAATGTGTGCAGCCGAACAACGATGGTTCACCCCCCTGAGAGGCACAGGGCGGCAGGGCGGGCGAGCAAGACTTCCTCGTAAATCCGAACGATTGCCAACAAAGCCGCCCCTTATCACCAGGGTGAAGCCCTGCCTACATTGCCTGCGCCAGCCTGCCCTGCCGTCTCGCACCGGCGTGCCGCCGTTGCTCGCGGCACGAACGGTGGCGGGCAAGGCCAAGTTGCCGCCCCGTCCTGTCTCGCCTGTGCTTGCGCTACACCGTCCTGCGTTCGGTGCAGGGCAGGCGCAAGCGGACGGGACAGGGCAGGCACAGTTGAGCCTATCGAAGGGTGTGGGGAGGCCGGGAGGGGGTCCGCTCTTCCCCCTCGCGAAGCACCCCCTCGGGGGTTGAAACTTAGGGTAAACAGTAGCCAGTGCATTTTACTCACCAAGCCACAACTTCCAATTTCTCGATCCCATCAAAATGTGTGTCGCGCGTAACTAGTGTTAAATTGTGTTGAATTGCTACCGCTGCGATCCAAATGTCATTCTCCGGTATTGGATGCCCCTTATTGCGAAGAGCATTCTTGACTTCACCATAATACCGGGCTGTTTCGGTATCACAACCTAACACTACACTGTTGGATGCGAGTCCGTCAATGCGAGCCAAATTCTTTGTCGCTTTCACCGACTTGTGCGCACCAAAATACAGTTCTCCCATGACCACACTGGGAACGAAAACCTCATCCACCTGTGCAAGTTTTTCCTGCACCTCTCTCTCGTTTGCAAACAGGGCAATGATAATGTTGGTATCCAGTAAATATCTACCACTCATTGATGTCAACCTGTTCACAGCCCTGTTCGATTGCTTCACGCATCAGTTTTACATCACTGAGCGGTATTGCTCCGGCAAAGCGAAGTAACTGTTGCCCAGAGACACCATGAGGAGCGGAAAGAGATAGAGCGCGTGTAAACTCCAGCACACGCCATTGCAGCTCATTGGGTAGCGCTTTCAATTGTTCAACTACCTTATCTACGACTGAAGCGTCCATTTCAGCCTCCTGCCCTAATCTTACATCAATTTCACTCATTTTGCGACAACATTTTTTACGATGGCCAACGGTTTGTCTTCGCGAAGCACCCCTGCCTGCCCCCGTTTTATGAGGGTGGGGCCAGCCGCCAAAGTGGTTGCGCCGAAGGTTGGCAACCATCGGCTGCTTCGGCGACACGACTGGCTGAGGCGGCCTTCGCGAAGCATCCCCGCGGGACAAGCCGCCATCAGCCGTTTCAGTGGCATAAGCCACTGAAGATCGCCGAAGACAACTCCTTCACAATTGTTGCACGTTTCTAGCAAATCGCGCTGCGGTCGCGAGTGGCGGAGCCGGCCTCGCGCACGTCCACGCCTATGAAGAGACGCGTGATCCATATCGCAAAGGGCAACGATCCGCACAGGTAGCCGAGCAGGCCGAAGCCGAGGGTGGTAAGCAGGGGGAGGAGTATGTTCATCAGCGATCTTCCGGTTGGAGGAATTATACAGTAGCGGTGGGTTTAAACCCCCAGCTCAGGGCACAATGGTCGTGTTGGGCGGCCTCAAGATTGATAAGCACCCGCATGTATTGCTAATAACCGCCTGCGCGTCCACTACAAGTAGATATTACATAAGCCCGGCGCGATGTTGAGTCCCTCCACTTGGCACCATCTACCCATATCTCGTAAGTGACTGAACCACTCTCTCCTTGATTCTGTGCAGATATGTAAAGAAATGCTCCACGATTCACAGTCATAATATATTGCTAGGGAATCCCTACTTCTGTATGTTCTGTACCGCCTTGTCCATTTTCGTAAGTGAGAAATACTTGCGATGCCGAACCAGTGATCTTGTAAGTTACTTGAAGTGGAGAAAGACCAGACCAGAGTAATCCCAATAATATAACCGCAATAAAAATCACCGCAAAAAAATTAAGTGTGGGGTTTGATGTTTTTTTAGGGTGTTGGCTACCAGGTATAACGGTTTGCGGGTAATAATTCAGCCCTATCAATTCATCATATCTCTGCTTTGCCTTTTAATTGCTCGGATTAATGCGCAGTTCTTCCTTGACGCAGCGCAAACGCTCCTCGTCATTCACGGCAATATTGTAGAACCAACCCCAGGCACGCTCATCATTTGGGCTTTGCTGAATGGCTGCACCTAAAAATCGGCGCGCCTCCTGTTTATTCCCCGCTTTTGCCGTAGCAATTCCTTGAGCAAGAAAATCATCTGTTGGGTTCATGGAATTGTGAGTAATTGTTTAGGATTAAGAGGGTCGGCCAAAATTGAAGGGACAAACAGATAATAATCGCTTTGTTTAGAAATATCATATACTATTACACAAGATTCTGTAGCTTCGGGATTTATAGCTGCGCAATAACCGATTTGATATAAATCTTGAGCGTACATGGTGGCCATGAAATTATTTTCAAATTCCTGGCCAGACGCGTCTTGAATATTAAGAAAACCAATAGCCACAAACGTTCCGGGTGATAAACCACGGTTGGTTACTTCCAAGAAAATTATTGCAAAACGGCCAGCAGCTTTTACTATATCGTTACCATAAGAGGCCTTTAGGGAATCAGCGGTTTCAATTCTGGTCACTCTTATTTGCCATTGTTCGCCATAATTATTCTGGATGACAAATGAACTGCCTGGTGATAAAGGAGTTTCTGTCGATAAAAGAGTTTCTATCGGTAAAGGTGTCGTCGTTGCGTTTGGACTGGTTATCCCATTTGGAATGTCGAGTAAAACGCCCATATTTTCCATAACAATTCCCAACATAAATAGCCGACTACTTGATGATATATCATAAACAACCACCATAGGAACGGTCTGGTGTGGATCTATCTGCTGTTGCGGCTCGATGCCTTGTGAAGATGATTCAATAAAAGACAGGGCAGTATCAGGATGATAAATCCCCACGTCGGCGTCAAAAATGACAGTTTCCAATATGGGAAGAAACGCTTCTTGCGTATCACCAGTATTCGTTATCGAGAGGTACAGTATCACAAAGCGACCATTATTAGGAAGAGTACCGGTCCCAATATCACCAATACTTTGAGTGGTTTCGATTCGATCTATATGTATAGAATAGTTTTTGTATACCAGGTCGCTACCAATTGGCAATATGGTAAGCGTTGCTGTTTGTGTTGGAACAACAGGATGATTTGACTGAGCAGGCTGTGGATTCGAGGTAGATGTTCCAAGAAGATTTGCGTTTATCTTTTCAAATACACTATTGACCAGAGGGCCAGAAATCATCAAAACTACGATACACACAGCTACCGCAGCAATAACACTTAGAACAGGCAGCAATATTTTTTCCCAGGTGGGAAGGCCTCTTTTCCCAATTTTATCTGTAGGTTGAACTAATCGAGTAGGTATCACCGGTAATGGTGTCGGGCTTGCGAACAGAGGTTCGGAGCTAATTAACTCATCTAGCTTGTTCTTTGCTGTTGCGTTATTGGGGTTAATTCTGAGCATTTCCCGAAGGCAATGTATCCGCTCCCCATCATTCTCGCAGACATTATAGAACCATCCCCAAGTGCGTTCATCGTTAGATGCGTCGTGAGTGGCTGCTTCTAATAGACGACGGGCTTCTTGTTTATTCCCTGCTTTTACTGCGGCAATTCCTCGAGCAAGTAAATTGTCTTCCATATCTCATTCTCATTCCTAATATTAATTTACATATTTATTCTTGTTGACTTGCGACAGAACGCCCAAGACAATGTAAAAAGGTATAACGCAGGCTTGAATATATGCTCCAGTGAGATATATATTAAGGAGGCCTAGAATACTTCCGGACACAGATAAAAAAGTCATCTCATTTGGGACACGCTTTTTTCTATGGACAATATCGGATATTCCTAGAAAGTTTATAATGCTTATGGCAACATTCCAAATTCCATAATAAATTGCATTTCCGCCAAGAATGTTGGCAAACAGTGTAATTTGAAGCAAACCAAGGCCAATCCAGAAAATACCCAAAAGTATAAGCAAAATAATCATCATGGTCCCGATTGCATCTATGTCCCCGGTTGTTTGTAATGGCTGCTGTACTGTCGTTTCTGTCTGAAAGCCCAATCCATTCAATTCGTCATAATTCTGCCTCGCCTGTTGGTTGTTTGGATTGATCCTCAGGATTTCTTTCAAGCACTTTAGTCGCTCCTCGTCATTCGCGGCAACTTTGTAGAAACTACCCCAACCACGCTCGTCATTTGGGTTTTGCCGGATGGCACCGTCCAATAGTTGGCGCGCCCGATAGACGTTTCCTGCCTTTACTGCCGCAATTCCCTGAGCAAGCAAATCGTCAGGCATATTCAGAACCCCTTGTAAATCAAAAAAAAAAGAAATGCCCCGCTGACAAGGGTGAGGACGGTTAGGGGCTATCGTTTATGATGATATTATACGCCACAAGTTTCGATGTGATGCAGAAATACATGAAGTGCTGAATATTGTGGGTAATCATTTTGCAGTGTTATTCTGAGCGACCGGAGAGGGTGAAGAATCTCCATTTTTGCTGGGAAATTTGAGATTACTTGCCCCTTCGCGACTTATAATCACAGACACTTACAATCTTTACCCACCAAATTGGGTACTTCCTCAGCGGCGGAGCCGCTGTCCGGCTGGAGCCGGTGTTAGCCCGCGCGTTGGTTCAGATCGCCACTGCCTGCGGCCACGGCTCCCGACGTGCCTGGGTCCATAGCGTGTTCACATAATTCAGTGCGAAGTAGTTCTGCGCAAGATGAAGCCAGAACGCGCCCGACTCGGTGAGTTCGAGATGCCCGCCATTGTGAACCGCGAACCCGGCCTGTTCCACGACTCTCAGCCACTGGCGGGCCTTGGGGGCGTCGTTACCAAGAGCCACATCGAGGTCGTCCAGTGGGATGCGCGTGTCGTAAAAGCGCCAGTACAGCCACCACCAGCCAGACATCTTGCCAGCGAACGGCATGCGCAAGGCGATCGCCATGCGTCCGTCGCACGTTGTGTGGATCCAACTGTTGAGATCGAATGTGTTAAGTACGAACCCGTCGGATAGATGCGATCCGGCGCCGGGTCCGACCCCTATGTAGCCGTCCCTAGTGACCGAGGAATATCGCGGGACGGCGCCGCGCTTGAAGCCCCAAACCGAAACGCGCTCAAAGCCGTGTTCAGCGCACCACCCGCTAATGGCCCGGTAGTGCGCCTGGCGCATGTGCAGATTTGGCATGCGCATCGCCGTCAGGTGCAGGTACTCGCCGACCGTGGTGTATGGAAAAGTGAAGAGTGGGTAGGTTGTGAGCTGGTCCGCGCCGAGCTGCGCGGCTCGGGCTAAATCGGCATTCACGTCGGCGGCAGTCTGGCGCGGCAGGGCAAACATGATATCCGCATTGACCGAGGCAAAGTTACTCCCCGCAAGCAACGCCAGGGCGCGCTCGGCGACGAGGGGCTTGTAGTCGCGCCCGAGCACGGCGAGGTTCTCGGGTTGGAATGATTCCACGCCAAGTGAAACGAGCTCAACACCCATATCATGCAACCGCCGCACGGTCTCATCGTCCACGTCAGCGGGGTTGGTCTCAATGCAGATGTCGCCTGTCAGGCGGAACTGCTCACGCACACGCATCAGCACACAGGCGACGCTGTCCAGCGCCAGCGTCGGCGTGCCTCCGCCGATGTAGACACTCGTTATCTCGGCCGGCCCAACTGCATTGGCCCACCAGTCCACCTCGGCGATTGCCGCCCTGGTGTAGGGTTCCACGAGTGACTCGCGATAATGGACTTTGGTGTAGGGGCAATAGGGACAAGAGTGGCGACAGAAGGGCACGTGCAGATACAGCGAAGTGCGCTCAATGTGCGGCGGGGTCCAGTCCTGTGAGGGCCGCTCGAAAGCCCAGCGTTGTTCGGGCCCCACAAGGTAGCGGCGAATGGAGCG
>Ga0315279_10007752_pt1 | contig 13174 bp, 11 predicted proteins | sample YL17G06_20_MG_FD_203694 | JGI IMG/M metagenome (GOLD analysis project Ga0315279, IMG submission 203694) | Sediment microbial communities from Yellowstone Lake, YNP, Wyoming, USA - YL17G06_20 | ecosystem: Environmental > Aquatic > Freshwater > Lake > Sediment | place: USA: Wyoming | collected... | reverse complement strand
GTCGGTGATTGCAAATGATTCTAAGGAAAGAACCGCGCTTCGATGGGTTTTATTTTCATTGTCGGGTAAAGACAAAAAAATAGGGCAATTGAAATTGCCCTAAGTTAAAAGCAAAGTGCCGGGTCGCGGAATCGAACCACGGACACGAGGATTTTCAGTCCTTCCAAAGCAATTTTTCTAACCCCTTGATTCTTGGTCTGGTTTCCCGCTAAGCCTTGAAAATATTGGGTTAGAAGGTTTTCAATCTATTCTAGTTTATTTTGTCTATTTCAGTCTTTTTGAGTTACTTCAGTCACAATTTAGTCACAGTGGTTTTTGATGAACACTTCCCAGCTCTCCCACCCAAATTCATAGCGTAAACGCCTCCCAACCAAGCCAGTGCCGAGTCGAGCCGAGCATCAATAACTTAATAAACCTATTGATCAGGGTGGTTTTCATTTCAGGAAAGTGGGATGGGTACCTGGAGTAGGAGGTATTCCTGTTTCTGATTCCTCTCATTGGTCTGGCTCTTTGATCTTTCTTGACAAACTTTTTTAGATGCCTACAATAGAGCAAAATAAGGGTGGGCATTGGACGGCTTGTCTACGAAGAAAAGCAATTCCCCATGAAGATATATGGAGCTAATCACCTATGCCTAAAAAACGCATTGAGATTAAGTTAGATTTTGAGGAATCCACAAAAACCACTGGTAAATATCTTGTATTTGACATAGAAACAACCGGACTTCCAATTAATAGATATGCTCCCTCTAACGACTTTAAAAACTGGCCTTATGTTGTTCAAATCGCTTGGCTTTTATTTGATGATGAGGGCAAACTTATTGAGCATAACAACTTCTATTTAAAACAGCCGGTAGAAATACCAGCCGATGCAACAAACATACACGGAATTACTACGGCAATGATGCTTGAGCAAGGCATAGAGCCTTCAAATGTATATGCCAATTTCAAGAAGGCCATCGATAATACTGAATATCTTATTTCCCATAATATAGATTTTGATATTCCAATAGTGCATTGTGATTTTTTAAGAAATGGTATGCAGTGGGATTTTCCTAATAATAGAATGTTCTGCACCATGAAAACAGGGACAAACTTTTGTAAAATTCCACAAAGTAACGGTGAATATAAATGGCCTACACTTACAGAGCTTTACCAAAAGTGTTTTTATCCAGGCTATTCAATGAGAATTTATTCGGATGCTACTTCAACAAGTAACGTGCATGGCGCTAATATTGATGCTGCTATGGTGGCCCAATGTTTTTTTAAATTAAAAGAACTTGGATTTTTTGAAGGTCTTAAAACTAATATAACAGCTAAACATTTATCTGCTGAACAAATTGAAGATAATTTTGAAAACCTTCATAAATTTCGCGAAAGCATAGGATATACTCGCAGTGACGACCTTCGGTATATAGCTGAAATCAAACATCTCGGACTTGGGACTTCCCGTGTATTAAAAGACGAGTTCAAGTGGCGGCTTGATAATACAGTTGAAGCCCAATTCAAAAAGTGGGATGAGCGGTGGGCAAAACTTTGTGATAAGAAAAAATCACAAGCTGACAAAGAAGCAGGTTTAAACATTGCACAAGAACGAACACGAGATGCACAAGAAAAACAAAAACAAATTGAGGACTTACTTATTTATGCTCTTAACATCGACTCCACGGTAAATTGGGATTCACTTAAAGACACGAAAGAATTTAAAGTTCCAAATCCAAAATATATTTTGGAAAGAAGACTTGCTGTAATAGTACCGCCAGCACCACCAACATACAGAGAGTTGCCAAAAGAGCCATACAAAGGACTTTATGAACCAGAACTTTCTTTAGTTGACAAAATTTTTAAATCACCCAAAGAGAAAAAACTTAAGCAAGCAGAAACTCTTTATCAGGAGGCAATGGACGCTTGGAAAAAGTTAATTGATGAAACAAATTCGTTTAACTCCAATCTTAAAGAGCAGTACGAACAAAAACTAAAAGAGTTTGAAGAGCAGAAACAAACGGTTAATAAGCGTTTTGATGCTCTTGAAAAAGATTGGGAAAAAGAAAAAGAAGCATTTTATAATAATCAAAAGGCTTATAATGATAAAATTGAAAAACTTAAAGATAATTATTTGCAAAAGAATGTCGAAGCAATAATTCAATATTGTGAAATGGTTCTCAATAATTCACCATATCCAGAAACATTCCCAAAGGACTTTGATTTAGATTACAATTCCGACAGAAGACTTTTAATAGTTGAGTATGTTCTCCCCGCGCCTGACGATTTACCAACGCTGACAGATGTTAAATACGTTGCAACAAAAAAGGAATCGAAAGAATCGTTCCTCTCAGAAAAACAACTTTCAGAAATTTACGACTCTGCAATTTACAAAATAACTCTAAGGACGTTGCATGAACTATTTGGAGCAGACAAAGCAGACGCGTTAGAAGAAATCATTTTAAATGGTTGGGTTAATGCAATCAACAAAGCAACGGGAAAGAAAGTCAGCAACTGTATTGTAACTATTCAAGCAAGGAAAGCAGAGTTCAATGAAATTGATTTATCAAATGTTGATCCGAAAATTTGTTTCAAAAATTTGAAAGGAATTGGAAGTAGCAAGTTAAGCAGCATGACAGCACTTCAACCATTTGCACGAATCAATGACAATGATCAACGGTTTATTTCTTCTCACGAAGGTGCGAATCAACTTAGCGAAGTCGAAAAGAATGGAAGGTACTTCAAGATGAGAAAATCAAAAAACATATATAAAGTGTGAAAGTCAGGATTTGACTGTATTGTCAAGTGTGATGGTGAATTCTTCGTGTACTTTTCATTTTTTAAAAGCCTAAAAAAGATGTAAATTACACCTGAAAAAAAGTTATGAGACTAAATGATGAAATATGTTCTGACAATCGATAGAATGGGTAATTACCCAAATGTCAATCTGGAAAAAGAAGATTATGAATCTATCAAAAAAGCTATGCTTGCACTTAATGATGGATTAGCAATTGAAGAGAAATACGACATTCTAATTTCCAATTACTCTGAGTTCGAAATGGAAATTTTGAAGCAAGCAACTCAGCTTATGATTTGCCTCCCACTTAGTTATTATGATTTTTTTGAATCCAGAATTGGTTTTGATAGAAAGTTGGTAAACTTACTTACTGCGGCCACACTTTACAGAGATGGATTGTCTCATCATGTTGGAAAGGTAGTAGGAGACAGTGCTAAGGTCGATGTAAAAGCACTGTTCTCAAAACAGTACGATAACAGCATAGAATATAGGTTCATGGAAGCATTGAGAAACCACGTTCAACATTGCGAACTTCCTGTCCACAGAGTCCAATATAGTCCGTACACTCTGGGCTCTGGCAAAGACAGGAAACTAGTCTACACAATGGAATTAGCTTCTCAAAAGATATTTCTACAAGAAAACGAGAAATTTAAGAAAAAGGTACTGAAGGAGATCCCTGAGATAATTGATCTGAAGTTGTCAACAAGAATTTACATTGAGTGCATTAGCAAGGTTCACGCCTTGGTCAGGGGAATTCTAAGCAATACACTGCAAGAATATAGATTGCTAATTGAAAAAACAATCAACTCTTATCAGGAATCATATTCGGATAAGGTATTGGGCCTTTACTTGTTTTGCATGGACGGTGAAGAAGAAGTTGAGAAAACGCTTCTAATGCTGGATTGGGACAACGTGCGACTTAAGCTTATAGAAAGGAATCCTGAGTTAATAAATCTCCGTATTAGGCATGTTTCTGGTGAGATTAAGGGCTGATAACAAGCCAATAAAGACTCCTTCTGACACTCTCTGTCAAATAATATACCAGCCAAGACAAATCAAAAAAGTTTGTCAAATGTAAAAATCTGTCCTGTGAATTCTTCGAGGTTCTTCCAAAAGAAGATCGAGGTGCTAAAATGTATTTTTTTCGACAAGGCGTTCTCCTGATTCTCCCCTCGATAGAGGCCTGTGACGACAAAAAAAAAGAGTGAGCAGGCTTACCTCTTACAATCTACCCAAATGACCAGAGGATCGACCAGAGGTGCTCACTCACTTAAATCAAACCTCCTCTAAGGATTGCACTTCTTGAAATCCTCATAAAGAATCCTGGTGATGATTGCGTATACGGCCAGATCCATCAGGGTATCGGTTATTGTCTCGTTACCCACTGAAATCTCATCAGTCTTCGCCAGATTCATGATCCTGGCCATTTTGTCACTGAGACGTATAACACAGCCTACCCATGCCGGCACTCCAATGTGTTTTTCACACATGAGAAAATTCGATAGGTATTCTCCTCCGGCATAGTCACGGTTTTTCCTGTCGTGAAGCTCAACCATCTCATTCACGATCTCACGAAATCTCTCCTTGCTCATAACATTTCCTCCCTTGTTTGGGGACGTATCTAAATTTTGATTCAATTATGGGAAAAGGATTTAGATAGGACTTTCTCTAGATGGTAGAATGTTTTTAGAAGGATCCACCTTGGAAGATGCTCACTCACTAAAGAATCAACTCTTTCTTAGAATTGTAAATTCTTGCAGCCATCAATTCATCTTCAATATCTCCGAACACACGAAACCTCATTTGACGCTTCCAGGTCTTTAGATAGCTTAGCATTGCATTGTGGGCGACCCAGAAGTAACCGTATCCAATGCCGTACTTCCCATTCGCACGCTCTTTGACTTTTCCCGAGAGTTCATACATCCTCGTGACTGCTTCCTGGATTAGGTCGTCTTTGATGCTCTGTGCTAAAGGGCTCCATCTGAAGTTTTTCCAGTAAACCCTCTTTGCGGTGGAATAAGAAATTGCTGGGTCGAAATTTTTTGGGTCAATGATGATCTGTTTTCTCGAGTAGTTCTTGACGAAGAATCCTTGTTTCATTGCTTCTCTTGCTCTTTTTGATGACAAACCGTATTCATCCCGAACCTGTTTGGTTGTCATCTCCGGTGGTATGATTATTCTTTCTCGACGGACCTCCGCGACAGTGTTCATGGAACCCTCCTTTCGTTTTGGATTTGGAATTCTTTTGCTGAAAAAGGAACTTTGTTTCGAATCCGAAAGGGATGAGACTATTGGACAGACAGTCTTGTAGTAGGGGTTATGGATAGGTGAGAGCTACTGGATCAAGGGAGAAAAGGAATCGGTGAATTATTCCGGGGGTCTGACGGAGGAAATGGGACAGGTATTTTAGGACAAACCAATTATTTGAAGGATGGATCCTGGCAGGGTATCGACGGATCACAGTAGAATTAGGGCCGAGTGTGCATTCCTACTGTCTACTGAGGACCCAAGGTGGGGTTTTACTCTGAAAGCTACTGTCTCAAAATTGGATAGAAGCTTCAAAGATGGCTATTCGGATTGAGGGCGTTCCTGGTGCTTTCAATGAAGAAAATGGTCGGATCGAAAATTTATATATTTAGCTGATTGGATTTATCCCTGATTGGGGATCTGAGCGCTACGCGGAGTAGAACGAAATGGGGGGACTGGAGGGGGATTTCTTTTTTGGTAATTCTCTATTTGGTCCTTACAATGTATTGGATGATGGAACTCTTCTTCTGTTCACCGGTCTCTTCACAAAGGGGTTGAACTTTTCATGTTTCCTGGGCTTGGTGTTAAGGATTTTCCATGCTGCCCTTTGTTGACGAGTTCACCTACAAATAGTGAAGGCGGCTTTCTATATGATCTGAAGGTTTCCGATTGAAATCGAGTTTAACGCCGCGCATGAATCTCGGGGCGGAACAGACTTGGAGAAGCGTCTATGACTAATTTTAGTAGGGACGTTTGAAATTGAAAATTGGAGTTCATGATAGCAACGATAGATTTGATAAGCTGTCTGAGTTTTGGGTCGATAGTGTTCATATGCCTTTATCCCCTTTCGTTTTCACATAACGACAGAAATCAGCGGTGGCTGTAAGCCATCCGCTGGAGTACCTTGGAGAGCTCTTTTTAAAAGTGTTCCGAACATAAGGGAAAGAGATAAGCAAAATCCGATAACACACTGGAAGTCCGTAATAGCCAATACCGCCAGTTAAAACTCCTCAGGTGGTTCGTATAAATTTAGTTTGAGTTTATCAAAAATTTTAGACGCAATTTTATCCAGTATCCACCAAGAAAAAGCGACAAATATGATTGAAAGAAAAATGAAGATGTAATAACCCCAATTTGCACCTATTTGTGTAGGCATTCCTTTAAAACCTTCAGTTTGTTCCCCTGAAATTATGGGTACCCCTAAAATAACTTCAACGATCCACATTGACAAATACACACTCCCTAACAAAAAACCGATTCCTAAAATGTAGATTAAGACTTTTATTCGCCTTTTTTGAGTTTTTTTTCTTTTTATCAACTCCATCATTAGCTGAGTATACTCACGTTCCTCAGTGTCTCCATGCTCTTCAAATTTCATCACCTTATCTCCAACAATTATTCGGGGAAAAGCTGGTAGGAGTTGCAGCCTTGTCAGGGACGTCATCCCTATCCCCCAAATCGTTCCGTTGCTAATTTATTTGGGCTTCTCCATCTCAAAAGTATATTCAGGTGGATACTCCAAGACCCATATAAGAGGTATCAGAATAAGAATCCCTCCTATCAGAGCGGGGACTGACAACTCTTCACGTTTAATGTGCCCAGTAAAATCTTTATAGCCTTCTTTCTTTAATGTCACTGTTCTCATCGTCCCCGCCGCAGCTCTATCAGCATAGGTATAAGGTGTTTCCCCTTTAAGCTGTCCATCCAGGTATAACTTCGCTCCTGGTGGATTGGATTTTATTACGGTTGCACTTGCACACCCAAATAGGAAAAAGAAAACCGTCATTAATGTGATAAGTTTTTTCATGGGGCACCTCCTCAACTATTATTAATTTTTTCACCTGTGGTAAATCATGAAAAATCACACACCTGGATCACAAATTATTACCTTAACAGAACCGCAGTGCCTTGCAAGTACCTTCCCCAAGCAAAGCCTCTATAAGATAACGTAAATTCTGTATCTGTCATAACTCCTTCACATTCAAAACTTGCCCCAGCAGTTTCATTTGTAACGATACCTTTCCATTTGCCATCTTTTATATTAGCTTGCAAAGAGACTGTTTCACCCGTCCCAACGGTTCCCCTCCCAGTCAAAACGTTTCCGATTACACGCTGGTTGATAAATACGAAATTCGAAAATGCTTGTGTTGTTCCATCTGGGAAGCGGTCAATCTGTGAAAAGGTTCCAAACCATGTATTTAATAACTTTTTCGATGTTCGTAACCCTCTGGCAATATTCCCAGCGTACTCCAACATTTCAGTGTCTGACTTAAAAGTTTTTTCTGAAGCAACCCAAGGTAAAATGGCTGCCAAAAGAGTTTTCTTAAATCTCAGGTCTGGGTTCTTTACAAAAAATTGTTCGATTGCCATTTCCATATTTTTCCGTTTTTCTTCCGCCCTCCTTCGAAATTCTACCACGATACCATAACCACGTTCTTGCAGACGCCTAATTTTGGACTCGTTAACCAATTGGGCTACTAATATGAGACCTCTTATAGAAGCGTTTGCATCCGTGTAAGAGTATTGAGTAATGCCGCTTCCGCTGAACGTACCTGAGCGGTATCCGTGTGGCATAGCATAAGTAGTCATATTCACAGAATATGTACCGCTAAAGGTGGTATAAGAACTGGTCAATACGTAGGCTGGATCTGGCATCATTGCCATAAGGAATTCTGCCTTGTTAAATCTCTTCCCAAGCGAAAGATAAATGTTCTCCATCTCCTGGATCAGTTGTTCGTCTGAGAGGTTCGGAACGGGTATATTTCCATGTATTGTTTCGCTTTTAATTGAACATCCTAAGAGAACCCCGATCAGAAGAGGGATAAACAGGAATAGGCCAATGGACTTAAAATAAGTATTAAAATGTTTCATCATGCCATCTTCACCTCCTTGGTTCTCCAAATAAGGAGAACCTATTTACATTGATTTCTCTAAAAGAGAATAACCTCAGTTTCAACAAGACTTTACTAAATTTGACGAAAGAAGTCTACTCCTTGAAAGGAACTCTGGTATTGACTGAAACAAGCTGCCGTAATGGCCACGTTAATGCCTACAAGGTCTTTTTATATTCCCAATGGTCTGTGATATAGGGGATTTGAGGAAACCTTGAATTCTAAAAGGGAATAGAATTAGGTTTTTTGCTGAGGCGGTTTAAGGAGGCTGTGTGAAGGTTGCCGCAGCAAGGGTGTTTCTTACCAGATTATTGCGGAAGGGATAAAAAGACGAATATTCTAATTATATAACGATTTGAATTGTTCCCCGTATCTCTATGAGATTAATCTGCCGTTTAAACAGAGAGTCGCTTGTTCAAGTCGCAGCACGGCCTGCCAATTCCCCCAATAAGGCCATCTCTTGACTAACGAATACAGTAGAGTAGAGAGCTGGCGTAGTGGCTAAGAGCTCTATCTCCAGCTCCCCCTCATCAAACCGTACGTTCGATTTTCCTCCATAGGCTTTTAACAAGAATACGGGGTCACAAGAAACAAAGGCAGAGTCACCATTTATTCTATCTTTTTTGTTTGTTCTTTTTAATCGAATCATGGGCCTGTTCAACTTTCTTGGTCATTTGTATTTTGAACTCCTCTACCGACTCTTCGGCAAAGTGCTGACCAGGCCGAATTCCCTTCCGCGGGAGTGCTTCATCAATCTTGTTCAATAAGCTGTAGATAAGCTCCTTCTGCTTGGCATTGAAATTTTGGTCGATAAGGTTGGCAATACCATGATAAAACCCGAACTTATAGCGAACTCTGAGGGCCATATGTGCGATTTTCTCTAACTCATACTCTATGTCAATTCCTGTTATTACGCCTCTTAGCTTATCCTCTCGCATCCGAAGATCATTCAAGTCAGATTGGACCTGTTTCTTAACGTCAATTTTGAACCCGTCAAGCTGCTTTTGGGTTATAATGAATCGACGATAGGTGTGCGGAAAATCCTTCAGGCTTTCGGGTTTGGACAGGTCCCATCTTTGTGTTTGCTCAAGTTTTAGTTGGAGCGGATAGCATTTCTTACAGAATCCTCTTGCCATATGAGGACGCTTGGTCGTACCGCAATTCCTACATTCCTTGTGCTCTCTTGACCAGGGTTTTTCTTCCATGATCGTCAATTTAGTGCGGTCTAATAAAATCGGCGGTGGACATTATTGTTGACTTTCAGGCATAATATACACCTTCTATTAACCTTTGAGAAGTGAGAATTTCAGGAGGTAAGCTACCAGTTTTAACGTCCTCTGATTTCATCTCGACATCTCATCAGTGGTTCGCTTGCGTTCGTCTCCCTGAACCTTACCTGACATGATCCTATGCCACGTCTTTTCCTTAACGCTCACCACCCTGGTATTTGACCAGAGCAGCTTAAAGCGGTTTGGAGCTTGCTCCTGTAAACTGGCTCCAAGGGGTCTACCCCCATTTCTTGTGCAGCTTCGTGGCGCACTTACACGTGGAAAGCGAGTATAACGTTTCCGGCTTTGCGCTGTGCCCACCGCCCATCTTAATCTGAATCCGTAATACTGAAAGACTCTTTAATTCGTCTATAATAATCCAAAGCTAAATGACTTTCTCATTTTGCGCCCCTCAGTATTTGTGGGTTTAATATTGCCATCTAAAACTGCTCCATGTCTTCTTTGTAATCTTTAATAGAGCTTAGTTTCCCATCTACACCCATAAAAAAATGATAAAGTTCATTCATCCTTTGACATAAGATACGAAGGTTTATCCGATGTTCACTGGTCAAGATTTGATCAAGCTCCTTTGTTATAGGATATCTAAAAGTGAAAGAACCTGCATCCAATTCATGGAATTGTTTGATATAGTCTTGTACTGTATCGACGCCTTCTTGTTCTTCTGGGCTCGCATCTTCCAGCATTATATGTTTTGCCTCTTGCCAGAGTTTCATAAGATCATGATTTGCATGCTTAATAAGTTTTTCCTTTGCTGATTTATCAGCATTACCGTAAACTAAAATGACCCATTTTAGTTCTAACTCGATAAACTGGCGATACAAGAATAGGATAGGAAATATATGTGTATCCAATTGTGCGATTTTTTTCGATGCCAATGCCTGCCGTAGGACTTCGTCAGCAGCTTCTTTGTATCCCGTCATATAGCCAGTGTATTGAAGCCAAACATCCCCCCATCCAAAGTGAGAAAACTCATAGTAGTCACCCTGATCAATAAAAAGTTTTGCACCTTTCTGCGGCCACGCGTAATCAAAATCCAAAGTGATAGGACTCATAATGAAATTGCCTCCATTACTAAATACCTTTTGATAACCCGAAACCCTTCCAAATACTTCATCTCTAACAAAAAGGCCGAACTCACCAAAGGTTCATCCTTCGGTAACTCGGCCATCTTTGGAAAAGACCCATCACTTTCCGCCCCTTCCTCACGAAAGGTTTGGCTTTATCGAGTGAGCCATTTTAGCTTAATTTGTATCAAGAGATGTGGGATTTGTCAATCAGAATTTCAATAGGGCAAGACGACCTCAAATAGGGAGAATCAGCTTATCGATTTGCATTTGAAAGGTTGCATTGTGGAACAAAAAAGTAAAAACAACATTACAGGAAGGAAGAGTTTGTTTAACTTATTACTTGTGGGGTTGGGATCACTTCTTGTTGAATCTCTCCATGTAGCTCGTTAAACCCTTTCTCAGCCATTCAGGGACATCTATTTTCTCAAAGGTGTTCGTTTTGACGCAGACCGTGACATTGTTTCCCTCCACGACAATTTCCTCTTCACCACCCATCCGATAGCCTTTATACCCCCAGGTAATGGAGGTTCGACCGATGTTGATCACCCTGACTTCCATGTTGATCTGATCACCATAACGCAATCTTCTTCGGAAGTCGCTCTCGAGGTGGACGGTGGGAAGGGAGAGGTTACGTTTGTGTAAGACATCCGCATAATCGATCCCCATTTCACTGATGAAGAATTCTTCCATGGCAAGATGGAAGTAATGCATGAAACGGGGGTAGTAGAAGATCCCCGCATTATCTATGTCACCGAAACAGACCTTGATTGGCGTTCGAAAGGGCATAAATCATTTCCTCCTTCATGGACGATTTTGGAAAATAATGAATGGGTGATCCCAAATTTTTATTCTTGGAGGGTGGAAAGCAATTTTTCGACCTGATATTCGGATTTTTCTTCGGCCTGTTGCCATTTTTGAATGATTGAGTAACATCCTTGTAATTCTGCCACTACGGCATTGACGGGACGGAGAGGATCGGAGCCGATGGTCAATGCGGCCACCATCATCAGCCACCACAGCATCTCCTCGAAGGCTTCTTTATTGAACCACCAAATATCATTGTACTGGTTCACCCCTAAGAATTGTTGGACCTCACTATCCTTCAACAATGACTCTAAGACTGCATAAGCTTGCTTTTGATCAGATGGCTTCGTCTCAAACCATCTTTGATGGCCCATGAGCAATTTGATGACTGTCAATGAACTCCATGTAGCGGCTTCTTCAAGCCCCGAATCCCTTAGCACACTCAAGATGGTTTTTCCAAACCTCCATTCATCAATCCAAGTACGACTCTGCCCTGCAAAGTCCCTCAGATTGACCACCTTGCCAAGAACATGGACAAATAACCAATTGAAAAGGGTGCTCCAGGTGTAGGTTGAATCAGTCAGTTTCTTGTGCAGGTATTCTGCCGCTGCCTTGACTCCTTTTGGTTGGAGCCGTGGATAGCGGCTGGTAATGATGGGCAAGTATAGGATGGCTTCCAGTTTACGCCTAACCTCTCGGGCAATCGTCACTTCATCTTCTCTTCCCCCGCTGAGCTGTTTAACTTCTCTGAGTAGGTTGATCGTTTTCTTTTCTATCTCTTCTATAAGTATCTGATCGAGTTGGCCCTGTGGTTGGGTGATGCGTGCCTCCATTAAGCGACGAAACATGTCTGCATTGACCAATTCCTTAAGAGCATTCTGAAGAGGTTGCAACAGTATTTCTTTGAATGCCTCTTCAATACTGGGTACGCCACGGCCATTTAAAGAATTGGCTATTTGTGCATAATGATTCCATTGATTATCCCGGACTTCTCTAAAATCGATGAATACATGATACTTGTAGGCGCCCAATTCCACATACAACCCTTTCTTGCATAAATCCTTGCTGTTACGGATGTACTCCAGGCCGGTACCATTGTCCCTGAAAATACAGAAATAGGCCTGATCATCGTGCAATCCAAGCCCTTCTCCTAGGTCTTTTTGGATCAATGTGCGCTCATCCCCCTCGCCAGGTTTGAACAAATAGGCGACGGAAGACCGGACCCATCCCTGGACGGAATCATATTTGTTATGATAGATGACCAATGATCGCTCATCGCCAGAGCGATTGGAGTAGGCAAATACATTCTCATTGACATAGCCCTCGGGAGTGAAAAAATCGTAGAGCAGGAAATTTTTTACATCCGCAAAAAGACGGCGACGCTTCATCAGCGGGAAAATCTCTCTTTCATGCCGCTGGATCAATTCCTGGTCCGGCTGTTCGTCCCATTTGGCATATCGGTATTCCATCCCATATTTTTCGTTGAACCCTTCAAGCTGGCCGTGGGCAAACATCGGGAGGCCGGGCATCGTTACCATCATCGTGCACACTCCGAAGTACTTATCTCCCTTGCCGAATTGAGTCACAGCCGTTTCTTCATCCGGGTTACTCATAAAGTTGACAAATCGTTTGAGGACCTCAGGGTTGAACTCGAGGGTATTCTTCATGACGGAGCGGTATTTGGCATTTTCTTCATCTTTCAACATATTCATGAAGGCACTGTTGTAAACGCGATGCATCCCCAAGGTTCGGACAAAGTACCCCTCCAACAGCCAGAACGCCTCGGCCAGTAATAATGTGTCAGGGGCTTCTTGGGCCACACGGTCTACCACCTGGCGCCAGAATTCTTCGGGTATGAGATGATTGAATTGTTTTCTGGGCATACCATGTTCAGCTCTCGAAGGAATGGCTCCACCTGTGCCTGGTTCCGGGAACCACAAGCGTTGATAATGTTGCTTTGCCAAGGTCATGGCAGCATCGAAACGGATGACAGGAAATTTTCGAGCAACGTTAAGGATGGTTTGAATGACTGCCTCTCTCACTTCAGGGTTTAGGTAGTTCAACTGGGCCGTATCATTCCAGGGCATTCGGGTCCCGT
>Ga0315279_10007751_pt1 | contig 13175 bp, 8 predicted proteins | sample YL17G06_20_MG_FD_203694 | JGI IMG/M metagenome (GOLD analysis project Ga0315279, IMG submission 203694) | Sediment microbial communities from Yellowstone Lake, YNP, Wyoming, USA - YL17G06_20 | ecosystem: Environmental > Aquatic > Freshwater > Lake > Sediment | place: USA: Wyoming | collected... | reverse complement strand
CCCGTGGCCACCAGCCGCCAGTTCACCCCCTCGATGGGGATCTCCGGGCACAGGCGCTGGTAGATGTCCTGGTAATCCTTTTCGAAGGCCCGGCGAAACTCTTCCAGTTGTCCCGGACCGTATTGGCCAGCCGGGAGGGCAACGCTGATTTCAAAACCCTGTCCGGCGTAGCGCATGTCCGCCGAACGGATGAACTGCATGTCCGGTGAAGCGACGCCGGCGTCCAGGAGAAGCTCGCGGCCCTGGGCTTCCAGCTCGGCGTAGATGGAATTCAATCGCCCCCACTGCAGCTCTTCCAACCGGGTGATGTAGCTACGGCTCAAGTCAAAGGACATGGGGGCCAGAAGGAAACCAAAAGCGGAGCATACGCCCGCTGCGGCCGGAACGACGATGGTTTCCAGTCTCAGCTTTTCGGCCACCTGGTAGGCGTGCACCGGACCGGCGCCGCCGAAGGCCACGAGGGAGAAGCGCCGCGGGTCGATCCCTTTTTCCACGGCGTGAATCCGGGAGGCGTTGGCCATGTTCTCGTTGACCACCTCGTGCACCCCCCAGGCGGCCCGTTCCAGGGACAGGTTGAGCGGTCCGGCAATCTTTTCCCGCAGGGCGGCTTCCGCCAGTTTCGGGTCCAGTTGCATTTCGCCGCCCAGGAAGAAATGGGGGTCCAGGTAACCCAGGATAAGGTCGGCGTCGGTCACCGTGGGTTCCTTGCCGCCGCGGCCGTAGCAGGCCGGGCCGGGGTCGGCCCCGGCGCTTTCCGGTCCCACTTTGAGGAGGCCGAGGGGGCCGATGGAAGCGATGCTCCCGCCGCCCGCGCCGATCTCGATCATTTCAATGACCGGGATTTTGACCGGCAGACCGCTCCCCTTTTTGAAGCGGTAGACCCGGCCCACCTCGAATTCATTCACCCGGAGGGGGTCGCCGTTCTGGATGATGCAGGTTTTGGCCGTGGTTCCTCCCATGTCGAAGGAAATAATGTTGGCCTGTCCCGTCTGCTTCCCGACCCAGGCGGCGGCCAGGGCTCCGCCGGCGGGTCCGGATTCGAGCAGGCGTATGGGATACCGGCCTGCGGTCTGGGGGGAGGTGATTCCCCCGTTGGAAAGGATGATATACAGCCGCCCCCCCATCCCGAGTTCCGCAAGACCCTTTTCCAGGATTTCCATGTACCGGCGCACCGCGGGCATGGCATAGGCGTTGGCTACGGTGGTGGAGGTCCGCTCGTACTCGCGCACCTCGGGGGCCACCTCGGAGGAGAGGGACACGGGAAACCCGGGGCGTTTGGCCAGGATCAGGTCGCGGAGCATTCGCTCATGGGCGGGGTTGCGGAAAGAATGCAGCAGGGAGATGGCGGCCGATTCCACCCCCAGAGCCAGAAGGCGGCTGACCGCCCGTTCTGCTTCCTCCGGGGTGAGGGGAGTCAAGACCTGCCCCCTGTGATCCAGCCGTTCGGCGACCTCCAGCCGCTGCCGCCGGGGGACCAGAGGGCGGGGCAGCTCGAGGAAAATATCATATATGTCGTAGCGCATCTCCCTCCCGATCTCCAGGGCGTCCCGGAAACCGCGGGAGGTGAGAAGTCCGGTCGAGGCTCCTTTGCGTTCGATGATCAAATTGGTCACCAGGGTCGTGCCGTGGATCGCCTTCACCACCTGACGGGCGGCAACCCCGTCGCGCTCCAGCATTTCCCGCAGAACTTCGGTGACCGCCCGGGCAGGGTTGTCCGTGGAGGTCAGCCGTTTCCCCAAGGAAAGCCGGCCGGAAGCCGGATCCAGGATGACCACATCCGTAAACGTTCCGCCGATGTCGATCCCCACCTGGTATTCGTTTGCCACACCCATCTTCTCCGTTCGTTTCACAGTCAAAGGCTGTCGCCGAAATTCTTCGATATCCCGGATGGAATGTTTCCCTCAACACTCAGAACCCGGCGGCTCAAGTTCAAAGCGCGCCCAGCCCATTTCATTTTCCCCTTTTCATATATAACCCGGTAGAGGAACCAGCGGCAAGAGAGTTTTTTGCCGAAAGGCCGCGCTTCCCAAGCGGCTCCGTAAGTAAACCTTGGTCATCGAATGGAGTTGTTTTTCTCCGGATTTCCGAATAGGATAACGGCTGGAAGCAGCTGAATCGTACCGACGAAAGGAGAAAACCATGGGAGCGCTGGAATTCTTCCGTCCATCCCTTAAAACCCTGCACGGCAGCCTGATGGATGCGGTGAAGGATCTGACCGATGAACAGCTTCATTTCCGGCCCCTGGGAAAAGGCAATCCGATCGCCTTTACCTTCTGGCACGCCGTCCGTAACGAGGATTTGGTCATGAACCTTTTGCTCCAGAAAAAGCCTCCGGTGTGGAACGCGGAGGGATGGGACAAAAAATTCGGCATGGATCCCCGGGCCCAGGGAACGGGGATGAGCGCCGAGCAGGCGGCCGCCCTTCGCATCCCCAACCTGGCCGATTTCCTGAATTACTCGGATAAGGTCTTCAAGGCCAGCGAAGCCTACCTGGAAACCCTGAAGGAGACGGAACTGGACCGGGTGGAAGAGTTTAAGTTCCTGGGCAAGCGGAGCTTCGGGTCGGTCATCGGAGGCGTTGTCCTGACCCACGGCTCCGGCCACCTGGGAGAGATCTGGTACGTGAAGGGGCTGCTGGGACTGAAGGGCAGCCCAATCTAATAAGATCGCTTCGCTTGAGGACCGTCCGCCAGAGGCGGACTCGAGGAGTGTCACGCCTGCGGCGTGACTCGAGGACCGCTTGGCTCGAGGCTTTTGGCCTCAAGGCCGAAGGCCGCTCCTATTGCCTCAAGGCCCGAAGGGCCGATCCTCAAGCCCCCCTGGGGCGCTCCGAAGAGAGGTTATGCCTTCCGCATTCACCCACGCTTTCATCGCTATCCCTTTGGGAAAAACTTTTTTCGAAAAGGAGATGCCCCCGCGCTTCTGGCTGCTGGCAGTCCTTTGCTCCATCCTGCCGGATGTCGATGTGTACGGGTTTTACTTCCGGACCGGATATGGGGGGCTTTTCTGGCATCGGGGGTTCACCCATTCCCTGTTATTTGCCTTTCTCCTGAGTTCGGCCGTCGTGTGGCTGGGTTTTAAAGAGGACCACCCCCTGATTCCCCCGCGCTGGAAATTGTGGCTCTTCTTTTTTCTGCTCGCCTGCTCCCACGGCGCTTTGGATGCCTTGACCGGAAGGGCCTATGGGGTCGCCTTTTTCTCCCCCTTCGATACAAGCCGCTATTCCTTTCCGTGGGCCCCCATCAAGATCTCTCCCATCGGACTGAAATCCTTCTTCAGCCCCCGGGGAAAGGAAGTCCTATCCAGCGAGATTTCCTGGGTCTGGATTCCTTCCCTTCTGTTATGGGCCGTGGTCCGCGGGATCCGATGGATGGAATCCAGAAGCCTGCCCCGCCCGACCAAAGAGGTTGAATCATGAGCCCGCCTGGAAATTCAGAACCGAACGACCGGATCGTCACCTCCACCTGCTCCTACGATTGCGGATCCCGCTGTCTTCTCCGGGTTCATGTTTCGGGGGGGGTTGTCCATAAAATCACCACGGATGATCAACCGGGGCCCGGACTCAAGGCCTGCGCCCGCGGGCTGGCCCAGGGCGATGTCTTGTACGCCAAAGACCGACTGAGATCCCCTTTGAAAAGGGTGGGAGAGAGGGGCAGCGGTAAATTCGAGCCCATCTCCTGGGAAGAGGCCCTGGGGAGAATCGCCGGGGAACTCCAGAGAGTGAAAGACCAGCATGGCCCCCCATCCATTTTCCTGATGGACTTCTTTGGCTCCATGAGCCCCCTGCACAACACCGGCCGCACCGGCCGGCGCTTCTTTTCCCTCTTTGGCGGATGCACCACCTGGTGGGGGAACACCTCCCTGGAGGCGGCCATCTTCTCTTCCCAGATGACCTTCGGGACTCTCTTCACCCGGAACAGCCGGGACAATCTTCTTCATTCGAAACTGATCCTTCTCTGGGGGTGGAACCCCCTGGAAACGCGGTTCGGGCCGGATACGGCCTACTACCTCTCCCAGGCCAAAAAGAAGGGAGCCCGGATCATCTGCGTGGATCCCCGATTGAGCCCCACGGGCAAGAGCCTGGCTGATCAGTGGATTCCCATCAGACCAGCCACGGATACGGCTTTGCTCGTGGCCATGGCTCAAGTCATGATCTCCGAGGATCTTTACGACCGCCGGTTCATCGAGGCCTACACTTCCGGGTTTGAGAAATTCAGGGATTACGTCATGGGCCGGGAAGATGGAATCCCCAAAACGCCTCCCTGGGCGGAGAATATCACCGGAGTACCCTCTGGGGTCATTATGCGGCTGGCCCGTGACTACGCCCTCCTCAAACCCGCGGCCCTTTATGCCGGATGGGCCCCGGGCCGGACTGCTTACGGAGAGCAATATCACCGGGCCGCTTCCACCCTGGCGGCCATGACCGGGAACATCGGAGTTGAAGGAGGCCATGTCTCCGGAGGAACGGACCGGATGGCCATGGGGATTTTGCGCCAGGGCCTGCCCGTCCCCGAAATCAATAATCCCATGGTTCATGTGTCCGATTTGTATGACCTCCTTCTCCAGGGGAAAGCAGGGGGGTTTCCCGGCGACATCAAGGTCCTCTACATTTTGGGCTGCAACCTTTTGAACCAGTGGCTGAACACCAACAAAGGGGTCCAGGCCCTGAAGAAGCCGGAACTGGTCGTGGTCCATGAACTCTTCATGACCCCCACAGCTCGTTTTGCCGACATCGTTCTCCCCGTGGCCCATTTCCTCGAAAGGCAGGATGTGGGCCAGCCCTGGACCGGGGGGCCCTACAATATTCTGATGGAGAAGGCTGTGGACCCTCTCCCCGGGGTGAAATCGGACCTGGATATCTTCTCCGAGCTGGCTTCGCGGTTGAACATCGCGGGTTACAACGACAAGACCGAAGAAAAGTGGCTTCAAAAATTTCTCTCCAATACTCCGGGCCTTCCCGATTACCCCCGGTTCCAGGAGAAGAAAGTCCATTCCTACGAGATCCGGAAACCCTGGGTGGCTTTTCAGAAAGAAATTGAAGATCCACTTAACCATCCCTTCCGCACTCCATCCGGCAAGATCGAGATCTACAGCCGGAAAATCGCGGAGATGAATGACCCGCTGATTCCTCCCATTCCTAAGTACATCGAGCCCTGGGAAGGGCCGGGGGATCCTTTAGCGAGTCAATATCCCCTCCAGATGGTAAGCCCTCATTCCAAGGGAAGGGTGAACGCCACCCTGGACAACATCCCGAGGCTCAAGGCCATTGCCGATGATGACCTCTGGCTCAACCCAGGGGACGCGGAGACGAGGAAAATAGAGCCGGGAGAAAGCATAAGGGTTTTCAACGATCGGGGGCAGATGATCCGCAGGGCTAAGGTGACGGACCGGATCATGCCCGGGGTGGTAAGTCTGGAGGCCGGATCCTGGTACCGCCCCGATGAGCAGGGAGTAGACCGCGGAGGCTGCGTGAACGTTCTGACGGTGGACAAGAAATCTCCTGCCGGAGCTTTCCCCTGCAACAGCTGTTTGGTTGAGGTCGAGGGAGAAAAAAAGCCGTCCCGCACCTGAAAGGAAAGGCTCTCGCGATAGGGTTCGGGCCAGAGGATTTCTGACCCTAACCATGAGGCAGTGGCGCCCACCTAAGAGGGGGCGTATCTGTAGCGGATTGGCAAAGTAGATTGCATTTTTCGGAGGGATTCGGATTTTGGAAAAATTCTCTCTCGCCTCTCTTTGCGGAAAGAAAAGCGGGGGATCTCTAGATAACTTCCAGCCCGCCGATGCTTATGGCCAGAAATCCTCTGGCCCGAACCCTAACAAGGTCAGGAGGTATAGGGTGCCAGGAGAAAAACTTTGATTTTTTCCCCTGACCCAGATCATTAATGGAATCCGCGGGAAAGTAGTAGGATAGGTTGCCAGGATGATGAAGGGATGAAGGAGATCGATGATGGCCGAAAGCAGGATTGAAGCGATCGCTTCCGATTTGAAGAAAATCTTGGAAGGAAATGTTCTCTCCGATGAATTGAGCCGGACGATATACAGCAGCGGGGCCTGCATCTATTCCGTCCGCCCCATGGTGATTGTCCAGCCCCGACATAAAGAAGATGTGGTTAAGTGTGTTCGGTACGCGGGCAAGAACGGGATCCCCCTGACCGCCCGGGGGGGGGGCACGGGCCGGGCAGGGCAGGGGATCGGAGAGGGGATCATCCTGGATTTCATGAGGTACATGAATCAGATCCTGGAGGTCGACCCGGAGAAGAAGTGGGTGCGGGTGCAGCCCGGCGTCATTCTGGGAAGGCTGAACGCCTTCCTGAAACCCATGAAGAAATTCTTTCCCATCGACCCTTCGACCACCGATTACTGCGCCCTCGGCGGCATGATCGCCAACAACTCCAGCGGCCCCCATGCCATCAAATACGGGGCCACCCGGGATTGGGTGGAGTCCCTGGAGGTGGTCCTCTCCAGCGGGGAGATCATCCAGACCGGGCCGCGAACCGTGGCCGGCCTTGGGTCTTCCGGCGGAACCGATGGGTTGGAGAAGAAAATATACAGGGACCTCCTGGACCTTCTGGGACGATATCAGGGACCCCTCCGGGAAGAGAAGCCCGACACCATGAAGAATTCCTGCGGCTACGACCTCTGGCAGGTTCGCAAGAACGACTCCCTGGACCTGACGCCTCTCCTGGTGGGGTCTGAAGGAACGCTGGGAATTTTCACCGAAGCCAAACTCCGCCTGGCCGACCCCGGGGGGAAGACCCATACCGCGTTTTTCTATTTCGACACGCTGGACACCGTGGGGAAGGCCACGGTGGAAATCCTGAAATTTTCCCCCACCATGCTGGAGATCATGGAGAAGCAGATCATCGACCTGGCCCGGGGCAAGTACCAAGAGATGAAACCGTACCTGCCGGAGGGGATCGAGGCGACCCTCTTCGTGGAGTTTGAAGGCCAGTCGGAGGAAGAGCTCCAGGAAAAGATGCGCCGGGTGGAGCAGCGGCTGATCCAGGAGGAAAAACTGGCCGTCTCCTTCAAGGCCGCCCGGGACGCCAGGGACAGGGAGATGCTCACCAAGGTGAGAAGCGTCTCCGGCCCCATCCTCAATAAAGTCAAAGGGCCCAAGAAACCCATCGCCTTCATCGAGGATGCCGCGGTTCACCCCCGCCGTCTGGGCGAGTACATCGCCGGCCTGCGGGAGATTTTGAAACACAACGGGGCGGAGGCCAGCATCTACGGCCACGCCGGGGACGGGAACCTCCACGTCATGGTCTTTCTGGACATGAAGAACGCCGCGGATGTGGCCCGGATGCGGAGAATTACCGATGAAAGCTGCGACCTGGTGCTGCGCCTCAAAGGGACCATCAGCGGAGAGCACGGGGACGGCCTCCTGCGAACGGCCTACGTGCCGCGGCAGTACCCCAGGCTTTACCCCGCCTTTGTGGAGCTGAAAAAGCTCTTCGACCCGGAGAATGTGCTGAACCCGGGAAGGGTGGTGGGAAGCGACCCCGACCTCATGAGCAAACACCTGAAGTTCGGCGCCGAATACCACCATGTGTTCACCGGAAGCGCTTTCGACGGGGAGACCCTGGGCGCGGAGGTGGAGGCCTGCCACGGCTGCGGCAAGTGCCGCTCCTATTGCCCGCTGGCCATGGCCACGAACGATGAGTCGTACCTCGGCCGGGCCAAAGCCAGCCTTCTGCGGGAACTGATGTCGGGAAACCTGGACCCCCAGGCCTTTCTGGCCTCGGACGAGTTGAAGAAGGTGATGGATGGGTGCGTGAACTGCAAACGGTGCCTCACCGAGTGCCCCACCGGCGTGGACATCCCCTGGGTTTCGCTCATGGCCCGGGCCCATCACGTGAAAAGCAGGGGGCAGTCTTTCAAAGACCGATTCATCGCCGACACCCATCTGGCCTGCCGGGTCGGAAACACCCTGTCCCCCCTGGTTAACCTGGCCTTTTCCATCGGGCCCGCCCGGGCGCTGATGGAATCGGCTATCGGCCTGGACCGCCGCAGAAAGATGCCTCCCTTCTCCTCCAAGACTTTCCGGGAGATGTACAAGGGCTCGGACAAGGGAAACGGAAAAGCGGCTTACTTCCTGAGCTGCTACGCCAACTACAACGACCCGGAGGGAGAAGGCCGGGCCGTGGTGGAGGTGCTGGAGCGGAACGGCTTCGGGGTGGAGATCCCCGAATTTGAGTGCTGCGGGATCGCCCGGATCTCCTCGGGCGGGCTGGAGCCGGCACTCAAAGGGGTGGGGGAGAACCTGGAAAAGATTTCCTCCCTGGTGGAGAAGGGGATTCCCGTGGTCTTCAGCGAGCCCAGCTGCGCCCTGGCGGTGAAGCAGGAATATCCCCGCATCATTAACTCGGAAAAAGCCGCCAAGGCGGCTGCCGGCTGCTACGAGATCCACGGCTTCCTGTCCAAGCTGAAACAGGAGGGAAAGCTCAACATCAAGTTCGGAGAAATGAAACTGAAGGTGGGCTACCATAACCCCTGTCACCTGCGGGCGCTGGGAATTTCCAAAGAAGTGGTGGATCTCTTAAAGCTGATCCCGGGTCTTGAGGTGCAAGCCTTCGGAGACCGCTGCTGCGGCCTGGCCGGCACCTTCGGCATGAAGAAGCAGAACTACGACCTCTCCATGGAAATCGGCCAACCCCTCTTTGAGGAAATCAAAAAAAGCGGCGTGGACCGGGTCGTCACGGGCTGCGGCTCCTGCGCCATGCAGATCGCCCAGGGGACGGGCTTGAAGGTGGCTCATCCGTTGACTCTTCTGGCCGAAGCATATCGTCGGGCGGCCAGCCAAAATGCGGAATGTGGAATGCGGAATGCGGATTGAAAAGAAAACCGAAAAGATCCGCAATCCGAAATCCGCAATCCGAAATACCTGGGCCGATGCTTTTTCAACGCAACGCCCTTGCCTCCGGGCCACAAGCTAGCTTTTTCGCAGAAAAGAAAAAGTGAAGGCCCAAGGGTCATTTATGGGTTGAACCCCCTCCGGCAAGCTGCTATACTTGCTCGGTCATACCCCCCGCGCTCCATCCCGAGAGTTGAAAAACCGGATTCACCTTTGATTCCACTTCTTCAAAGGGGAGGAGAAAATGAAAAAAGCCATCACGATTATTCTGGCCGTTCTGCTCGGTATCCTGGTCCTCGCGGGCGTGATCCTCTATCCCGAGTATACCAACCAGAAACAGGCGCTCCAGACCTGTGAAAAGAAACTGGCTGACCTGGAGAAGAAGGCCCCGGCGCTTGCCGAAGCCCAGCTGAAGAGCGCCCACGATGCCTTCGTCTCCAGCCTGAACGAGCAGATTAAGAAACAGGAGATCACCATCAAGGAATTAGAGGGGGGCATTTCTCTGTCTCTGGTCGACCGGATCCTTTTCAAACTGGGGGAGGCGACGCTTACCCCCCAGGGGGAAAAAGTACTGGCCAAGGTGGGTGAGGGGCTCAAAAAGATCCAGGGGAAGATGATTCGGGTGGTCGGACACACGGACCCCATTCCCATCCGCAAGGATTACCTGGAGAAGTTCCCTTCCAACTGGGAGCTCTCGGCCGCCCGGGCGTCCACCGTGGTGCGGTATTTTCAGGATAAGAGCGGCCTGGAACCCAAAGGGATGGAGGCGGTGGGGCGCTCCTTCTACCAGCCGGCGGCCGCCAACGACACCGAGAAGAACAGGGCGTTGAACCGGCGGGTGGAGATCCTCATCGCCCCAACGATGGAATTGAAGGCAAAATAGGGTTTGAAAGAAACGAGATTCGTATCTGCCTGGGGCAATGCGGGGCAGGCTGAAGCGCATGCCATGCCCAGGATGGGCGGGATGGGCTTCAGACGGTGATCTTCTTCAGGAGCCAGGCCATGTTGCTCCCGAGAGATTTCATGGTCTGGACTCCTTCGGCGTCCTTCTTGACGTCTCCCACATTCCGTCCGATCCCCACATTCCAGTACGTGGACCCCACGACGATCATCTGACTGATGAGGAAGAAATTGTTGAGGGTGCTGAAGGCCTGAATGGCCCCGGCTCGCCGCACGGCCACCACGGCCGCTCCCAGCTTTCTTTTGAACATATCGGTGCCGTTGGCCCGGCATACCAGGGTCGCCCGCTCGAGGAGGGCTTTTATATTGGCGGTGATGTCCGCGACGTACACGGGGGAACCCAGCAGAATCGCGTTGGCCTCCCGCATTTTCTGGATGTATTCATTGACCCGGTCGGTTTTCACGGCACACTTCCCGTCTTTGTTCTTCAAGCACTGGTAACAGGCGATACAGCCGGAGATTTTCTCTCCGGCCAGTTGGATCATCTCCGTCTCCACCTGTTCCGCCCGCAATTCGTCCAGGACCAGATTCAACAGGATGGCGGTGTTTCCGTCCTTCCGCGCGCTTCCGTTGAACGCCACTGCTTTCATCTTTTTCATCTCCTCCCTTTATCCCCGCCTTGCCGGTTTCAAAGCCTCTTTCCCGGGAGTTCATGAGAATCAATAATTCTTATATTAGCGCAATCAACGCTTTCCTGCAAGGGAGGGATCTATCTTGCCCCTTCACTCTTGCGATTCTCTTTCCTGTTGAAAAGCAAACTTGTGGCCCGGAAGCAAGGGCGTTGCGCGGAAAAAGCATCGGCTCAGTTATTTCGGATTGCGGATTGCGGATTTCGGATTTATTTGGTTTTCTTTTTCAATCCGCATTCCGCAATCGGCATTCCGCATTTAAATTGCCCGCCCGACCCGATGAAAGAATAACCGCCTTTGGATGATGATCCGAATTCCTTCAGCCTGAATCCCATGGGCTACCCCCTCTCTCTTCCGGGTTTTTCTCGGCCATGGGTTCTTTCCTCAAAAACTGGGGCGGGGAAGGGGGGGGTCACCTTGACACTCGTCTCAGGCTGTGGAATATTGAAACCAACGATCTGAAGACCGATGGACGGGTGCATAAAAATTTGCCGTGCGCCTTTCGCAACTGAATGTTCCTGCGGAAAAACGAGGGGTAGAAGATGAAAAAAGCCGTTTGGGTGATCCTTGGAATTCTGGGAAGCCTTGTTGTGGCCGGCGGGGTTTATGTTTATCTGGTGTTCTTTGAACAGGAGAAGCCCGCGATTCAAGTCCAGCCTGATGCCAAACATATCGGCAAGAGCCTTGCCGTCAGAGTGCAGGACCAGAAGAGCGGGGTGGCGGAATTGCAGGTGGATGTCGTTCAACAGGGGAAGACCCTAAACCTCTTTTACGAAAAATTCCCCAAGAAGACCCGCCTGGTGGAAAAGACCATCGCCCTGCGGCCCCTGCCCAAGGGCCTCAGAGACGGGGAAGCCCAGATCAAAATCTCGGCCAAAGACCACTCCTGGAACTGGGGAAACCCGGTAACCGTGGAAAAGGCCGTGGTCATCGACACTACGCCCCCGCAGCTCGGTGTGCTGGGCACGCTCCATTACGCCAATCAAGGGGGGACCGGGGTCATTACCTACCAGGTATCCGAGGAAGTTCCGCTGAACGGAGTCCAGGTGGGAGGAACCCTCTTCCCGGGTTATGCCGTTGGCCAGGGCCGTTATGTGGCCTACTTTGCCATCCCGCAGGATGCCTCCCCCCAGACCTCCTTTTCCGCTCTAGCCGAAGATCAGGCGGAAAACCGCACCCAGACCGGCTTCCGGGTGGTGATCAAGCCGAAGTCCTTCAAGAAGGACAAGATCCAGGTCAGCGATTCCTTTCTGCAGAACCTTCTCCCTTACTTTACCTCCAAAGACCCCAATCTGAAGGGGACACCCCTGGAAATGTTCCTGGCAGTGAACCGGAAGCAGAGGGAAGCGGACCACCAGGAGGTCAAGAAGGTCTGCCGGGAAACCGTTCCCAAACCCTTGTGGGCCGGCCCGTTCCTCCGCCTTCCCAACTCCAAACCCATGGCCTCTTTTGCGCAGGACCGCACGTACTATTACAACGGCAAGGAAGTGGACCGGCAGATCCATTTGGGGGTCGACCTGGCCTCGCTGGCCCAGAGCCCGGTGCCGGCGGGCAACTCCGGGATCATTGTCTTTGCCGGGCCGTTGGGAATTTACGGGAACACGGTGGTGATCGATCACGGATGCGGGCTGTTCAGCATGTACTCCCACCTGAGCAAGATCGAGACCGAGGTGAAGAGAGAAGTGAAGAAAGGGGACACCCTGGGCCGCACCGGGGCGACGGGGATGGCCGGAGGGGATCACCTCCACTATGCCATGATGGTTCACGGGGTATTCGTGGATCCCCTCGAGTGGTGGGATCCGCACTGGATCCGGGACAACGTGGGCCTGAAGATGAAGTGGTTCGATGGTCCTCCCAAGGCCGAGCCTCCCAAACAGGCACCCCGGGAAACCAAGCCCAAGGCCAAAACAAAAAAAACCACCCGCAAAGCGGGAAAGCCTTAGAAAGAGACAGGGGGATGGGGAGGCCGGGAACGGGAGGACGCGAAGACGCGAAGAGGCGCGGAAACGATCCGCGATCGTAAATCGGGGTAAGACACCATCAGGGGCTCGCCCGCAATCCCACGGGCCGCATGGCCACACCGGAAGAGGTGGCCAACGCGGTGGTGTTCCTGGCCAGCCCGCGGGCCAGCTTCGTCTCCGGCATCAACCTGATTTGCGACGGCGGCATGACTCAGCGGGTGCAGTTCTGACCGCATTTCTTTCCGGATGGAAGAGATTTGCACGATCATGCTACAAAGGGACTCGGGAACGATTGTAAAAAGCTATCCAGCGCTTTCCAGGGAGTTTTGTCGTGGAAATGGGACAGCCGGTTGGAAGCCGTTTTGGCCGAGTTTGGCGCAGAAAAAAAAGACGATATCCGCGCAATCTTGGAGCGATTCCTCCCTATACCCTGGGACGGTTCAAATCTTGTTAAAGCGCCTGATATCGTGCGGACGATCAACAGTCATCTCGGCGGACTCAGGCCGGGGCAGCAGCTTTTTACCTCGGATCCGAAAGGAGACGCTTTTGTTTTTTGCGCCTGGTGGCCATGGGAGGACGGGAAGACCATCTCCATACGCATCGCGCCATTCTATAAGAACTTATCAGATTCAGAGAAGCCCGAAAAGACCCGCCTGCTCAAAGGTTGGTTTGGAATTTAGAATATCCGCAGGCTTTTGGAAAAGCCTTTTTTGGCTTGAAATAACTGGATTCCGGCTCCCGGCTTAAAACCTGCCGGGACAAGTTTTGCCG
>Ga0315279_10007749_pt1 | contig 13177 bp, 8 predicted proteins | sample YL17G06_20_MG_FD_203694 | JGI IMG/M metagenome (GOLD analysis project Ga0315279, IMG submission 203694) | Sediment microbial communities from Yellowstone Lake, YNP, Wyoming, USA - YL17G06_20 | ecosystem: Environmental > Aquatic > Freshwater > Lake > Sediment | place: USA: Wyoming | collected... | reverse complement strand
CTGTTTCAATGGATATTCCGATCCGAGCATGCTTTCCAACTACCCTAAAATATTGAGCAGTGAGACCGGCAAGTTACCTAATTCCGATGAGCTTGTCAAAGCGTTCGAGGCCCGCCAGGCCAAAGCCATCGAGAACCAGGCCATGAAGTGGCAGCACAGCCTTGGCCTGAGACCCGTCGATAAGGTGATGAGGATTCGAGTGCCGCCCGTCGAGGTCTGCATATATACATGGATACTGGTCACAAAAGAAAATTGGGAAACTGGTCCGACCGGCATAGGGGAGCTCGTGCTTCATGGTGATCACCGCAAAGATGTGGTATGCCAGGTGGAATACGTCCAACCGGCATTGGATGCACTGTCACAAGCGAGATGGATGGGCGGTCATGAAAATCTAAGAGCCTTCAGTCACTCTTATTCCCAAGCCGAACAATATGTGATAATCCTTGATAATGAACATTCCGTCATCTGGCTCTGTTTATCGAAGGATTTGCTGCATGTGCTGAAAGCATACCAAGATACCGCTGGTCTGGCTGATAGGTTCAATCCTGACGCAAAGGGGTGGAACGACCTTCAGGAGGACAGACAACGCCATCTAAGATTGCTGGAAGATCAATCCCAGATCCAATTCGGGCTCAAGCGGGATTACCTATATTCGTTCAGGATCGAGATCATTACGAAAGAACAGGTGGCAAACGATGTAAGATTACAGGAAACGCTTGGCAAAATGTTCGCTCAAAGTGAGAAAGGTCTCATGAGCTTTCCAGTGAAGGTCGCGATCTGTGGGAAATGCAAGATGCCGATGACCTATTCTACGAAGGAAAATGCCATGTATTGCCCGCAATGTGCCTCCTTCATTCGGAGGAGAAGGCCGAGAACCTGGTATTGCGGGATCGATAACGGGAGTGTGGAACAGGTCGAATATATGAGCGGTGGGCCTCATACTGGGGTGAAATGTACCCAATGCTGGCTCATCAAAGAATCCGCTGTGAGAGATGGCAATACTTATGCATCCATGGGCAATCTTGTGAACGCGAACGGAGATGTCGTCGACGTAGAGATCGTCTGCGGAAAATGCTGGAAGCCCGTCGCGATCGAGGACAAGGTATGCCCGGAATGCAAGACCGTCTTCATCCCAGTGGGCGTCGACCGGGCGTTCTATGAGACAGCAATGAGAAAGTGCCCGGTCTGCTCCATGCAGATGGAATTCTATACCGACCATAAGAAATGGTACTGCCATTCCTGCAAGGAATTCGAGGATGTGCTGAGTAAGAGGCCGAAGGGGCAACCGGCGGCCCAAACACAACCAAGTCCCCCTGCTAGCCAGCCCGCGGTAACGACAATAGGACAACCGGCCTCCCAATATCCATGTCGCACCTGCGGGCAGCCGCTCCAGTTCGCCCCTCAATACCAGAAATGGTATTGTCCAACATGTAAGACCTATCTTTGAGCTGGTGGCTGGTGGACCAAATCCCGAATTGACCAGATATCGGGACTAAAGAAGTAAAATGAAGGAGGGTGGAAAGGCCCTCCTAGAACGTTCTCGCCTCACTGCTTCTTGCTCAGGCCCGCCGCCTTGATGGCCTCGGTCAGGGCCGGGACTACATCGTGCAGGTCGCCCACTATGCCGTAGTGAGCCACCTTGAATATCATGGCGTCCGGGTTCTTGTTTATGGCCACGATGCACTTGGAACTCTGCATGCCCGCCCTGTGCTGGATGGACCCGCTTATGCCACAGGCTATGTAGAGGTCCGGCCTCACGGTCTTTCCCGTCTGGCCCACCTGGTGGTCCTGGGATATCCAGCCTTTCTCGACGGCAACGCGGCTCCCGCCGACTTCGCCGCCCAGGGTCTCGGCCAGTTCCCTTATGACCTTGAAGCCATCCGCAGAACCAACGCCACGGCCGCCAGAGACTATGATACGGGCCTCATCCAGGTTCGCTATCTTCTTGGCCTCCTTGACGACCTGCAGGATTTTGACCAGCATGTCCTCTTCCTTGATATCGACCTTGACCTTCTCGACCTCGCCCGTCTTGTTCGGGTCAGCCTCGAGCTCCTTCATGATGCCTGGTCTCACAGTGGACATCTGCGGCCTCGTGGTCGGCGACATGATGGTGGCCATGACGTTCCCGCCGAAGGCCGGCCTGGTCTGCAGCAGGAACCTGGTCTCCTTGTCGATGGTGAGCTCTGTGCAGTCCGCCGTGAGCCCGAGGTTCAGCCTCCTGGCGATCCTCGGGGCCAGGTCCCTGCCTATGGTCGTGGCCCCATAGAGCACGATGTTGGGCCTCTCCTTGGTTATGAGCTCGCAGATCACTTTTGCATAGGGTCCCGTCGAATATTGCGCCACCTTGGGGTCGTCGAAGACGTATACGATGTTGGCCCCGCGGTGAATGAGCTCCTGGGCCAGCTTCGTGATGTTGTGGCCTATCAGGATGGCCCCGACCTGCTGGTTGAGCTCCTTCGCAAGGCCATGGGCGCAGCCCAGCAATTGGATGGCGACCTTGCTTAGCTTCCCGTCGCGCTGCTCGGCGAAGACCCAGACGTTCTTGTGCTCGCCCGCACCCGCGACCTTTTTCTCAGCGCCTATGATCTCAAGGCAATCGCTAGCGCAGGAATCCACGCAGGCCCCGCAGGCCGTGCAGGTCGTCTTGATGATGACCTTGTCGCCCACGATCTCGAGAGCCCCATATGGGCAGGCACCGACGCATTCACCGCACTGCGCGCAGTTCTCTGGTTTCCATTTCAGTTCGGCCATCGTCATCACCTGTTGATGATATTGTCGTTCTCGAGGTGTTTGACCAGCTGCTTCACAACATCCTCGGTCTTCCCGGTGAGCATCTTGCCGAGCCCCTTAGGCTCGGGCGCGAAGGTCCTCTTGACGCCCGTTGCCGAGCCATCGAGCCCGATCCTGCTCTTCTCGGCATTGATCTGCTGGGCGTTCCAGAAGGGTATCTTCAGCTCTTTGCAGGCCTTCAGTATCCGCGACACCGTCGGGTACCTGGGCTTGTTCATCTCCTTGACGCATGTGACCAGGCATGGAAGTGGGGCCTCGACGACCTCGAAGCCGTCCTCGAGGAGCCTCTCCACATGGGCCTTGTTGTCCTTGACCTCGAGCGTCCTTGCATAGGTTATCTGGGGCATCTTCAGCCACTCGGCTATCTGGGGCCCGATCTGGGCCGTGTCGCCGTCTATGGCCTGCCTGCCGGATATTATGATGTCATACTTGCCGACGGCCTTGATGGCCATGGCCAGCGCGTAGGAGGTGGCCAGCGTGTCCGCGCCCGCAAAGGCCCTGTCGCACAGGAGGACGCACTCGTCGACCCCCATGGCGTAGGCCTCCCTCAAGGCATCCTCGGCCTGGGGCGGGCCCATACTTATGCACACGATCTTCCCCCCGTGCTTCTCCTTCAGGACCAGGGCCGCCTCGATGGCGTTCTTGTCCTCGGGGTTTATGATGCTCGGGACGCCCTCCCTGATCAGTGTCCCGGTCTTCGGGTCGATCTTGACATCGGTCGTGTCAGGGACCTGCTTCATCAAACAGATTATGTCCATCATGCCCACCTCATTTGAGGAGCCCTCCGGAGATGACCATTCGCTGGACCTCCGAGGTGCCCTCGTATATCTCTGTGATCTTAGCGTCGCGTATGAGCCTCTCGACGAGATAGTCCTTGGTGTAGCCGTAGCCGCCGTGTATCTGGACGGCCTTGACCGTGACCCTCATGCACATCTCGGAGGCGTAGAGCTTGGCCATGGCCGCCTCGGCGCTGAACCTCTTCTGCGTGTCCTTGGCGTAGGCCGCCTTCCGGACGAGAAGCCTTGCGGCCTCGATCTCGGTAGCCATGTCGGCCACCATCCACTGGATTGCCTGGAACTTACCTATGGGCTTGCCGAACTGCTCCCTTTCCATAGCGTACCTCTGGCACTCTTCCAGGGCCGCCTGGGCTATCCCGACGGCCTGGGCCGCAACGCCTATCCTTCCACTGTCCAGGGTCGCCATCGCGATGCCAAAGCCCGCACCCTCGGCGCCGAGCAGGTTCCCGGCCGGGACACGGCAGTTGTCCATGACGAGCTCCGCTTGGCCCGAGCCCCTAATGCCCATGAGCTCCTCAACGGTGCCTATTGAGAAGCCCGGGAACGTCTTCTCGACGATGAAGGCCGAGATGCCCTTGGGCCCCTTGGCCTTGTCCGTCATGGCGAATATGATGAAGGTGTCCGCATTCGTGGCGTTCGTGATGAATATCTTGGTGCCGTTCAGGATGTACTCGTTGTCCTTTTTGACGGCCACGGTCGCCTGGGAGCCGGCATCGGTCCCCGCGCCGGGCTCCGTCAGGCCGAAGGACCCGAGCTTCTTGCCCGAGGCAAGGTCCGGGAGGTAACTCTTCTTCTGGTCCTCGGTGGCGTTCTTCTGAAGGGGATAGCAGACAAGTGAGTTGTTCACGGACGCTATGATGGCCACGGCCGCGCTTGCCCTAGCGAGCTCCTCTATGGCTATCGTGTAGCAGACCGTGTCGCAGCCTGCGCCTCCCATGGCGGGTTCGACCATCATGCCCATGAGGCCCAGGGTTCCCATCTTCCTCGCAAGTTCTATGGGGAACTTGTGCGTCTTGTCTATCTCCTGGGACAAGGGCGCGATCTCCTTGTCGGCGAACTCCTTCGCCATCTTCTGCATCATCTCTTGTTCTTTTGAGAGCTTGAATTCCATGATCCTCAACCCCTCATGGCCGGGACCTCCAAGGACGATATCGCTTGGGCCATCCCGGCTATCATTCTTCCCACGCTTGCTTAGGTCCGCTACAAGAATATCAATATACTAATTAAGGATTTTCCTAGGTACAAGATTATTAAAGATGCACAGGATAATTTTATGATTAGAATCAGAGGAATGATAGAGGCGGGCCTGAACGAAGGCGACATGTCGAAGAACGAGGTCCTACCTGAGGACGATCTCGATGTTCACGCCATCGGGGACCTGGATCCTCATCAACTGTCTTAAGGCCCTTTCTTCGGCGTCCAGCTCGATGAGCCTCTTGTGGATCCGCATCTCCCAGTGGTCCCAGGTCTCGGAGCCGCCGCCACAAGGCGATTTCCTGACCGGGACCTTAAGGCGCTTCGTTGGCAATGGGATAGGGCCGGTAATGTCGGTGCCGGTCCGTTCGGCGATCTGCTTGATCTGGTTGCAGACGTTCTCGATGTTCTCGATGCTCGCCGAGAACAGCCTTATCCTTGCCTTCTGCGTTATCCCAATCACCCTTCTCGAATGCCCCGTGGGGTGTAAGAGTATCAAAGCCCCTGTATATATACCTTATTAATTAGAGGACGGTCCACCGAGGAGGACTTGGGATTCTTGGGGGCATCTAGGCCTATTCTTCTTCGATACCTTTGACTTCATCCATTTTGTTTTTATGCTTGCGCTTGCTCTTCGAGGGACCTTTCATGCCCACGAGAACGATCAATAGAACGATGAACATTATCAATGCAAGGACTAGGAATTGATAATCGACCACGGGTGCCGTCTCCTTGGTCTCGATTGTCGGAAGGGAACCGTTCGTTGGTGTGAACTTCCCCGTTCCGTCGAATGTTCCCGAGAGGATTGTATCCTTGTAACCATCCTTTTTTAACTTGACCGAGACTGTCTCGTTCACCCATGTCCTGGGGATCGTGATAAGTGCGGTGCCATTCGCAGCAGTGGTGCCGTTCATGGTCTCTGGGCCATAACTTATGTAGACCTTTGCATTCTGGACCGGAATATGGTTCTTATCAAGGAATGGCCCGATCTGGCAAGCGATGTTAGGGGTCTGTGCATTACTTGGGCCCGAGCTAATTATCACGAAGGAAAGGATACTGAGCATTACGATAGGCATTACCATCATTATTCCTTTGCTGGCCCGTTCCATTCGAATCCCTTCTTCGAGAACTTTATTGTCCTTGACCCACGATATGCATTCTCCAATAAATATGATATCATAAACGATTACGATTGGATAATGCCCGTTCATTTATATTAATTTACCATTTAGTTAAATTATGAGAAACATTTTTTACCTTAATCTCCATTACGACTTGGTATTATGCTAGAATGGATAACATCAAAGGTCGTCGTTTCGATAGCCGCATTATTGGTGTTGACCTCCGTGAGCGGTTTCTTCCTGACCCAACGGGAAGGTTGGAAGGAGAACGAGGTACTGCAGGTCTCCAAGGAGATCTCCAAGCTCGTCAATCAGGTGTCAATGATAAATTCCGAGGCCACGGTCATCGTCAATTTTGGGGAAAGCACATCCGGGATCAACCTACCCTCGACGATTGATGGGGAGACATATACGGTTCAACTAGATAGGACTAGTGCCAAATGCACATTGAGGGACCTGGAGGGCAGGTCCTATTTCTATACGGCCGTCCACCTCTTCCAGCCATCCGAGGTCAATTTGACAAATAGGACGCAATTGAGATCGTTCGACCTTGACCATCAGAACCTGAAGGTCCATTCCGCCGGGAACTTGTTCCTATTGAGAGCTAGGACGGTCACTGACGGGAACGTCAACTTTGAGACATTCATTTTCGCTGGTGAATGAGTTGAATGGCCGATTCAAAAATAATGAACAGGGACGTGTGTCCTTTGCCGTCATCTCCATTGTCATCCTCATTAGTGCAAGCGTAACGGCCGCATATGTTTACACGCTCACGCAAAAGGAGATCAAGGCACCGAACCTGCCCGTGACCGGTTTCGAGAACCTTCGTCAGGATATTTATATCGATATGAAGAACATGGCAATAGATTCACTGCGAACGGCCCTTTCTGTATATAGAAATGTATTAGAGTCCGAAACCTCGAACATCAGCATCTCCAACACTCTGGATTCATATTGTGAGAATGCCACATCATTTTTTGAGGAACGGTTCCAAGAGAAATATCCTGGGACCGTGATATATGACAATTTCGAAGTGAGCGCCGTGATCATACGATCGGGAAATAGAAGCTACATGGTCCATCCGACCTATACCAACCTATACACCCAAACAGAACTTGGGGCCGATCCACAGCTGGTCTCAAATGGTTTCGTCCTCAATGCCTCGGTCGAGATGAACGTCGTCGATACAAACACTCAGGCAAGGTTCCAGGACTTAATTGCCGTTTATGCTAACATATCCACTGAGATGCCCATGGTGCTTCAACTTATGACCTCGGTGGACCTGTCCAATCTCGAGAATATCCTATCGAGCATGGCAGGAGCGGTCCTATTTGCACGATTGTATGGGACCTGGTCGCAAGATATGGGTGCGAACCTCTCAGGCATGCCAAAGCCCAATCGAACCCTCAGCGAACCGGCCTTCGATAACGGAGAGGCCCATGCTATTGGTTTCAGGTCGGATATCGGGCCTGTCCCGTACGGAACGCTCATGTCGAAGACCGATTTCGATATCATCAGGGACCTGGCATTCATTCTAGTTCAGATCAGGTATTTTGGGACGTGGGATGAGGACTTCGTAACTAAATTTCTCGGAAAGGTCCATGCGTATAGCATTTCCGACGAAGGAAAGCATCTTATGATCCCGGACCTCAGGACCATGATCGGTGAGACCTCCCCTAACTTCGTGAACTGCGAGGCCCTCGTTCTGGAGCTCTTTCACAGGATGGGGCAGGTCCCGACCAACATAAACATCGTCCTGCCATTATTAAAGAAAATGATGGACCAAGGATTCATGAGCCTTTTCGATGCAGAGTGGGATACCTGGATGAAGGAGCATTTGTCATTCCCGGAGATGGACCCGAAGAACATGTTTAAAAGCGGAGGTTGGTTCGATTCTTCTTGGCTGCTAAAGGACCCATTCCTCCTGGTCAGTTATGGTCTCGTCCTCGAAGAATTCATGTCCCTGATCCTCGGGTACATCCTTCGGGCATATCATATAGACCGGGCGAACGAGATCAAGGACTTCGTGTCCCGGGTCATCAATCAGAACATGGAGGATAAGGTTCTCAAGAATGTACCTGGTAAGATTGAGATCCCACCGGGGAAGCCCGTAATTACAATAGATCTGAAGGGGGCCGTCAGGAAAAGCATCAGTAAAGGACTCGATATCATTCTAGGTTCCCTCTATCCCACGAAGATCATGGGAATTGAGTTCAATGGATATACCTGGGTCTACCTTTTCATGATGACCTATGATAGGCCAGAGTACAATGAGACCTTATTGCAGGCAAAATATGATGAGGTCTATGGCAATTGGACCAGCAGGGTCAAGGCGTTCATAAAAGAAAGCAACATCTCGGCCTTGACCGCGGTCGTAAATGGGACGGCCTCGGCCTTCGAGGCGAAGAGGAAGGAAGAGACGAAAATCTTGAACGACTTTTCGAAGATCGACCTTTCCTCGAACAAGACATTGAACCAGAGCCTTCAGAAGGCGCTATCGGTCCTTCAAAAGGTTTCCAAGAATTACACGCAGGCCTCGCCCCTGATGAACGGGTCTCGACCGTTCTTCATTTACACCGAAGGCGGTGAAACGCAGGATTGGAAGGACCTTGATCAAATTCAAAGGAATTCCTATACCATCATGCCTGAGATGAATTCTGTCTTCGATGAATTCGACAATTATGCTAGCACCATGAACATAAGTTCAAAATGGTACGATGCCGTCATCAATATTTCCGTAGCACTACGGATCGCAGACGATGGATTATATGCGACCTACGACCTTTTTGACCAACAATTGGACAATAAATGGAAACGGGACGTCCTCGTCGAGGTCAAGGCCAAGATAGATGGTCTGACAGCTGCTGACATGAGCGCCGGTACCCTTTATTCTTGCATAGGCCTGCTATCTGAGACATTATCACCACATCCTAAAATGGGGTTCAATGGAAGCATAGACGATGTGGCCGAGGACATTGCCAACATATCGAGCGAGACCAAAGGATTGACCTTCAAGAACAATGGGACCAAGTTGGACCTATCGGTCAGGGATATCCTAAAAGAGGACAGAGGCATCCAGGGCATCATTAGACTTTTGGAACAAAATATAAAGGATATAAGAACGACCTTTGTCGGCACGGTCGCCTACGAAACAAATGTCGACCTCATAAAAGATAGACCCACCTGGATATCCCATAGGACGCTCGAGCTCGCTTCGGTCCGATTATTGAACGGTTCCTATGCCGAATCGATGTCCGACCTTCTTATGAAAAAGGCCAGTCTTTCCGCGGAGGAAAAACGATATTCTGACATTACACCCATTATGCTATGGGAAAACAAGAGCAGCTTCAGTATCTATGGTGAGAAGAGTTACCTTGACCTCGAGATCTCCGTTCTAGATGCATTGATAAAGAAATTGGCAGACCTTCAGGAGATCTTCGAGGCCACTGAGGTCCATCCAGGCCTTGCCGCCACCTTTGGCGGGGTTCATAAGGATGGGCCCGGTGGCCCGTCACCACTATCCAATATCTCATTGACCTATGGACAAACATCGAGCTCTATAAAATGGAGCGGCCTTAGGGTCTTTGAGAACACATCGTCCGTGGCGCCGGAGGACCTCTTCCTACAATATCTGAACCCCTTTTCTGAGAATTGGCACGATTACTATCTGACGTGCCTACTTTTCGAGGGTGAAGGCCGACTGAACACGACCCTCAGGTTCATAGATATGATTGGGCCAATGGCCGATGTCGGTACTGTGACCATGGAGGCCAGGGTAGATTATGGTGTCAATTATTCCATGACGGTCAGTTCTCCAACACCTCTTCCCGCGACGAACATCCATTACTCGCCGACAGCCCCCTTCTTCAAGCGATTGACCTCGGTCGAGCTGGACAGGAACGTCTTCAGCAACACATGTAACAAGGCCCATGTCAACTTCACATACGAGGGTGCTGGAGGGAACTTCAAGAACGATATGTTCGAGGTCCAGGTCAAAGCCATCGTCAGGGCGATCTCCTCCTCATTTGTGCTAGGTATTGCGACCGCCGTTCAGGCATTCATGTCAGGGAACGGACAGGATGCCGGCGTAGAACGTGACCTTACCGGCGTGATCGAGGTCGCCGACAATGACAAAAAGGACCTTGACCCGAGGTCCGGCCACATCAGTGTCGAAGTGACCATCGACCTGGCAAGATTGAGGACCCGCCTGGGTGATTATACCTTGTTCGATTCTACGCCAATACTCCAGGTCATGGTATGGAAAGCATCCACATTCAAAGCATTGATCAGCGAGACCTTGCTGGAATCGGTCGCAGGTGAAGGAAATCTCTATTGCATGGCGCCGACGATTCAGCTGAACGAACAAGGTTTCTTCTATTTCGATAAGACCGAGGACCCCGTCCTCGGTGTATACGACGTCGGTGGGGGCGATAAAGAGGTGAAGGTCCCGCTCGAGATATTTCTAGAGGACCTCACGAGCGTACCTTTGATGGCCGTGGATATCGGGAAACTTAAGAACGGCGACCTCTCCGGGTTCGTTTTCTCACGTGATGACCCAAGAGTGGCGTCCGTATACAATCTCACATGCATGTTCACGATAATCCGGAAGATACCTTCTGATTCCGTGGTCGTCTTCAATAAGAATGTCCCGTTGCTGGTGGACTTCGATGATGGTCACCAATGGTTGAGGGACATGCATATGAACCTCCTAATGGTCCAGAAAAGATTGGGTGAGTTCGAGGAGGCCGTCCTCAATGGCCTGCTTCCAAGGTCTGTGGTCGAAAAGCAATATGTGCTGGAACTCCCGCCCTCGGAATATAAGTTCGCGTTGACCTACAATTTCATGCCGGTCTACATGCAATATTTCAATGGCTACCAGCCCCAGGCCACAATGGCGGAGGTCCAGAAAGGCAAGAACTTTGTCATACCAATGGGTCAGTCCGACAACCCGGACCTCGTTCATATTGCTTATAGGGTCGTGCCTATGAACATCAATAGAGGGAAGCTGGCCCTGACGTTATGGTATCAGCTGATGTCCGAGCTCGTCGATGCCAATTATACTTTGGACTTTTTCGTTTACGATATCATAGGGACCGCCTTCAAAGAAATTAATGATATACTTGACATGGCCCAATTTGGTTTGAAGAACTTCGGGTCCTTTGAAAAATTGACTGAAACTCTCGAAATCATGAAAATTCTACAAAAGGCTTTTGGATATTGGAAGAACATCGAAGAAATTATAAAGTTAATAAACAAGACGGTAAGGCCCGGTTTGTTCAGATTGTCGACACCAGGTGCAAAGGATGGACTTGATTGGGGGAACAATTACTATCTGGGTTTCGACATTGGGACCAACTGGACCCACGATGAAGCGAGATCACAAGGGCTTAAATTGACAGCTATGATGATGGGATTGGGCTTTTGGTATGATGTCAAGAACCTGCTGAAGATGATAAAGGACTTAATAAAATTCACAGGGTTCTTCCAGGGCTCTGGAGAAGTAGATTCAAAGGCGTTGATGGAATCCATGAAGAAAATGGTCAACAGTGTCGATACCTACACTTCCCTGGCTACAAAGTTCAATAAGATGTTGAACCCGTCCGGAGGGAAATCATCGAACCAGTTCATTCCGGCCCCATTGTTCATGATCCAAAAGAAGTTCAACATGACCGACGAACAGTTGAAGGAGAACGGAGTCGTAGCACGAAAGCTCGGATACAGTATCGTGGATGTCTCGATACTGCGCCACCGAAATGGATTCAATTTGGACGAGCTGACGAAGATCCATGATGGGTTCGGCGTGGACCAGTATGGGGCTCACGCCTTAACGTGCATCGTGGACCTGAATAGTACTACCGTCACAAGTATTCTCATGGATAAGAGTGTCATCAAATTTGGATATTCCAAGATCTGTAATTATGGAAAAAAGGCGAAGTTCTCGGACTGGAGGACCATTTTCGATGTCATCGATTCCGGTGTCCCGTGGGAGGCCGTGAACATCTCGGCCAAGATATCGCTTCCGTACAACCTTCTTCTCAAATGTCAGGAGCTCTCGATAGATCCCGTCGACCTCGCACGGAAGGCCGAAGCATTGGTGACCGTTTTTGGCCATGAGAACCTGTTCAAATACCTTGGGAAAAATCCTGACCGGCTCGAGCTCATAGATGCGGCCTATGAGTTCAAGAAAGTGGCATCATTGTTCATATTGCCGGGTTTGACATTGGACCTGTTATGGACCATTGGACCTGATATCTATTTCAAAGGTAGGCTCATCTATGTATATTCCTTGCCATCGGGAGCCTCGACGGCCAAGGATGTAAAGGTTTTCGTGGACCATGCACAGCGGGACGCATTGAACAGAACCGATAAGACCTGTTATATCTTCCTTGACATCCGTTTCTCGAAGACGATGACAGATAACAAATTCATAGATGCATTTTTGGACCGGCCATATGATATTGACAAAACTGGTAGGATACGATATCAATTCATCTATGATGGATCAAACGGCATAACGACATATTTGCGTGATGCGCGTGGATTGACCCCCATACCGTACATTCCAAATGACCTTTAATTACCACGCAGGTAATACCCGTTCGAGATGGGACCGTATCGGGAAAATATATTAATTACACCATGTCATATCCTTTCCGAGGACTGATACTATAGGTTACCAGCAGGGGCCTCAGCAACCGCAATCAGGCCAGTCCAACCCATGCCCTTACTGTAAGGCCGAGATGTCATGGATACCGGCGTACCAGTCCTGGTATTGCCCCAACTGCCACAGGTATACGAAACCCATGACCCATCAGACGCCAAGCTGCCCGATCTGCCGGCAGCCGGCCCTGTTCTACTCCAATGCATATCGAAGGTGGTATTGCAACAATTGCAAGAGATACCCGGAATGGCCCATCCCCTACAACCAGCAGGTCAAGGAGTCCGAGAAGGCCCAGGCAAAGAAAGAGGCCGGCGGGACCATCATCGAGGACCTGTTCCTTCTCTACAATGACGGCAGGCTCATAAAGCACTATACGCGTCGGCTGAAGCCAACGGTCGACAGCGATATCCTGAGCAGCATGCTCGCAGCGGTCCAGGATTTCGTCAAGGAATCCCTGACCCAGGACGAGGAAGGCAATCTCGAGGAGATCAAGATCGGCAAGATGCGCATCTTCCTTCAGAAGGGGAAATATCTCAGCATAGCCGTGATGATCGAGGGTGAGGACACAGAGGGCATCGGCACCCAGGTCAAGACAGCGCTAAAGAAGGCCGAGA
>Ga0315279_10007748_pt1 | contig 13177 bp, 11 predicted proteins | sample YL17G06_20_MG_FD_203694 | JGI IMG/M metagenome (GOLD analysis project Ga0315279, IMG submission 203694) | Sediment microbial communities from Yellowstone Lake, YNP, Wyoming, USA - YL17G06_20 | ecosystem: Environmental > Aquatic > Freshwater > Lake > Sediment | place: USA: Wyoming | collected... | reverse complement strand
CGTTCCGATGGCCGGCGGTTCGCTGATCGGCCGGGTCCACAAGGCGTTCGGCGAACTGGGCAAGCTGGGGCTGGTCGAGCCCCGACCGGTAAAGATCTTCGGGGCACAGGCCAGCGGTTGCGCCCCAATCGTGCGCGCCGTCCAGGCCGGGCGCGAACAGATTGTCCCGGAGAAGCCGAACACGATAGCCCGGTCGCTGGCCATCGGGAACCCGGCCGACGGCCTGTTCGCCGCCCGCGTGATCCGCGATTCGGGCGGCTGGGGTGCGCATGTCTCTGACCAGGAGATTATCGAAGGGATTCGGCTGCTGGCCAGTTGCGAAGGGATCTTCACCGAAACGGCGGGGGGCGTGACTGTCGCTTCCTTCCGCCGCCTGCTCGAGGAGGGCCGCATCCAGGCGGATGAAACCGTGGTCCTCTGCATCACCGGGAACGGCTTGAAGACCATCGACGCGGTCTGCGGCGTGGGAGGGGAAGAGTTCGTGATCGCCCCCAAGCTGGCCGAATTCAAGCGGGTGGTGCTCGGCGCGACCCGCCTTCAGCAGCCAGTCGCTTTGGCGAAGGCCGCCCCGATAGTGAGTGCTGAATACTGAGATGGTGAAGATCGGAGAGGATCAGAGATGCCAGTTACTGTGAGGTTGGGTTCCCCGTTCCGCCGTCAGACCCACGGACAGGAAACCGTGGAATGCGCGGCATCCAATCTGCCGCAGTTGTTTCTCGAACTGGAATCGCGCTTCCCGGGGCTGACCAAGAACCTCTGCAACGAGCAGGGGGAGCCGCGGCCCTTTCTGAATGTTTACGTGAACGACGAGGACATCCGCTTCCTGGGTGGCACGGGCTATAACTTTTCCGACGGAGATGAGGTATTGTTAATCCCCTCGATTGCCGGAGGCAGCCGATGACGATTTGCGATCTCTGTTACCAGCAGGCGAAGATCAACGAGGCCCCCGAGACCTGCGTCGAATGCGGCGCCGATATGTGCCCGGACCACGGCCTAGGGGAGTTTTGCTCCGAATGCCTGGTCCGCGAGCGTGAGCTCACGCTGGTGCTTGCCGCCGCCCCCGCCTGACGGACACGCCCGCTCTGAGAATGGCGGCCACGTAGGGACGGCCACGCATGGTCGCCCCCCGAGGCACATACCCAGACGAGGGGTGATCACATGGGGTCGCCCCTGCGTTTTCATTCCCGGAATCCGAGCGGCGGCTGCTCCATCTCTTCTTGTATAAGATTCGCGCGGCCGGGGACTTCTGCGCTGCCACGCCCCCGTATCGCAAAGGAGGCTGTGACCGGTGTCCGAATTGGCCGCGAGGATTGACGCTCTGCGGAAGTAACCGGCGACTGCTGCCGGCTGCAACTACGACAGGGCCGCGGCCACGCAGTGGAAGTGTGAGCACAAGGATCGGCCCTACGCTGCCGCCCTCGCTTACGCTCGTGGCGCGCCATTTGACCTAGAATCCGCGCGGTGATAGTGTAACGGCTCGTTCCCACTCCAAGCATAATCAGCCAGAACGGCGCCTCGCGATCAGCCGCCAGGCATAGAGCATGGACCGCATGCCACAGCTTTGGGATTACCTCGTGGTTACCGCTTCCAACGACGCGCAGGCGGACTCCTACGAGCGCCAGTTGCTGCTGCGCCGCGAGATGGGCCTGTTATCGCAAGCGCGCGAGGTGCTGGTCATGCCGGACCCGGGCAGCCGCCGCATCGGCAGCGGCGGCAGCACCCTGTTCTGCCTTGCCGACATCATCAATCGGCAGCACTCGCGAGACCCGGAAACAAGCGCAAATCAGGCGCTACCCGAAAACGTTCTCCGCCGGCTCCGCATCCTTGTCATTCATGCCGGCGGCGACTCGAAGCGTCTGCCGGTCTACGGGCCTTGCGGCAAGCTCTTTGTGCCGCTACCGGGAGAGACTTGCAGCGCGGCCGGCTGGACATTGTTCGACCGGCTGGCCTCGACTCTCCTGAGCCTGCCGGCCCCGGAAGAGGGAGCCGGCCAAGTTGTCGTCGCTTCCGGCGACGCCCTCTTGCTCTTCGACCCGGACGCCTTTCAGCCCGCGCCTGCCGGCGTGACGGCGCTCGGCAGCTATGCGCAACCCGAGGCGGCGCGCCGCCACGGCGTCTTCAGTATTGACGACTACGGCACTCTCCGGCTCTACCTCCAGAAGCCGTCGCCGGAAGAACAGCAGCGGGCAGGCGCCATCGACGGCTCTCAGCGAGCGGTGCTCGATCTCGGGCTGATGAGCTTCGATGCGGCCACTGCGGCCACGTGGCTCAAGGCCTTCGAATTCGGCTACGGCCCGGATGCCGCCTTCGGCTGCACTGCCGCCATGCGCGAAGAAATCCTGAGCCGCGGCCTGGATCTCTATCGGGAAATCTGCTGCGCCATGGGTACCGAAGCCACCACTGAGCATTACATGGCGGTCGCCCGGGCAAACGGCTCGTCCTGGGGCGAGCAGGCGCTGGCTGCCCTGTTCCTCGCGCTGCACCGGGTTCCCATGCGGGTCTCGGTGGCGCGGCGCTGCAGCTTCCTCCATTTCGGGACGACGCCGCAACTGGTGGAAAGCGGCCTGGCGTTGCTCGAACACGACCAGGGGGCGGCGCCGGCGTTTTCGCGCATCTTCGTGAACAGCGAAGTCGGCAGCGGAGCGGCTATCACCGGCTCGCGCGCTTGGATCGAAGGCTGTCGCATCAACGCCTCGGTTTCATTCGGCGGCGGCAACATACTGGTTGGTGTGGATGTCACCGAACCGCTGGTGCTCCCCGCCGAGGCATGCCTGGACGTTTTGCCGGGCTCTTCGCGTCACGGCAAACCGGTCTGGTTTGTCCGCTGCCACGGCTTCTGCGACGCGTTCAAAGACAAAGTCGGGGCCGGTGCGCTATTCTGCGGCAAGCCGTTGCTGGAGTGGCTGGGAGCTGTCGGGGCGAAGCCCGAGGACGTATGGTCTGGCGACTTTCCGCTCCAAGACCGGACGCTTTGGGATGCGCGCGTCTTCCCGGCCGAACGCAGTTCGGCGGAGTACCGCGACTGGCTTTGGATGTACGAGCCCGGCTCGGCAACAGCCGCGCAGAGACTGGCCTGGCTGGTTGCCGACCGGTACAGCGCGGCCGAAATCGCGCTCCGATCCGACCAGAGCGCGTTCCACGGCCGACGGGCGGCGATCCGCGACAAAGTGGCCCCGCCGGCGTCCCGCCGGTAACGTTGAACCGGGCCCCCAACGTCAAGGGTTGCCGGCGAGACGGCGGTACAACGGGCCCCTTCATTGGTGATCCATATGCGTCATGCAGTGATTATGGCGGGCGGCTCGGGGCTCCGGCTCTGGCCCATGAGCCGGAACACACTGCCCAAGCAACTGATCCCTTTTATCGGCGGCCGCAGCCTGCTGGAAAGCGCCGCCGCGCGCCTGGGAAAGATGATTCCACCCGAGCGGCGGTACATCTGCGCGGGCGAGGCGCACCGCGAAGCGATTTTGCGCGCGTTGCCCGGATGGAGTGCGGATGGCTACCTGGGGGAGCCTGTCGGCCGCGACACCGTCAACGCCGTCGGCTTCAGCGCGGCGGTGATTGCCCGGCGCGACCCCGACGCGGTGATCGCTGTCTTCACCGCCGACCACTTGATCGAGCCCGTTGATGAATTCCAGCGGATTGTGAGCAAGGGGTACGCGCTGGTCGAGCAGCACCCCGACACCCTGGCCACCTTCGGCATCGCTCCCGACTCGCCCTCCACCGCCTACGGCTACCTGGAACTGGGCGAGGAACTGGAGGGCGGAGCGCGGCGCGTCAGCCGGTTCCATGAGAAGCCAAATGCTGAGACGGCCCATCGTTACTACGAGGCTGGCCCCGGTCGCTACCTCTGGAACTCCGGCATGTTTGTCTGGTGCGCGGCTACCCTGCTCGATTGCCTGTGCCGCTATGAGCCGGAGACCCACGGCCTGCTCATGCGGATCGCGGAGGTCTGGGACAAGCCCTCACGGCAGGCGGTCCTGGAGGGCATCTACCCCGGACTGAAGAAAACCAGCGTGGACTATGCCGTGATGGAGCCCGCCTCGCGCGACCCGCTCGTCCGCGTGGCCGCGTTGCCGATGCACCTCCGCTGGCTCGATGTCGGAAGCTGGCCGATGTACGCCCGCACCCTGCCGAAGGATGACCGGGGCAATGCGGTCGCTGGCGCCAAGGCGCTCGTGCAAGACTCCAGGAATACCCTGGTTGCCTCCAGCGATCCCAACCACCTAGTTGCGGTTCTCGGATGCCAGGACTTGATCGTGATTCACACCCCCGACGCCACCCTCGTCTGTTCGCGATCGGAAGCCGAAGCGGTCAAGAAGCTCCACGAACTGGTGCGGGAACGCTTCGGAGACGAGCACACATAGTCGAACCACAAAGACAGGAAGAACACAAAGGACCACAAAGGAGAGTGTCTTCATGATCCTTCGTGTTCGTTGTGCCTTTGTGGTTCAACTCGTCATCTCGGCTACAATTGCTTTTTCCGATGACACTGCACGAAGCAGTCCTTTTGTTCTCGTCGGCCGTGGTCGCCGGCCTGCTGAACTCGGTCGCCGGGGGCGGCAGCTTTGTCTCCTTCCCGATGTTGATTCTGACAGGCATGCCGCCGATCAACGCGAACGCCACCAACACGGTGGCGTTGTGGCCCGGCACGGTGGCCAGTACCGGCGCGTATCGGCGGGAACTGGGCGGCCCGCACCGGCGCCTGCTGGCGCCGTTGGTCATGACCGGGCTGGCTGGCGGCCTGCTCGGGGCAATGACACTGCTCAAGACGCCGCAGGCCACCTTCATGCGCTTGGTTCCTTACCTCCTGGGCGGTGCCACGGTGCTCTTCGCGCTCAGTGGGAAGATCAATGCCTGGGTGCGCGTCCGCACCGCACAGTCGGGGCGTCGCGCCCCGCTGGGTCTGGCTGGCGGCGTGCTGCTGCAATTGATGATCGCCGGGTACATCGGCTTTTTCGGCGCCGGCGCCGGCATCCTCACGCTGGCCCTGCTGGCCTTTCTGGGCATGGAAAGCATCCATGCCATGAACGGCTACAAGACCCTGCTGGTCAGCACCGCCAACGGCGTGGCAATGACTACGTTCATTATCGCCCGGGCCGTAGTCTGGCCGCAGGCGCTGCTGATGGTGGTCGGGGCGGCGGTCGGCGGCTATGCCGGCGCCTGGTACGCCCAGAAAATGGATCCGCGCCACGTCCGCCTGATCGTGATCTGCGTCGGCGCCGCCATGACAGCGTACTTCTTCGCCAAACACGGTTTCTGATCCAACCCGCTTCACCCCTCCCGCGGTTTGAATAAGACGGCTGCGACAAAGCGGCAAGCATGAGAAGCTGCGAAAAAGGCCGCGCACCGGCGGGCCTTGTGCCGGGCCGATCTGAACACATGTTTCCGTTCGGGGTCCACCACCAGGGTCGCCCGTGCAACAAGTTTGCGCCAGCCGGCTCACATCAGGGGGCTGATTCGTGATAACGGTGAGGCGCAGCGGTGTAGTATGCTTTAGCGACGAGGCACCATGGCCGCCGCGGACAGCCGTCGGAAGTTTTTTTTCACCGTTGGATCGCTGGTGGCAGTTTCGGCAGTGATCATTTTCAGCCAGATATCGCTGAACGTGCCTTTCGTGCGTCCGGCGGCCAGCCAGACCACCATTCTGCTGTTCGTGCTCTCCATGCTGGTCTCGCTGGCGTTCGTGGTGTTTGGCTTCATCCTGGCCCGCAATGTCCTGAAGCTGTACATCGAGCGGCGCGCCCGGGTGCTCGGCTCCAAGTTCAAGTTCAAGCTGGTGGCCGGGGCGCTCGCGCTGTCGCTGCTGCCGGTGATGTTCCTGTTCTACTCCTCGTATGCGCTGATGAACCGGACGCTGGACAAGTGGTTCAGGCAGCCGTTCGAGCGTGTCACACGCGACACGCAGCAGATCGTGAAGGAGCTTTCCGCTTACGCCTCGATGAAGACCGAAGGCGACGCCCGCAGCGTGGCCGCCATGCTGGCGGCGGGTGGCGCCGCCGGGTTGCAGGACCCGGGGGAGCGGCTGGCCCAAGCCGGCCGCTTGAACAGCGTCGACTACTTGGCCCTGCTCGACGGCGGCGGCCGGGCGCTGACCTGCTACCCGGCCGACGCACCCGACATCCTGCCGGCCATCCCGGCCGCTGACCGCACGACAACGGAGGCGGTCCGCCGCATGATCAACGCTGCCGGCTCGGAATACAGCGTGGCCGTCTTGCCGCTGCAATCGGGCGCCGCCCGGCTGGTTGCCGCCAACCGCCTGCCTGCCGGCCTGTCGGCCCGCCTGGCCCAGATGAACCGCGAGACGGTCAACTACCAGCGCTTGCAGGCCGAGTTCAAGGACATCCGCAAGGTCTACATCAATATTCTCGCTCTGGTGACCGTCATTATCCTGTTCATCACCACCTGGACGGCGCTGTTCCTTTCCAAGCAGGTGACCGTGCCCATCCAGAGCCTGGCCGAAGCGACGCAGGAGGTGACGCTCGGGCGGCTGGACCACCGCATCGGCATCCGCGCCATCGATGAACTAGGTGTGCTGGTCGATTCGTTCAATCGGATGACCGCGCAACTGGAAGCCAGCCGGCGCCAACTGGAAACGTCGCGGGCCGAATTGCAGGTGGCGAACGTGGAGCTCGACGCGCGCAGCCGCTTCACAGAAGCCATCCTGGAAAGCATTCCGAGCGGGGTGATCTCGCTCTCACCTGGCCAGCGGATGCTCAAGATCAATTCCGCGGTGGAGCGGCTGTTCGGCGCCGAGCGGGTGAGCGCCGCCGCGAACCTCGCGGACCTGTTCACCGGCGGCGATCTACGGGCGCTGGAACACCTACTGAAGCGGTCGGTGCGTGTCGGCACCGCCACCAGTCCCTTCGAGATGGAGATCGCCGGGCGGCGCCGCAACCTGGCCATTACGGTTTCCTCGCTGCAGCATCCCTCGTCCCGCCTGCGCGGCCGCGAGCAGAACATGGGTTACATCCTCGTGGTCGAGGACATGAGCGACCTGCTGTACGCGCAGCAGGCGGCCGCCTGGCGGGAGGTGGCGCAGCGCATCGCCCACGAGATCAAGAACCCGTTGACACCGATCGCGCTCTCGGCCGAGCGGATTCGCCGGCATGTGGAGCGGATGCTGACGTTACACACAGAGTCGTTGCTGGCCGGGAGCCTACCCGGCAGCCAGCGGAAATCCGCGGCGGAGCACGCCGCCCCGCCGCCCGCCGCCGATCTGGTAGGCGATCCGCCCGCCGATTCCCTGCAGGTGATCGGCGAGTGCTCGCTGTTGATCGGCCAGGAAGTAAACACGCTGAAGAAGCTGGTGGACGAGTTCGCGCAACTGGCGCGCTTCCCCGCGGCGCATCCGCTGCCCTCCAGTATCAACGCGGTCATCGAGAACGCCCTTTCGGTTTTCGGCGGACGGCTGGATGGGATTCGGCTGGAGCTGGATCTCTGCCCATCCCTTCCTCTCGTGAACCTGGATCCGGAACACTTCAAGCGTGTGATCGTGAACCTCGTCGATAATGCGGCCGAAGCCATGGAAGATTCGCTGATGCGCGAGTTGCGGATCAGCACCGTCGATCTGCGCGGCGAGGCGGTGGAGGTGGTGGTCGCCGATACCGGCCACGGCGTCACCCCGGAGCTGAAGGAGAAGTTGTTCCTACCTTACTTTTCCACCAAGCGGCGGGGTACCGGGCTGGGGCTGGCGATTGTGAGCCGCATTATTGCCGAACATAACGGTTCGATCCGGGTCGAGGAGAACCAGCCGGTCGGCGCGCGTTTCATCATTGAGCTTCCGGTGGAACAGCAGGCGGTGGCCGAGAAGTCGCAGGCCGGCATGTCGGCAACTGCTTAGCTCGCGGCTCTTAGCTATCAGCCGCCGGCTCCCCGCTAGCGGCATGCTGCAGGCTGATCACCAGCATCCCAGTGCTTGAGTAACTGATGCCTCATAACTGATTATTGAAAGCTGATAGCTGACAGCTTGCTGTATGAAACAACGAATCCTGGTGGTCGATGATGAGCAGGGTATCCGGCAGTCGCTGGCCGGCGTGTTGGCCGACGAGGGCTATGCCGTCGAAGCGGTCGAGTCGGGTGAAGCGTGCCTGGATCTGATCGCCCGCAAGCCCTTCGACTTGGTGCTGCTCGACATCTGGCTGCCCCAGATCGACGGGCTGGAGACGCTGGAGCGGCTGCGAAAGCTGGAGCAGCCGCCTGCGGTCATCATGATCTCCGGGCACGGCAACATCGAGACGGCGGTGCGGGCCACCAAGCTGGGCGCATTCGATTTCATCGAGAAGCCGCTCTCGCTGGAAAAGACCTTGCTCTCCGTGAAGCACGCGCTTCAGCAGCAGGCGCTGGCCGAAGAAAACATCCGGCTGCGCCGCGAGACGGAGTCGCGCTGCCAGATCATCGGCGAAAGCGTCCCGATCAAGGCGTTGCGGCAGCAGCTTGCGCTGATGGCCCCAACCAACGGGCGGGTGCTGATCTACGGCGAAAGCGGCACCGGTAAGGAGCTGGTGGCGCAGGCCATTCACGCGCAAAGCCAGCGGGCGCGACAGGCTTTTGTGGAAGTGAACTGTGCCGCCATCCCCGAGGAACTGATCGAAAGCGAGCTGTTCGGACACCTGAAGGGCTCGTTCACCGGGGCCGTCGAGCACAAAATGGGCAAGTTCCAGAGGGCCGACGGAGGAACACTGTTCTTGGATGAAGTGGGCGACATGAGCCTGAAGACGCAGGCCAAGGTGCTGCGGGCCCTCGAGGAGCAGCGCTTTCAGGCCGTGGGCGGCGCCGACGCCATCAACGTGGACGTTCGCGTGATCGCTTCGACGAACAAGGACCTGGAGGAAGAGATTGCCCGCGGCAATTTCCGCGAGGACCTGTTCTATCGGCTCAACGTCATCCCTGCGTACCTGCCGCCGCTACGCGAGCGGCTCGAAGATGTCCCGCTGCTGGCCGATCATTTCCTCGCCGAGTTCAGCTCGGCCTACGGGCGGAAGCGCAAGCGCTTCACTGCGGACGCCGTCTCCGCCCTGCAGCACTACACCTGGCCGGGCAATGTGCGCGAACTGCGCAATCTGGTGGAGCGGGTGGTAATCCTGCACCCGCAACAGGAGCAGATCGACCGCCGGCAACTGCCCCCGCTGATTTTCCGCCAGCCGCGCGCCGCCAACGGCCGGGCCGCCTGCGCAAGTGAATTCTCCACGCTTCAGCAGGCGCGCGCCGCCTACGAGCGCGAGCTGATCCTGAAAAAACTGGAAGAAAGTCAGGGAAATGTCAGCCGGGCGGCCGAGGCCCTGGGGCTGGAGCGCAGCCACCTCTACCGCAAGATGAAATCGCTGGGAATCACCAAAGAGTAAGCTGCGGGCTGTAGGCTGTGGGCTGTAGGCCAGTCCGCTTCCGATAGCCCACAGCCTAGGGCCCACAGCCTACAGCCTGATTTGCTCCGGCAGCGCGTTCCAGCGAAACGACGTCGCGCACGTGGCTGGCGGCGCCCGCCTTGCCGCCGGTGGGCTCGCGGCGCACGTCGAACATGACGGCGCGGCCTTCCTCCAGTCCCTCCCAGTTCAACCCTACTTCCAGATCGGTCAGGTGGAAGAAGTACTCCTGGCCGTCTTCCCGCTGTACGAAGCCGAATCCGCGTTCGCGCACCACTTTCTTGACGCGGCCGGTGCAGCCGGTGGCCAGCGCGGGAGCGCCATTGGAATCGTAGGCATGGCCGTTCTCGGCCCCCGGAGCCGCGGCCACGTAAGCTTCCTGGGCCGCCGCTTTCTCCATGGCGAACTTCTTGCGGCATTCCTCGCAGAAAAACTGCTCGCGCTTGCGCGGGTGGTAGGTGGTCCACACCTTGCGGTCGCCGACGTGCAGCGGCGAGGAGCACTCGCGCTGGTGCCGCTCGAATTTCAGCTCGATCTTGTTGATCAGGTCGTTGAGCCAGATCAGGTCGAAGTCCTTGACGCGCAACCGGTCCTCGGGGTCGGAAAACTCCGGGCTGCAGCAACCCTGGATGCTGGCGATTGCCACCCGCTTGCCCAGTCGCCGCAGGTGCTGCAGGACGGGGCGATAATCGCGGTCGCCGATCACCACCAGGGCGACGTCGTAGGCGTAAGGGATGGCCGCATAGTAGAGCAGCGCGGTGGCCAACGCGATGTCTACGCACTTCTCTTTGGGCTCGAAGCGGTCGCCCGGCAGGCGGTCTTCGCGGCGCAGGCGGCGTCCGCGGAAGTCGATCGGGAACGTCTCGACTTCGTAGTGGTACTCCTCCTTCAGCGTGGCGTAGAAATCGAGTTGGCGCTGCACCGCCTCTTCGTCGCGCAGGTCGTAGTTGGCCGGATAGCTGCCAAACAGGTAGGTGCGCACCAAGTCCAGCTCGGGGATGCCCAACTGCCGGGCTACTTCATCGCCCATCGCTTTCGGGAGGAGACCGTAATGGATGTGGAAGTCGCGGGTGCCGTAGACCTCGCCCAACCGGGGCGTATTGCGGTACAGCCAGGTGCCATCCACAAACAACATCAATTTGGGCATGCAAATGTCCTTTAGCCGGCCAATCAATCCGGACCACGAGCCCGCCGGTGGCAGCCGAGCAGACAAAGATCTGCCCGCCGGGCGGGAATGCTGCACCACACCAATTCCTCCCCGGGCGGCCGTTCCTCCGCACTAATCAATTCGGGCAATCGGAGACAACGATCAAGACCGGGGAATCGGGACCCGACCGCTCATGAGGATACATCTGCAAGCCGCTGGGGTGAAAGAGAAAAGCGAGAGTCGGCACCGGCCTGGAACCGGGCGGGGGAAAAAAGGAGATCATGATGAATGGTGCGAACGGAGGGAGTCGAACCCTCACCCCGTTTCCAGGACCAGATCCTAAGTCTGGCGCGTCTGCCAGTTCCGCCACGTTCGCACGTTGGCTAGCTTTATTGTAGCGCAGATATCGCTCCGTAGCGCGCGCGCCGCGACACTGCCCCCTTCTGAAGAGGTTCCTCGCCCGAAAACAAGCGTATACTGGGCGGCGGCCGGATACGTGCCGAGAACCGGTGCGCGGAGGACACTATGACGCGAGTGCGCACGAAAGCTATTCGTATTTGTCCACCGCATTCGTCGGGTTTAGACAACGGTACCGCCCGGCTGAGCCGGCTGACCGCGCGGCATGCGAATCCCCTCCTTCCACGCCGAGCACATCAGCGAGTGGTTGCGCACTCACCAGATCGGCACTCTCCCGGAACTCAGGCAGGTTCTGGGCACCGACGTGGACATGACCGTTTTCCGGCTCCTATCCCAAAAGTGTAAAGGCGGCAGCCTCAACTATCCCCCTGACGTCCAGGCGAACATCTCCAATACCTGCACAGGACTCTCTGCGGGCAGCGTGGCCGGCGTGGCGCAAACCGTCTACCTCGACGCTTTCGCTCCCGGCATCTTTTCGCTCAATGCCAGCGGTCGAGGCCAGGGCGTGGTGCTGATCGCGGCTACCGGGGAGATAGCAGCGCCGAGCGGCGCGGCCGGTTTCGCGCGGCGAGCACATTTCCATCTTCTGCACCGGGCTGGGCACCGTGAAAAACCAGCCGGCGAGCGGCGCCGCCGCTTCCGGTGAAGCGCTTTCCGCTACTGCGGCGGCCCCCAGCGTCACCATCGGCGGCATTCCGGCTGCGGTGAGCTTCGCGGGCCTGGTTCCCGCTTTCGTCGGGCTCTATCAGGTCAACGTGCAGGTGCCGGATGGCGCGCCCAGCGGTGCTGCTGTTCCGCTGATCCTCACCATGGGCGGAGTCGCTTCGAACACCGTCACGGTGGCCATTGAGTGAAGTTTGGCTGGGATTCGGCCGGATTTCGCGCCGGCGGGCGGACACGCATCTCTACGCTTGGCCGTAATAGGCGCCGCGGCCGTGCTTGCGGAGGAAGTGCTTGTCGAGCAGGGTGGAGGGCAGCGGGGCGGCGGCCGGGTTCAGCGTGACCGTCCAGTAAGCGATGCGCGCGATTTCTTCCAGCACCACGGCGTTGTGGGCGGCCTGCGACGCCGAAGCGCCCCAGCAAAACGGCCCGTGGCCGGTGACCAACACGGCGGGCATTTCCATGGGATCGAGTGCCGAAAAGCGCTTCACAATCGCGTGCCCGGTGTTCAGCTCGTAATCTGTTTCGACTTCCTCGGCCGATAGCGGCGCCGTCACCGGAATCGGGCCGCGGAAGCAGTCGGCATGCGTGGTGCCGAGACAAGGGATTTCGCGGCCGGCCTGGGCCCAGGCCGTGGCGCAGGCGGAATGCGTGTGAGCCACGCCGCCCAGGGCAGGGAAGGCGCGGTACAGCGCCAGGTGCGTCGGCAGGTCCGAGGAGGGCCGCAGCCCGCCCTCCACCACCCGCCCTTCCAGGTCGGTGGCCACCAGGTCTTCGGCCTTCATCGACTCATAGGCCACGCCGCTGGGTTTGATCACCACCAGCCCCTCGTCGCGGGAGATGCCGCTGGCGTTCCCGAAAGTGTAGATCGCCAACCCCCGCCGGAACAGCTCCAGGTTGGCCTCCAGCACCTCTTGCCGCAGCGCCGTTAACATGGGCATACCTGACGAATCGTAACAGAAATCCGGCCGTGGGCTGTAGGCTGTGGGCTGTAGGCGGTTCTGCCCACAGCCTACGGCCTACAGCCTACAGCCTGAAGTCCGGAATGGCCACAGGCGCGCCGCCGGCCTGGATCGAGGCCGCCGACAGCGGCCGAATCGAGGTCCAGGTCACGGCGTCGTGCACATTGATCGGGATTTCGCCGCTCTTGACCGCCTGCAGGAAATCCGACAGCACGAAGTAATCCCCGCCGCCGTGGCCGCTCTTGAGCGCCTCCTCGCCCTTCGTCTTCCAGTAGGGATGGTCGAATTCGGCCTGATATTTTTCGATCGGTTCCCACTTGCTCTTCGGGCTTCTTCCTTCCAGGTAGAGGCTGTGCTGGCCGGACGCGCACTCATAGGCGCCGTTGGTGCCCTGCAAGGCATGCTGCCCCATGCCGTGGGGGCGGGGCGAGGAGGTGTCGTAACGGACGGCGATCAGGCGCCCCTTCTCGGTTCGGATCAGCGCGTTGTTGCTGTCGCCGTTCTGGAAACTGATCTTGGCCGCCTCGCTGTCTTTCCCAAAGCGGCGGACAGCATAGGCCCGCGTGGCCGCCGGCTTGCTGGCCATGGCCGCCAACGAAACCAGCCGGTCGCTGCGGTTGATGCCCAGCCAC
>Ga0315279_10007747_pt1 | contig 13178 bp, 10 predicted proteins | sample YL17G06_20_MG_FD_203694 | JGI IMG/M metagenome (GOLD analysis project Ga0315279, IMG submission 203694) | Sediment microbial communities from Yellowstone Lake, YNP, Wyoming, USA - YL17G06_20 | ecosystem: Environmental > Aquatic > Freshwater > Lake > Sediment | place: USA: Wyoming | collected... | reverse complement strand
GGCTTAAGGAGAAGTAAAGCCCCCGGATTTTGTAAACCCTTCGACCGAATGTGGGTAGGTCTTGGGCATATCTTAATTCTCGAAAAGAGTAAGCTAGAATGTTTTGCAATTGTTTAGGACTCAATGCATGAGTTCGGATGACAGGTTCAAAGACCGTGTATTTCGACCAATCTTTTGTAATAACTAAACCTTCTTCTTCAAACTCCTTTAAGGTGTCACTTCCAGGAAAGGGTGTGAGTAAGACGTAGCTTATGATATCAATATCGATCTTTTTCATATATTGTATCTCTTTCTTGAGATCCTCTTCAGTTTCATCTAGATCGAGCCCAATTATTAAATTCCCAATAACAATGATATTATTTTCGTGTAAAAGTTTAAGTGCTTCAATAACCTTTTTAAAAGAAAATCCCTTTCGGACAGCTTTTAGTTTCTTTTCGCTAACCCCTTCAATCCCAATAAATACTATCCAAAATCCGGCATCAGCCATTTTCTTAACCATTTGAGGCGATTTAACAATGGAATCAACTCGGATTTGAGCGAAGAATTTAAAATCATTGATTTCATTGGTTTTCTTACACTCGAGGATGCGTTCGCAAAGGCATTCGATGCGTTCCGTATTGGCTGTTAAATTATCATCAACAAAAAAGATATCCGTAATTTGACGATTTTGGGAAATTAATTTTAATTCCTGAATAACTTTTTCAATTGGACGTGCGCGCCATAATCCATTATTAAATTTATGAGTTGTGCAGAATTTACAGGTGTAGGGGCAGCCTCTGGAAGTTTCCACCGTCTCCAAGCGGACAGTCATCATCTCATATTTATTTTTTTTGGTGAGATGCCTTGCTGGAAGTCTAATATTGTTAATATCTAATAAAGGCCTATCCGGGTTGTGTATTATTTCTCCGTCGGCACGGTAGGATGTCCCTGCAACATTTTCAGGGGTGCCTTTCTGAATTAACTCCCTGAAGGTCAGCTCTCCCTCACCCCTAACTAAAATATCTATCTCTTTTACGCGGAAGGTATCATCAGGTTCCCAAGTCGGATGGCGTCCACCAAAGACGACCGTACAATTTGGATTCACTTCTTTAATGATTTTCGCATAATCATTGCATACTTTAATGGATGCTGAAACAAACACTGAAATTCCTACAAGATCTGGGTTAAATTTCTGAATCCTCTTTTTTAATTGTTTATAATTCAAATTTTCGACTTTAGCATCAAGTATTGCCACTTCAACATCTAAATCTTCCAGATAAGCCGCAACATATGTCAAATTGATGGGTGGGAACGTCATTCCATAGTATTCCCACCCCGTTGCCGTGTAATTTGGTTGAATTAGCAGAATTCGTTTCCATTGGTATGTATGATCTGCTGGAATTTCAGCTTTCAATAAAATTTGTCTCCTTACACAAAATAATCCATCTTTAAATTCCTATTTCTTTAAAAAACCCAACATACCTAATATAATTCATTCTAAACCCGTCTTAATCTAAAACTGGATTATTAATAAAGCCTTTCCAAGCCCGCGTTGTACCAAAAACTTCCTTTTTTATTATATCTTTCCAATGATTATAAGCATTCCATCCAGTCCGAATGCGCGTTATATTAAAGATATATCCGAGTCCCCGACTTCTGATTGCTCTTTTTAAAACTCCGAATTTGTGCTGTGAATAATAATTAACCGCATAAAAACCACGGAAGAGCAACCGCTTCAAGGTTCCGGGGGAAATGTTATTGGTACGAATAACAGGATTTAACCAGTTGTACTTACTATAATCTTTAGTCAGTATTAAATTCCTTTCTTCTAATTCCTTACACAGCACTGTGCCAGGAAAGGGCGTTAAAATCGTGAAACTGGCGAAATCTAAATCTAATTTTTCTGCTACATAGCGGATTGTAGCTAATTCATCTTTCACCGTTGCATCGAGGTTCGCTCCGATAATTGTATTACCTAAAATAATTATACCTGCATCGTGCAATGCTTTAATTCCCTGTTTCATTTGTTCAAGTGTAGCACCTTTATTGATACTCTTTAAGGTTTCTTCCGTTACAGCTTCAATCCCTACTAAAACAAGCCAGAATCCGGCTTGCCCCATCAATTTAACGATTTCTGGATATCTCGCCATCAAATCTAATCTTCCTTGAAAAAAGAACCTTAACTTTTCTGGAATTACTTTTTTATGCTTCGCCTTTATTATTTCTATGCTAAGTTCTCTTATACGCTTCATATTCACTAAAATATTATCGTCTACAAAGAACACGTCCGTGATTTTGGGGTTTTTACCGATTTCAATTAATTCCTCAAGTACTGAAGGGACCGACCGATATCGCCATTTTCCGCGGTATACGATATGGGTTGAACAGAATTTGCACTTACTCATGCAGCCCCGAGAGGTTTCAATGCAATCAATAATCATATGAAACATTTCAAATTTTCCATTTTTAGGTCTAAGATGTCGTGCTGGAAATTTCAACATATCAAGATTCTTAATAAAATCTCTATCGGGATTGTGAATATAAGATCCATTTTCTTTATATGATAGACCTGCCACTCCAACTGGTGTTCCTTTCTGAACCAGTTCCTGAAATGTTAATTCTCCTTCCCCTCGAACAACAATATCCGCTCCTTTATCCAGAGTATCTCCTACATCTAATGTGGGGTGCCAGCCACCAAGAACCACAGTTGCTCCGAGTTTTTTGGCAAATCTCGCTACTTCCATGACATTGTCAATGGCACTGGTTACAGGGACAGTTAAACCCACTAGATCAGGCTTGAATTCCTGCATCCGGGTTATTAAACTCTTCCTACTCAAATTTTCTGCCTTTGCATCAGTTATCTGTACTGAAACTCCTGGAATATCTTCTATATATGCTGCAATGTATTCGAGTGCAAGTGAAGGAAAAGCTGCATCATAAAAATCATACCCCAGTGTTTGGTAATTATTTTTAATGAGCATAATTCGTGAATATCCCATTATAATTGCCTGTTTTTAATTGATTTTATACTACTTATACAATAGAGAATATAGGGAAGAAGAAATTCCTATTAAATTTTTTCTTTGCTAATCAGCTTAAAATTCCTTCTATTCTATTTAATGATGATAAAACAAACAAAAAAAGGAAAGAAAAATTTCGCTTTATTAAGCCTCAATTCATTTTATCTAAACCTATCTATTCTCTTGGAATTTCAATGGATGTTGGTGGATAATAGATGATCTCATTGCCGGATTCATCCATTTTCCGAATGAATTCTTTCCCTTTTTCATCGACAGAGAAGGTTCCGGATTGCTTCAGGAGGTTAAATAGTTCTTTCCGTTGCTCGAAGTCAGCCACGCAAATGCCCGAGCAAAAATTGCAACGGGGATTCGTGTCCTCAAGGGGTCTGAGACCGATGTTATCCTGGATTCCCGCCCTTAAAATTTCGTCCAGTATTTTTTTATTGAGATTGCGATGCGCTTTGGGTGTGTTCTTGGAGAATAGCATTTCTTTCATGAGATTTTGCAGAAATTTCTGATCCTTCATATTTTCCTCAGAAATATTCGCGATACTTATCGGCAAAACGCCCCAAGTCGAGCAGGCTCCATCCGGCATAAGGCCACACCATCCCAAGCATCCAACCCCACACCTTCCAAATGTATTCCGCTTCGCATGTATCTCTTTCTGACCCGCAATAATGATTGGCTCATCCTCTTCGTCCTTTGAGAAATAGCCGGAATTGCACACTTTAACGCAAAGCTTGCATTTGTTGCAATTACTCTCTTCTGCCATGGGATCCGGTTCCAGAGGGGCGGTGGTCAGAACGCCTCCAAGATGTAGCGCCCCGCCAAATTCCTTCGTAACAAGCATGCCCGAGAAGCCCAAATGACCTAAGCCGGCGGCAACGGCGCCGTATCGCAGAGAAAAGTCCGGGTATAGGCATTGCTGTCCAAAAGTTTCCGCTAATTTTTTAGTGATTATATTCTTCCCAAAGCCCAAGCGAAGCGCAAACCTTCCCAGCCTAAATAGCATTTTCCTTCTGAATTTATTATCGTCTAACCGATATTGCCCATTGGGAATCACGGGATGCGCTTTATATTCAGTATTTTTTTCGATGAACTTGGCAATCTCCTCCGCAATTTTCCAAGCGTTTGAATAGGCTAAGTACATCTCTTTTGCAAGACTCATTCGTTCGGTCTTAGAAAAGTAGTTTTTCAAGGTTTCAAACGAGGTTGGGATTGCCCAAATAATGCAACTTTGAGCTCCGGGCAGCGTATAATTCATATCCCCAGATGGGGGCGCCTCTTTTAATCTCTCTTGACTTCCAATACCGACTAATTTCGCTCCATTATTTAATGCAATTTCTTTAACTTTCTCTTTCAACTCTCCTAAATCCATTGAGATTTTCACATCCATCAAGATATTTGAGATAACTTATAATTTAAGCCCCTGGAATTGGTTCTCGCTCTATCCGTTTCATTATTATTGCATCGTTTGGACAAGTAACGGCACAGAGCCCACACCCCATGCATCGCTCTTCATTGACAGTAGCTATCGCTTCCAACGTCATTGCGTTAAACTTACAGCGATCAATACAAGTTCCACAAGCCGCGCACTTATCCGGATTGACCGTAGCGATATAATTTGCCTTTGCTATTGCTTTCGGATTTTTCAATCCAACACGTGTTAACCCTGCTAAAAGACCGCAACAGTCTTCGCAACAGTTGCAAATGATGTTTGATTGCAACGCATAGTTATCCGTTGTATGAACTAGCCCCATCTCTGAGGCTTCTTTCACGATTTTAATGACCTCTTCTTTACTTATGCGTTTGGTCTCAGGATCCCCTAAACCAAGGAGGGCTTCTGCACTCGGCCCTAATAAAATACAATTATAGATAGGATAACTACATTTCCTGATCCCTTCAATATCCGCTCTCCTGCGGCATGGACACGGAATTAGGGCAAAACTCTCATTTTTTTCAATGATATTATAAACCTCTTCAATGGGAACAATACTCCGCTTATCTTCAATTTCTTCACTCACTGTTAAAATACGTGTTCGGGGCGTCCCTTTATAACTTGTTTCCCAACTTTTATAGTATCCTTCTTCTTCAAAGAATTTGTGGCTCAATTGGGCGAATTCTTTAATATCCTCTCGCTCAACATTTCGTTTCAAGATAAAGGGCGCATCGTAAATCATTAAAGGAGTTGGAATCGAATATCCGCCCGCTTTCATAAGGAAATATTTCTCAGCGAGTGCTTCCAAAATATTCGTTATTTCCTTTTTATCGCGATTCAGTTTTTTGGCAAGCGCATTGGCCGTTACCGCCTTTGGGAAAACCTCTAAATGTTGTACAACCTCCGCAGCCTCCTCGTCGTATATCAAACTTAGATACATCAAATAAGTCCCTGTGGGATCGCCATTGGCATTTTTAGGGACTCCCTGTTGGACCTTGCTCAATTTATTGGCTATATGCAGTAAAGCAACCCTATGCGCATCTGAACTAATCATTCAACTTCGCCTCTGATTCATTTTTAGTTGCTGATATTTTTTTATTTCTAATTTTTATTTTTTATTCTTTTTCTATAAGCTTTGGGCGTATTTTTTCCCAATGTGTCCCTACGGGACAAGCTTTCATACATTCAATACAATAATCCACATCGGTTATATAATTTTGGCTCATTTCAATAAATACATCGCGGGTTTTATTATTCTCCCATAATAGCCGAAAATATTTCGACCAATCTCGAAGTCGCTCCGGATAGACTTGTTTAAATCCCTTGGACCAATAAGAGTAGCATTTGTCACAATCGTATTTCCCGTCTTTTAAAGCTCCTACAGGGCAGGCTTTTTCACAAGCCTTACAGGCCTCACATAGTTTCACATCTAGAACCTTGTCAGGTTCGAGTGGCGCTTCTGTAATAATAGCGCCTAATCGTTGATGGGGTCCGAATTGGGGCGTTAACAATAAATTGGATCGCCCCATCTCCCCTAGCCCTGCACTTACTGCTGCATGTTTCAGGGATAAATGGCCAAGCGTTCTAGTATGGATCAGTTTCTTTCCCGTTTGGGGATCGAGTTTGTAAATTTCGACAGGTTTATCTGCTGAAATAGGCATTGAGAGGAATCCATTTCGCTCCAAATATCGCCCTATTTTTTCCGCCACTTGATCTAATAGGCGTGATGTCTGCATTTTATTTCGAGTCCAGATTTTGATATAAGGTGCATAAACAGCTCCTAAACTATGAGCGACTGCCATTACAATGATGCTCTTCGCTGAGGGCATTAAAGCCGTGGCGGAACGCGGTGGCTTCGCCAAAATTAAATTTCTGGCATCCGCAATTCCCACAAGATCAATACCCTCTGCTAGAATTTTTTCCTTAATCTGGTTGGTATCCATAACAATCAACAATAGAGTTTCCGATGTTTAGGAGGGAATTCATTGAATGCCGTTTCGGCTTCTTCTGGAGGTAGCACAATGATGTTTCCATCTGGCTCTTGTAGGACACATCCAGATTTTGTCAAAAGTTCATAATTCTTCCTAGTCTCTTCCTTATTCCCAAAACAAACTTTCTGACACATCCCACAGGTGAGTCGTATCTTCTTTTCCTTTAAAATCTGGTTAAAGTAGCCGCCCTTTTCCAGTTCTCCATTTACTCTTCTTTCAGGCCACTTTAAATATTTTACTACACTATTAACGAGTACCCCTGCTAACTCGTTCTCATCATCGCCTTCAGGAAGTGTGAACCGTCCAGGCGACCAAGTAGACCATTTTCCGGAGGGATGAAGCCCAGAAAAGCTGCCGCATACAAGTTGGCATCGATATTTGCTATGACGTTTTGAATAACTGAATTTTACCCCCCCAATGGTAACTTCCTCTTTCTCTTTAGTGTCAAAAAAGCCTGCAGAGCAAACCTTTGTACATAATTTGCATCCTGTACAAAAAGAATCTTCTGGAGATAAGGGATCGGTTGGTTCTAGTTCGGCATCTGTTACAACCGTTCCTAATATTATAGCGGTCCCAAAATCCTTTATTCCGATATTGCCTGACCATCCAAATGATCCAACGCCCGATCGGGCAGCGATATAGCGATGTGATAAATTAGGGGGCATATCTTTTTTCCAGCCCTTCACCTCTTTTCGATATACATTGTTACATTCAACGCCAACTGCCTTGAATCTTTTATCCTCGAGCCATGCAGCGAGTTCACGAGCTAATTGGGATGATTTTAAATTGACGGCGATGTCATCATCCTCAGCTTCTTGATGAATTTCTTTGGCTAAAAACCCGCGTATTATATTCCGATCTAAGGGTAAAGCAAAGCTGATTGCCGATCGTGCCTCAGGTAAAATATAAGTAAGATCAGTTGATGGTGGTCCGCCAGACAATGTTTCTAGGGTCGCAAACCTAACTCGTATTGCACCCCGCTCTTTTAAAAAAGTCTCAATTTCTTTATTAAGGGTGGTAATGGTCTCCGTGGTCATTGAAATCAATCCTATTTGTTATCCAATTTTTATTAATCCAATTATTTTTATAATAATTTATTGATCAATTAGTTTTCTGATTTACTAGGTGAAACGAAAATGAACGAATCAAGTCCGATAGTAATTGATGAAAATAAATGTATCAAATGTTTTGAATGCGTGCGAATCTGTCCCACCTCTTCCTTATATAAGAAGCACGAAAATCTCCAAATGGCAAAAGACGCAGCCGTGCGGTGTATTAGATGTGCGCATTGCCTCGCAATTTGTCCGGAAGATGCTATTACTATTCCTTGCTATACCGATGAGTCCGAAATAACTCCAATTCCCGACTTTAAACTTGATCCCGAGACAATCTTGAATTTTATGCGCGCACGAAGATCAACACGCCTATTCAAACCAGACCCGGTTGATAAAAAAGATTTAGAAATACTAATCAATGCAGCACGTTATGCTCCATCCGGACATAATGATCAGACTTCTGAATTTACTATAATTACTGGTAAACGCGTGAAAGAAATTAAGGATACCATAATTCAAGAAATATCCCCAGTTCTGAAGTCACTCCCCGATGATCCCGTAGCTGCGGCCGAGCGCCTCAAAAATTTCTTACCGAAAGCATCAAGCGACATGATAATCTCAATGTTAGGAATAATGAGAGAATTAGTGCAAGTTATGGAAGCGGGTGGAAGGGATCGTCTTTTTTGGGATGCACCTGCGTTAATTATCATCAGCGCGAAAAAAGAATCATCAGGGTTCCCAGCGGCATTAGAAAATGCTTGCCTTTCCGCAGCTTATCTAATGTTGATGGCTGAAGCGATAGATTTAGGGACCTGCTCCATGGGGATTTTAATCTACTCTCTTGAACTTTCCCGAAAAGTTAAGAAATTAATAGAAATCCCAAAGGAAAATAGAGCTTTATACGCTCTCGCCGTTGGTAAAAAGGACATGGTTTTCAGGAAATTAGTCCCGCGAAATAAGCCCAAAATCAATTATGTGGAGTAAATTGATTCTATAGACCTACCGTTTTGAGGATTTTAATGGAAGTTTAATTATTAATTTTTTCTCCTCATCCAATTCGACAACGCCCGAAACTCTAAGTGATTTAAGATTCTCGTGTCGTTCTTCTTCAGTCGGTCCGCAGACCATCTGACAAAAAGCGCAATATACACGAAAATCATTAACTGGCTTGATTAATTTTCCAAAACCCAGCAGAGTGTCTGTATTTAAGCGTAATACATTTTGTGCTTTCAATCCACCGGCAAGGAGGAATTCCTTTAAGGTCTGATTAAAAGCTTTATCCGCCTCTGCATCATCCGCTGGAATAGAAACTCGCCAGGGAGACCATGTTCCCCACTCTTGGAATTTCGATTGACCCGTGAATCCACCACACGACAGAATACATTTAGATAATGAATGCTTCTTACCGATCGTCTCCTCAATTTCACCGATTTTCACAGTTTGTGAATCTTCCGAATCAAAAAGTTGCCCTTGGCATACAGTTGTGCAGATTTTGCACTGATTACAGGGATTCTCCAATAGCTGTGGATCGGGATTCAATTTGGCATTAGTGACCACGCTTCCTAAGTATATCAGCGCCCCGTATTCTGGTGTTATTAAATTTCCTGACCACCCGAGTCTTCCAATTCCGCATGCGACAGCAACATAACGATGTGAGATGTATGGTGTAAGATCTTGGTCAAAAAACGTGTCCCGACTTTTTATAAGTTCAACAAGTGGATCATCGGGGTTCCTTTCTATTAACTCGATTAATTGTTTCAATTGATCGATATTCTGGTTTGCCCTTTTACGTCTTACACGGCGATAATCCATATTTACTTCGCAATTTACTGCTTCATATCCTTTAGATTCTAAAAACTCTTTGATGGCTTCTCCAATTTCTTCTAATTTATGATAAGTTTCCCCTTCCAAGCTCGACATTTTCTCTTGTGCCGTTACATTTTTCTTTCCTAGGAAATCTCTCACGATGTTTTTATCCAAAGCAACTGCAAATCCAATAACTGATTCGGCAGTAGGTAAATAATACGTTGGATCGGAGCACTTATCCGCAAGTAATCGGTCTTTAGAGGTGATTCCCACTAAATCGGCTCCGGTACCTTTTGCTGTCTGCTTTATGTGTTCTTCCAACTGAATACCTCATCTTCTTCCCTTTTAGGATTTAGGAGCTGATTTTTCTGGTTTGGTCTCCTTTACTTTTTTCTCTAATTCCCTCTTTTTTTTCAATAAATATTTCGTTGATTGCTTTAGATCATCATGTTCTTTCTTTAAATCCGCATGTTGTTTCTTTAAATCCTCGCTTGCTTTCTTTAAATCGGCACTGGCTTTCTTTAAATCCTCGATTTTGCGCTTCCTTCTCTCTTGCAAAATTGGTTTGAGTAGGTAATTGAAGTATAAAAGGCTTGAAATTAATACGCCTGCAAATTCCGCGATATTTATCCATAAATTATAATATTGAGAAGTGAATAAGGACTTCAATTCAGGGATGAAGGGCTGGAGGAGGGCTAATACCATAATCACAATAGAAGCGATAAGTAATAGAATAATTTCGAATTTCAGAGGTCGTTTGCTGGTATATGTCAAATATATTCGCAACCATATGAAAATGAAAATCGCAAAAAGTGGTGTAAAAATTAAACACCCAATACCCAGAAAAACCATGGTAAATATAGCAATGTGCCTTTGAACTTCCTTTAATTGTTCTTTCAGGCTGAGCTGTTTCTGCAATTCAACCTTTGCATACTGTTTTCGCCAGGATTGAAGCCGGGTTTTAAGACCTTGAAAGGCTTCCTTTACCGTTTTCTTGAAAATATCTTTTTCTTCTATTGTAGTAGAAACAAAAAAGGTTTTTTTTAGCAAAGGTATTATATAAATCGTAAGGAACAGGGAGGCAATTCCATAGACATATAATATCCAATCAACAATAGCCTTTGAAGCCCCTGGATGGAGAATACTTAGCGTTATATTGTAAGGTCCCTCGTAAATCAATAAGCCTATGAGGAAAATGGTGATTAAAAGCAAAAAACGGTTTATATTAGCGCCCTTTTCTTTACCAGAAAATCTTGTTTCGAATCTATTCAAAACAAAAATTACGAAAGTACTGATCCCCAACGGCGTTCCAAAACCCGAAAGAAAGTAAATTGCAATTAGAAAAATAATCAACGTGGAGTTGAATGAAATTTTACCCATCAATAGGATGAACAGCATCAAGCAAGTGGTTATGGCCAATAACACAATCCAAATGAGTACTAATTTTTTAACTACTGTTTCCAAATAATTTCACCTTCATTGCCTTAGAATTACAAATGGAAACTTATAATTCTTTGAAATTTTATACCATCATATTTCCTTTTTTTAAAAAGTATTAAAATTTTTTTATAATTGAAAATCTAGGTGAGCTGCTCCGTTATCAACACTATTTGGCAAACCAATCTGATCAACATTATTAAGAGTGACAGTTGCTTTCGCTACGAGTTTCTCTTCACCAGCATTTACCATAAAAACTTCGGATTCGGTAACGGTAATTTTTTTACCATACTTTAATACCTTTGCTCTGCATTTTAATGAATCTCCAATCGCAGGCCGCAAAATATTTATCTTGAATTCGATGGTTAAAACAATTTGATTCTCTGGGACAAGCGATAATGATGCCATTCCCGCAGTATGGTCAGCTATTGTCGCTAAAACTCCCGCATGGACAAAACCATCTTGTTGTAGGTACTGACGTTGAATGGGCACCTCAGTTTCACACCATCCTGGTCCAATAGTTTTTAATTCCATACCAAGATATTGAATAAAGGGGCATCCCTCTACTATCTTTCTAACCGCATCTTGATAATTAGGATTTTTAGGAAGCATTAAGGGTCATACTCCTGTTTATAACCGTTCCTCTTTGATTTCTGCCTCGTACTTCTTTCTTTTTTCCTCTAAATAGCTTGGGATCGGAACATCCCACCAGCCATGGGCAGGGCTACCCGAATAGGGATAATCGCGATTGACTAGTATTTCTATTACCGCTGGCTTCTCTGAATCAAATGCTCGCTGAATTGACGGTTGAATTTCTTCGCATTTCGAAACTTTTTCAGCATAACATCCAAACCCTTCTGCAATTCCCTTGAAATCGGGTGAATACACATCGCCTTTTGTATCCAAAAACTCTGTAGCATAAGCCCGGTCTTCTCCATAAGCTGCCATCTGTAAATCTTTGATGGCAAGCCATCCTTGATTATTAATCAAAAGAATTAAAATCGGAATGTTGTTCTGAACAGCTGTGGCTAGTTCTTGCATGGTCATCATGAAATCCCCGTCGCCCACCATTCCAACTACTTGTCGGCCGGGTGCGGCTAATTTGGCACCAATAGTCGCTGGAAGCGTATACCCCATCGTCGAAAACCCGCCTGCCGTAATGCAGGTCTTCGGTTCATAAAATGGGAACTCTTGGAGCATCTGCGCTTGAATATTTCCTGATGAGGTAATTATGATCGCATCTCGTGCTAGAGCCTTGCGGGCTTCCTGTAAAACCGTCGAAATCATCACTGGAACTTTTCGATCATCCTTGAAATCTTGAATGGATTGAAGCCATTCTCTTTTCAAATTTTGCATTTCTTTAAAATAGGCTGTTTTTTCATAATTTTTCTTGAATGCCCTCTGCTTTAACCCCTCAATTAAATCCCGGAGCACTGCCTTCGCATCTCCTGCAATTCCTACCTCTATAGGATAATTTTTCCCAATTTCAGTGGGATCAATGTCAATATGGATCAATTTGGTAGGTGGAATTGCGAAACTCACGCCATGTTTGTAGGAGGAGGTCGTTTCATCAGCGAAACGGCACCCTATAGCAACGAGCACATCTGCCGTAGAACTTAGTTTTAATCCACAGGTTGTGCCTTTTGATCCAGTATGCCACGCATAGAGGGGATGATCTTCAGGGAAAGCACTTTTGCCCATCATTGTGGTAATGACGGCAGCCCCAATCAACTCTGCGAATTCTTTTAATTCCTCAAAAGCCTCCGATGCCATGACTCCACCACCAACTAAAATGACAGGGCGTTTTGCGGTTAAAATTAGTTCAATAGCTTCCCCTATTTTCTGGGGATCCCCCCTAATCCGTTTAGAAAGCTTTTGATCAGCTGCCTCTGGGACTTCTACCTCTATAGAATCACACTGCACATCCATCGGCAAATCGATATGCACAGGTCCCCTCCGCCCAGTTAACATTACATTAAACGCGCGTTGCATTATCCCCGGCAATTGTTCTACTCTTGACACTTGCCAAGATCGTTTGACAATGGGTTCAAGGACCCGCGGGAAATCGGAATCCCGAGTCCGTTCAATTTCCTGTAACACTCCTTTCCCGCGCATATGAACGTGGGTATCCCCCGTTATAACCAAGACGGGAATCGAATCCACATAGGCACTCGCTAACCCAATTGCAGTATTGATGGCTCCCGGACCAATAGAGGTAAATACGACAAGCGGTTTTCCAGTTACTCGATAGTAGGCATCAGCCATATGGACCCCACTCATTTCCTGTCGCATTTGGATGACTTTAATTTCAGGATATTGGCTCAATGCATCGGTTAATCCTAAACACCCATGCCCCGGAATCCCAAATACATAAGGAATATTTCTTTTAAGCAGATATTTTACTATAATTTCGCTACCAGTTAATCGCATTGAAATCACCAATCAATTTTTG
>Ga0315279_10007746_pt1 | contig 13181 bp, 12 predicted proteins | sample YL17G06_20_MG_FD_203694 | JGI IMG/M metagenome (GOLD analysis project Ga0315279, IMG submission 203694) | Sediment microbial communities from Yellowstone Lake, YNP, Wyoming, USA - YL17G06_20 | ecosystem: Environmental > Aquatic > Freshwater > Lake > Sediment | place: USA: Wyoming | collected... | reverse complement strand
CCAGAATAGGTTTCCATCTTTTTACGAAGATCTGTTGATTAATTTTCATAATTAAGTACCTCCTTTGGTGGTATAATTATACCAAATAAGTTACTTAATTACTGAGCATGAACAACGGTTCTCTGTATCCGTATAAAAAATAAACTAGGAAGTTTTTAGCATATCTAGACCAAGAAGGAAATTAAGTAAAACCGGAATCTATCCTGTAATGATACGGGGAAATGAGCGAAAAAAATATTTATTTTGACAGGTAACTCGTATAGTTTAAAAGATATTACGTCAATAAAATGGAAGTTTGTGCAGAAATTGCCCAGTAATGACACAAATTTTAAGAAAAAAATTCACTCTTTTTAATAAAATGAATGAAGATAAATAAAAAAAATGGGAGGTTTATTTTATCTTTAGACAAAAAACATCTTTAAATCGTTTATTTGTATAGCTTCTAACTATCTTTTAAAAATGGAAAGAACGGAAAAGAAAGTTTTTATAATAATTGGCCTAGTAATTGCTATTATTAAAGGTAATGGTTGGTAACCATATTCTTTAAGTGAGAAATTTTAAAGAGGGAGAAAAATATTTTTCTTTCTCCTTCTTGGCTAGATAGATTTGGAGGTGAGAAAGATGAAAATATTCAAATATTTTAGTATTTTAACCGGTCTGCTTTTATTTTTTAGTATCAATGTTTTTGCCTTTACCATGCACCGTTTTTATCCTTTCTATGGAGGTCCGGGTATGAGGTGGGGTTGTGGAGGATTGCCGATGGGTTTGGCTTTTCTGGTGGTCGTTGGTTTGGTCATCTATTTTATTATGAAAAGTATAAGAGAAAAGAAATCAGAGATAGTGACCAAAGAAGAGACCCCCTTGGAAATATTAAAAAGACGTTATGCCAAAGGTGAAATCAATCAGGAAGAATTTAAGAAGATGAGTAAAGAATTGAAAGGCTAGTGGAAATATTAGTAAAAAATGAAGATCCGGAGTCATAATCATACCTTTTGCGAAATCGTGAAGCCTGACTCTGGATCTTCCAACAAAGATAACCTGAGAGCTGTTAACGCAAATTGTAAAAACAAAAAATGAGTTAAATCCGCTTCCGGTAATTGCCAATGTTGATTTCTGATACACGAATCCAATAATCACATTCCCCATTGGTAGAACTATAAAACTCCTTGCTTGCAATAATAAAGTAAAACTTGAAATTCGAGGACATTACTTGAAGAGAAATTAATAAGCACCAGGGTAAGCTTGTACTAGCTCAATAAACTAGGAAACTTTTTCTAACTTTTCTTAAGGAGGTTTATAGTCAATAATAATATCAAGAATTGATTATTTTTTCTAACTTTTCATAAGGGTTGATAATCTAATCTCCTATTTTTTTATAAATAATTATATTCCTACGACAGAAGGACTCGGTCTTTTAGTGTAAAGAAATACTTGGATTCCTGCTAGCGTAAAACTACTATTTATCTACCAGATTAGCTACTATTTAAGAGATAATGAAAGAGAAAAAGATAGGGTAATAGGAGATGAAAGAGAAGTAGATTTTATAATAAAAGAGAATTTAAAAGTCAAGCAACTTATTCAGGTTTGTTGGGAAGTAGATGGACTGGAAACAAAAAATAGAGAAATTAGAGCTTTACTTAAAGCTATGAAGGAATTTAATCTAAGAAGTTTTGCTTGAAATGACTAAATACTTTAATTATAGAGTTATTCTAGTGACCACTACGAAATATAATAAAGATTTGATCCCAATAGCTTCTCTTCATATAGAGTTAAATTTGATGCTTAGGTTAAATAGGTTGTATTAAGACCTTAGTTTTTGGAAGATAATCATTAATATTGTAAATAAAATTTTTTAATACTATACTATAAATAGTATATCAACAAAATCTGCTAATTACATAATTCTATATGGGGATAGGAAGAGGGCTAAAGACTCTAAGTCCTAAAAGGATAAAGTGGAATATATGGAAGAAAAAGAAAAAACCAAAGAGCAGTTAATAGATGAATTAATGAAATTACACCGGCAAATTGCTGAATTGGAAAAATCAGAAATTAGGCATCAGCAGATAGAAAAAGCATCAACTGATAATGAGGAAAAATATCGAATTCTGGTAGAGTTAGATGCTGATGGCATTCTTATAGAGACAGTAGAAGGTCGTATACTAGAATGTAATACTGCCGGAGCAAAGATATATGGTTACGCTAAAGAAGAAATGATTGGCTTGACTATTGCAGACTTAGTCCCCGAAGAGTTTTCAAAGAAACTGCCTAAGGTTATTACCGTCAAGGAAACCTCTAACGGTATTTTCGTACCTCGGATAAGCAAAAAGAAAGATGGCACTATCTTCCCTACAGAAATTGCCACCAAAATTGTCCGTATCGGAGGGAAACCCAGACTTATAGCTTATGTTCGTGATATCACCAAACGCAAGGAAGCAGAAAAAAAGCTAAGAAAAGCCAGAAAAATGTTTGCTAGTCTCTTTGATAGTAGCCCTATTGCGGCCTTGTATCATGATAAAGATGGTCGCATTTTAAATATAAATCCTTACTTTACTAAACTATTTGGTTACACCTTAAAAGAGATAAGAGGTAGAAATATTGATGAAGGGATGATTTATCCCGAAAATAAGATAGACGAAGGAGGAAGATTAACTAAGAAGGGATTGACCTTTAAAGGTATTTATGAATATGAAACCATTAGAAAGAAGAAAGATGGTACTTTAATTTATGTAGTCATATCTGCTTCTTCAGTCATAATTGATGGTCGACCTAAGGGAACCATCGCTTTATATAGGGATATAACCGAGCGTAAAAAAGCCGAAGAAGCCTTACGAAAAAGCCAGCAGGAATTTACCAATCTATTTATGAATAGTCCTGAAGCTATAGTATATGTAGATGAGAAGGATATTATCTTAAACATAAACTCCCGCTTTACCGAACTGTTCGGCTATACTTTAGAAGAGATAAAAGGTAGAAATATTAATGATGGAATGATTCATCCCTCTGATAAATTAGGAGAAGTGAAGAAATTAACTAAAAGATCATTAAAATGTTATTTTAATTATGAGACCATTAGGAAGAAGAAAGATGGTACTCTCTTTCCGGTTTCAATATCTGGTTCTAATATAAAAATTGATGGGCAGATAAAAGGATTAATAGCCACTTATATTGATATTACCGAACGCAAGCAAAACGAAAGACTTCAACAGGTCTTATACAATATCTCTAAAGCTGCCAATTCACCCATCTCGCTTAATCAGCTTTATAAGATTATTCATCAAGAACTTGGTAATATCATCGACACCACTAACTTCTATATCGCTCTGGTTGATGAAAAAGAAGATAAAATATTCTTCCCTTATAATATTGATAATACCAAGCCTATTCATCTTCCAAGAACTATTAATCATAATTCTTTGGTTGCTGAGGTCATAAGGACAGGTAACTCAATTTTGGTTAATCGAGAAATGATTAAAGAGAAAAAGTTTATGATGGAATTTAAAGAATGGTTTGGCACGTTACGTAAGGTCTGGTTAGGAGTCCCCCTAAAGATAGAAGATAAGGTAATCGGGGCTATGGTCGTGCAGAGCTATACCCATCCCGATCTATATTCCGAGAAAGATATCAAACTTCTGGAATTCGTTTCCTCCCATGTAGCTACTGCCGTCGAGCGTAAAAGAACTGAAGAGGCTTTAAGTGAAAGCCAGCAAGAATTTGCCAGTCTATTTATGAATATTCCTGATGCTATAGTATATGTAGATGAGAAGGATACTATATTAAACATAAATCCCCGTTTTACTAAACTCTTTGGCTATACCCTGGAAGAGATAAAAGGCAAAAATATTAATGAAGGATTCATTCATCCCCCTGATAAGATAAAAGAAGGAAAATATCTGAATAAAATAGCCTCATCTAAAGGGTATTTCCATTATGAGACCATTAGGAAGAAGAAAGATGGTACTCTTTTTCCGGTTTCAATATCTGGTTCTAGTATAAAAATTGATGGGCAGATAAAAGGATTAACAGCCGCTTATATTGATATTACTGAACGAAAAAAACTGGAAAAAAAGTTGGAAAAGTTAGCTCATTTTGATGTCCTTACCGGTTGTTATGCCAGAGGGTATGGTCTGAGTCTTTTCGAACGGCAAATTAAGTTTGCCCAGCGCCATAAAACCTCTATCCTGTTACTCTATGTTGACCTAGATGGACTTAAATATATTAACGATACCTTTGGTCATAAAGAAGGTGATAAAGTATTAAAAGAGGCAGCGAAGTTCTTTAAATCTACCTTAAGAGAGGTCGATATCATCTATCGTATGGGAGGAGATGAATTCCTGTTGATTTTTCCCGATAGCTCTCTGAATGATGTTCCTCTAATCAAAGAAAGAATAACTAATAAATTAAAAGAATTAAATAAAAATCTTAATAACCCCTATAAGATAAGCTTTAGTATTGGTCTTTCTTGTTATAACCCGTCTAATCCTTTATCTATAGAAGAATTAATCAAAATAGCTGATGAGAAGATGTATGAAGAGAAGAAAAAGAAAAAAAGAGATGATTAAAAATATTCTTCCTGAACTGAAACATCATATTCCTTTTACTATCTTTGGGGCAGCTACCGCTATAATTGCTATATTTTTATTTCTTTTTATCTCAGTCTGGATACCCTGCCGTATAAGCGATATTGTATTTCCTTTCTTGTTTGTGGGGAAAGCTAATAATAAATAAAAAAAGGAGGCAATCAAATGAAAAAGATTAGATGGGGTGTCCTGAGCACCGCTAAAATTGCTATTGAAAAGGTGATTCCCGCTATGCAATTGGGGGAGTATTGCAAGTTTACTGCCATTGCTTCGCGCCAATTGGAAAAGGCACAGGCAGCAGCAAGGCGGTTGGGTATAGAGAAGGCTTATGGCTCTTACGAAGAATTGCTAGCTGATTGTGATGTCGATGCTGTTTACCTTCCGCTTCCCAACCATCTGCATGTTCCCTGGGCCATCAAAGCACTGAAGGCCGGCAAGCACGTTTTATGCGAGAAACCCCTTGGCTTAAATGCAGCTGAAGCTCAGAAACTGCTGGAGGCTTCCCGTAAATTTCCCCGGTTAAAGGTTATGGAAGCATTTATGTACCGGCATCATCCGCAGTGGCAATGGGTAAAGAAAAGGGTTTCCGAAGGGAAAATCGGAGAATTGCGGACGATTCAGTCTTTCTTATCCTACTACAATAGCGACCTCAACAATATTCGAAATAAAGCGGATAATGGTGGCGGGGGACTGATGGACATCGGTTGTTACTGTATTTCGCTTTCTCGGTTTATCTTTGGAGCTGAGCCTTGGCGGATCTGCGGTATCAGGGAAGAAGATCCGGAGATGAAGGTTGATCGCCTAACTTCTGGCATATTAGAGTTTGCCAGCGGTACTTCAACCTTCACCTGTGCGACACAGCTGGTACCTTATCAACGAGTACACATTTTTGGTACCAAGGGGCGGATTGAAATTGAAATACCTTTTAATCCACCTCCTGACCGGCCGTGCAAAATATGGCATGGAGATGATACCAGGATCGAAGAGGTTATTCTGGAGATTTGCAATCAATATACGATTCAGGGAGACCTCTTTTCACGGGCAGTGCTGGAAGATAAAGAGGTCCCGACGCCACTCGAAGACGCTGTGGCAAACATGCAAGTGATCGATGCACTGGTTCGTAGTGCTAGGAGTGGAAGCTGGGAGAACTTCTGTTAAGTCTAGAGAAAAATCCAGAAGGAAAAAATAGAGGGGAAATAGAATGACCGGCGAGACACCTGTCCTACTTGGTGCGCCTGGCGGATGAGTTTGCCAATCAAAATGAAACCCAATACTGCCAAAAGATTGTGTGGTAGAAGACTGGATTCCTGCTTGCGCAGGAATGACATAAACTCTTTATTTATAAGGGTTTTAGCGATATTGAAAGAAAGAAAAATTACCCCTTCAGGAATGCCTTTAAAACGTACGTAGAGTGCCTTTTTTTGCATTTCAATTTTCGAAAAATTGGCAGTTACGACCCCTGTTTTTAGCCTATTTTTGCCTCCCCAAAATCACGAACCCTTATAAATAGCCACTTTAAAATTTTGGAGGGGTGAAAATTTAGCTAAAAAAAGCCATTTTGGAGGGGTAAAACCATAGCTCGACTTAAAATAATGCAAAAAAGAACGTTTTTTCGCATTAATCACTTAAAAGTCTTATATCATAAGCTTTTTCAAACCTAATTCCAAAGGATATAGTATATCGTGTTTCTTGCAACTATCACCCTCAATAGAATTTGTGAAGCCTGACCCTGAAAACTCTATAAAAAATATTCTTATTTTTTTTCTACTACTAGAGTGCATTTGGTAAGTAAGGCAACTATAGCACCCACCGCAGCCAAGATTGGGACAAGAAGTGCTCCTACTGCACCTACGGTCAAAGGAAATTCGGCGACAGTTTCTCCGTTTTCATTTTTGATGATAATCTTTCGAGCATTCCCTTCTTTTACAATACTTTTAATCTTTTCGATTATCTCATTCCCAGAAAGCTTGAATTCTTCTTTTTTATTAGTAGCCATAATCTTTACCTCCTTCCCTAATTTCTAAGCTAATACTAATAATAGCATAAATAAAGAATAATTCAAGTAAGCGAAAAATTTTACACTAACAAAATTTACTTAAGAATTATTTTTAAAAAAGAGGGAATTATACTATAATTCTAATATGATGATTGATAGCAGTATCGAACGAAAATAATTTTTAGAGGAGAATTGTTATGAAAATATATATCAGTGCTGATATCGAAGGAGTTACCGGTATTGCCCATTGGGATGAAACTGAAAAGTCAAAATCTGATTATCAAAAATTTGCCCAGCAGATGACTGACGAAGTTAAAGCGGCCTGTGAAGGGGCAGTGAATGCGGGGGTAGAAGAGATTTGGATTAAAGATGCCCATGACAGTGGAAGAAATATTATCGCAGTTGATCTCCCGGAAATAATTAGACTGGTACGGGGTTGGAGTGAACACCCCTATTTAATGGTTCAAGAATTGGACGAATCATTTGATGCTTTATTAATGATTGGTTATCATTCTTTCGGTAGTTCCAATGCCAATCCTTTATCTCATACTTTAAACCCTAATCGTCTTAATTATATTAAATTAAACGGAGAATTTGCCAGTGAATTCTTAATCCATAGTTATATTGCGGCGATGGTAAATGTACCGGTAGTTTTAGTTAGTGGAGATGAGGGAATTTGTAAAGAAGCGAATACCCTCAACCAAAATATCAAGACTATTGCGGTAAATAAGGGGGTGGGGAATTCAGTGATTAGCATTCATCCCCAGCTAGCCGTAAAGCAAATTAAAGAAGGGGTGGAGTCAATCTTAAAAGAAGACATTAATAAATGCAAAATAAAATTACCACATCATTTTAAGGTAGAATTGTCTTATATCAATCATTGGAGAGCCTACAAAGCATCCTTTTACCCTAAAATGAAACAACTTTCTTCTACTAATGTAGCATTTGAATCGGACGATTATTTTGAAGTCTTGCGAATGTTATTATTTACGACTTAAAAAGATTTAAAACAAGGATTTATTATGTAAAGAAAATTAATCTAAATTTTTTTATAATTTCGTGAAAATAAAGCAGGATTTTTAAAATTTATAGCGAAGTATTATAAATGGATTATAAAAAATAAAAATAGATTTTTTAAAGAAAAGAAACGATTTTTTATTTAGTAAAGAGAATTAAGCTAAGGAAGTAATTTAAATAATATTGAATTGGTATACAAGTAAAAAGAAATGAAGAAATATTGTATTCTATTTTTTAAAGTTATATCTATTCATAAAATGAGGAGTAAGAATGACAGAAAACCTTTTATTAATTTATCAATCTCTTCCTTATCTACTAAAGGGATCTATAGTAACTCTTAAACTAATAGGAGGAGCTTTAGGTTTAGGGTTTATAATAGGGATTCCTATGGCCATAGGCCAGGTTTATGGTAATAAGTACATTGCTGGTTTAATTTCGTTTTATGTCTGGTTCTTCCGAGGGATTCCCGTCTTAGTGCTTCTTTTTCTTTTTTATTTCGGACTATTTATGTTTTTAGGATTTAATTTAACGGCTCTTACTGCTGCTATTTTAGTCTTAGGTTTCCGAAGCGCTGCTTATCAATCTCAAATATTTCGAGGAAGCATTCAATCAATAGGTGAGGGACAGATGTTAGCCGCTAGGTCTTTGGGGATGAGTAAAATTCAAGCTATCTGGAATATTATCCTACCTCAAACTTTACGAATTTCTATTCCGGGATGGTCAAATGAATATTCGATTATCTTAAAAGATTCAGCTGTAACTTATGCTATCGGACTAATAGAGATAATAACTCGAGGAAGTTTTATTGCTGTTCGCACTTATAAACCTATGCCTATTTATCTTACCTGTGCGGCAATTTTTCTTATTTTAACTTACGGCGGAGTAAAAGTTCTTGATCTTTTAGAAAATAAAGTAAAAATCCCTGGTTACGGAGAGAGAAGAGGTGAAATTTAAACAAGATGCAGAAGGATAAAGATATTATTGTATTACGTGTAGAAAATATACATAAAAGATACGGAAAAGAAGAGATATTAAAAGGAATTTCCTTTGAAATTAAAAAAGGGGAGACTAAAGTTATTATTGGTCCTTCGGGAAGTGGTAAAAGCACCCTTCTTCGATGTATAAATCAATTAACTATACCGGATAGTGGTCGAGTCTGGTTAGAAAATGAGGAAGTAACTCATACTAAGAAAAATATTAATCAGTTTCGCCAAAAGATGGGTATGGTTTTTCAGGATTTTAATTTATTTGATCATTTAACTGCTTTGAAAAATGTGGAAATAGGTTTAGTTAAAGTAAAAAAGATAGATAAAAAAGAGGCTAAAGAAAAAGCAATAGAAGAATTAAGACAAGTTGGTTTGGAAGAACAAGCCAATTTATATCCGGCACAACTTTCCGGTGGACAAAAACAAAGAGTATCTATAGCCAGAGCATTAGCTATGGATCCTAAGGTAATGCTTTTTGATGAGCCTACTTCTGCTCTTGACCCTGAGCTAATTGGAGAAGTGTTAGAAGTAATAAAAAAATTAGCTCTTAGTGGAATGACTATGGTAGTGGTGACCCATGAAATGGGTTTTGCCCGTTCAGTAGCAAATGAAGTAATATTTGTAGAGGGTGGAATAATAATAGACCAAGGTTCCCCTTATAAACTTTTTACAAACCCAGAGCATGAAAGAACAAAAAAATTTCTTTGTAAAATAACTGAACTTTATGGAAAGTCGGTAGAAAAAAGATGATTGATTTGATTTTTATTCGGGATATTCTTTTACCTCCTCTATTAAAAGGAGTCATTGTTACTATTGAATTAATAGTTTTATCTATTCCTTTAGGCTTAATTTTAGGTATTCTGATAGCAGTGGGGCGAGTATATGGAAATAAAATTATTTCTTCTCTTTGTGCTATTTATACAATATTTTTTAGAGGTATCCCCTTACTAGTTCAACTTTTTATTCTCTATTTTGGGCTTCCCTCTATAGGTATTTTCTTTTCTCCTTTTGTTGCAGCTACAATAGGTTTTATCCTTTGCAGCGGAGCATATCATTCTGAATATATCAGAGGAGCTATCCAATCGATTAAAAGCGGTCAGATGATGGCTGCTGAAGCCTTAGGCATGAACAAGTTTAAGGCAATTTTATATATTATTCTACCTCAGGCCTTAAGAAGAGCTATTCCTGGTTGCTCTAATGAAATCATCTATTTAATAAAGTATTCCTCTTTAGCTTTCATGGTAACCTGTGTAGAGTTGACTGGGGCAGGAAAATTTATTGCTACTCGGTATTTTAGATATACAGAAGTCTTTATAGTAGTAGGAATAATATATTTATTAATAGTTACTGTAGTTACTAAATCGCTCAATAGTTTAGAGAAGAAATTAAGAATTCCAGGTTTAGGGTAAAAATATAAGAAAAAAGTATATTTTTAAGCGTATTAAAAGACTAATAAGTAAAAAAAAGAAAAATTAACTGACATCTTTAAACATAATGTACAGGTTAGAAATTTTTAAAAATAAGTAAAAAAGAGGTGATGAAAGCAAGCAATTGATAATGGAGTAAATAATTTTGATTTATTTTTTAAAAAGAGAGGGGGTGAAGAATTAATTTATCTTGAAATTTTAAAGGAGAATGTATAATTTTAAAATAATAAATAAGGAGAAAAAAATGAAAAACAAAAAATCAATATTAATAAGCGTATTTTTAATTATTGCCCTAAGTTTATTATTAGGAAGTATTATTATAGGCCAAGCTCAAGAAAAAAAGGTCTATATCAATGGTATAGATCCTGATTTTCCACCCTTTGCCTATATTGATAAAGATGGAAATCCTGCAGGATTTGATGTAGAGTCAGTAGATTGGATTGCTAAGGAAATGGGTTTTGAGGTAAAACATCAACCTACAGCTTGGGATACCATAATTCCCACCTTAAATGCAAAAAAAATTGACTTCATTGCTTCAGGATTGTCTTTAACCGAAGAGAGGGCAAAGGTTATAGCTTATACCAAACCATATTTCGAACACAAATGGTCTCTCGTAGTGCGCAATGATTCTGATTTAAATATTGTTACCGGTCTTAGTCTGGGGCACACAGTTGGAGTCCAGAGGGGGACAACCGGGGCTAATTGGATAGACGATAATCTTATAAAAAATGGTGTAGATGTGAAGATAAAAGTATATGATACCTTTAGCTTAGCGATAGAAGATTTATTAAACGGAAGGATAGATTCTGCTGTTCAGGATGATACTATGGTTAGGGAGATGTTGAAACAGAAACCAGGCCTAAAAGAAGTTGTAACTTGGGGATCAGGCAATACATATGCTTATGGTCTAAGAAAAGGAGACGATGAGCTATTAAAGTTATTAAATGAAGGATTAGATAGATTAATGAAATCACCTAAATGGAATGAGCTCATAACCAAATACGGTCTCTAATAAATATCAGTATTAGGAAATTAATAATAAGGGGATAGGAAATTTTTCTTATCCCCTTATTATGAAATTATTATAAATATTTTATAAATTATAATAGCATATAGAAACAGAAGAGCTTCAAAATATAAAAAAGGAGCACGATTTCATGAAAGAAATACTTTTGCCTTATGGAAAAGACACAATTCTAATCAAACTTCCTAAAAAAAATATATTAAAGATCTGCAAATTAAAAGACACACCCGGTGTTGAAGATAATATTAAAGAGATTAAAAAAGCAATAGAGAACCCCATTGGTTCTAAAACTATTTCTCAAATTGCTGAAGGGAAAAATACCGCAGTTGTAATCTGTACCGACATAACTCGTCCTACTCCAGACCAGTTATTAATTCCCCCGATATTAGATGAGTTATATAAGGGAGGAATTTCCGATAAAAATATTAAAGTAATCATTGCTCGAGGGCAGCATAGAAAGATGACCGAAGAAGAAGTAAAAGAAAAAGTAGGCGAAGATGTTTTCAAAAGAGTAAAGGTTAGTCAACATGATCCCGATAATAATCTTTTTTATCTGGGAAAATCAAAGAGGGGAAATGAATTATGGGTAAATAAAGACGTAGTCCAAGCTGAGGTAAAAATATCTACTGGAAATATAGTTCCTCATAGATATGCAGGTTATGGGGGAGGAGCAAAAAGTATTTTACCGGGGGTATCCTCGAGAGAAACCATTGGCCATAATCACCTTTATGTAGAGACAGAAGAAACTGCTTTAGGGAAAATAGAAGGCAATCCTGTTCGAGAGGAAATGGAAGAGGCAGCGAAGATGATTGATTTAGATATAATAGTAAATACGGTTATGAATGTGAAAAATAAGATAGTAAAAGTTGTTGCTGGAGATCCAAATAAGGCTTATCAAGTAGGAGTAAAGATATGTAACGATATTTATGGGGTTAGGATTCCAGAAAAAGCGGATATAATTCTGGCTAGTAGTTATCCCATGGATATTAATTTTCATCAAGCTTCCAAGACTTTAGAAGCTATAGGTCATATAATTAAAGATAAAAGTACTATTATTATGCTCTCTCCTTGTTATGAAGGGATAGGAGGGAAAGATTTTGTAGATTTTCTTAAAGAAAAGACACCCGAAGCTATTACTAGAAATATTAAAGCTCATCCAGAAAAGAATGTGGTTTCGGGAATAATTTCCTACTTAATAACAAAATGTAAAGAAAAAGCAAAAATTTATTTGAAATCAGAAGGGATAGGAGATAAAGATATTATTGAAATGGGAATGTTTCCGGTTAAATCAACTCAATCAGTTTTAGATGATGTTTTAAGGAAATATGGAGATGAGGCAAAGGTGCTGATTTTACCTACTGCTTCTATTACTCTTCCCCTTTTGGAGGAGGCAAAAATTTGAAAAAATTACTGACCGGCAAATCAAACTATTGTTATTTTTCCCTCTTTACCCAAACAGTGATAGACTTTATTTTATACAGCGGAGCTCATCATTCATAATATCTTATAAAAATATAACTAGATTTTGTATGTCAGAAAATTATTTTTTATTCAATTTAAATGAATTTTGCTCTTATAAGTAGAATTATTTAATAATTTGTAAAAATATTAGAAGTAAAAGATGGGAAACCAATTAAAGAGGTCAAACGAGAATTAGATTTAAAGAAATTATAAAATTAGCTTCTCCCGCTTACGAGACCGCAGCTAAAATTATGGGAGGGAAGATAATTCCTATAAAACTTAAAGATTATACTTATGATTTAGAAGAGATTGCCCAAATAATAAATGAAAAAACTAAAAATGGAAGTTATAATCATAATATTAGACAAAATCCGAAAAACAAGGAGGTGTTAAATGAATTGCCCAAAAAGCCCTATAATTTAAAAAATTTAAATTAAAATAAGGAGAGAAAAATGAAAAAATATTATTTATTAATTGTGGTTACTTTTTTGTTATTTAGTTTTTTTGCTTTTGCAGTTATTGGTAATTCTCAAACTGATGAATTTGCTTTTTATGCCTACAATTCTTCTCCCGTTACCGATTGGGACCCAAGTGTAGAATTTTCTAATGGAATAGTAAGTTTGAATAATGTCTATGAAACCCTCTTAAGGTATGATCCTTTAGAAGATAAATTTGTTAAACTTTTAGCTA
>Ga0315279_10007745_pt1 | contig 13182 bp, 9 predicted proteins | sample YL17G06_20_MG_FD_203694 | JGI IMG/M metagenome (GOLD analysis project Ga0315279, IMG submission 203694) | Sediment microbial communities from Yellowstone Lake, YNP, Wyoming, USA - YL17G06_20 | ecosystem: Environmental > Aquatic > Freshwater > Lake > Sediment | place: USA: Wyoming | collected... | reverse complement strand
AGTATAGCCTGAGGTTTTTTAAGGCTCAACAGGAGTCGTATGCCCAGAAAAAAATCATTCTCGAATGAAAAGCCTAGGTCGAGGAAGAAGCCCGGAAAGTCTGGTTCATCGGGCGGTTTCTTCCGGGTCATCTTCTCCAGGCCGATGCGTCAAATAATTTTCACTTTTATCGTCATCGTTCTGCTGTGGGTATTCCGGGTACCTTTAACGGACTTCTTCAAGACTATCCGTGAGCTTTTCGGCTGGGGGCTCGTCTTTATTCTCGCCGCTATTGTTACCCTGGGCACGCTGTTATGGCGGCGTAAGTTCCGCATTTTGTTCTTTTACTGGAACCGGTGGCTGGGCGGCATCGCCTTCGTCCTGGCAGCCTGGGGAATAATGTCCAGTTTCGATTATACGAGCTATCTATTAGAAAACGGGTTGGGTGGTTCTTTCGGGCGTGCCATTATCTCTTTCCCGAACTATTTTTTCATTTACGGCTTATGTATATTTGCCCTTTTGGTTCTCGGCATTTTTCTGGTAGCGCCGCGTCCCAGCTTCGGGCTGATAAAGAGGTTCTTTATCTGGCTGTACGAACGGTTAAAAAGGCCGCCGGCCCGTGAGCGACCCGCCAGGCAGCCAATAAAACGAGTTTTTCAACCGGGTATTCCATCTGGAGAAAAACGATACCGGCCTTCGGTAACAGAGGAGTCGCCGGAGGTTATCAGTTCCCGTAAGAGGTTGGAAGCTCTGGCGGAAAAGGCGGCCGCTTTAAGACCCGGAGCGAATCCTTCTGATTCTGCACCATCTAAACAGGAACTGCGGCAGGTCACTGATGATGTCTGGAAGAAATACGGCCAATCGTCAGCCGGGGTAGTTATCGATGGCTGGCGTCTCCCCCCTGTCGATATCCTGGACCTGACTCCTGAGGTCTCCTTCAGCGATGCCGATAACCAGCAGAGGGCCAAGCTTATCGAGGAAACGCTGGTCAGCTATGGTGTCGACGCCAAGGTTGTGCAGATTAACGCCGGGCCCACCGTTACCCAATTCGGCGTGGAACCGGGCTGGGACATTAGGTATAAGGAGATTAAAGAGAAAGACCGTGACGGCAACGTACAGGTCAGGAAGGAAGAGGTGTCCCGGACCAGGGTCAAGGTGGAGAGGATTAACTCCCTGTCCAACGACCTTGCCTTAGCCCTGGCGGCGCCCACCATCAGGATTGAAGCCCCTGTGCCGGGAAAAGCCTTCGTCGGCGTTGAGGTGCCCAATACGACGTCAGATTTAGTCAGCCTGCGCGGCGTGGTCGAGACCAGCACTTTCCAGAAGCTGGTTTCCAAGACCAGGATGGCGCTGGCGCTGGGTAAGGGCGCCGGCGGCGAGGCTATCGCTGCCGACCTGACCAAGATGCCTCACCTGCTTATCGCCGGGGCCACCGGCAGCGGCAAGACGGTCTGTCTGAATACCGTTATCTGTTGCCTGATGATGCATAATACTCCCAACGATGTCCGCTTTATCCTCATCGACCCCAAGAGAGTCGAGTTGACACAATATAACAGCATACCCCACCTGGCCACCTCGGTAATCGTCGATACCGCCAAGGCTCTGTCTGCTCTGCGCTGGCTATTGCAGGAGATGGACCAGCGCTATCAGAAGCTGGCTGCCGCCGGCGCGCGGCACATCGAGGGATACAACAAAAATAAATCGGGTAGCGAAAAACTGCCCTATCTGGTCCTGATAATTGACGAGCTTGCCGACTTAATGATGTCTGGCTTTGACGAGGTTGAAACCAACCTGTGCCGTCTGGCACAGTTGGCCCGCGCCACCGGCATCCATCTGGTCGTGGCGACACAGCGTCCCTCGGTGGACGTGGTTACCGGGCTCATCAAGGCCAATTTCCCCACGCGCATAAGCTTCGCCGTTACCTCTCAGGTGGACTCGCGCACCATTCTCGATGGCGCTGGCGCCGAGAAGCTTTTAGGCCGCGGCGATATGCTCTTCATGCCCACCGAGGCAGCCAAGCCCAAGCGCCTCCAGGGCTGCTTCCTCTCCGACGCCGAGATTGAAAGGCTTGTGTATTTCTGGGGAAGCCAGAGGAAAGACGAACCTGATAAGCTTAAAATGGAGACGCTCATCGCCACCACCCCGTCCGGCACCATCGGCGGACATCCCCGCGACCCCCTCCTGGAGCAGGCCAGAGAGCTTGCCAGGCAGTACGATAATGTTTCCACATCCTTTTTGCAGAGGAAACTGCATATCGGCTATCCTCGCGCCGCCCGCCTCATGGAGCAGCTCGAAGCCTTTATGCAGCAGGAGGAAGAGCAGAAAAACGAGGAGAGCATGAATGGCGGAGAGGGGGAGGAAGAGGGGTAATAGGATATTGACTTCTTTGCCTTTTCATCAGGTTTTCTTACCTATTATCCCACCACCCCGAATCCCCGGAACACCCCAATCACGATTATCGCCGCCAGTATAGCCCCCGTGGCTACCTGCGCCCATGAGTGCTGCTTCAATTCCATTCTCGCCCAGGCCACCGGCGGCAGTAGCACGAATGTCCAGGCCGCCGCGGCGCCATAGACCATAACCAGCACCACCACCGCTGCGGCCATGAAGGCGGTGTGCAGGCTTATCTTCCAGAAATAGTTTATCGTCGTAAAAATAACTATCGCTATTAAACCGGCGGTGAAGGTAACTGCCAGCAATTCCGGCGCTCCGAAGTACCAGAGCACGCCGCAGCCTATAGCCCCCAGGACACTGGCCAGTATGTAAATCCCGTGCCGCTGCTCACGCGGATTAGCGAAGATGCTGTTCAGCTTCCTGCGTCTGACCAGGTAGATGACGATGATAAATACCGGCAATACGCTGAGTACAATCGAGATTGAAGCCCATTTTAAGGCATCGATGGTGCTGGCCGCAGACTTAAAAGCAAGCAGCAGTATAACGATGAAACTCACCAGAAAAGGGTTCAATATGCTGGATGTGAGTCTGGACAGTCTTTCTCTCATTGTCAATCAGGTGCTATAATTATACTAGCCTATACTAACCTATTGTCATATATTTAAGCAAAGACTTGTCATTCCAGCGAAGCTTGCCCCATACTCTGTCCCGTGCTTGACACGGGATTGATACGGGAGCTAGAATCCGGTATCCCCACTCTGTCATTCTGAGTCCTTCCGCTGAAGGACGAAGAATCTCGGGGAGGGGGAATCAGTCTGGATTCTCGGGCCACTATTAAATAATTTCAAAAAGGATTAAAGAAAATGGTTACTATCGTAAATGATAACGATGTCCGCATCGAGAGACTCACGTTAGGCGCGTGGGACACCAACACCTATATTGTGGTGTGCCAGAAGACAAATGAAAGTCTGGTGGTGGATGCCCCGGCAAAAGCCTCTGAAATTATCGCAGGCCTGCAAGGGACTAATCCCCGGTACATCCTGCTCACCCATGACCACTCCGACCACACGGGAGCCTTGGCTTCTTTGAGGTCACGCCTGAAAGTCCCCCTGGCGGCGTATGAAGCCGACTCTTCCACTTTAAAAACGCCCCCTGAGATATTGTTAAAAGACGGCGATACTATTTCCCTGGGGAATCTTAAAGTGAAAGTGCTGCAGGTGCCGGGTCACACGCCGGGCAGTTTGTGCTTTAAAATCGGTAAACATCTGCTCGCCGGAGATACCATTTTCCCCGGCGGCCCCGGTAAAACATGGTCGCCGGATGAATTCCGGCAGCTATTAAAATCCATTACAGAAAAGATATTCTTATTGCCTGATGATACCTTTATTTACCCCGGCCACGGCGATGGTACTACTGTAAATAAAGCTAAAGAAGAGTACGCCGTTTTTGCCTCCCGACCCCACAGTCCCGACCTCTGCGGCGATGTCACCTGGCTGTCTTCCTAGACCGATAAAGTGTCTAATACCTCATCTCGATGCGGTGGAAGGCTTCAGCCAGTTCGAATTTCTCTCCCTTGGCGTTCATCCTGGCAAAGTCTTTCATGCGGTTCCGCATCTCCGGTGTGATATCCACCTGGCTCTTGTGGCAGCCCAGGGCAACCAGCTTGGTATCGATGGTGTCCGTGATGTCCATTTTATAGTTGGGCTCTTCTGCCCCCCAGAACCACATCTCTCTCACCTTGTGAGGTTCCAGCCCTTCGTCGAGTAGCTCCGGATAGGCAAGATGGTCTCTCGAATACGGATAAACGGCATCCAGCGCCACGATTCCGGCAATACGGTGGTCGCGGTGCCACATATACTTGCGGTAAGGGTCGGCTGTCGCTACGGCAAAGGGCCTATAGCGCCTTATCGCGCGCACCAGGTCTCTCCTGAACTCATGGTTATCTTCGAGGCCCTGGTCCGGGTAGTGTAAAAAAACGACATCGCTGACACCCAGCACCTTGGCCGCCGCCAGTTGCTCCTCTTCCCGGATTTTAGCCAGCTTCTCCGGTTTCATTTTCCTGTCGCTGGTGCCCTTATCTCCGTTGGTGCATATTACGTAAACGACCTTCTTGCCTTCCTGCGTCAGTTTAGCTACAGTTCCCGCCACACCGAATTCGCAATCGTCCGGATGCGGCGAAATTACCATCAAATAAGTCTCATTTTTCATAATGCGTGAAACTCCTCGATTATGTATGTAAGGTTAGTGGATTAAGCTACCGGGACCGGCCACCTGTCCAGTGCCATTCGCAGCTCTCTGACCACATCTTCGGCGATATTCGCCCAGTTGAACCTGCTCACTGATGCCCTGATAGCGAGGGTAGACTCTGTATCCCGGGGCGGCTTTGATAGAATTGAAGCTATACTCGCAGCAATGTTTCCGGGGGCATTGTCTGCTATCACATACCCCGTTTCGCCCTGCCTTATGATGTTTTTCAGGTCGCCGACATCCGTGGCGACTACCGGCGTGCCGCAGGCAAGCGATTCCAGCGGCACCAGGCCGAAGCTTTCGTAGTAAGACGGCACGACGCAAACATCGGCGGCGCTGTAGAAATAAGGCAACCGGTCCTGTTTTATCAGCCCCTGGAAAGTGACGGAGCCTTGAATATGAAGCTCCTGGGATAGCTTTTGCAGCTTCTCCACTTCAGCTTCGCTACGCTCGTCCCCGCCGATTATTATCAGTCTCAGTCCATCGTGATTTTTCATTAGAGGCATAGCTTTCAGCAACTGGTCGATGCCCTTCAAAGGGTCAACCCTGCCGACGAATAGAAGGATTATTTCGTCCGTCAATCCCAGTTTATGTCTGGCGGACATTTTATCTACAGGTTTGAATAGCTCCATATTGACGCCGCAGGGCACCACGCCGACTTTATCAGGCAGGGCGCTGTAAAAGCGTACCAGGTCCTGCTTTTCCTTCTCCGTAGCCACGATAATCCGCTGGCAATCCCTTACTGTGTCCTTTTCCGAGACGATACGGAGTGCGGGTTCGCCTTCCCCGATGCCGATGGCGTTTTTCACCGCGCCGAGAGTATGGTACATGGTGAGATAAGGTATCTGCCATTTCTGCTGGAGATATTTCCCCACCAGGGCGGACAGCCAGTAGTGGCTGAATACAATGTCATACTGAAGCCCGTTATCCTTCCAGTAGTTCTCTAGATTGAAGGTAAATTCGGGAAGAGAGAAGTAGACATCCATTTTATGTACTTTTGCTTCCTTCCCCGCCTTGAGGTGAATGAGCCGCACCCCCTCTGCCAGGTCTTCGACCCGGGGGTCGGCCGGGTCATGGACGCGCGTGTACACATCTATGGAATGCCCTTTCTTACCCAGTTCACGGGCAAGCTCGCGGATATAGACACTCATGCCGCCGGTGTCCTTGGCTCCCAGGTCTCCCACCGGGCAGCTGTGAGCGGCCAGCATGGCAATCCTTAATCTGTTCTCTGTCATATGTTTTACTCTTTTTCTTATACTTATTTTACAACTATATTATACAGCTATCTGGCACCGGTACAGGGGCACCTCTTTTCCCCCGAGATGGTATTTATAGGTTTCCGCACCCTTGAGAAAGTCGAATCTTTTTACGCTTCGCTCGATGCTATCCTTGATAGCCAGCACTTTACTTAGCAGTCCCGCACTCAGGGAAGTATATCTCGGGTCGTAGCCGCTATTATAGAGGTAGATACAATCATTGTATTCGAAACACATAATTTCCGCCACCGGCTGACCATCCAGTTCCAGGACACCCAGTCTCAGTAAGCCGCGTTCGGCCATGGTATCAGCCAGCAGATTGAAAAACGATTTCATCTTTTCCGTCATGAAGTTGGCTTTATCCTGACGGCTTTCGACGAACATCTTAAAAAAAGTGTTCATGGCTGCGGGTACCGCGCCGCCGCTATCGACAAAACGATATTCTATCTTACCTTCTTCCGATAGCCTTCTCAGTTTGCGTCTCACCTCGTGGCGCTGCTTGGTGCTCAATGCGTCAAGGTATCCTTCCCAGGTGGAGGGCAAATCCATCTCCAGAGATACGTCTTCCTTCGTGCTTACCACCTCGTTTTGGCGGTTCGCGGCCAGTGGCGCGAGGTTTTTAAGTACTGTAGAATCGGGACGCACGTGCTTCAGGTCAAGCTGCTTTATTCCGCTCTTCTTCAAATCATCCATCAAGACGTTGAAAAATTCCTGCTCCCTGCCGGGGACAATAATAAAGTCGAGATAGTCACAGACGTCGGTGCCCCCGATAAGACAGGCCGTCCCGTCCTTCACCATCAGCGGCGCAATACCGATGACTTTATCCCCACCCCGCACCGTGCGTATATACATTTCCGCCCCCCCACCGAATACCCGCCACCAGACCTGCATCCAGGCCGGCAAAACAAACACGGAAGACCAGTTCAAAGTTTGTTGGGAATCGGTCCGGTAAGAGTCCAGGTTTGCCAGACTATCTTCGATGATGGTGTAGTTCATGATATCTTATATTAATAGTCTAACACGTTACAATTGGTAGAGCAATGTAGCTATTGTCACATGGTAGCGACTTTTATATCAGCACCCCATCGGTCAGGTTGGCCGTATGCAGGTAGACCTCAACTACGGGCTTGCCTTTGCAGATATCCAGGACCGTGGCTTTGTATTCCGGCGACTTCAGATAAGCGTCGAAGTCTTCCTGTTTTTCCCATATCAGCATGGCGCCCTGGGCGGCTGTTTTGGGGTCCATGATAAAGAACTTCTCCTTGAGTCCGGGAATTTTACGGCAGCTTTCGACCACTTTCTGGATGTGCTTTCTCGCCACTTTGATATCGGCTAATTGCTTCCTGACTTCATCTTTCAGCTCAAATTTCACGATTGCGGCTATCATTCCTGCCTCCTCATAATTGTCATTCCCTCGAAGCCTGTCCCATACCCTGTCCCGTGCTTGACACGGGATTGATACGGGAGCGGGGATCCAGAATCTTCAATTGTCATTCTGAGTCCTTCCGCTGACCTGCTCGCCGAACAAGTCTCCGGCAGGCGAGAGGACGAAGAATCCGTTGGCTGAGTGGTGGTCTGGACTCCGATATAATCGGGATGACATTATTAAATAAACTCCAATATTTTATCTGGCCCCAGGTAGGACGTGCTGCAGGTGGGGGAATTTATCTTCGGCGTGGGGGAATATCAGCGCCTTGGTAAAGGTCTTATTGAAATCCGGTTCCAGGGTTAACTCTACGTACTCCACCCGCCTGGCCCAGAAATCGGCTTCATCTCTCTTGTCCACGTTGAGAATGGCGATGCGCGCCCCGTCACCAGCAGCGTTGCCGACCGCATAGACATGTTTCGGGGCACAGTCCGGGAAAAGGCCGATAACGGCCGCCGACATTTTGTCGATGTAGCTCCCGAAGGCCCCGGCCAGAATCACCCGGTCGACTTTCTTGATTCCCATCCGGTTCATCATGATTTTAGCCCCGGAGTACATGGCGCCCTTGGCAAGCTGTATCGCCCTGATATCTTTCTGGCAGATGACGATATCATGGTCGATGGCGGTCTCCTTTGCCCGGGCTATGACGAACTCCGGCTCGTTATTGACCAGCCGTAAACGCGGGGTGTTTAGTTTCACATTAAAACGGCCCCCTTTATCGATTATACCCGCCAGGAACATCTGGGCGGCGACGTCGAATATCCCCGACCCGCAGATACCCCTGGCGCCTATCTTCTTGTCTTCGGTATTCCAGCGCTCGTTGCCGATTACCTTGAACTGCACCTCTTTCGTCTTCGGGTCTATCTTCACTCTCTCGATAGCCCCGGCCGCCGCCCGCATGCCATGTCTTATTTCGGCCCCCTCGAAGGCAGGTCCGGTGGCGCAGGACGAAGAAAGGAGCCTTTGCCGGTTTCCCAGAATCAACTCACCGTTGGTGCCGATATCTATAATAAGGAGCATTTCGTCCTGGTTATAGGGCTCTTCGGCGATGAGCACGCCGACGTTATCCGCCCCCACGAATCCCGCTTCTATCGGCAGGACGTGAACATAAGCGCCTGGCGCTATCTTGAGCCCCAGGTCGCGCGCTTTGACATCTACAGAGTGATGTATGGCGGGAGCGAACGGCGCTTTGCCGAGATGACGCGGGTCGATATTGAGGAAGAGATGGTGTATGCAGGTGTTGCCGACAACTGCCATGTCGATGATATCCGCGCGTTTGATGCCCGTCTTTTTGGTTACTTCACCGACAATCTGATTCAGCCCTTTAATGATGGTATCGTTCAGCCTTTTCAGGCCGCCCTTTTCTTTCGTGGCATAGCCGATGCGTGACATCACGTCCTCGCCGTAGGCTACCTGCGGGTTCATCATAGCTGCTGTAGCCAGGACTTCCCCGCTGGTCAGGTCGCAGAGATAACCGGCCACCGTGGTCGTGCCGATATCAACGGCCAGTCCGTAGCCCCTTTTTACCTGCCCCGCCTCGACCCTCACAATCTCTTTCTTTTTCCAGACGGATACGGTAACCTTCCAGTCGCCCTCCCTTACGGTTTTCTGCAAACTCAGCAGTGCCGGATAGTCAATAGTCAGGTCACTTAACTTGTATTTTTTGCCGAGTTCCCCCTGAAGTCGCTCGAAGTCGCCGGTAGCATCGTGTAATGTAGCGGGTTTCAGTTCCACGTAGTATTTCTTTATCGCCGGCTTGAGCTTAATTTTCCTGGCGGTGGCTTCCTTGCGCACCACCTGCTGGCCTTTACGACTCTCCTCAGGAACAAAGATGACGACGTCACCGTGAATGCGGGTCTGGCAGGCTAGACGGTAGTTCTGCTTTATCTGCTGCTTGCTTAGGAGCTTTTCGTTTATTTTTTCTTTGGTTGAAACCGATGCTACCGCCGAGTGTATTCCGTACTTGGCGAAGTAGCCTTCCTCGATTTTTACCTTATCCTTGCCGCAGGTGCCCTTGCCGCCGCAGACGCTCTCTATTCCTGCCCCGAGCTGTCGGGCCGCGTCCAGTATGGTCGTGCCGTCTGCCACCTTGCCCCGCACCCCCGATGGCTGAAAGACGATAGTATATTTCTGGTTCTTCATCGCCCACAATCTTACCATGTATATACGCGGATTTTCAAAGCTAACAAATTGTCATTCCCGACCTGATCGGGAATCCAGTGGTGGGGAAAAGGGGAATTGGATTCCCGCTGGAGTTTACCCCGATTTCATCGGGGCGGGAATGACATCGTAAAAAGAAAAGGGGGCTGTCACCCCCCTCTTAAGCTTTCCGTTAATGCCTTGCTTATGCCTTCTTAAACGTAATGTTCCGCCAGCTTTTCCAATTGAAAATCAACGCCGCCGAAGCTGAACTCGTAAGCCCTGGCCCTTTTGGTGTAGAAGTGCAGGATATGGTCTTCCGAGAAGCCGATGGCGCCATGCACCTGGTGGGCGGAATTCATGACCCTTCTGCAGGCCTGGCTGACCCAGGCTTTGGCTATCGCTACTTCCCTGCCCGCCTCCAGTCCTTCGTTTATCCTCCAGGCCGCCTGGTAGGTGGCAAATCTGGAGCCGTCAACATCGATGAGCATATCGGCGCAGCGATGTTGTATGCTCTGGAAAGCCCCTATAGGATGCCCGAAGGCCGCCCTTTCTTTAGCATAGTCCAGCGTCATCTTCAGGACCTGCTCTGCCATGCCGACCATCTCGGCGCACCTGGCGGCGTTAGCTCTCTGGAGGACTTTTTCTATATACGGCCAGCCTTTACCCATCTCCCCCAGGACATTGTCTCTGGATACCTTTACATTATCGAAAGCTACCTCGCACTGCTTATCGCCGGCGATTGTCTTAAGCAGTTTGCAGGTGATTCCGGGTGTATTTATGTCAACTATAAAAAGCGTTATCCCACCCTGCGGGTCTTTTGCTTCACCTGTCCTGGCGGCACAGATAATGTAATCGGCCACATTGGCGTCAGTCACGAAAACTTTAGTTCCGCTGATAATATAATCGTTACCTTGAGGCTTCGCCCTTACCTGTATTGCATCCGCCGTATATTTCGCTGACGGCTCGGTCAGCGCCAGAGTCATAATAATTTTACCCTCGGCTATACCGTGCAGGAATTTTTGTTTCTGTTCGTCACTGCCGGCTTCCATAATAGCGGAAGCTCCCAGCACCACCGTCGAAAAAAAAGGCCCCAGGAAGCAGACACGCCCCATTTCCTCCAGCACTACGGTCAAATCGAGGAAGTCGCCCACGCCGCCGTACTTTTCCGGCAGGGAAAGCCCCATGAGGTTCATCCCCACCATTTTTTTCCACAGCTCGGGAGTGAAACCTTTCTCATCCTTGACCATAGCTTTCAGGACTTTATCGGAATACTCGCCGGTTAGGAAGTCCCGTGCCATTGTCTGCATCATTTCCTGTTGTTCATTGAGACCGAAGTCCACTCAAGGCCTCCGTAAAATTACTCACTGAATTAGCGCAAACGCGGCAGTCCCAGTCCGCGCTGGGCGATAACGTCACGGTCAATTTCCGAGGTGCCCTGTTCCAGGCTGTGCCCGAAGGAACGGAGATAGATGGACGGTATCCTGCCAAACATGGGTACCCTGGCCGAACCATCGGCAAGCTGACTGTACTGCCCCGCCAACTCCATCCCGAACTCGGCGACATGCTGCAGGCACTCGAAACCGCACATCTTGCTCATGGCCGATTCGGTATTCGGCACCATCCCTTTGCTCTGCATCCAGGTAACACGGTAATGATGCAGTCGGGCTACTTCGCATTCGGCCACCAGTTGTGCCAGACGATTCTTCGTGACAGAATCAAGTAAATTATTTTGCTTCGCGTATTCCGCCAGGTCTTCGATATAGGTACCCGCCACTGCATAGGCTGTATCGGTGGTGCGTTCGTAATCGAGCAGCGACATCACCACGTACCAGCCCTTGTTGAGTCCGCCGATAATGTTTTCTTTGGGGATATGGACATCTTCGAAGAAGACCTCGTTGAACTCGTGATGTCCCGCCATATTTATGATGGGATTGACCGTTATACCCGGTGTTTTCATATCGACCAGGAAAAACGTAAGACCGCGGTAATTCGGACTTGCGGCGCGGTCCGTCCTGACTATTAAAGCATTCCAGTCGGCGAAATGCCCATTGGTCGTCCATATCTTCTGCCCGTTGACGATGAAGCAGTCCGCTTCTTCCTTGGCGAAGACCTCTATCGCCGCCAGGTCGGAGCCGTGATTGGGCTCGCTGAGTGTCTCGCACCACATGACCTTCCCGGAAGCGATGCCCGGCAGGTGCCGCTTTTTCTGTTCGTCGCTGCCCTTGAGTAAAATCGCCGGAGCGACGATGCCACAACCGATTGAATCGTAACCGGGCGAATGATATCTGGACAGTTCTTCCCTGAGGATAAGCCGGTAGAAAGGTGAGACATCCTGGCCGCCGTATTCCCTGGGCCAGTGCATTGATAGCCACCCCTTTTCCCCCAGCTTTTCCGCCATAGCCCGGTGGACTTTTATCCAGTCGTGCTGGGCGGACATATCGAAGAAGGTCAGGCGTTTTTCGCGATATTCTGCGGGCACTTCTTTTTCCAGGAACCCGGCTACCTGCTTGCGAAACGCCTCCTCTTCGGGAGAAAAGGTAAAATCCACGATATATGTTCCTTACTTTCCGGTAAATTTCGGCGAGCGGCGGCTGTTCATGGCTGTAATCCCCTCATTCAGGTCTTGGGTCAGGGCGATATCCCCGGACACCGCCGCCTCAAGATATAGCGCCGTCCGCTGGTCGGCCTGGGCGCCGTAATACAATAGCCCCTTGGCCAGCTTTTGCGCCAGCGGCGCACCGCCCGCAAGCCTGCCGGCAATATCATCCACGAGTTTGTTAAACTCTTTTGGTTCCGCGACATAGTTTACCAGCCCCCATGCCAGGGCTTTATCGGCGTTTACCGGGTCGGACAGAAGCACCATCTCTTTAGCGCGCGCCCAGCCTATCAACCGTCCCAGTCGCTGCGTTGCTCCCGCCCCGGGCAGCAGCCCCAGCGTAAGCTCAGGCAGACGTACCATGGCTGTCTTGTTCATTATCCTGATATCGCAGGCGAGGGCGAGCTCCAGTCCGCCGCCCATCGCCGGACCGTTGATGGCGGCAACTACCGGTTTGGTGTAAGTCTCGATTCTGGTAAACACTTCGTGCGGGGCTTCGCTGAAATTAAATGCGGCGTCCATTTCCCCCGAGGCAAATGCCGCAAAATCGGCACCGCCGCAGAAATTTGCGCCGGCGCCGGTAATAACGACGCACCGGACATTTTCGTCTTTCTCTAGCTCACCGAGCGCTTTATTTATCTCCGTCATGAAGTCGGCATTGAAAGCATTGGCGCGGTTGGGCCGGTTCAGGATGAGCCTGGCCACTCTGGTATCTTTATTTTTATCCAGCTTGACGAACTCGTATTCACCGGGGCCATAGGTATAAAACCCCTCCCCGCTTTTTCTCCCCAGCTTCCCTTTCTTGACAAGGTTGGTCAATACCGGAGACGCCTTGTATCTATCTTCCTTGTTATACTTTTCGTAGAGCCGGTTAAGCTCATTTACTATCTTGTCCAGACCGGTGCTGTCGGCCATCCTGAGGATACCTCTGGGATAGTTCAGGCCGAGGAGCATGGCCGTGTCTATCTCTTCCCTGGTCGTGGCTTCCATTTCCAGCAACTTGGCGGCCTCGTTGACCGCCGTCGCCAGCACCCTTATCGGGTCGAAGTTCACGCCGGCATTCATGGGTATTTCGTTGGCCTTGCCTCCCGACCAGTCGTAATAGCCTTTTCCGGTCTTCTTGCCGTAGTTCTTTTCTTTAA
>Ga0315279_10007744_pt1 | contig 13182 bp, 12 predicted proteins | sample YL17G06_20_MG_FD_203694 | JGI IMG/M metagenome (GOLD analysis project Ga0315279, IMG submission 203694) | Sediment microbial communities from Yellowstone Lake, YNP, Wyoming, USA - YL17G06_20 | ecosystem: Environmental > Aquatic > Freshwater > Lake > Sediment | place: USA: Wyoming | collected... | reverse complement strand
TTTTGCTTGGGGAGCAGCTGAGTTTCCATGGGATAAAGATAAAGACGTAACCTCCGTACCTTGCCTTGATGCTGAGAATTCTGTGGTTTTTGAATTGCAAAGAGACAGAACCAAATTCTTGCATATAAAATAAACAATTGGAGAAAAACTTATGGATACTGAAAGAATATGTCTTTTAATAATCGATATGCAATATGACTTTCTTGATGCATCTTCCCCTTTGTTTGTTAGAGGTGGACTTTTAATCATTAATAATGTCAGAGGAATTTTGAATTATTTTAGAGAAAACAAGCTCCATCTGATTTTTGTAAAGAGATTGCACAGAGTTGATGGATCAGACGTGGATAAGCCAAGAATTGAGCTTTTTAATAATACAGGGGGGTTTTTCATTGAGGGAACAAGAGGCGCAGAAATTGTTGAAGAACTGAGACCTTTCCCCTCAGAAATTGTGATCACGAAGAAGCGTTTTTCTGCCTTTTTTCATACAGAGCTTGATTTAATGTTGCGAAGAGAAAAGATCAAGGACCTTATCATTTGTGGAATTCAAACACCTAATTGTATAAGAGCAACAGTTACTGATGCAATTTCTCTTGATTATGAAGTCATTGTGCTTGAGGATGGAACTGCCAGCAGTAATCTTGAGATTCAAAAATCAAATCTACTCGACATGGAAAATATGGGTGCGAAGATTTTAAGAACTGATGAAGTTATAAATTTATTAAAATATCAAATTTGAATTACCTAATTCTTCTCTGAAAAATGTGATATGCCTGGATGATATTCAGTTAAACTATGCAGTAACTTTAGGTGTTCTTAGTCTGTTAATTGATTTTACAAGAAGAAATATTATAAAGGCTACTATAACAAAACTCATAACTTTATCTATAAAAATGCCATAGTTGATTGTAACTGCTCCAATAGCCTTTGCATCTGCAAGTGAAGTATAAGGTCCAGGTTTTGTTCCCTCTTTCAGCAAAATATAAAGGTTTGAGAAATCTACTTTCCCGAGAAGTAAACCAAGCGGTGGCATAATAATGTCAGATACAAGAGAGCTAACGATTGCGACAAACGCAGCGCCGATAATTATACCTACTGCCATGTCAACTGCATTACCTCTTGCTATGAACTCTTTAAATTCTTTAAGCATAAGAACCTCCTTTTTTAAATTATATTAAATTTTATTTATTCGAAAAAAATTAACCATTTCTGATTAAATAATTATTAAACTGCTTATGTCTATCAAATTATTTGGAAATTTCGCTTTTTATTTGTATATTATTAATGGATTTTTTAATATCTATTTTAGCGGGACTTAATGATTGTAAAGATTTCTTTTTTTATACGAGATGCTGATTCGGTATTGTTTGAAAAAAGGAAGGTAGATAGGTTTGCAGAATGTTTTTATTTTCTTAGGTGGAATTGCTCTATTTATTTATGGCATTACAATTACTAGTAAAAGTTTCGAAACCTTTGCTTTCGGTGGTTTCAGAAAATTCCTCGATAAGATAACCTCTAAACCCATCTTCGGGGTTATTTTAGGTACAGTTTTTACATCTATAATTCAATCAAGTTCAGCCACAACAATTACTGTAGTAAGTCTTGCTAACTCCGGAACATTGAGTTTTGAAAACACTCTTGGCGTTATTTTCGGTGCAAATATAGGTACTACCGCTACTGCCCAGATTATTGCTTTTAGACTTACGAAGTACGGGCTGATAATATTTGCATTGGGTTTTTTCTTATCATTTATTTCAAAGAAAGAAAGTCTTCGTGCACTTGGTCGTGGAACTATGGGCTTAGGTCTGATTTTTGTTGGAATGCAGTTTATGGAATCTTCTGTGGCTGGTTTAAAAAACTCGCCTTATTTTATGAGTCTTTTTATTAAAATGAGTCAGAAACCAATTCTTGGAGTTCTCATTGCAGCTGTTTTTACTGGTATTCAACAAGCTTCTGCTGTGACAATTGGTATTGCCCAGGCACTGGGAGCTGAAAAATTAATCAATCTTCAAGCTGCATTTGCGCTCGTTATCGGCGCTAATATTGGAACTACTGTCACGGCCATTATTGCAAGTGTCGGGACAAATGTACAGGCAAGAAGAGTCGCAGTTTCCCACCTGTTATTTAATTTGATAGGCGCCACCATTTTCTTGATTATCTTTAAACCATATGTTAATCTTATTTCAAAGACATCTTCCGATCTTGTAAGACAGATTGCAAACGCTCATACTCTTTTTAATGTTACCTGTACAATTTTATTCCTGCCGTTTATAAATAAGTTTGCAAAACTTGTTAAAAAACTTGTCCCGGGCGAAGAAGTCGTAATCGAAGGTTGTACTAAATATATAGATAAAAGACTTCTTAACATGCCATCTTTTGCTGTTGATGCATTACATAAAGAGGTTCTTCACATGATGGATATAGTCAAACAGAACATAGGAGTACTATACTTAATGATGAACAAAAACAGCGTAAAGGTTACTCAACAGATTAACCTGCGGGAATCCGCAATTAATAGTATAAATAAGGAGGTGCAGACTTTTGCTCCTCTTATTATGTCTAAATCATTATCCGATAAGCATTCAAGGGACGTAAACCTCATGGTAAATGTTGCTTCCCAACTTGAGAGAATAGGCGACATTGTAAAGGGAATTTCAGAGCTTCAGATAGAGAAAATCCAGGATGGTATAGTATTCTCTGAACTTGCAATGATTGATTTAGGCAAGATGATGGATACGGTGAAAAAAGAATTTGAAATGATTGTAGAGAATTTTGATGGCCTTACGCTGGAGGAATTCAAAGAAATTGAAAAAATAGAACAGTCTGTTGACGACATGGAAGTCTGTTTAAGAAATGGCCATGTAGAAAGGCTTATGACTGGTGTTTGCAGTCCTGAAGCTGGTATCATTTATATTGACATGCTTTCAGATCTTGAAAGAATTTCCGACCATATATATAAAATTGCCCGTCTTTTAAACGAAAAGATTAATAGTGAAGAATCATTAGAAAGGAATGATGATAATTAGTTTTAACCGGTCATTTTTTGTAAGTGATAGTTATATTTTGCCTGTAAATATTTTTTAATTAAACTTTAAGAATTATCTTATCCTGCGAATTTTTGTTTTATGGTAAAATCGATAAAAATTAAAATGTGTAAGGAGAGAATATGACTGAAAATAAAATGCCTTCTCATCATGGTGTCGAAGAGAAAAAAAACAAAAGGTATCCAAATGAAACTTTAAGGTTGCTTTGTGAAAGGGCAAGTTGCAGGAATTTTTCTGATAGAAAAATAGAAGAGGAAATCTTAAATCTTGTTCTCGAAGCTGGCATCCATTCACCAACTGGAGGAAATTTGCAACCTTATTCAATAATAAAGATAGAAAATCAGGAAACAAAAAATAAACTTGCGAAGCTCTGCGGTCAGAATTTTATTGCAAAAGCACCTGTGAATTTGCTGTTTTGCATTGATTGGCATCGTATAAAAAGATGGGCTGAACTTGAAGTCGCTCCTTTTACCGCTACGAGTTCTTTCAGGCATTTCTGGATTTCATTTCAGGATGCTGCTATTGCTGCACAAAATATATGTACTGCAGCAGATGCTCTTGGGTTAGGTTCAGTTTATATTGGGACAATAATTGATTTTATTCCAGCCATTATTAAGATGTTTGAGCTTCCCGAAGGAGTTTTTCCTGTGGTGCTGTTATGCCTGGGATATCCATCGAGCAAGGCATTATCCCGGAAGAAGCTTGGTATTAATTCAATTGTTCATAATGAAAAATATCAGGATTTACCTGATTCTGATCTTTTAGGTGCATTTAATGAAAAGTATTCTGGTGTTAAAGTTGATATTACAGAGAAAAGGCTTGAAATAATCAAAAAGGTATGCGAGGAAGTTCAGGGAAGAGAATTTGCAAATAAGTGTATTAAAAAAATTAAGGAGAATGGTTATATAAGGCCTGTTCAAAGATATTTCGGGCTTCATTATGTTGCAAGCATTATGCCCGGGAACAATGAAACTTATCTTAAGTTGATGGAAGAAGCTGGATTTAATTGGTTTAAAAAATATAACCCAAAAAATAAGGGAGGCAAAAATGATTAAAGATTTAATAATGAAAAATAGGAGTTATAGGAGGTTTTTTGAGGATTCCAAAGTTAGTTGTGGTGCTTTAAGGGAACTTATTGATCTTGCGAGATTATCTGCCTCTGCCGCTAATAGACAACCTTTGAAATACATTATTTCTTGTGCTGAAGGAAAGAATTCGGTAATTTTTTCAAACCTTGCCTGGGCAGCATACCTTAAAGATTGGCCGGGTCCACCTGAGGGAGAGAGGCCTTCTGCTTACATTGTTCTTCTTGGCGATAAAGATATAAGCGAATCATTTATATGGGATGCAGGTATTTCTGCGCAGAGCATTTTGCTTGGTGCAACTGAAAAAGGACTTGGTGGATGTATGATTGCATCGATTAATAAAAATGGATTACGTGAAGCCTTGAAAATACCTGAAAAATTTGAAATAGTTCTTGTAATTGCTCTTGGACAACCAAAAGAAAAAGTAGTAATTGAATCTGTTGGAAATGAAGGAGACATTAAATACTGGCGTGATACTGAAGGGGTACACCATGTTCCCAAGCGCTCCCTTGATGAATTGATAATTGGATAGAACTTGTCCTGAAGTGAATTCAGGATAATGGGCTAAGATTTTTAGGTGTAAGGGGTAAAATTTATTTAGAAACAAAGTTTTGAGGATCCCTCCACTTTTAATGGCTCTCATGACGAAATTATGGAAAAAGTGCGTAAAGTTAGAGATGAAATCAAAAGCTGGATGGGGGAAACATTTAGCAAAATTTCATAATTTATAAATTTTAAACATAGAATTTGAAAAAACAAAGTTAAGTAGTAAAATCTTTTTGTTATGAATATTTTTAGGAGGTAAAATGAAAAGCGTTGAAGAAGTTTTAAAGGCGAAGTTAGGTGAAAAAAACTTAGAGAAGTTAATGCAAATTAAAAACCAAAATCTCTATGAGTTCGTGGCAGATTATGTAGAGATTTGTGATCCAGAGTCTGTTTATGTAAGTAATGGGACAGAGGAAGACTTAGAATACATAAGAAAAAAGGCGGTCGAGAATCATGAAGAGGCGTATCTTAAAATCACGGGTCATACAATTCATTTCGATGCGTATGGTGATCAGGGAAGGGATAAAGCAAATACAAAAATTCTTATTGAAAAAGGAGAGGAACTCGATAAAAGCATAGTGACAGGCGACAGAGAGACTCATCTTATAGAAGTACATGAAATTCTTAAAGGTATTATGAAGGACAGGGAACTTTTTGTCTGCTTTTATACCCTTGGACCTGAAAATTCAATTTTTTCAATTCCGTGTGTCCAGCTTACTGATTCTGCATATGTCGCTCACAGTGAAAATATTTTGTACAGACAGGGTTACGATGAATTGGTAAGACAGGGAGAAAAAGCAAGATTCTTTAAATTTATTCATTCCGAAGGTGAACTTGATGAAAGATTCGTTTCTAAAAACCTTGATAAAAGGAGGATTTACATTGATCTTAAAAATGAAACAGTCTATTCTGTAAACACACAGTACGGAGGAAACACCATTGGGTTAAAGAAACTTGCAATGCGGCTTGCAATTGATAGGTGCTCGAAAGAAGGCTGGCTCACAGAGCATATGCTTGTAATGGGCGTTCATGGACCGAATGGTAGAGTAACCTATTTTACGGGTGCATTTCCATCTATGTGTGGAAAAACTTCAACTGCAATGCTTGAAGGTGAATCAATTGTTGGGGATGATATAGCATATTTGAGAAATAAAAATGATTTAACTTTTGCGGTAAATGTAGAAAAGGGCATGTTTGGTATAATACAGGGGGTTAATTCAAAGGATGATCCAATTCAGTGGAAGGCACTTCATACACCAAATGAAATAATATTCTCCAATATTTTGGTCCTTGAAGATGGCTCTGTTCACTGGATTGGAAAAGATGGAGAAGTTCCTGATAGAGGGTGTAACCATTCAGGAGAATGGTTAAAGGGCAAACTTGACTCAAAAGGAAAAGAAATTCCGCCTTCTCATCCAAATGCAAGGTTCACACTCTCCCTTGATAAACTTGATAATATTGACCCAAAATTAAATGACCCTGAAGGGGTGCCTGTAGGTGGTGTTATATACGGCGGTAGAGATTCGGATACCTGGGTTCCTGTATGTGAATCTTTCAACTGGGAACATGGTATAGTTACAAAGGGTGCTTCAATTGAATCCGAAACAACTGCTGCAACATTGGGAAAAGAAGGCGTAAGAGAATTTAATCCGATGTCTAACCTTGATTTTTTACCTATTCCTATAGGGAAATATATAGAGGTAAATCTTAACTTTGGTAAAAAATTGTCAAAAACACCTCTTATTTTTGGTGTTAACTATTTTTTTAAAGACAAAGACGGTAAATTCTTAAACGAGAAAAATGACAAAAAAGTTTGGCTCAAGTGGATGGAATTGCGAGTCCATAATGAAGTGGGTGCATTAAAAACACCCATTGGATTTATTCCAAAATACGAAGACCTTCAAAAACTTTTCAAACAAATTTTAAAGAAAGATTATTTTTATGAAGATTATGTGAAGCAGTTTACCATAAGAGTGCCAGAAAACCTTGCAAAGAGCGAGAGGGTTATTAGCATTTACACAAGTATAAAGGCTACACCTCAATTGCTGTTTGATGTTCTTAAAAGAGAAAAGCAGAGACTCATAGAAGCAAAAGAAAAATTTGGAGAATATATCTCTCCAGATAAGTTTCCTGAGGTATAGTTGTTATCGTGAAGTTTAATAAAGGGGGCTTTATGCCCCCTTGTTTTTTAAAGCTTCAAGCACTTTTTCAGGTGTGTATGGAAGTTTATGGATCCTTATTCCTAATGCATTGTAAAGCGCATTTCCAATTGCAGGTATCGGGCCGTTGATGTTGATTTCTGCGACAGATTTTGCTCCGTACGGTCCTTTTGGTTCGTAAGTTTCAACGAGGATTGTCTTAATATCCGGTATATCTCTTGATGATGGAATTCTGTATTCCATGAAATTGCTGTTAATTAATTTTCCTGTCTGGCTGAATTTATACTCCTCGGTAAGGGCATAGCCAATGCCATTCACGATAGAGCCTATAATTTGTCCTTTTGCAAGCTCGGGGTTAATGGCAACGCCACAATCTACGGCTGCAACGTATTTAATCGGCGTGATTATACCAGTTTCTTTGTCTACTTCAATCTCTACGAAGTGTGCTGCAAATGGGGGCGGTGAAGAATCAGAGACAAATGAATTTGTTGCCATAATCTGCTGTTGTTTCTTCAAATATAGGGTTTGATATGCAATTTCAGAAAGGCTTACTTTTTTGCCACTCTTCTCACTGATTACAAAACCGTCTTTCAGAATAAAATCTTTTGTATCAAATTCTCCGAATATTTCTTTTGTGACTTCAAGTATTTGTTCTCTTACTTTGAGTGCAGTGTTGTAGACTGCACCTCCAGAGATAAATGTTCCGCTTGAAGCATATGCTCCTTTATCAAAAGGAGTGATGTCTGTATCTGCTGCATACACTATGATCTGCTCTGGTTTTACTCCAAGAGTTTCTGAAACAATCTGTGCAACTACCGTGTCGAGTCCTGTGCCTATGTCTGTCCCTCCATAAAGCACGTTAAATGAGCCATCTTCATTCAATTTGATTGTTGCAGCCCCCATATCAATAAGTGGTATTCCAGACCCTTGCATAAGAAGGGCCATTCCTATACCTCTTACTTTAGTTGCGTCCTCTACAGGCTTTCTAATTTTTTTATACCAGCCAATTTCTTTTGTTCCTAATTCAAGAAGTTTGTCAGTTGCTTCGCTTTGAATGTACTGTGTGACACCTTCCCTTCCTTCACCGAGGGCTTTGAATATTGGTGAAGTTTCACCTGCTTTTATATGATTTATTTTTCTTATTTCAGCAGGGTCCATTCCAAGTTTTTCTGCAATTTCATCAACTACCTGTTCGAGTGCTGCATATCCTTGCGTTGCACCATACCCCCTGTATGCGCCTGCAACAGGCAAATTTGTATAAGCAACGTCTGCTATGAATTCGATATTTGGTGCTTTGTTGTACAGTGGCAGCGTTTTTGAGCCTGTATTTGAAGTAACCGTAAGCCCATGAGTTCCATAAGCACCATTGTTGCTCAATGCATACATTTTAATTGCATTAAATATCCCGTTTTTCTTTGCTCCAATTTTAACAGTGACTTTCATAGGGTGTCTTGTTCTTGAAGAAACAAACTCTTCTTCTCTTGTATAAACAAGCCTTGCAGGTCTGCTGGTTTTTAAGGTTACAAATGCACTGATTTCCTCAAGTATGATTTCCTGTTTTACGCCAAAACCACCACCTATTCTTGGTTTTATTACCCTTATGTTCTGTACTGGTATTTCAAGAACTTGTGCAACTATTCTTCTAACATGGAATGGAACCTGAGTTGAAGTTCTTATAACAAGTCTTCCATACTCGTCGAGGTATGTAATTGTAGCGTGTGGCTCGATTGGACAGTGCTGAGCATATTGCATCTCAAACGTATCTTCAACAACAACATCAGATTCTTCAAAACCTTTTTCAATATCCCCGGCTTTTACCTCGATGTGTGAGACAATATTTCTTTTAGGATTGTAAACTCCACTGATACCTTCTTCGTCATGTATTACCGGCGCTCCTTCTTTCATTGCTTTTTCAGGGTCAAACACTGCAGGCAATTTTTTGTAATTTACTTTAATGTGTTTTAGCGCTTCATAGGCAATTTCTTCTGTTTCGGCTGCAACTGCTGCAACCCTGTCTCCAACGTAACGCACCTTTTTATTGAACATGCAGGTATCATAAGGGGACGGTTCAGGCCACCCCTGGCCAGCTGTTGTATGCAAAACTTGTGGTGTATTCTTGTAAGTAAGTATGAGCTTTACTCTGGGTATTTTTTCTGCTTCGCTTGTATCGATATCTTCTATTATTGCGTGGGCATGTGGAGAATACAGGATTTTTATGTGAAGGATGTTTGGGAAAGAAATATCGTCCGTAAAGAGAGGCTGGCCTGTTGCAAGTGCCATTGCGTCAATTTTGCCTATATTTTTACCTATATATTCAAATCCGTTCATCATTTACCTCCTTTAAGGAGTTTAATAGCATATTTTATTGCTTCGATCTGCTGTACATAGCCAGTGCATCTGCAAAGATTTCCGTCTATTGATCTTTTTATGTCTTCTTCTGTTGGGTCAAGGTTATTTTTTAGCAAAGCGTATGCAGAGATAATTGTTCCAGGCGTGCAGAAACCACACTGAACTGCTCCTTTTTCCACAAAAGCCTTCTGCAATAGATGAGGTTCTGAAATTGTTCCTATTCCTTTGATTGTTATAATTTCAGCATTGTTAACCTGGGCTGCAAGGGTTGTGCAGGTTGCTTTTGCTACTTCATTGATAAGTACAGCACATGCACCACAGGTTCCTAAATAGCAATTACCCTTAATCTCCGTATAATTGTTTCTCCTCAATACATCAAGAAGCAGTTCCCCTGGTTGAATATCAAATTCTTTTTCCTCTCCGTTTATTTTGTAATGTACTTTCATGCTATTCCTCCATGAATTCATTTAAAATTCTTTTTGCAAAAATCCCTGCTATGTGAGCCCTATATTCTTTTCCAACTCTTATATCTCCTGCTACATCTACATTTTCTTCTACGAATTTGCCAAATTCTTCTGCTAATTCTTTTGATAGTGTTTTATCTTTCAAAAATTCTTCTGCTTGGGCAAACCTTTCAGCAGGCCCTGGTCTTGCCCCCACCACAATGGAAACATTTTTAATTATGTCCTCATTAACTTGAGCGAGAATTCCAAAGTTTAAAAGTGGAATATCAGTTGCATTTCTTGTAAAGCGTTTCATGCCAAATTTGTAAGTCGAATCAAATTTTTCAAGCAGGACTTCTTTGATAACAGACTTTTTAAGAGTAGCCCTGAAGTTAGATTTATAAAAATCAGAAATCGGGGTTTTAATTTCTTTTTCTCCATCGTTAAGTACAGCCTGAACATTTAATACAATAAGTATTGTCGCGATATCTGAATACGGTTCTCTTTGTGCAACAGAACCTCCCATAGTGATTTGATTTCTTAAAAGTTCTGAGGCGATTGATTGCAAAAGTTTTTTTACATTACCTTTTAAATATCCGTTCATTTCAGCAGAATTCGCAAGCTCGCTAATAGTAGTTGTTGCCCCGATAGAGATTTTACCATCGATTTCTTTTATGTAATTTAATTTAAGATTGTTCAAAAAAATAAGCGTTTTTATCGCAGGGTTAGGAAAAGCAGTAAGGTGCAGTCCCCCGCCCACTATTCGTGTATCTTCGCCACTTTCCTTGAGAAGTTTAGCAGCCTCTTCAATAGTGTTAGGATAGAAGCACTGCCCTACTTCTTTTAATTTAAGCATATTACCTCCTCAAAAATTTTATTTATACATTATAGCATTTTTTAATTTAAGAGAAATTGTTTGTTGTTTCTATTGATTGAGAATGCAGTTATCGCTACGGTGTAGCAGTATCTGTGGCGATCTCATACTTGAAGACACACCCCTCTAAATCTTAAAAGATTTATTGCTATAGTTCCTGCAATAGATGATGTTTCATTTTTCATTCCATTGCTTAAAAATGGGGTAATAAAGGGAGTAAAAGGGTATATTCTTGCAGGCGAAAAAGATAACTTCACTAAAAACACTAAAGATCTTTGCTCAGAGATGGAAAAAGTAGGGCTTCTATACAAGCTTACTGTAGTTGAGGGACTCGGTCACGATTTTCCTTCCAATTTTACGTTTACCTCGATGAAGCACTGGATTGCATGAAAGCGAAGTAATCCTATAATGTTTTTTTACTTTAAATTTATTTTTTAAGGAGTACAATCCCAGTTAATAGCCAGGAAGTAAAGATGTTTAAGTAAAATGTATTCACCATCCTGAATAAGTTACGATACATACGAGGCTATTGGCCTTATGCAAAATAGACTAAGGATTAATTAATCACTCAAAACAAATCTTCTTCTGATATTGTCACTTAGAAGTCAAGATGCAATAAAATACTTCTCAAAAAATAAACAAGAAATTAGCAAAATAATCCACTGAAAAAGAGTATGGATTACAAAGAAGTAAATTCACTTAAGTAAAGTTTGGAAATATTTGTCAAGAGAATAAAATAAAAAAGTGGAGGTGAGCTTTATGAAACTTAATAAAGTATTAATAGCTTCAATTTTTGTAATACTGCTCGTGTTTGTTGTTACGCTTATTTTTTATTCAAAACTTCCTCAAAAGATCGCCACTCACTGGGACGAAAAAGGGGAAGTAAATGGCTACATGTCAAGATTTTGGGGTGCTTTTATAATACCTTTCATGTTTGTGGGACTCTTTCTTCTTTTCTTAGCCATTCCCTACATCGACCCCTTGGGTAAAAACATTCAGGCTTTTAAAAATTACTACGATATCTTTATTCTTATATTTGTCATTTTCATGGCTTCTATTCAAATGCAAACGCTTCTCTGGAATGTAGGTGTTAAAATTAACCCATTGATTTTTGTAAGTGTTGGAAGTGGACTTTTGTTTTATTACATTGGAGTGCTCCTTAAAAATGCTAAAAGAAATTGGTTTATTGGTATTCGTACCCCTTGGACTTTGAGCAGCGATGCTGTTTGGGAAAAGACACATAACTTAGGCTCAATCCTTTTTAAGATTTCTGGTATTTTGTGTTTAGTGGGTTTTTTCTTTCAAAAATTCGAAATTTACTTTGTAATTTTGCCACTGTCATTTACGGCAGTTTATACAGTTATCTACTCTTACATTGCGTATAGAAAAGAGGTAAGTAATGGGAATCGAAAATAACAATGAAGAACACCATCGTTTGTAACTGAAAGGTGAAAATATGAAAATAGAACAATTAGATAAAAATACATGGTCGTTAAGAAGCAGTATGCGCAACTATGTCATACATACTCTGAAAATGTTGGTATATCTGAGTAGGTCAGGTATAAACGAGTCATCCGCAGTCGAGTTCAATGGGGGTTAAGAAATGTTTGGATCAAAAGAAGAAATTGTAGACCAATATTTTTCTATATATCTCTGTTACCAAATCTCACAAGTGGAGGAGAGCCAGATTATCCCAGTCTCCTGTAACCGAAGGTTAAAGCCCGAGATAGGATGGAGTCACACAGTAGCAATATGGGTTCAGATTTTTAGAGAAAGAGCGGTTATCTCTATACGACCAGACCTTTTTGAGTCTTTAAAGAAGCTCCTTACAGAGGCACCAGAAATAAGTCAACTTTACACTTTAGAGTGGCGAAAGAAAATTGGCTCTCTTATCGGCTCAGAAGAAACTGGTGAACTTGTTCATGTTCTATATTGTACCCCTGTGCACCTTCAACTGTTTCAGGTTCCTGAATGTCGTAAACTTCAGGATTCCGATATTGAACTCTACGTCAAGATGAAACTCGATTTATACCCTGAATATGATTCTAACTATCTTGTAAGGGATATTCAACGAAACATAAAGGATGGTATAGCATTTGGAGTTTTTCAAGAGGGAAGATTGGTATCTGTATCAGAAGCTCCAGCCATAGGTCATATGCAAGGCTTAATAGAAGAAGTAAGTGTTGATACCCTTCCAGAGTACCGAAGAAGAGGTTATGGTAAAGCAATGATTTCTGCAATGACGAAGGCAATATTTGATATTGGGCGGATACCTATTTATGAGTGCAGTTTTAAAAATGAGGCATCCATCCGTCTGGCAAAGGCAGTTGGATATGAGAAGTATGCTGACATTATCGAATTTTAACAGTGTGAGTCGAAAACTTAAAAGTGACTCGACAGTTTATATGCAGTTCGCTACCTATCACCCAAATCCTGAATCAAGTTCAGGACTTTCTTTACGGTTCCGTGCCTTCAGTAGTTTCGTAAAACGGCATACGTTATACGAAGCTCCAAACCCTGCTTTTAAAAGAAAGAATTATGGAGTTAAAGAGACAAGTAATAACAGCAATTACAAACCCTCTTGTAAACTCTTACAAAAGACTCGTACCGGGATATGAAGCCCCTGTATATATATCATGGGCAGTAATAAATAGAAGTGCCTTGATAAGAATACCAAATCCAGGT
>Ga0315279_10007741_pt1 | contig 13185 bp, 13 predicted proteins | sample YL17G06_20_MG_FD_203694 | JGI IMG/M metagenome (GOLD analysis project Ga0315279, IMG submission 203694) | Sediment microbial communities from Yellowstone Lake, YNP, Wyoming, USA - YL17G06_20 | ecosystem: Environmental > Aquatic > Freshwater > Lake > Sediment | place: USA: Wyoming | collected... | reverse complement strand
ACGACCTTCCATATTCCAAACAGCATATAGACAAAAAAGGCACCGAGCATATAGAATTCGCCGTGAGCGAAATTTACGATCCGGAGGATTCCAAAAATCAAGGTAAAGCCAAGGGCCATCATCACGTACAAAGCCCCTATGGTGAATCCATTAAGCAAGGACTGGACAAAAAATAAAGTCATGGATCTCTCAATTTCTAAAATCGATTAGGTGGAGGGGGGATTCCCCTCCACCCTCCAAAAGATCTTCCCGTCAGGGAGCGATCTTGGTATAGGTTACAATTTTTCCATTCTTGATCTGGCTGATATAGAACGGGGTGAGAATCTGGTGCCTGATCCCATAGAGCTCTTCGCCAGTCCACTTGATTGGACCCATCATGGTCATATATCCATCGCTCTTTTCGAAGGCAGCCTTGATCTTATCGGTATCCAGAGTGTTTTCTTTCTCTATCGTATGAAACAGCAATTTGGTCCCATTGTACATGAGTGGGCAGTATGGGTTGATGAAGCCACCAAATTTCTTGTCGTAGGCTTTAACAAAATGCTGGACATTCGGATCCTGGGGATCAAAGATATTGTAGGAAAGAAAATCTTCAGCCAGCTCTCTCGCCACCTCCAAGACCTGCTCGAGGCCAGGACCCCCTGTCTGGATCATAATCTTCTTATACCCAAGTTGCCTTGTTTGCTTAACGATCAGTGCTACATCCCCGGGGGCATGGCCATCGAGCTCGATGATATCGGGGTTTTTGATCAACATCCGATTGATGATGGGAACCATGTCTTTCGTGCCCCTCTCGTAGCGTTCATCAGCAACAAGCTCAAATCCTCCTTCCTTATAATACTTGATGTTCAAAGGGGCAACGGCCTGCCCTACTTCATCCGTTGTGCAGATCACAGCGACCTTCCTCATATTAGGAAACTTCTCAGCCATCCATTTTACAATAGCCGGTGCAAATTCATTGGTTGAAAGTGTAATCCGGAATGTATAGGGTTTATCTTTTCCGATAATCCTTGGCGAAAACCCGTTGCAGAGAACAATGACCTTTTCTCGATTGGCAACGAGGCCAGCAGCCAGGGCAGCGGGCGACCCAATGGGGCCTATAATGAAATTTACTTTGTCCTCGAAGATCAGCCTATTGGCAGCAGTGGTTCCCCCTTGGCCGGTATAGGTATCGTCGTAAATAATTTGTTTTAACTCATATGTCTTCCCACCTACTTTTAGTCCACCTCGGTCATTGACTTCATCGATGGCCAATTGAACTCCATTCTTGGTAGCAATTCCCCACGCAGCGCCACTGCCCGATAAGGACCCAATCGCACCAATTTTCAGGACTTCCTTTGAGCTTGCATTTTCTGTGGTTATCCCGATAACAAAGAGCAAGCCAATGAAAAATAAGGCAAATTTTTGTGCTGAATTTAATTGATTGAATTGTCTAGTAAACATCTTCATCCTCCTTTCTCCTTGAGTGACTCGATACTCCTCACGAAACCGGATGTGAGGCTTTTCTCTTTAAAGTGCCTGAAGAGCGATCTTTAAAGACTAAACCTCCCTTATTTCCCACCATCCTCTGAACCTCACCCCCTCTCCTGAAAAATTTATATGCAAAGTCGTATTGACACAGTCCTCTGATGAATCGATTGGCAAAAAGCTATATTTTTCTTATCCCTCTTACCTTTCCCTATGAATATAAAAATCACCCCCCGTCAAGAAAGGGATAAATCCAGATTGTGTCGTTTGTTTTTAATTGATTTTTTGTCTGTTTATCATGTGCATCATTGATAGTCAAGACTTTTTCCTCTCCTCCTGGATTGATCACAAGCATGATTTCTTTTCCCGGGATACCAAGGAGTTCCAAAAGATCTTCCGGTTTTGAATTTTCTGGCAAGCTGAATTCAAACTCCTTCAAAGAGTCCTTACTACAATGCTTTGCCAGATACCCAAATAATCGCACTTTAATAATCATTTTTCTGATTTTGTCTGCCGCAGGTTTTCCCTGTTTCTTTGAGATAAAATAGAAAAACCCTCTATCTGCAATGCCGGTGCCTTTGAATAAAACAGTTTCTGTTGTCCAAAGAGTATTGCTCCCGTAGGACAGATCGAAGCACAGGCCGGCTCTCCCTCGCAGAGCTCACATTTAAAAGCCTTTTTCTTCTGTTTGTCAAAGAGCATTGCCCCAAAAGGACATGCCCCAACACACTTCCCGCATCCAATGCACCGCTCCCAATTGATCACTACGGTCTTCATCTTATCTTTTGCCCGTGAAATGGCATCCACAGGACACGAAGACAAACAGGGAGCATCTGCACACTGCTTACAAGTGAATGGAATATTAGAGGGCAAGGGATACTTCCCCTCGATGAAACTGATGACTGTGATCCGAGATTTATTTGCATTCATCTCCTTCTCATTTGTCAAGGAACACGCCAACTCGCAGCTTTTGCAACCAATACATTTTTCAAAAAAGATCTTCAATTGTTTTGGCATCCTCTCCCTCCCTACTTCGGAAGCATAGGGATCGTAAATCCCAAATCCAATTTTTCCAAGGTTTCTCGGGTGGGCATCCCATCCTCACCCCAACCCATCGCCCTGTAGTAGGCATTCCGTGCCTTTTCAAAGGTTGGAACCCAACTTTTCCCCTTTCCAGGACCATCCATAGGAGGCTGACCCAGGCGGGAAGAAAAACAATCATCCTCCTTCGTCATCCCCTCGCGCTTATTAAACATGCGCAATAAGTTGATGACCCGTCTACCCACCTTGAGACAGTCTTCCACATCATAATCAGCCCCTGTAAGACAATTCAGCGTCTGGGCCATCGTCTTCAAGGAACAGGTCTGGTAGTAGCAAAAAATAAGACATTCTGCAAATTGCCTTGCCGGACCTGTCTTCGCCTGAACCTCCCCTAAATATTCATCCGGTTCTGAGGTAGGCTTTTCAATTCCAAGTTCCGGGGAACCCCTTGAAGTCATATCCACCCCTTCCTGGCTCCCTGTATTCGATATCGCTTGAGTAAAAAGGGTCCCCCATCTTACACGGGGATCATGAATATGTGGAGCATTTCCCCTTTTCACAAATACAGCCATATCCAAAAACTCTCCACCCAACTGATGGGCCGCTCTCATCACTCCTTCTGCTAAAAGATCTCCAATTCCTTCTCTTCGACTGATCCTTTTTAATAACTCTGCGGCAGCTTCCACATTACCCCACTTCAGGTCTATCCCATCGATCTCTTGCTTTCGAATGATCCCTTTCTCGTATCCCTCCATGATCATACTGATAATAAAACTAACTTCTTTTGCGTCCATCCCCAGCTGATCATTTAAACTGTTGAGCATCGTCACTGCACCAGGATCATAAATCCCCCAATTGGGGCCAAAACCCGCAAGAATTTCATACTCAGGTTCTTCCCCAACGGTACCCTTGTAAGGCCCCTTCCTCACTTCAACGGTATGACAATGGTGAAAGGTACATCCATGGCACGACCGTGGTTGCATCCGGTGTAATTTTCCCCTGATATACTCCCCCTCAAAGCATTCCTCCCCAGGAAACACATTGGTCGTTAAATTCTTGACCGGCACCCACCCTCTTGAATGATAAGGGATAAAAAATCCTATTGACCCGTATTTGTCGACTGTCTTGCCCATCGCTGTATTCTGGGCTTCTTCTCTCCATTGTTTCACGCACTGAAGAAATGCTTCTTTCTCCAATGGATCTATCGGAACCCCTCGATCTCCATGGACAACGATCGCCTTCAGGTTCTTCGATCCCATGATGGCCCCAACCCCACCTGACGCTGCAATATGCCCGCGATCACTCACAATACAAGCAAAACGAACCCGTTTTTCCCCAGCTGGACCTATGGTTGCTACACTTATCCTGTCCTCAATGCCATCTTCTCCATATTTTTTACGAAGCAGCCTATCCGTCTCAAAGCTATCTTTTCCTACCAGACCAGAAGCATCCACAATCTCCGCTCTTCCATCTTCGATATGCAGATAGACAGGGTTTTTTGAACATCCCTGAACGAGGATGGCATCATATCCAGCATACTTGAGACGAGCTCCAAAAAAACCATTGGCTTGAGCTGCGGTAGCCAACCCTGTCAATGTATTTCTCGAGAGGACTGCATAGGTCCCCGACCCCGGCACCAATGTTCCGTTCAACGGCCCTGTCATAAAGATGATACGGTTTTCCGGTGAGTAGGGGTCCATGCCTGGTCTCGATTCATCGTACAAGAGACGGATCCCCAACCCCGTCCCTCCGATATACTGGGAAAGAAGGTCTGATCCAAGGGATTCTTCAGAAATTTTTTGCTCAGACAGATCGACTCTCAATATCTTCTGCATATAACCACCCTTCGGGTAAACACTCATCGCCTATTCCTCCTGCCAGGCCGTTCCGTTTTGAAATCCTACCTGCCTGGCTCAATGCTTGAATAATTTTCTAAAAAGCCCTCTTAAAAAGTAACTGAAAATCCTCAACGGTCGTGTACCGAGGATTCCACCGATTATAATTTGACTCGAACGCAAGGCGCGCCATTTCTGGTAACTTGTCTTCTGTCACCCCTAACTCTCTCAGTTTCTCCGGTATACCGAGATCCCTGTTCAACTGCTTGATCGCTTCAATGGCCTTTCTCCCTGCCTCCAATGCCGCCAGTCCCTGAATCATTTCCCCCATGGCCAAGGCAACTCGCGCGAATTTTTCCGGATTCGCTATGAGGTTGAACTCAGCGCCATAGGGAAGGCAGACCGCATTCGAGAGACCATGGGGGATATGAAAAAAGGCGCCAACAAGCCTTGCCATACAGTGAATATTCCCGAGACCCGTCTCACTGAAACCCATAGCCGCAAGGCTTGCAGCACAAAGCATGTTGAGTCCTGCTTCAAGATTATTCCTATTCGACACGAAGGGTCTAACGTTTCGAGAAATGAGTTCAAGGGCATGCAAGTTCATGGCATCGGTTATCGGATTGGCATTTAAGGAAACGTACGACTCCAGGGCGTGGACAAAAGCATCCATGGCCGCATGAGCGGCAACTTTATAGGGTAACGACCTGAGAGCAATCGGGTCCAAAATGGCGATCTTCGCCCGATTCAAGGTCGCACTTCTTATAGACATTTTGTTATCTCGATCCATATCGGTAATGACACAAGAATAGGAAACCTCGGAACCTGTACCTGCCGTGGTCGGAATGGCAATAAGCGGAAGAGGCGGTTTTGAAAACTTGTCAATTCCCTCGTAATCGTGAATTCGCCCGCCGTTGGTGGCGAGAATTCCCACAGCTTTTCCAGTATCCATGGTGCTTCCACCCCCGAGAGCCAACAAAGCAGAAGGTTGACTCGACCGACATATCTCATAAGCCTTTTCTACTGTTGTGGCACTGGGTTCGGGCTCGATATCAGTGAACGCCTCAAAGGTAACGTGACTCGCTTTGAGGATGCCCTCTACAAGTTTATAAATTTCGGCAGAGCCAACACCAGGATCAGATAAAAAAAGAAGGCGTTTGATGTTCTGTTCGGCGATAATCTCTTTTAATTTTTCATGCGAATGAATGCCCAGATAGATCTTCGTTGGGCAAAGAAAGGTCAGAACTTTAAAACTGTTCATAATGCCCCCTGAATATTTATTGCTTTTAAAAGAAGGACCTATTAGGAACGCCTCTAAGCCTATGCATTCCCACTGAACCTTTTAGCAGAATTTACCAATAAATCTCAAGCAAAACCTTTTGGAATAAATCATTCCATTAAAAGGTGTTAATATTTATTTCTAAAATAAGACCAGGAGCGTATGGTAAAATTGAAATGGAGGGAGATCCACCGATCCTGTCTTTGGCAATCTTCAGTGCCTCCTTGATAGAATTTGCACCTAACAGAAGCATTCCTTTTAAATCTTGTTTCGAGAGCTTGTCAGAGACAAGAATAATATCTGCCTTCTGTAGAGCCCGCGCAAAATAATATGCTTTTCTCGAACCTCCCGTGAAGCCAATCTGATTAAATCTTTCGATGATATCTTGTGGACGGGAGGCCGTTTTCAACCATTGATGTAAATCTTCACTGCCTATCCCCTCTCTGCATTCGGCAACTAAAATAATGACCCCACCTGGTCGCACGATGAGCTCTGCCGTTGATATGGCCTTTTGGGATTGCCAAAGGTTCATATCCCTTGGATACCCACCAGGACTGGTAATCACGATATCCGAGTAATCCGGTAAGATAGCCTTCGAAATCTTATTACAAAATGCCACTCCTTCACTCCAGGCATCAACAAGATCACCTGCCACTACCTTCGCGACCTCCCCTTTACTATTTAAAACAACATTGACAATAAAATTTACACCAACCTTCTCAGCAGCTTTCATTGCAAGCGAATGAAAAAGGTTGTCATTCAACTTGCCTAACATAATTCTGTCTGGATGGATGTTGTGTTGGTTTCTTATATTCTCAAACGATGCCACTCCCGGAAGGATGCTTTTTCGACCTCCTGAATATCCAGCCGCATGATGTGGACCGATCATGCCAATTAAAATCTTAATGTTCGCCTCTGCAACATGTTTATTAATTTGAAGCTGAAACGTCTTCTTTCCACCTATCGGGCCGAGTCCAATTAGATTTTTTTCATCCCAAGCGGAATGATTCATTATAGAAAAACGATTGGCAATCCCTGGCCCTAACATTCGATCTATGTCTTCTCTGGTACAAGGCGGATGTACGCCGGTTGCAACTACAATCTCAATGTTTTTCGGCATGACCTTCGAGACCAATAACTCTTCTATTAAAACTTCTAAGATCTCCTTATGAGGGACAGGTCTTGTTTTGTCATCGATGACAATGGCGACGGTATCAGATGGAGAGAGAGCTTGAAAGAGATTCCTCCCGAAAGAGCTCTCGATTGCATTTTTGACGGCACCACATAAATCGACTAAGGCTTCGACCGGCTGTGGTTTGATCACGCCTACCAGTTGCTCTTTTGGGATAGTGATCGATTGATATCCTGAACCATAAGGAAGATCAATAGTTAAATTAGTCATCATCCCCTCAGCCCGTTTTCAGTGTATCCTGCACACTTTAGTCTGCCCTTTCTCTGCCTTCAATCACTTTTGGCTGATTTCACAAAGAGGCACGCAATCTTTTGGTGACTTCATCATCTCATTCTAAATTTCCCTCACAGGGTTTTCATTCAATTTTTAGAATTCCTTTATGAACTCTTTTTTAGATCAAGAATAACTTCGGCTGCGATTCTTGCAGCAATCCCGCAAACTTCAGGACATCCTTTCCTACTGTGGCCTCCCCTATCATGAAAAGCTTGCCTTTCTTCGGGAATAAAAAGTCGATAGACTCTGCCATATCGGATTTTGTGAATCTCCCAGCAGAGGGTATGGCCGACCTTCTCTTTAAAAAGGTCATAAATTTGATTCGCTGGTCCCATTGCCTTCTGATATTGTTCTAAATCTTCAAGCCTCTCTCTCCCGATTATGGATCCCACGGCCATGATAGCACCGGTGAGGGCTCCACATGTTTCACCTCGCATAGCTACCCCTCCGGCCAAAGCACTCCCGGCTTTAAAAACCTCTTTAGTACCAACATTCATCTTTTCCTGCAGAGCTGCAAGAACAGCTTGCGTTCATCCAAAATAGCTCATGTCGTTTTCGAGGGCCAATTCAAAAATTTCCTTAAGCAGTTTCTCTCGATTCTCCATCGCTCTTTCCTTCTTTTCTTGAATAGATGAGATCTCCAGTCTGTCATCGTCGAATCGTTGAAATGAGATCTTGAAATCGGTTTATCATTCTCCCCTTCAAACATGACTCTTCATCGACACTCTTTTTCCTATTTGGGCATATCCTGAGGGGGAGAAGCAGCAACGATGAAGATCAGGTCTTCAAAGCCGGTATTGATAATGGCATGCTTAACCTTAGGAGGAATGAAGATCACCGTTCCCGGACCTACCAAATGCCTTTTTCCGTCAAGTTCAACAATTCCGGTCCCCTTAAGGATATAGTATATATTTTCGGCAACCTCATGGGTATGGGTTTCGCAGTAACCCTTGGGCTGGTAGCTGGAAATCCGAAAATCAAAATACTTGGAGCCATGAGATTCGTTCACCAGTAATTTTGAAAAAGCACTAAAGTGGCCAGGCGCTTCAATCCAATTCAGTTCTTCTGCTCGAAAGACTTTTGCATCCATTGAAACCTCCTCGATCAGACTTAAGAGGGGAGCCTAAGCTCCCCTCTCTCCTTTACTTTCTTTCACTCCATTTGGGAACAGGAAAAACATACTTGGCCGTTGAGAGATCTTGGGGCCATACAATCTCAAACTTCTTCTTTTGAACTTGGAGTAAAAGGGTGGGCAATTGAGTCTGCTGTTTAAAGCCTTGATACTCCTTGAAGGTGATAGGACCATAGATGGTCATCATATTTGTCGTTACCAAAGCCTCCCGAACTGCATCCCGAGTCAATTTTTTAGTCCGTTTGAGAACATCCCAGCAGACGTAAGCAGCCGCATAGGCTTGAGCGGCATGGTATGGGGGTAGAATGTTGTACTTTTTCCTATATTTTTCATCAAATTCTTTAGCTCCGGGAAATGTAACGGTTCGCTCCCACATGGTGGAAGAATAAACTAACTCTGCCGCATCACCTGCTCCCTCTAAGAATTCGGGGATGGAGTAACCCGCTGCACTTCCGGCGAATATCTTGAGATTCAGGTCGATCTCCTTTGTCTGTCTTGCTATCAACGTTGCATCCATTAGGTATGAGATGACATAGAGCGCATCGGGATTGGCCGCTTTCACCTTGAACAATAGCGGCCTGAAGTCAACCAGACCCGCCTCATAGGCTTCAAAGATGGGGACATCGATTTTGTTATCATCTGCCCATTTTTTCATGGCCTTGGCTGTGCTTGTGCCGAAGAGCGTATTTTCATGAAGGATCACCATGCTCTTCGGTTTCGCCACTTTGAGCAAAAAGTCCTGAAGACCTGTATCAAACTCGGAGGCGGGCTGGACCATCCTGAAGATGTACTTCCAACCGGATTGGGTAATAGTGTCTGCAGCTGCACAGGATACCAGAAAGGGAATCTTATTTTTTTCGGCTTGCGCACAGATCGGGTAGGTATTTGAGCTGCTATATTCACCCGTCAACATGATAATCTCTTTATCCTGGAACAATTTCTGAGCGGCCGTGAGAGCCGTCTCTGGCTTGCTCTGGTCGTCGGCATAGACCCATTCAAGAGATCTTCCTTTAACGCCTCCTGCAGCATTAATCTCCTCCAAAGCCAAATCAAATGCCCTTTTCTGGTGATTACCAAATGGCGCATGCCTGCCCGTTAGAGAAGTGGGAATACCGATCTTGATAGGCTTTTGAGCCCAACAGTCCGGTAGCAACATGCCTTGCCATACCATCACCCCAAACAAAATCATTGATAATAGAAGTGCCAATTTTTTCATATCTACCTCCTTTACAATTTAATAAAAAATGTGTGACAGAATGTTACCCTTCCTCATCTCAATGCCTTTTAAATCACCTCCTTCCCTTTCATCCCTCGGGTCATCTAAAAATGGATTCAAAGGATACTACATCCCGAGGTAAGCTTTTTTGACGTGGTCATCGGCGAGTAAATCCTGACCTTTTCCTCTTAGAGTGATTCGTCCATTTTCCAGGACGAAAGCTTCATCCGCCATTTCCAGGGATCGTTGAACATTCTGTTCGACGAGCAAAACGGTAATCCCTTTTCGATTGATTTCTCTTATGATTTCGAAAATCTGACTCACGAGCAGAGGAGCGAGTCCTAAAGAAGGTTCGTCCAGGAGGATCAGTTTGGGTCTCAGCATTAATCCCCTGGCAATGGCCAGCATCTGCTGCTCACCGCCGCTTAAGGTTTGTGCGAGTTGGTTTTTTCTTTCCTCTAAAATGGGAAACATTTCAAAAACTCCATGAAGAGTTTCCATCCTCTTTTGCTTCGCATCAGGTAAGATGGATCCCATCTTTAAATTTTCATAGACGGTCATCATCGGAAAAAGCTGTCTTCCTTCAGGCACGTGGGCTACTCCCATCTCTACGACATGATGGGCAGGTAATCCTGTGGTGACCTTATTGTCGATTCTCACTTCTCCTGACCGAGGCTCAAGAAGGTTGGAGATGGTCTTCAGAGTCGTAGTTTTTCCCGCACCATTCGAACCAATCACAGCGACCATACTTCTTTCAGGCACGATAAAGGATACGTCCCACAAGGCTTGGGCATCCCCATAGAACACATTTAAATTATTAACGTTTAGCATAATCTTCTCCCAAGTAAGCCTTAATCACCTCCGGATCGTTGGCGACCTGTTCCGGTGTTCCCTCCATAATCTTCTCTCCATGATTGAGTACAACGATTCGATCGGAGATGGACATGATCGCCTTCATGACATGTTCGATCACAATGATCGTGACCCCTCTCTCCCTGATCTTCCCAATGAGATGGATGGCATCCGAGATTTCCTTTGTGTTCAATCCTGCCATGCATTCATCCAGCAACAGAATTTCAGGGCTGGTTGCTAATGCTCGAGAGACTTCAAGTTTCTTCCACTCGCCCAAAGTCAGGCTCGAAGCCACCAAGTCCTTCTTTGGAAGTTGTTCGGTAAATTCCAGTACCTCGAGGGCTCGCCCCCTTGCCTTTCGGGCGTCCTTGACTTTAGAGAAAACCCCCACCATGACATTTTCCAGCACGGTCAACCTGGGCAGAGGCTTAACAATTTGAAATGTCCGGGTAATGCCCAACAAGCAAATCCGTGGGGGAGACAATCCTGTGATATCCCGTTCCTTAAAAAGGATTCTCCCCTCGTTTGGTTTTAGGGAACCTGAGATCATATTGAAGATGGTGGTCTTCCCAGCTCCGTTTGGACCAATCAAACCCAGGATTTCTCCCTTCTGGACGGTGAAATCAACACTGTGAACGGCTCTCAGTCCTGCAAAATTTTTTGATAGCCCTTTGACTTCAAGAAGCATTGTTTCATTCTCCTTTGCTCACGGTATAGAGATGATATTTAGCTTTGATGCTTCCTACGATGCCACTGGGTAAGAAAAGAATGACGATTATGATCAACGCCCCATACACCAAGATGCTGGCCTGAGCGAAGAAACTCCGAAATCCTTCCGATAAGAGGACTACGATTAGTGCCCCAACGACAGGGCCCCAGAATGTTCCAATCCCTCCCAAAACGACCACAAGGACCATGGCAATGGACACTTCTCCGATTGAGAAAACAATATAGGGATCGATGAATTGCGTGTAATTGGCAAAAAAGCTTCCTATAATTCCTGTAAAAAATGCACTGATTATGAGAGAATAGAGCTTATATCGGGTGGTGAATATTCCAAGAGCTTCTGCCGCATCTTCATCTTCTCGGATCGCGATAAAATAGAACCCCATCCGTCTTCTGAGAATATAAGCAATCGTGAGCATGATGAGGATGCCTAGCCCTAAAATGAGATAATAGTACTCCACACTTTCCCCCATCACTGGTACGATCAGAAGGATCCCAACCGCTCCTTCCGTAAAGGATTTCCAGTGCAAGGTAATCAACCGAAGGACCTCCGCGAGGGCGAGAACGGAAAGGGCAAAATAAGGTCCTCTTAAACGAAGGCAGATGGCGCCAATAGGTATGGAAATGAGAGCTCCCGCCACCCCTGCGAAGAGAAACCCTGCCCACAAGGAGACGCCCAACTTCGTATGGAGGAGACAGGCTGCATAGGCTCCCACTCCGAAGAAGGCAGCATGGCCAAAAGAAACCTGGCCTGTGTAACCTCCTAATAGATTCCAACTGATCCCTAAAGCAGCCCACATCATAACGAGAATGATGAGATGGAGAATGTACTGGTTTTTTAAGACCAACGGTAGAATGATTAAAATCACAAGGAGAATAACGATGGGAAGCACTCCCTTCTTTTTTTTTCTTATCATGCTGGTCAGATGTCTCATAGCGATCCTCGAATCTTTATCTTAGAATCTCGTCTTACCCACTAGTCCCGATGGCTTAAAAATCAAAACAAGAACAAAAATGGCAAACCCGAGCCCATCTTTTAGGCCCATGGATATATACGTGGCTCCGATCGATTCTGCCACACCCAGTGTGAGGCCTCCCACGAGTGCTCCAATCGCACTGCCCATTCCGCCCAAGACGACAACGATAAAGGCCTTCAGTGTAAAGAGCTCTCCGATCGAGGGGAACACATAATAAACAGGCATAAAGAGGGATCCGGCGGCACCCACTAATGCGCTGCCAATCCCGAAGGTGTAGATCATGACCCGGTCTGTATTGATCCCCATAAGACAGGCAGCATCGGGGTTCTGAGCGACGGCTCGAATAGAGGAACCCACATCGGTTTTCATCAGAAAGAGATATAATATTCCTGTTATCCCAATAGAGATCAGAAAGTCCCAGAACAACGGTAAACTGATAGATATCTTTTTAAAGATAAACGTCGCATTGGAGTAACTGGTTAAAACGGTGAAATAGTTGGGGGAAAAAAGTAATAAAGCGACGTTGGCCAAAACCAAACCAATTCCGGCTGTCAAGAGAATTTGATTCTCTCCAGGGGCTCGTGACTTGATAACAGGCAAAATCACATAACGCTGGAAAAGGCTCCCCAGGAAGAAAAGCAGAGGGATGCTGAGAATGATGGAGAGATAGGGGTCCACTCCCCATAATTTAAACAGCCAGAAGCAGGTGTACATTCCTACCATTAAGAACTCACCATGGGCGAGATTAATGATCCGCATGACGCCAAAGATGAGCGTCATTCCCAGAGCAATTAAGGCGTAAAGCCCGCCCACCAGAATACCCGAAACAATCGTTTGGATAAGTATTGAGATATCCATGATCTATTCTCCAATGACTTTCGGTTCCTCATCTGCCAGGAGGGATGGCTGTCTCTTCCTCCTGGCAGGTCGATTTTTACAGAAGTTGAAATTTACTTTCTTAAATTTCTTTTTCCATAAGAGGGTTCGCCGTGTGTGAAGGGCGGAAGCACCCATGTTCCTGTGGATGGTGCCTTGGCGTTCCTGTCAACAACCACATCGATGACGAAAGGCTTATTCGATTTGATCGCCTGATGAAAAACCTCCTTGAAATCACCGGGTTTCCCCACCTTGGCGCCATCCGCCCCGCAAGCCTTTGCTAAGGCGGCAAAATCGGGATTGTAAAACTCCCCGGTCT
>Ga0315279_10007740_pt1 | contig 13188 bp, 11 predicted proteins | sample YL17G06_20_MG_FD_203694 | JGI IMG/M metagenome (GOLD analysis project Ga0315279, IMG submission 203694) | Sediment microbial communities from Yellowstone Lake, YNP, Wyoming, USA - YL17G06_20 | ecosystem: Environmental > Aquatic > Freshwater > Lake > Sediment | place: USA: Wyoming | collected... | reverse complement strand
CAATACAGACGAGAACTGCAAAACTGCATGTCACAGAAAACGTCACAGATCAGACGCTGAAGGTAGAACTGCCAACCTCGATGAGTGGATCCTCAAACGCTGTTCCAGCAACTGAGGATCTGATGGTTGAACAAGAAGTTCTGATGGGTTTCACTTATGCGATTAATGCAACAAGATGGGTGGGCGTTCCCCCGAACATATGGGCATACGTAAGAGCTGGGGTAGATATTGATATTGGATTTGGAATAAGATTGCCCGTCAGAATCTCTCTTGAATATCCAGAACAAATGATCGCCGGGCATGAGTATGAGATTTTTGCAAAGCTAACGCCGATTGATAGGCCTAACTTTGACGAATTCCTCTGCAAATTCAAAGTAAAGGCCTGGGTTCAAACAGGTGGATTGTTTCTTCCGGATTGGTATGCTTCCTGGGGACCTGACTATGATTGGTCAAAAAGTTTCGCGACACCTATCGGACCCACGATGAAATTCCCGCTTCCCTCATTCGAAATGACAATTTTTGATTCGAAATGGGTTCTTCCTTGGCCTCCTCTTCTAGACGTAAATCTAGTTATTGACCCACAACTCGGCTCCGACAGAATTACAGCAAGAGCGAAGGCCGGAGGCGACGCAATTGGAGAGAGCAATATTACATGGTCCGCGCCAGATCAAAGAGTACCGTTCATAGTTCGCGCTGGCAATTATGGGCCTTCCGACTATGCTGAGATTGAACTCTCAGATTTCAAATATTATTTTTCAATATTCAAGTTGCACTTTGGACTCAAATTTGATTTTGCCAGCTGGATTGACTGGCTTACAGGTGATCCTCAAATAGGGCTTTTCACTGTCGATATGAGCTGGCTTACAGAAGGCCTATACTTAGGAATGCATCAAGGTACAGACGGAACTGTCGATGTGAGCGTTCTTGTGACGCGACCGCGGTATGCATATGGCATCATAGATCAAGTTAATGTTGGCAATTTGGCATCTGAAACAGGTCACAGTATGTTAGGCTGGGGTCCAATAAGGTATTACGATGACGACAACTTTAGGACCACTTGGTATCCAAACGAAGGAACTAGTACCTACGCTCGAGGGGCGAAAGCAACACTGTTCAGAAAAGAATTTTCAACGATCAAGCGTCTTTGCCTCAGGGCTTTTGATGGGTCAGGCGATGACAGTTTTGATGTCTATGTTCAAGTTAGCAGGGGCAGAGACTGGACAGATTGGAGGAAGATCTATCATTACACTAGCAGCTCGTCAGTCCGATGCTGGGTTATTCATAGGATCTCATTTCCAGAAGATTGGCGATTTGCCAACAAGATTAGAGTGACAATTGTCGCTACAGGTAATCCATGGTTTGGGTTCAAAACTCAGGGGCAACTTGCTGTTGACAGAATTGGATTCCTAGGCTGCATTGAGACGGCGTGAAAACCCAAGCAAGTTGTGTAAGTTCGACCATACGAAACTGGGAGAAAACAAAAATGGATGCAGAAGGAAAGAAAAAAGGAAGCCACAAAGGACTCATCGTAGGAATTGTTGTCGTTGCGATCATAATAGTTGTTATGCTCGTGCCAATGATGCCAGTTGACGCAACCTATAACGCCACAGAGCCCTATGACCGCCTCGGGAAATATCAAGTTGTTTCAACAACTCTGACACAAGAGTATGAGTTGTTAGGAAGAGGAGTATACCATAGATCAACAATTGTTGTCAAAAACATAGATTCTTATGGTGGAACATTCACGGTGGTGCATTATCTCTACGATGTCAACGGACTGTTCGGAAGCAAAACCACAAGTGCATACGTAGGAGCAGGAAACACTCAAAATTTCGTAGCGGAGTTTGACACATCACTAGGTCAAGACGTGAGAGCGGAATATACCGTTACATCACCGACGGTAATCGACCAAAGAGTTGTAACACAACAAAAGACGGTTTACAAATCAATAATTGAGCTCCTACTCTATCATTGAAAAGCGCGCGCGGGTGGTTGGCATATGCCATACCGATCGCAATATCTGCAGCGGCATTTTTGATGCACTATCGTCGGTGGCTCGCACGCCGATCCAACCATCTGTCTACAGTCAAGAATCAAACACAGCACAACCAACAATAGGCGCGTATCTAGAGATTTTCGACAGCTTCAAGAATTTCTAGCGCGCCGTCGTCGCGTCGTCGTCAGAGGAAGGAAGGAGGTAAACTTTGCCCCAAGAGTAGCAAGATTTTTAGTCTTTGTCTTTGATAGAAGGAGGTAGAATCATGTTGTCTCCAAAAACGAAGCTTCTTCTGTTGATCGTGGCAGTTGCTGGTGTTTTCGCTTTGGTGTTGGCCATGGCAGGATTACGATTTCCTAATCCATACTATGGCGCCTTTTACTTTGTTGCTCTGGCGATCGCACTGTTACTTTACGGTTTGCTCTCAAAGATAGCTGAAAAACTGAAAAACAAACGCCCTTGAAAAGCGCGCAAAGCTTTAAGCGGCATCAGGAAATTGTTTGGGTTTGGGGTTAGACTGCGGCCCAAGCCTTGCCCCGATCAAAGGCGAGGTGGACGATGAGTTTTTCTACCATGTGATGAGGGTAGTAACTTTCTTTGGCTTTCCTCAAGCCCGGTATGCCTAGGTCTTGCTCTCGGTTGACGTACTTAAATTTTCCAAGGGCTTTCTGACAGAACCATTGATTGACAAGCTGGTACAGCCCTTCTATCTCTGGATTAGCCTTTTCAAAATGGATCACTGCGGTGTCGTTGTTGAGAGGCTCGGAAAGCGTGAACGCTTCCAGCTTATCGTCAACATAGACGGCTCCGCCAAAGATTTTAAGCCGCTCATAGTTTTCGAACGCAGTTTTTATTGCATTGTTCTCAGCTTCGAGTCCCTGAACTTCACTACAGTTGCGAAGGTTGCACCATCGAGTCTGAAGCTGAAGACAATTATGAATCTCGTTTGGCCCGATGTCCGCATAGCGACATTCATACTTTGAGAGACAGCGGGAGATGAAGTTACGTTTAGGATGGTATTTGTCGCCTGGAAGATCAGCCAGATCACGCGTCAGGTAAACGTAGTCCCAGTCGTCGCGGTCAAGCTCAAGTTTCTCGAACTCGTTTTCAAGCAGTTGAACGTGTTGAGATGTGAAACCATAGAACGCTGGTAGCCCACCTTCAACATTCATTGACCGTAGGCTCCTCATCACCTCGAGCAGCGCCTTTTTTCCCAGAGGAGGAAGCAGAAAGGTTTTGTCGTCGCGAAGCCTCCTACGCTGAATCAATACAGTTTCGTTAGACTGGGAGGTTTGAACGGGCTCAGAAGCGTTCCAAACGAACAGGTTCGTGAATGTCAGTTCAGAAATTTGTGGTTGTGCCTCTTTCAGGAGTGAGTCGAGGAGGGGTTTGTCCTCAAGAGTCAGATTAGAGAATCGTGGAAACTCTGAAAGTTGCATTGTCAACCCTTGCATGGTTTGATTTAAGCCGTCTTGTCCATCTTCAACAATGCATCTCGTATCGTAGAGGCAGATTCTTTGAAAGCTTTCTCCGATTCAGAATCCAATTTGAGCTCGATTATTCTTTCAACCCCGTTTCTTCCAAGAACACATGGCACGCCTATCGCTACATCTGAAAGCCCATACTCACCTTCTAGGTATGTGGAGACGCTCATGACACGGTTTCTTCCCCTCAAAACGGCGTCAGCCATTATGGCGATGACCGCTGCTGGAGCGTAAACCGTGGACCCTTTGAGCTTTATCACGTCAGCGCCAGAAGACTTTGTCAAACCGACCACTTTTTCAATCTGTTCTTTACTTAGCAATGTGGTCACGGGAATTCCTGATACCGAAGCAAAGTTGACGAGCGGAACCATTGAGTCCCCGTGTTCTCCGATCACCAAGGCACGGATGTCCTCCCTTGACACACCCAGCTCAGCTGAAATGTAGGACCTGAAGCGCAAGGTGTCAAGGATGTTGCCCATCCCGAAAACCCTGTTCCTTTCAAAACCTGACGCTTTGTATGCAACGTAAGTCATAACGTCAACCGGGTTCGTAACCATCATCAACAAGCAATCTGGCGCATACTCCACAACCTCTTTGACAACTGACTTCACGATCTTTGCGTTCCGATTCACCAAATCCATCCTGCTCATCCCTGGCTGCCGAGCCTGACCCGCTGTCACTATGACAAGCTCTGAACCCTTCATCTCACTGAAATCGCGCGTGCCCTTAATTTTCCCATCAAACTCGATCGCAGGAGCAGCCTGCATCATGTCCAAAGCCTCACCGACCGCCACGTTCTCCGCAACGTCAACCAGAACAACATCGCTGATATGACGACCCAAAATGTTGAAAGCCGCCGAGCTTCCGACTTTTCCCGCGCCAATTACTGTGATCATGACCTTAGATTTGCGGGTTTGCCTCATAAATCTAACGAAACAGATTGTTGAAAGTTGAGTTAGGTTTTGGCCTGAAGAAAGCTGCCTAAGAACCTCTATTGTCTGCGCGTTCGGAAATGGTAGACGGATCAGCAGCTCTCTCTTGCAAGGTTGGAAAGATACCTAGAGAGCAACAAGCCGTGTGAGTTTGAGTTAAGGTCCGATTATTCAAACCGCAAAAGTGTGTCTTCATGTTGATGTTACGATTCCGTATATACGTATAACTACCGTCACGAGGAAAAGCACTCCCATCACTATTGCTGTGTTTTTCAGTTTCTTCTGGTCAATCAATAGGGTTGCATTTCCATCGTATGCCGAGGCCAGTTGTGCTGTGATAAGGAGTATTACCCCGGTTACCGCGAACAACAGGCTCACGTTCCAGAAGTCCAGAGGGATTTGCATTCTTCTATTTCTCCAAGATGTTGTACAGTATTGTTGTGGTGTCTTGTTGTGCTACTTCTTCCTTTTCGATTATGATTGGTTTCCCGGTTGCTTTCGCGAAGACGCAGGCCAACGCGCTTGCTATTGGCGAGCCTACCAACAGACAGGTTTTTTCTAGCTTTCTCGTTTGTTCAGAGAGGTCTTTGAAGAGGTGCTTGCGAATTTCGACTGTGATTGTATTGGCTTGAGATATGAAGGAAAGGTGCTTAGTTATCTGGAGTTCTTCGAAGAGTTTCGGAAGTTGTGTCTGCAACTCGCTCAAGGTGGTCTCTGTGAAGGATCGTTTCAGTTCTTCTTCGAAAAGCTTCGAGAGAGCGAGTCCTGGGGGAGTTATGAAGAGCCCTGGAGGATTTGTGGAACGTAGTTCTTTCGGATTTGTCTCTGCCGAAGATGGAATAGGCTGGTTTGGTTTCGTGGGAATGAATACGAGACTTGACGTGTAGTCTGAGAGGTTCTTTGGGGGCAGGTGGATTCCTTTCAGGTCTGTTTCAATGGTTGTCAGTATTCTTTCAATGTTGTCCAGGTTTGAGGAACATGTCGCGTTCAGCAGTTCAAGTTTCACGTATTTCGTGAATTTTATGTATAGAAAAAGTGTTCCCCAAAAAGTTAGACCTAGACCGACAAAAGCCAGGATGTACGACGAGTAGTATACAGATCCAGTCAGGGACGCAAGGCCTAGCAAAAGCAACAAATACGGGATAATGTCACGGGCGCCGACTTCGGCGATTACAGACCCTAGCTTGTCTCTTCCAATCGACAACGTTTGCTCCTCCTGGTGGCACAGCTGAATTCTATTTGGAGGATGACAGCAAAGAACATTTCGCACGCTTGCGTCTCGGTACGCCGGTAATTACGTCGCACGCAGATGACAAATCAAGGTAATCGTTAAATGGACAGAGAACAATTAAAACCTGTCTGAGCTGCTTGGCGCTCGCTGTTTTGGAGACGAAAAAAGAATGAACAACGAAGCAGGTGAGAATGACCCAAGAATTGCCGCTTCGGGTTCCCTGTTCTTAGGCAAAACCGTGACCGATGAAAATGAGGTTCTCCTGCCGGTTCAAGTTTTTAAGCGTCATTTCATGGCGCTCGGGGGAAGCGGTTCAGGCAAGACCGTGCTCTGCAAATGTGTTATCGAGGAGGCTGTGCAGAACAACATTCCAGTCCTTATAATCGATCCGCAGGGAGACATTGCATCCCTTGCCATAAAAGGTGACCTTGAGGAATTGATGAAGCACGGGACCGCGACCAAGGTGCAAGAGGCCTTCTTTGGCAAGGCGCGGATAGCGATTTTTACTCCTGCGAGCAACAGGGCGATTCCGATATGTGTTAACCCTTTCAAGTCTCCTTCAAAGGATATTTCGCATGAGGAAGCGATTTTGGCCATAGATCTCACGGCTGATTCTCTGGTGAGCTTCTTGGGTTATGACTTGAACGGGGATGCTGGAAAAAGTGCGAAGGCCTGCATTTTCACGATTCTGGAATACATGTGGCAGCAGGGATTGAAAATCGATCACATCGGTCAGCTCGCCGACCTGATATTAAATCCTCCTGGGAAAATCGCTGAGACTCTGAAAGGCCTTGTGGCGAAGAACGAGCCTGAGGAGATTGCCCGGAAACTACGTTTCTTGACGGTGGGGACTTCGTCGCTGCTGTTTCAGATGGGAGTTCAAATAGACATCAATCTCTTCGTCGATAACAGCGATGGAAAGGTGCCGGTGAACATAATCTACCTCAACACGCTGGCGTCTGAAAACGATAAACAGTTTTTCTTGGCCACATTGCTTAAGGAGCTTTACTGTTGGATGCTGAAGAACCCCTCCAACGATTTGCGAATGCTCTTCTACGTTGATGAAATCTCACCCTACATCCCACCCTACCCGAGAAACCCGCCACCAAAAAACGCTTATGCACTCCTTTTCAAACAGGCAAGAAAGTACGGATTAGGACTCGTTGCAGCCACCCAGAACATCACGGACATAGACTACAAAGCATTGGCGCAGGTCAACACTTGGTGTCTAGGCCGCATGATGACCATCCAAGACATCGCGAGAGTCCAGAAAATCATTCATTCCATCGACCCAGAACATGCCGATGCCGTCTTGCAGAAACTGCCCAGCTTGCGCACAGGCGAGTTTCTTCTTCTTTCTCCAGACATATACGACGACGTAGTTGATTTTGATGTTCGCTGGTTGGCCAGCAAACACTTGACGTTAGACGAGAAGGATCTCGCCCAGTACGTGCCGCCAGAAACAAGGGCGTTCTTCGGGAAATACATGCGCACAGATGTCGCGAAGAAATGGACCACCGCTGCCCGTTATGAGGCACCCAAGACCCTGAATGAGAAAATTCAACGGTTTCTCCGCTCAGAACGAAAAGCTCTCCCAGCAGCATTGATAGCCAGAGAACTGAAAATAAGTCAAGAAGAATCCGAGAAAGCCTTGGCCAGCCTAGTCAAAGCCGGAACAGCCAATAAAGGCCGAAACATGATTGGCGGTGAACTCCTTTACTGGCTGTCAGAATTCAACTTGGACCCGTCTAGAGGCATCAGCGGCGAAGTGTTGATGATTTCTCCAGTGATCACCCAAGCCGAAGCCGTGAAAAAGATCAGTGCCCTGCTTATAGGCGGAATGTTCCACAAGGACGAGGAAGTTTACGACGCAGAGTTCCGATACCTGCCAATATGGAAAGTGTCGGCAACCAAAGAAACGAGAATGCTCCTTGTCAAGAAGGAAGAGGCACGCGCGTACTACGTCAGTGCAGAGACGGGCGATCTGATATCGCTGGAAAAAAAGCAGATAGTGTTTCACAGATTGCTTTCAGGTACGTCTGAGAAACTGAGAAACCTGGATGAGGACAAACGCTTTGCATTCGTGTCAAAAATACCCAGCGAAGTCGACAAGCTACCACAGACAAGGCTCAGCAAGGAAAAAGCGTGTCAGACGTTGGAACTGAAGATAGGCGTAAAGCCAGTATCTGCGGAACTGGTCCTGCTGCCCATATGGAGCCTCAAGGTCCAGCACAAAAGGAAGAGAGCAAAACGCACAATCAACATGGACGCAGCGACGGGACGCCTGCTCACAGGGAACGTGTAGAAACGCCTGTATGAACTGCGCGCGCTAGGGAAAGCTAGCTAGACTTTCTTCTAGGGTTACGTCTATGAAATTTGCGTTTCTGCCTATTGTTTGGTTTATACGTCATGATTAGTCCTCGATCCACCGTGGTTTCTGCAGATTTGAAAGCTGGCAATATTCCTTAACATATGCTCCATTTGGCGCATGTCCGTCATATATGTACTCCTAGAAGAATTAGATTGTGAAGGCAGAATCAAGAGCAGAAATCAGTCATAACCTGAACGACTGCTCCTGCAATGCGAACTCACTTCCGATTTCTACTTTATCCATACCAGAGATGATTAATCACATGCTCAAATAGACAGATAGAAGACTGTTCTGTTGCGTTCCTCTATTCATCAGTTGCTCTCATGTGGTCTATCTCTTCACGTAGCTTCTTTATTCTTTCCGGACTAGCAGAGTCAACGAAATCGTATATCTCTTTTCTCTCTCTGATTTCCTCAATCCGCTTCAGTCGGCTCTTTGGCACCACATAAATCGGATAGACTCTCCAAAGCATCCTCAAAGCCAAAGCCTTCTTGTCAATAGTCTTCTGAACGAGTGCTTCATCACAAAGGTCTTTAAGCCAAAGTGAAAGCTTTTGCCTCGACACGTGCCGCTCCGAAGGATTCTCAACAAACTCCTTGATGAGGTTAGACCACCTTGTTTTTCCCTTCTCTTCAATGAAGAGAGCAATGTCGTATTTCGTTAAAGCCCGCGGTTTCGCCTTTGGACTCAATCTACTTTCAGACATAGTCTCATCAGCAGACTATAGTCTATGGCGACCTTCATAAGTTCTTCGCTAAATGAACAAACCTCGCCCACAAAGGCTACGATTTCTGGTTCAGCTATGACTTTTCCGCAAAACCAAAAACTGGCTCAAAAAGCCTGAAATAACGCGCCGTGCATTCATTCAACTGGTAAATTTGATGGGTAGGACAAAATCGCGCATCGGAACACCGAGCAAGTACCCGCCGCTTCCCGAGGGCTCGATGGATTTTGGCAAGCCCGGTATGTTCACGCCAGAGGGGAGACTACTCCAGGTGGAGTGGGCTCGGAAGTGTCCATCAGGCGGAAACCTCGCTGTCGCGATGAAGACGTTGGATGGACTGATTTTGGCGAAAGGGAAAGGTTCTGTGAAGCCAGAATTGGGGAGAGGAATTCCTTCGGTCTGGCGCGTGGCCCAATCGCTGGCGTTCGTGGCCACTGGCAATAAGGGAGACATGTTCCATGTTTATGATATGCTTACGAGCCAGGACACCCAGACATTCAGGGATGCCGCTCGCAGGATTCGTGGCATCCTCCACGAGCACGCGGTGAGCACGGTCAAGCGACCGCTTGCCCTATTCGTTCTCCTCGGAGGGTTTGACGGCGGAGTCCAGAAGATTGCTGACATAGAAGTACTGGGATCTCAAGGCGAATATGACGCCTCGGCGATTGGCTACGGAGACGTGAAAGCACGGGACCTGCTGGTAAAGTGCTGGAAGCCGGACTTAGATCGCAAATCGGGATTGCAACTTGTCAAGAAGATATACGGGTCATTGTCCGTAGAGACATACCTCCTGCCGAGGCCCAGCTTAAAATAAGGAGCGCCCTTAGTTCCCCACTTTTCCCATGAGTTTCTTGGGTGCTACTGCTGAAGACCGCGCTATACCATGATAAGCAGTTCAGCGCGAGGCTAGACTCCTCGAATGTGACTGCTAAACTCAATCTCCTTGATTCTGTCTTCAATCTCTTTCAAAGATTTCCTGCGTGATGAGATGCCGATGATAGCAAAAATTAGGCTACGAACCAATATTGTCAAATCCAACAACTCTTGTTCACGTACATCGCATCTTCCTTCGTGAACTATTTCATTTCTGAGGCCGTACAATTCAACGACCAATTTGTGAACGTTGTTTCTTGTATTCATGTCTTTTCCGAGAATGAACGCTGCCCTTTCTGCCAATTTCTGTTTCTTTCCAGCCACATCATCATTCTCTAGAAGCAACGCCTCGAGAGCTACGACAAGTTTGACAAATTTGTCAACCCGTCTTTCATCTTTTACTGACAAACCGTACCAATGAAGGGCTGTGAGCAATTTCGGAGCCAGTTTATCGGCATTCTGTACCGATTCTCCCCTCAGAAGCCTACTGAATTCCGCAAGCTTGCCTTTTTTTCTCATGGAATCCAACGCAGCAGCGTCAATCACGAAGGGAGAGAACTTACTAGGAGGATTGGCGTAATATGAAGCGCCGCTTTCACGACCAGTTTTGCGACAGACATAATGTATGTCCTCCATACCTACCGTTTCTGCAAATTCTCTTGGAACGCCGATTTTGTTCTTAGAGTTGTATAAACGCAAGACATCTAAACTTAATTCAACCTTAGATATCGCTAGATCTTCCCCTTTCTTAATTTCCCCCACATTTGCTTTCACTACAGCATACGTGTGGATATTTCTTTCTTGCAGTTGAGCAAGTCGTTCAGCTAATAGTCCCTTCACTCCCATTCTAACACTCTTGAACCTAGACTCCAAATGTCTCAGCGTTGAGGGATTCAGTTGGTGGAGGCTCGTTTCACCTATCAATAATCTTCTCAGCCCGGTCAGTTTAAGATTGACCACGGGGACTAAGAAAAGACATTCATTTGGCGCACTTTGTAGCTTCGAAAGGAAGCGCTTTACTTCCCTGGGTAATGAAGTATTGAGAACTGAACTAGTTGCTCCCTGAATAGAAACTACAATATCAATCAGCTGATGATAAACATAGCCTTCAGTGTATCCTTCTCTTATGATTTTGCGACTATCAATGATTTGACGTGAACCTTCAGAAAGCAGTTTTACTCCTTCATCATTCAGGCTTATTGTTTTTCCTGACCTCGCGACGACGAATGGCGCTGAGGGGACGCGACCTACTGTGGTGTGCTTCGCTATGACTTCTTTCAAATAGTTCGTGATTTGAGTATTGAGTTTCAATCTCCTTCCCCGCACGAATGCACGATATGAGCCCATTCCATATTTCTAGTTTGGCTATTTTGTTCCATACACACGCTCTCTATGGCTGGTCTTAATTTTTCGGCAGTTCGTAATCAAAAATGTTAATTTTATGATGGAACTGCCGATTAATTCTCACAAGCATCAAAGCAATAGAGGATAGTGTGCAAATCTGTTAGAACCTTTTGTACGGCATGGCTTAAACTGGAAACCTCTTTCTCCTTGAGGGTACTGTTAAGTTACATAATCTGACCACTTCGAGGCAGCGATGATAAGAAGAAACGTTAAGGGCGATTCTTCAGAATCACTTTCCTATTCTCTGGGACCCACGAGAACTCTAATGGCATTTTGCTCGTTCAAGCAACTTGCCGCAAGTGTCAGTATTTGATTTTTGTCCACTTGTTTCACTTCCCTCAGCATCTTCTCATAACTCCCGCTAATGAAAACTGATGGGTGCTTGACGAAATTGAGCGGTGCCTGCCCTTCTCCTTCCTTCACCAGAAGCATTTTTAGCAGCATAGCCTTTTTCGCAGCTTCCAGTTCTCTTTCTTCTATGTCAAAATTCCTGAGAAGCTGCCACAGATTTTTGTCAATTTCACTTACGTTATCACAAGAACTAGCAGCGAAATTGACAAGTAGACCTCCACTCGTATTTGTCCATTCCAATTTTGAACTTGCCGCAAACGAGAGTTTGCAAAAAGCATCCCCCCATAGTTTTCCCAACGGATATCTGCAGAGTATTATGTCAAGAATCTCGTATCCAACATCATAGTGTGGTAATCTAAAACCGTAGACGACCTCGGTATTTTTCATTCCGTTTCTTTCTACGAAAACTTCCTTCTTGTCCCAATGATGTTGAAAGGGAGATGGTTTTTCAGCATTTGCTGCCACACCAGCTTCTTCAACTATCCCAGCGACCTTATTCTCTCCAACGTCTCCACTAATCACAACAAAACTATTCGGTGAGCCATAGTATCTTTTATGCCAAACCATAAGGTCCTCTTTAGTAAGTGAAACAATGTCTTTTTCAACTCCGAGACTCAGCAGGAAATCCCAGTCGAATATCAAGTTCATCGCCCATTCATACGCTAATTCCCAAGCGGTAAAATCAGTTTCATGCGTCACCGCTGGGATAATCTTCGTGTGCTTTTCTTTTTCGATTTTATCTTCGTTGAAGTGTGGGTGAAAAACCAAGGACAAAAGTAATTTGAAGACCTCTTGGAAGTCTTCCCTAGTTGACGTAGACCAGAATAAAGTGTTCTCAGGATTGGTTATTCCGAATATTTGAATGCCGCGTTTCCAACTTTCAATATCTGGTGAAGGATAACTATCATTACCAAGTAACAGAGCATGTTCCAAGAAGTGTGTAATCCCTCTCTTTCGGTCCGTTTCATGTCGCCAACCTGCTCTAATTCCAATTATCGAATGCACCAGAGCCTTTGACATTTCATTGATAACCCATTGGTCCATACTTATCACAGTCCAGTCTTTCACTCATTTTTGAACCTCTAGTTCGTGTTCTGTTGCTGTGCCGATTTAAGATTTCCCTTTTTTAATCAACTGATTGATTGATACACGAAAACACTTAATACGTTTCATTCTAAACCGTTTTCCAATACCGCTAATCCGTGATTTAAGTTTGGGGTTCTCCCTAAGATAGTTGCTTAGTCTCCTTTAAGGCACTCAACACAGACTTTCACCCAACAATCTGATTTCCAGATAAGAATTGCCTAATTCAAGGCGTTGTTTCTCGCCACACTGACACTTTACTTAGAAGAAAAACTTGCGTAGCTTTTCAAGAAGTTCCCATGAAGAATTAGTCGTGAGTTATCTCACAATAAGCTTAATTAGTGAAGTATTTTCCTTTAGTTGCTACGGCGCCTAGGCCAAAACAGATAGCCCTGGTAGTATAGTCCGGTCACAAAGAGGAATCGTTCCTCAATGCCGGAATAGTATATGCGGCTGTCGCCCGCAGGACCCGGGTCCGAATCCCGGCCAGGGCGCCACACTAATACTCTGAAACCCCTCTTTCGCAGAAATAAGAATGAAATAGGCTCATTTGGAGTTGGAATCTTAAATAGGGTTATATTGTCACAATTCATCATAAACCGATACATTTGAATATCGGATAAGTATATCTTGTTCATTATACGATATATTCTTATATCGGTTACACCTACATATTTGCAGAGGTGGCAATCAATGGCGTTGATTAACAAGAAGATTCATCAAAGAGTACTTGACAAGA
>Ga0315279_10007739_pt1 | contig 13189 bp, 7 predicted proteins | sample YL17G06_20_MG_FD_203694 | JGI IMG/M metagenome (GOLD analysis project Ga0315279, IMG submission 203694) | Sediment microbial communities from Yellowstone Lake, YNP, Wyoming, USA - YL17G06_20 | ecosystem: Environmental > Aquatic > Freshwater > Lake > Sediment | place: USA: Wyoming | collected... | reverse complement strand
GTTCCGAGAAGATGCCCCCGGGACTGATGCAGTTCACGTTTATGTGCCATTGGGCGAGGTAGCACGCCATCGAGCGGGTCAGATTGACTATGCCCCCCTTGCTGGCAGCATAGGCGGCGGAGCACCCGGACATCACTCTATCCAGTCCGGCGTAAAGGGAAGGCAGGCAGCCGACCAGGCCATAGATGGAACTGATGTTGATGATCTTGCCGGCGCCCTTCTCAATCATCAGGCGCGAGGCAGCCCGCGAACAGAAGAAGGTGCCGTTCAGGTTGGTGTCAATCACCTCTTGCCAGTCAGCGGTCTTGGCTTTGTCAATCAAAGTGTCCAGGTTGATGCCGGCGTTGTTGACGAGTATGTCCAGGCCACCCAGGCGCTCCACGACGGCGGACACGACGTCGTTGACCTGCTCCTCATTGGTCACGTCGAGTTGGAGCGCAATGGCCTCGCCGCCCGTCCGCTCGCCGATCTCCTGGGCCGCCTTCCGGCAGACCTCCAGGCGTCTTGAGGCAATGGCCACCTTGGCGCCGGCCTCGCAGAGCGCCATGGCCATCTGGCGACCGATTGTGGTGCCGCCTCCCGTGACCAAGCCGACCTTCCCGGTCAAGTCGTACAGTTCCTTCACGGTTGGGTCACGCACGGTCAGCACCTCACAGGGGCAGCGCCACAGTCTTGCCCGCTGCCATGCTGCGGGCGACCGCCTCGGTGAACTCCATGTACTTCACGCCGTCGTCGAAGGTTGTGTGGGTGACGAGTTCTTTGCCGCGGATGGCGTTCACAAACTCCTCCTCGACCCTCCATCCGCACTGCTGCTCAGGCGGGATAACAACTTCCCGAAGTTCTTTGTCGCCTCGTCTGCCGCCGTAGAGTTTATCTTCAGAGAACCGCAGCGTGCCTTCACTGCCGAACAAGAACGCCTCGGGTGCCCCGGCCAGGCCGCTGACACTGGAGACCTGGAGGTGCAACTGCGCGCCGCAAGCCATATCGGCGATGACGTCAACGTGTTCCGGCACGCGCACCGCTCTCACGCGTCCGCCGGCGTCCACGCGCGTCTTGACGAAGGTCTTGCCCATCGCCGTCACTCGCAGGGCCTCTCCGACCCAGCGCATCAGCGCCTCGTACCAGATTCCCAGGCTCATGACATTAATGCCGCTCAAGTCGAAGTCGTGCCGCCAGTGGAGAGGGCCGTCGAGGTCAACGAAAGTGCCGCCGGCGCGCACCTCTATCACCAGGAGCGCACCGAGGAAGCGTTCGGCAATGAGTCGCTTGATTGTGCTATCCACTTTCAGGGTGAAGGGAGAGGGGACTACCTGAGCGACGAGATGGGGCTTCGCGCGAGCGGCGTCGCGCATCATGTGCGCTTCCCGGGCGTTGGCGGCCATCCTGGCCTCGCAAAGCAGGTGCTTGTCCGCCTGGAGGGCAGCCAGAGTAGCAGGGCAATGCAGATACGGCCACGTGCCGATGACGATGGCGTTGGTGTCGGGATCGTTAATCGCCTGCCGCCAATTGTCATAAATCCTGGGGATGCCGAATTCCTTTGCGACCTTTTCCGACGACTCGCGGGAGCGGTTGCAGACGCCGACTATTTCGACGCCTTGGATGGCCTGCAGCCCAGGGATGTGGCGAGTCCTGGTGTTTGCTCCTGCCCCGATTATACCGACGCGAATGTTGTCGCTACCCATCTGGCTTTCCTCCTTTCGAGGTGCTCGGTAGCCAACGCATCGCCCAACATAACACCAGCGTTGCTCCGATGGCAAGGAAGCCTTGTTCGAAGTGAGATGGGGCGTGCCCCAGGGATGAACCCGGGGCAAGCGATACGCCCCTACGCTCCCCGCGTCGGCCAAGCGGACTGGTGTTGATTCCGTGCGCAAGGTGAGGTATATTGGAGTCGCCCCGGAAATCGCTTGTTGGCAGTTGCAATTCCATGACAGAAGCATCGCCGATCATTCTTGCTGAGGATCTGACGCGGGTCTTCGTTACCTTCCGCAAGCGCGAGGGGCTGCTTGGTTCTCTCGGCAGTTTCGTGCACCGGCAGGCGACGGAGAAGGTGGCGGTTGACCGCGTCTCGTTTAGGATAGAGCGCGGGGAACTGGTTGGTTTCCTGGGGCCGAACGGCGCCGGCAAGACTACCACCCTGAAACTTCTGTCGGGAATCCTGCACCCCACCTCAGGGACTGCAACTGTCCTCGGCCACGTCCCCTGGCGAAGGGAGCAGGCCTTTCTCCGGCGCATCTCCATCGTCATGGGCCAGAAGAATCAACTGTGGTGGGATCTGCCGGCTCAGGACTCGTTTCTCCTCAACCGCGACGTGTATCAGATACCCGAGCGCCGTTTCCGGGAGAAGATGGAGGAACTCACCAGCCTCCTGGAACTGGGCGACCTCACCAAGGAGCCGCTGCGCAAACTGAGCCTCGGCGAGCGGATGAAGTGCGAACTGGTTGGCTCTCTGCTTCACAGCCCAGCCGTATTGTTCCTCGACGAGCCGACAATCGGCCTGGACGTGGTGACTCAGAAGCGGCTGCGGGACTTGATCCGCGAGTATTGCCGGCGAACTGGCACGACGACCATCCTCACCAGCCACTATATCCGGGACATCGAGGAATTGTGCGAGAGGGCTTTGATCATTGACTCGGGACGCATCATTTACGACGGCAATCTCCGCAGACTCGTGGAAAGGCACGCCACCCACAAACTCATCACGGTGCGGTTCGAGAGGAACGTGCCGCCGGCGACAGTGGCCCGTTTTGGAGAGGTTGCCGAGAACGACGGCCTGCGCGCCACGCTGCGGGTGGCGCGTGAACGCGTGCCTGCGGCGGCGGCGCAGTTGCTTCACGAACTGCCGGTGGCCGACATCGCAATCGAGGACATAAGCGTGGAGGAGGTCATCCGGCTGCTTTTCAGCGAGAAGGGCAACGCCTTGCTCCGGGAGGGGGAGGGGAGCGCGTGAGCGAAGTGGCTGCCTTGGTCAGACGCGGGGCGGGGGCGCGGAAGTATCTCTCGACTATCGTCCTCAGCATCCAGGACGCCCTTACGTATCGGGCCTCTGCCGTTGTGTGGATGCTGGTTGACTTCATCCCATCGGTGGTGATGATCCTCGTCTGGAAGGCCGCCTACTCCGGCCGTACCCAGGTCGGAGGCTACAGCCTTTCGGAGATGATTACTTACTATCTTCTCACCGGAATCATCAGCGGCGCGCTCACCAGCCACGCGGAATGGACGTTCAACTGGGAGGTGCGGGATGGGCGACTCACGCCGCAACTGGCGCGGCCCATCCATTACCCCCTGGTTGTGATATGTCGAGAGACGGGGTGGCTCATCACGAAGTTCGTCGTGGGGCTGCCCGTATTCCTGCTGCTTGTGTACATTTTTCGCGATTACTTTCTAATACCTTTACTCAGCGGCGAAACTTGGCTTGGGTTAGCCGTGGTGGCTTTCCTCGGCTACGTGATCCTGTCTGAGATAGGGGCGTGCCTGGGATGCATCTCCCTCTGGACGGTGGAGGCCGCGGGCATGTTTGGGCTCTGGTGGTCAGCAAGCAGCGTGCTTTCCGGTTCCCTCCTGCCCATGGAACTACTGCCGCGGCCACTGTACGCGCTGGCATACGTCATGCCCTACCGCTGGACCGCGTATTTTCCCGTGCGGGTGCTGCTGGGCAAGATCAGCGAGACGGAGATCTGGCACGGGGCGCTGTTCCAACTCGGTTGGGTCGCGGTGCTGACCTTGTTGCTGGCCGTGCTTTGGAAAGCGGGAACCCGCAGATACGAGGGGTGGGGAGGATGAGGAGGTACGGGAGGCTCCTGGCCGCCTTCTTCAGCAACTGCGTCGCGCGGGAGATGATTTTCCGCACCCACTTCATTACTTCGCTTATCGGCGGCTACGGCTGGAGCCTGGTGATGTTGCTCTTCCTGGCAACGGTAGTGCAGCGGGTGCAGAGCCTTGGCGTGTGGCAGTTGCCGGACATCTACGTGCTCATGGGCACTTTCATGATAGTGCAGGGCACCACTCAGTTCCTTCTTGAAGATAACCTGTGGCAGATCTCCTCCTACGTCCGGGAAGGCACCTTGGACTTCATACTGACCAAGCCGGTGGACAGCCAGTTTCTCGTCAGCCTGCGTTTCCTGAAGCTGCCGGCTCTCGGACTACTCATTCCCGGCACGGTGCTGGTGATACTTGGCGCGCGGATGCCGCTGGAACCGCTAGACTTGCTGCTGTATCTTGCCGGCGTCGCTGCGGGGGTCGCCATCTTCTACTCCATCGGGTTCATGCTGGCCACCACGACCATCTGGTTCGTTCGCGCCGACATGGGCGGGCTTGTTTACGGGCTGGTTGACGTCATGCGTTTCCCTGCCGACGTGTTCCCGCGGGCACTGCGGCTGACCTTCACCTATGTTCTCCCGCTGGTGTTCATAGCGAGCGTGCCGACGCAGACGCTTCAGCACAGGGCTGGCCTGGCGACCCCCCTCGCCGGAATGATGGCCGCTGTGGTGATGTTCGGGTTGGCGCGATTGCTCTGGCGCTTCGCCCTGCGGTTCTACAGCAGCGCGAGCAGTTGAGTGCGGCGGCCGGCTCAAGCGGCCCGCGTCGCTTATGCGACGATGCGCGCTGGCAACGGTCTTTGACACGCGGAGGCAGCGACCGTAGAAGTAAAGGGCAGCGTGGCTCGGGGAGCCGATTTGTGGCTGCCAATTTACGGAGAGAAGAATGAACGCACGCGAACGATGGGTTAACAGTATGCGCTTTCGGCCGGTGGATCACGTCCCGGACGAGGAGTTCGGCTACTGGCAGGAGAACTTCGCCGTGTGGCAGGAACAGGGCATGTCTCCGGAGGTGAACGACAATGGGCAGGCGGACAGGTACTTCGGCTTTGCCGAGCGCAGTTCGGTGCCGGCGGGGCTGGGGCTGGATCCGCCCTTCGAGCCGGAGGTCATCGAGGAGACCGAGAAGTACCGCATCGTAACGGATGACGCGGGGGCTAGGTTGCAGCAGTTCACCGACGGCAGTTCCACTATCCCTCACTTCCTGGAGTTCGGGCTGAAGAACCGTCGGGATTGGGAAGAGAAGTTCAAGCCGCGGCTCGACCCGAACCTGGCGGGCCGGTATCCGCAGAACCGGGACGACTGGCAGGAGTTGAAGAGTCGCTTAAACGACCCGGCCTGGGACAAGCCGGTGGGCATCGGGATCGGAAGCCTGTTTGGCTGGCTGCGCAATTGGGCGGGCTTCGAGGGCATAGCGCTGCTTTGCCATGATGACCCGGGCCTGGTGGAGGAGATCATCTCGCACCTCGCCGGCCTTACGGTTTCGGTGATAAAGCGGGCGGCCGCGGAGATAAGGATTGACTACGGCGGAGGATGGGAGGACATGTGCTATCGCAGCGGGCCGATAATATCTCCGAAGATGGTTCGCCAGTGGCTAACTCCCAACTACGCACGAATAACCGAGGTGCTGCACGCCACCTCGTGCGACATCATCTACACCGACTGCGACGGCAACATCATGGAGATGATCGAGCCCTGGCTGGAGGGCGGACTTACCGCCATCTTCCCCGTCGAGGCGGCAGCCGGCTCCGACCCGATAGCCATTCGGAAGAAGTACGGGGAGAAGGTGGCGATTCTGGGAGGCGTCAACAAGCGGGCGCTCATCGCGGGCAAAGACGCCATCCGCGGGGAGATAAAGAGAATCAAACCCTATGTCCTGGAGGGCGGCTGGATTCCTCACGTTGACCATCGCTGCCCGCCGGACGTGACCTTCGAGGATTATCTCTACTATCTCGACGTAAAGCGGGCGACTTTCGGCATCCCTGTCCCCGAGGAGTTCGCCGCCAGGCCGGAGATAAGGAAGATTCGGTCGAAGTGGAATCCCGATTCGCTCGCCGTCTAGGCAGGAGAAGCGCTAGGCGGGCGGAAGGCCCTCTTGCAGGCGGCGGAGGACGTCCCAGTAGGCCCCGCGATGCCCCGCCTTGATGGCCTCGACGAGCCTGCGATTCTCGCGGTAGTTGTAATCCGTGAGCCCGGAGGTCGGGTCGGGACAGAAGAACCGCTCATCGCCTCCGACCAGGTCGGCAATGTACCCGCTTATCTCCGGGCCGACCGCCGGCGACAGGTAGAAGATGGGCTTCGTCAGCCCATCGTTACGCTCGACCTCCCCCAGCAGCCCTGGCTGACGATCCAGGGGCCGACGAATGACCTTTGCCGCGAGAGGCGTGTCCGGATAGACGCGCAGACCGGCCGATATTCCCACCCGCGAAGGCTCCAGCCTCTTCATTAGTTCCAGCGTCTCGCGTATCGTCTCCCGCGTCTCTCCCGGGGCACCCAGCAGCAGGTCGAACATGAACACGATGCCGACTTGCCGGCACAGCCGCGCCACGCACTCGAGGTCTTCGACGCGATGTTCGCGCCCAAGACTTGCCAGCATCTCGTCGCAGCCGTGGTCGGCGCCGAAGTCTATGCCCACGCAGCCGGCGCGCTTCATGCTTTCGGCCAGCTCCTCGTCGAATCCGGCCGGCGCGCAATATGCCCACCACTGCACGCGGTGCCCGAGGCGGCGCTGCAGGAAGGCGGCGCACACCGCCAGGGCATGGTCGTGCGGCACGTTGAACTCGGAATCGCACGTGTGAAGGTGCACGACCCCCTGTGCGGCCAGGTTGGCGACCTCTTCGGCTACGTTGTTAGGATTGCGGAGGCGAATGCGGCGGCCCTTGGCGACCGGATCGGCGCAGTAGATGCAGGCGCGGTCGCAGCCGCGCTTGGTCTCGAAGCCACCCTGGCCTCCCTCACGCCAGTAGCGAGCGTTGTCAACGAAGTGGCGTCCGGAAAGGGGAAAGGCGGCCATATCCGCCGGCTTCGGAGGGTTGCAGCGCACGCGCCCCTCCTCCCGCCAGACGAGGCCTGCCACCGAACAAGGGCTTTCGCCGCCGGCGATGGCGCGAGCCAGTTGGCCCAGCGCCTGCTCGCCGTCGCCCGCAATGCCGTAGTCGGCGCCGAGTTCCTCCAGCAGCGAGGCAGCCATGACCGAATAACCACAGCCGCCGATGACGATCGGGGCGCCGGTATGCCGTCGCAAAAGGGCAACGGTGTCGCGGGCGTGCGGCAGGCAGGAGTAGCGGCCGGCCATATAGCAGTCGTCGGTGTTCCGCAGCGTCAGCCCGACAAGGGAAGGCTGGTGGTCGGCGAAGTGAGCCCTTACGGCGGCCTCTTCGTCGTGCGCCCAGGTCAGATCCAGCAAGTCCGGCCGGCAACCGGCGGTTTCCAGCGCTGCTGCCAGATAGTCCAGCGCGATCGGCCCTACCGCCGGACGCATTTCGTTGGCGTTTACAAGGGTTACCGAGCAGGGCATCAGTTCCGCCACCCTCGCACCGAAGTGCCGCGCTTAGCCGACACCGAAGACCTCTTCCGCGTTTTCCTTCAGGAGACGACGGGCTGCGAATTCGGCGACGCCCATGGTGAAAGCGCCGCCGGCAACCTTCTCCGCCAACACCTCGGAGATAATCTGCCGGGTCACCGCAGCCGTCCCATAGCACGATTCGGCCGAACCGGTATCCAAGCCCACCAGGAACTTATTGATGGGAACGATTTCCATCATCTCGGACAACTCACGCTTCGCCAGCGAGAAGGAGAGCATGGGGACCCAGGCCAAGTTGTAGTAAACGTTTCCGAACGACCTCGCCAGTATCGCGTGCTCACCCGAATAGGGCCAGGCGGCATGGCAGAGGTCGAACGTTACGTCCTTGAAGGCGGAGATAAGGTTGACGAGTTGACCGGGGTTGCCACGACGAGTGGGAACTGCGTAGGCAGTGTGAAAGGAGACGACGAGGCCGGATTGCCTGGCGCAGTCGAAGAGATGCCAGACCAGGTTGTCTTCGAGGCGGAGGTGCTCCTCCTCGGAGAGGTTCTCCGGCCCACGGTCGTAAAGCGTCCGGGCCTCTTCTGCGGGGACTCGTTGGAAGTGCATGTCGCGGTTATAGGAGGCCAGGATCTTCAAGCCGACTCCCCCGCAGGCTCGGAAATGCGCTATGGCCTTCGCCACCGCTTCCAGGTACTCGGAGTAGTTGCTGGGCTGAGGTCCCACAATCTCGAAGGAGCGCTTGCGCACTCGCTGCCTCTCCTCGCTGTCGCCCATAAAAGCGTAGGCATCCGAAAGCAGCGAAGGGCGGATGAAGGATTTCTCCAGGTTCCGGTCTTCTTCATTGAGTTCGCCCCAGTGGTCAACGACGTACGGGAGATAACAGAACTGCACAATGCGGGAGATGTTCGCACGCTTCAACACCTCGGCCAGCCAGCGCCTCTGGCCGTACCGTCGGTAGGTTGCCACGACCTTGTCGTTGATCTCGCGCCAGTTATCGTCGGTTATGTCCTCTCCTTCGAAGCCGTAGAGTTCTTTGAAGGCAACGCGGAGAGTCCTGTAGATGGTCAGAGGACGATAGATTTCCAGCAGGTCACGACCTGCCTTCCAGTGCTCCTCCGCCCTCTCAGGGGTGTACTGATTGGGCCCCAGGCCCGGGCCCCTGTAACGCGCGGCTCCAGTGAGGTACAAGAGAAAATCGTTGAAGAGTATCTGAGGCAGGCTCTTGCCGCCCTTGTCGTCGGGCGGGATTCCCCAGTCGAATCCCGCTACGTGGTCGTGCACGTTGAACATGGTAATCTCGTCCACCATCCTGCGAATCTCATCGCCCAACGACATCTGTGACTTCCTCCTTGGAAAGGGTCATGTCCACTGAAACACCGCAGTAACTCGTTTACTGGCGAGGCTCGCGTGGAGCCTTCTCGCGCGGCTTGCGTTCAAGGCAGCCGGAGTTCCAAGGCTTTTCTAACCGTCGCATTCCCGACTGTCAAGCCTATTTGACAGGTGGAAGAGCACTGACTAGAATGCGGCCTGATCTGAGACACGGTTCCCTTGCGGCTCAAGCCCGCCGCACGGCGGGGAGAAGCAATCGCCCGAGTGACCACCAGTAGGAGGAGGATCAACTTGCCACAGCAAAGAACGAGCGGCCGCAGGCCAGAAAGGGCAAAGGCGCAAAAGCAGAGCGCGAGGAGCAAGGTAGCGCAGGCAACCGGGCGCACGAGTTTGGTTCCGCGACTGCATCTTGCCCGCCACACTTACTTCGATTCGGACGCTATCGCGGTAATCTGCCGCGCCACGAATGCAAGAAACGTTCGGCTGAGGGCGGCGAAACTGCAGTTGGTGAGCCCGCGGGGCCGCATAGCCTATGAGTCGGACGTCAGCGGTGCGCTTGGGGCGACGGCGAAGGGCGAGGCGGTCGTCAACGTTCCGACCGAGACACTGTCGCCGGGAGATTACACTGCCGTACTGTTGTTGACGGAAAGCGGCGGGGAAGTGGGCTCGACCTCCGAAGTGCTCGTGGTGAGGGATAGGAGCAAAGAGCGCCTCAGCGGCAGGAATTACATCCACTCGCCGCTGCCGCTGACGAACTATCTGGGGGACATTGACCGGATGCTGCTGGCATACGAGAAGGCCGGCTACAACTACTTGATGCGGACCAGTTGGGCGCGCGAGACTGCAGCGGCACAGATCACGGACGACTACAAACTGCTGCCATATAACAGGCTGCATGCGGATTTCCTGGGCAAGCACGGCATGGAGGCTGAGATCGAGTTCACCTCCGTCGGGGCGGCGCCGGAAAGCCGCAACCCCCGGCTGCAGAAGGCGGGAGCCATGGAATACGCCGTCTCCGAGGAGGGCAAAGCCGAGCGCGAGACAACCGCCGGGGCAGCGCAAGCCAGCGACGAGGAGTTCGCGCAGCGACAGGCAGCCTACCGAAGAGCGGTCACTTTCCAGGGCCGGAAAGGCGGCATCTGCCCGATGGATGACACCGTCTTGGAGCGACGAGAACTGGTTTACAGCGACATCCTGGAGAACTACTTCGCCAAGCCGGGAGTGGGAAACGTAAACATCGCGCACAAGCCGCAGTCGTCCCGTTTTCCCGCCTGCTTCTGCGACGTATGCCAGAAGGAATACGTGAAGTTCCTGCAGCAGTTCGGCTACAAGCCGGAGCAGTTCGGCAAGCGCCGGTGGTCGGAGGTCAAAATGCCGCCGCCGGAGTCTTTCCAGGTTGATGAGAGCAAGATACCCGAGTTCTTCGCCAGGCATGGCGTGACCCAGGCGGATGCCGACCGCTCGGGAGAGGTTCTCTGGGTCGGGTTGGGGAAGCCGCTGGGAGACCTGACCGGCTATGCGCAGGACTACCGGGAATTGGCTGAGGCAGGGCTGAAGATGACGCCGAGGGAGTGGGTAGCAATCAACGTCTTCAGCGGCCATTTGGTGGTCGAGGAGTTGCGGAGGCTGAAGAGCCGGGTGCAGCGGCGGCGGCCGGATTTCCGGTGGAGCGTGGAGATGGCACATCCCAGCGCGGAAATCGCCAGCAATCTTGCCATGATGGGCGGGAACGCCTGGAGCCTGGGGGCGATAGTTGATTACCTGAGCATAAGCGCCGGCCTGTGCGGCCCGTGGCTGTGGTACGACGGCTATTTCAACTGCTACTGCTCCGAGGTGCTCTCGGCGGCGTTGGATCACCGGGGCACGGTAGGGATAACGCTTCACCAGGACGAACTCGGCGCGCTCGGCTGCGAACTCGACAGCGGGCACTTCTATGACCTCGCTCCGGAGCAGTTCAAGGAGTGGGTAGCGACTCCCATTGCTCACGGCACCGAAGGCGTGGGAATGGACAACTGCACGACGCCGAATCAGATATGGATGTATGACGGGTCTTGCCCTTCGGGTCGGGGCGAACTCGGGCCGGCCTTTGCGCTTCTGGGAGCAGTGAACGAAGCCGTCGGCCCCAGCCTGGCGCGCTCTCCGGCCCAGAGATCCGAAATATCTATCCTGTACGGCTACTCGCGGCTGCTTCGCTACGCCGCCAGCAACACGCACCAGGGCTTCAAGTTCCTCCATCGGGGGTTCGGCGGAGGCAGCGTCAATTTCGTCCACGAGGCGCAGGTTATGAAGGGGGCGCTAAAGGATTGCCGCGCCCTGTTCATCTTTGGCGACGCCCAATGCATTGACGAGGATCTGGTGAAGGTGCTGCGGGATTGGGTGCGACGCGGCGGCTTGCTCGTCGCCGACGTGCACACCGGCCGGTGGGATCGCGATTTCGCCGAACGCAAGTGGCTCCGAGACCTCTTCGGCTGCGAGGAGGCTGGCGAAACGGCCAGCAATGTGCTCACGTTCAGCCGTCGTAGCCGAGGCTACTATGGCGAAGTCGGCGTAGCCGGGGCGGCTCCGGCTGAGGCCGGCAGCAAGGTAACGCTGGTTCCGATGGAGGAATGGCAGACATTCTCCCCCAGCGACCGCTCCGTGGGGAAGGTGCAGCCGGTCCGGGTGAACCTGGACCCGGATGAGGGCACGGAGGTGCTGGCCCGCTGGGACGACGGTTCTCCGGCGATGGTCAGCCATCGCTATGGACAGGGGAAGGCGGTATTGGCGGGTTTCTTCCTCGGCCAAGATGCCTATTTCGCGTCCGACAAGGATCAGGACGTCTTGTCGCGGCTCATGGCTGGTCTGTGCTACGCGGAAGGCATCAGGCCCTTCGGGTTCAGCGACAATCTCAATTACGAGACGGGAGTCAGGGACGGCGGAAAAGACGTGAAGTACGCCGTTCTCCACCTCCACGTTCCGCAGAACAAGTGGCGGCCGAGGGAAGAGATGGTGCTCCACTCCTGGATGGAGACGGATCCCACCTGGGAGAACCTGCCGCAGTTGCACTACCGTCCGGTGTGCGAACCGTTTCCGGCTGACGTGACGATCCGAGGGAAGTGGGTGGGGGTTGACGCTCTGACCGGAGAGGAAGTAGCCGTTCGAGCGGCGCACGGGGACAGCCACATAAGCGAATCGCTCAGGCTGGGCGAGATGCGCACCGTGGCGCTGATGAGCCGCAAGCCGGCGCGATTGAGGCTGGAACCAGTACGCAAACGCGTGCCGAAGTCTTCCAAGGCGGCGTTCCGCGTTTCCTTCCTCGATCGCCAGGGGCAGCGAATCGAGGGCTGTCTTCCTTTCAAGGTCTCAGTGCGCGACAGGAACGGGGAGCGGCCGGAGCTTTCGCACTTCACCAGCACGGAGCGCTCCGGCCTGGCCGTGGTGGAGTTTGCCGTGGGCGCCGATGCTGAGCCGGGCACCTGGGCGATCACCGCCGAATGCCCAATGCTGGGGCTGAGTGAGAAAGCGGAGTTCAACGTTGTGGGCGAGGAGCCCGCCGTTCTCCAGATTGAACCGCGGGGAAAGGCGGCGGAGGTGTCAGCTGACCGTGCCTCCGCCAAACTGGCGGGAGGCAGATTGATCCTTGAGAACGGGCTGGTCAAAGCCGTCATAAAGCCCGATTCCATGGAAGTGCTGACTCTGCAGGACAAACGCACGGGACGTGTCTTCTCCAACCTGGGCGAGCACCCGACGTCGCACCTGGTTGACGCTGACGGCACGTGTCGCGTCTCCCTGAAGAGCCTCTCGCACCCAAGCCACTCTGAGGTGGGTATAGAGTCGGCGGGTCCCGTAGTGGCAAGCGCGACAGTGCTCAACTCCTACGAAGGAGCGCTGTTGCGGGAGTGGACGATCGAACTGGACGCGGGCTCCCCGAACCTGAGGATACACTCGAATTGGGTGGGGGTAGAGCCGCTGGGACTGCCGGACGGCGAGTGGCTGTGCGTCGGCTCGGTCAAGGCTTCCGGACGCCTGACTACTGTGGAGTCCTTCATGGAATCGTGGCAAAACGAGAGAGTGGAGAACTACCGCGTGTTTCAGGGGGCTGCCGGGAAGGATGCCACGGTCGAGTATCTGGTGTCTCAGACACCGACTTTGCCGCCATCCACGGACTGGGGCAAGCCGACGCCCATGGACGCAGGCTTCAACATCTATCCGCAGTTGGCGTGGTATGACGTGTCAACCGCAGATGCCGGAATCACGGTCATCGCCGGACTTGAGGACGCTTTGGACAGCCGAAGCATTCACATTCAGGAATTCGGTGCGATAGGGTTCAAGAAAGTCCTCTACGAGAAAGGGAAAGGCTGCCTCACCTGGCCCGGCGGCTGCTATCCGACGATCGCGAAATCGGTTCCACGCGAGACTATCTGCTACAGCCAACTGTCGTTCGACTACCTCTTCGCACCTCATACCGGCGGCTGTCCCGACCTGGCCGGCCGCATCCCCGATGCGATTGCCACCGGGCAATTGCCGCCTCACGATCTGC
>Ga0315279_10007738_pt1 | contig 13190 bp, 8 predicted proteins | sample YL17G06_20_MG_FD_203694 | JGI IMG/M metagenome (GOLD analysis project Ga0315279, IMG submission 203694) | Sediment microbial communities from Yellowstone Lake, YNP, Wyoming, USA - YL17G06_20 | ecosystem: Environmental > Aquatic > Freshwater > Lake > Sediment | place: USA: Wyoming | collected... | reverse complement strand
CTGTAAGATTGGCGAGAAGTCAATACCTATCTGCAACTTCTCTTTGCAGAATCTATCGCGGCAATCGACTGGGGCGTATCAGGTTAGAAAGAACTGGGGGATGGCAAGAGTATTGCCCGCCCCGGCCGTGATAAACCATTTTTCCTTGAGCAATTCCGATTCCGCAGAAAGGCCCGTGATGCGCATTTTATCCGGCATTCAGCCGTCTGGCAAGCTCCACATCGGCAATTACCTGGGCATGATCCGCCCCATGGTGCAATCGCAGAGCCGCGGAGAACTGCTCTGCTTTATCGCCAACCTGCACAGCCTGACGTCGGTGTATGATGCGAAAGAGGTCCGCGGCTACATCGATGATGCGCTCCTGGATCTGGTAGCGCTGGGCATCGACCCCGAAACCTCGTATCTCTGGGTACAATCCGACGTGCCGGAAGTCTGCGAGCTGACGTGGTATCTCAACAACGTCACGCCCACGGGGCTTTTGGAGCGCTGCCATTCCTACAAAGACAAGGTTGGGAAAGGCATTGCGGCGTCCAATGGTCTGTTTTCGTATCCGGTGCTCATGGCCGCGGACATTCTCATGTATCAGACCAATGTGGTCCCGGTCGGCAAAGACCAGAAGCAGCATGTGGAGGTGACTCGCGATATCGCCATCAAGTTCAATCAAACATATGGGGAGGCCTTTACCATCCCTGAGCCCGAAATCGCCTCGGACGGAGCGGTGATCCCGGGCATTGACGGACAGAAGATGTCCAAATCATACGACAACACGCTGGAAATCTTTGCCGCGGAGAAGGAACTCAGGAAAAAGGTAATGAGCATTGTCACCGACCCCACGCCGGTAGAGGCGCCCAAGGACCCAGACGCAAGCACCGTTTATACCCTGTACAGGCTTGTGGCGCCGGCCGACAAGGCCCGGGAAATGGCCGGCCGCTTCCTCGCAGGGGGCTATGGTTACGGGGACGCGAAAAAAGAGCTGTTCGGCATGCTCTGGGAATTTTTCAAGCCGTACCGCGACAAACGGGCGCTGCTTGCGGCTGATCCGGGCTACCTTGCGGAATTGCGAAAAAAAGGCGCGGCCCGCGTGCGGGCATTGGGAATGCCGACGCTGGAAAAAGTGCGAACGCTGGTAGGCGTCAGATAGCCCGGAATCGGGCTCGTGCAAATACCAAGTATTCCGGAGCGAACATGCTTTCAATTCCAGATCTGCAGATCGGCGATGCGTGGTATTATGCCGCGAATGATCTGATCCACTGCTTTTTCCTGTACGCCGATCGCGCGGTTCCCCGCCGCGGCCTCTGGAACATCGGCCACGCCATCAGCCGCGACCTTGTCAAATGGAAAATTAGCCGGCCGGCCATCGAGGCCGCGCCGTCCGACGCCTGCCTGGGCGCCGGCTCGGTCGTTCAGTGGAACAACCGCTACTGGATGGCCTATTCGCTCGGGCCGGACGGACCAGACCCGGCCACCGGCCTTGCCGTATCCGACGATCTGCATACGTGGGACCGCGTGCCATGGAACCCGACAACAAAAATCAACGAGCGCTATTATGCGCGTGCGGGCGCGGGCGTCCGCCCCATGGCGCACTGGCGCCATCCGTTTCTTTTCGCGTATGACAATGCGGTTTACCAGGTCGTGTGCGCCAATAAAAACGACGGCCCGGCCGATGCGCGCGGCACGCTGGGCCTTTCGCGGTCATTCGACATGATCAACTGGCAGCATTTGCCTCCTGTGGAGTTGCCGGAGGTCTGCCAGGAGCTCGAGTATCCCAACATCCATTGCCATGATGATATCTGGTATCTGGTTTTTTCCAGCAGGCCGGAGTGGTTCGGCAGAGAAGTGCAGGAGGTATCGGGCGCAATGCTCAAGCCCGGCGCCTATTGCATGACCGCCCCCACGCCCTGCGGCCCGTACAGCATGTATGACGCGGGACTCGTCATTCCCAACTACGCCGGTCCTCAGCCCTACGCGTGTCAATTGATATCATGGAAATCGCAGTGGTATCTCCTCGGCACCTATGACGACGACGGCAAGGGCTATGTCGGCACCCCGCTGCCGGTTGAGCCGGGGCCCACCGGCCCGCTGGTGCGGTTCTGATGTCGACCTCCCCCGCAGGCCGCGCCGCCGGAACCATAGAAGATTCTTGACATCGCCGCACAAAGCGAATTAATTTACCCACAGAGGTTTTTCCGGTCCGTCCCTTTATCCCAAAGGAGCCTGCGTATGAAGCGCCTTGGATTGGTAACAGCATTTGCCGGCGCTGCCCTGGTGGCAGCGATGATCGCCGCGTGCGGCGCGGGTGAAAAACAGTATGGCCTGGCCGAGAAACGGATCCAGGAACTATCGGACAACGGCGTGCCCGACAGCCTGCTTTCGGGCGCGAAGGTATATATTTTCAACGCGCGAACGGCAAAAAAGCTCGGTAGCGGCCAGGACAAGGCAAATTACGAAGCCGCGATGAAAGACATCGCCAAAGCCGAGGAATGGTATAACCAGTCGCTTTCGAACCTGAAGCCGTTTGTCGACTCACTGAAAGCCTCAATTATCAATCGAAAAAAAGAATTGACCGGCATGCAGCTGCATGACGCCGACAGCATGATGGCAATCGTCGATACGCTCTACAATAAAAACTGGATGGCGCAGGCGCGCGAAAAGGCGCTGGCGCTGGATACCCTGATGACCTCGCTTCTGGCCGATGAAAAAAAAGCGCAGGAGCTTAAAAAGGTCCTGGTAGGCACGTGGAGCGGCTCCCAAAAGCATGAAGGCGAAGGCCTGTCGGCCGTTGAAAAGAAAAAAGTCATGTTCGGCCCGGACGGCAAGCTCGAACTGATGGAATCCATGAATGGCCAGACAAATCCCACGCTCAAGGAAGACTGGGAATTTGAATCGTGGGGCACCTGGGACGTAAAGGGCGACACCGCCCTCCTGGTCATCAACCGCGAAAAATGCAACCGCCAGGTATACCAGATACTCAAGTCCGTCAACGGCAAAGACACGTGGGTCAAAGATGTCAAGCCGACCTACGATTCCACCATCGCCGGCGGCAGACGGGACAAATTCCTGACCTACGACTATATCAAGGAAAATCTGAAGAAAAGCAAGTAGGCGCCGGGATACTGAATTGCAGACGGCAGGCGTGCCCGCTTTGGGTGCGCCTGCCGTTGCTGTTGAGAGACGCCGCCGGACTATTCGGCGCTGCGCTTGACCAACGGGCCGGCGCTGTCGGGCGAAAGCCAGGTAACGGTATCCACCGGGCCGGCCTCCTGAAATCCGTAGACAGGGTCGCTATAAGTATAGTACCAGCCGTCTTTGATGCTGTCAATTCCCCAATAATAATATGCCGATGCAGAGCGGGTGATGGAATCAGGGACGCTTAAAAAATCGAACTCCACTATATTCTGCCCCCTGGCAACGACCACCGAACCAGAGGCATACGATCCGGCGCGTTCCAGATCTCCTTCGTAAATAAAGCGGTTGTATGGCGCCACACGACACCATTCTACATAATAGCTCCAACGCCAGTATTCGTTATTATGAGCCGTCCAGAACAAGACGGATGGACTGGCGGCCTGGTAGTCTTGCGGCGCAAAGGAATGTGATTCGTCAACCTGAGTGCAAATCACCTTGACGGCCACCGTGGGGATCGCTGCGGTTGCGGCGGTTTTCTGGAGCGGCACGGGCCGCACGTTCCCGCCCGATGCGCACCAGTATTCGTATTCACGGCGCAGGGCCGCGCTGTCGGGCGCATGGAACGCAAGGTTCGCGGGAATGGTCACCACCTTGGTCGCCCGCGCATCTTCCGTGGGACAAAGGAGGCTGCACCGCAGCAGCATCGCAATGCCGCCGGCAATCATCAATAATCGACCTTGGGAATTAAAACGCATATTTCACTCCTCCGCTGATTTCTCCTCCGAAAAGCGGCTTTCCGGCCATTTCCCCGCCTTCGACCATGACGCGCGCGTTGATCGTCATATTTCTGCTGATGGCCGGCGAAATGCCGCCGCCGACGCCGCCTACAAGTGCGCCGCCGACATCGCCGGCGGCCGGCAAGTATGCGCAGGCACGGACCAGAAGGTCCGGCATATATTTCTTCATCGCGGCAAAGGCACAGTTGGTGCTGGCAATAAATTCATTGCCTGATTGCTCTTTGGTAGTGAGTGTGCCTACAAAACGGCTCTGCCTGGTCCGGAAATTGCAGGTGAGAGCATGCTGCCAGTATTTGCCTGTTTGTGTACTCGTCACACCGCGCAGGTTACAGGTAAATCGGACGCCGGGCTTGAGTACTTTGGTGGTTTCGATCTTATCCGCTCCATAGAGCGTGGTGACGAAATCGCCCAGGAATTTCCAGTTCGCATTGTTGATAATAAGCGAATAATCGCCGCCCGCGGTAATGGAGAATTCGTTGCCGGGGTTATACGACGGTTTGTCTTTGACCGGCGTATACGGGCCGTGCAGAAGCAGGCCAAGGCCGCCTCCCAGCACCACATCTTCCACGATTTCGTAGCTTGTCGATACGGTAAAATCGCCGTCGACCCCGGACCCTACGCGCGAGATCTGGTACGACATCGGGCGCGTGGCAACGGCATTGGCCGCGGCATTCTGCTGCGCCGAAAGATTGTTCCCGCCCGTGGGGACCTGGATTCCGGCGGTGACAAGCCCATAGTCGAGAACGGCGTACGATGCGCGCAGCTTTGTGTTGGAAACGCCGAAAAGGGTGTTGGATTCCGAGCCGGCGGTATTGATCTGCGAGGCGACGGTCGGCGACGTGACGATGTCCGCCGTGAGCCCGGGAAGCAGGCTTTGCAGATCGAGCGCGCCGTAAAGGGGAAGCACGCTTTCGATGGAGCTGGTGCCCTCGTAATTCCAGAGCTCAAAATACAGGCCGGCGTACGTGCTTGTCGAATGGATAAAGCCGGGGATGGTTTCACGGCTGACCTGCGCATTGGACGCCAGCGGGAGAAGCAGGCATAGAAGAATTCCGGGACCGCGCATCGTACTCCTCCTTAATTCGGGATCAAAACGGTGACGTTCGTTTTCTTCTGCAGCAGCGAACCGGTGAAATCCTGATAATCGGGCCTTGTCATGGTCGATCCGCTTCCCCCGCTGGTCTGCGGCCCGCTGCCGGCATCGGACGGCGCAACCGCCGGGGCCGCGGCGCCCTGCTGCGCCGCGGGCATGCTGACCGGCAGTTCACTCATGAACGCGGACCCGGAAACGGTCGCCATGCGCTGTGCCGTCGGCGATACACCCATAAAGCCGCGGGTCGGGACGGCAATTTCGGTCTTCACCGGCGCGACCGCCATGGGTCCGCTGCCTTGAAACGACACGGGAGCGACCGGCGGCGGGGCCATGGCTGCGGGCGGCGGCGTGGAAAGACGCCCTTCATCCTCGCGCGCGGCCGCGGCCTCGGCCTGTGTTTGCGCATCGGTAAAGTTTGGATCGAGTTTGACCGCCTCGCTGAATTCCGCCTTCGCCGCCGCGTAGTCTCTTTTGTCCATGGCATCGATGCCCCGGCAGTAGGCCATGAACGCCAGCAGGTTTTCGGTCTTGACTTTCTGTATTTTCTCCCGTTCCGCGTCGGTGACGGTAATACCGAGCGACGTGACGATGTCGAACGCGGCGGTCTTTTCCAGCGAAAAGACCGAGGTCAGGGCGCCTTTGAGTTCCGAGGTCAGTTTCGATCGCGCGTTCGCGGCGCTGAATATTCCCGCCCGGACCATGATGGTCTGGCTGTCCGGCGCCTTGATCAGCCCGCCCACCATGCGCGACACGCCGCAGAGCCGCGCGATCCGCGGCCGCCGCTTTTCGTCGGTCACCCCCGCCATGTCAAGGCTGATTTCCCGCATGAGCGCCGCGAGCCGCGCGCGCTCGACGACCTTGAGCGCCGCCACCTGCGAAAGGTCGGTGATGAGCATGTCGGCAAAACCTTTTTGCAGCGGATCAATGGCCGGGTTCGTCCCCACATTGCGGAAATAGAGCACCGCCAGGGAACTGTCGCCGGCCGGCGCGGCGCCCGCGGTTGAGTCCAATGCCGCGGCTTTTTTTGCGTCCTCTTCAAAGCTCTTTTCCTGATAATACGAAAGCCGCGCGCGCATGGCCTTTTTCAGCGAATCGGGCCCGTCAAGCGATTGATATTTGGAGAGTTCGGCGCAGGCGCGGGCCGCGTCCCCGCCGCGGCCCGCGCACAGGCCGATGATCATCGCGTCATCAAGCGTTTCCCGGCCGCGCGCCGCGCGGGCGCGGGCGGCCCAGTTCATTGCGGCATCATACGCGCTCCGCTGCATTGCATTGCGCGCCGAATCCACGAATGCGGCGCTCGAATCATTGAGCGCAGGCTGGGACGCGCCGTCGGTCTGCGCCGCGGCGAACCCCGCAAGCGCGATAAAAAAAATGGCCGATTTCATGGTTTCTCCTTGAGGGCGTCAATCATGACGCGGGCTTTCGTAAATCCGGGCGACAGCGATACGGCCTTTTCAAACGACGTGCGCGCCGCAACGGTGTCTTTCGCATCCAGCGATGCAAGCCCCTGCGCATAGGCGCACAGGGCGTCGGCGCCGAATTTCCCGCCGGATTCAATGTCTTTCTTCTCCGCATCGCTGAGTTTGGCGCCGAGTTGATCAGTGATCTTGTAGCACAGCTTTCGCACCAATAGAAAAATCTGGTCGGCGTTCCCCGTGATCTCCTCGGCCTTGAGCACTTCCCCGGTTTCTACCTTGACAAAGCGAGCATCAATGCGGATTTTTTTCCCCGCGTCCCGGATGAACCCGCCCAGCACCAGCACCTGTGCGCCGAGCTGTTTGCCCACCTGCGGGGCCGTATTTTCATCCACAACGCCGGTCTGGCCAAGGGCGATTTCGGCCATGAGTTTATCGAGCTTTTCGCGCTCGACAACCGACAGCGCCGATACTTTCGACAAATCGGTGATGAGCATGTCGCACAGGCCTTTGCGCAGCGGCTCGTACGCCTCTTTCTGCATCAGGCTGTTGTTATCGAAATACAGGACCGCGACGGTCGTTTTCTGCTGGCCGAAAACCGCGCAGGAAAAAAGTGCGGCCGCGACAGCGCATAGAGCGCATCGGTTCATTCGGCTTGCCTCCGGATATTTGGGATGAGCGGACCCGGCTTGGAAATAGCCGGCCGGGAAAATTATTATACGATGTTGCGCACACCTGCGCAAGATCATAAAAGAGGGCTATTCCCGTGCCCGCGCCGCGGCCGCGGGATCCTTGCCGCCGGCGGCCACGTATTTCTGATAATAGTCTTTGGCTTTTGCTTTGTTATTAAAGTTGGTATAATAAATATCTCCTGCATAGCGATACGCCTCCAGCGCGTCCGTCGAATTATATCTGATGGCCTTGTCATACGCGTCCAACGCATCGTTCATTCGCGAACTGTTCCGATACTCATGACCAAGCGCCAGATAGAGCTTGGCCGATTTGGGATTCGCCTTGATTCCCGCGAGAATGGTTTCTATGGCCGCTTCGTGGCTGACGCGGCTCTGCAGCCGGGCCGTGTAGTAATAGGCGTCTTCGAGGGTCGGATCGTTATTGATGGCTTCTTTATAGAGATCAAGCGCAGACGAGGCGCTTTTTTGCGCTTCATATACTTTGCCCATGTCCACCATGATGGCGAAGTTCTGCGGATCCAGGCCGATGGCCGTGCCCAGGTATTGCAGGGCATTGTCGTTATTGCCGGTCAGATAATAGGCCCGGCCGCAGGCGGCCTGCGCATCGGCATTGTCGGGCAACATGCGCGCGGCCGACGTATAGGCGACCAGTGCATCCTGCGTGCGGCCGGCCTCTTCGTTCTGTTGGCCCTTCATCAGATACGACCATCCTGAATTGGGCATGGCCGGCCGCCGCGATAGAATGGCCTGGGCCTTGTCCGCGTGTCCGGTTTCCCGGTACAGCCTCCACAGACGATAGAGCGCCTCGTCGTTTTTAGGGTTCTCCCCCAGCAGGCGTTCATAAAGAGCTTCGGCCTTGTCGGTCTGCCCGTTTTTAAGATAGACCGAACCGAGTTTTGCCGCGGTGGCCGGATTGTTGCGCGAAATGTCAAGCGATTGCTGGTACCAGCTCGCGGCGTCCGCCAGGCGGTTGTCCGACACCGCGATGTCGCCCAGATAGTCGCAGCAGCGGGAGCATTCGCGGTCGGCGTTGATCGCCTTTTCAAGATAGGCTTTGGCGCTGTCGGGACTTCCCGATTCCATGTAAAGGATGCCGGCATAATACTGGACTTTCGGGTCCGATGCGCCGCCGGCAAGCATCGCTTTCTTAACATAAAAGAGCGCCTCCTTCTTTTTCCCCTGCTGATACGAGAGCTCGATCACCGGCGCGAGATAGGCGACGTTTTTCGGATCAAGCGACGCGGCGGACTGGAAGGCTTTCAAGGCGCCCGGAAGGTTATTTTCGGATTTAAGCGCCAGGCCGCATTGATAATTGGCATTCGCATTTTTCGGATCGGCCGCAATCGCGGCCTGCAGGTACGGTAGCGCCTGCCGCCATTGTTTCTGCTGGGCCTGGTACATGCCAAGTTCATAATTGGGCTCAAACCGCCGGGGGTCGGCCTTGTTGGCGGCCTCGTAATGCACCAGCATCAGCCCCTGGTTGTTCTGCTGCTTGTAAATCTGTGCGAGCTGAATATGGAGCTGCGCGTCATTCGGATATGAACGGCCGGCCGATTCAAGCACCGGCAGCGCCTCGGCAGTGCGCCCTTTGGCCAGAAGCAGGCCGCCCAGTTCGCGCCCCAGGACGCCATCTTTGGGCTTGAGCGCGGCGAGCCTGGTGAGCGTTTCAATGAGCTTATCGTCGCTTTTCAGCGCCCGCTGGCACGCGGCAAGCTGCAGCAACGGCACCGTGTCCTTGTCGTGGATGGATGCGGCGCGCTCGAGAGGCCATGCGGCCTTCCCCATCTCGCGGGAATTGACATACGACAAACCGAGCATCCAGTGGCAGTCGAAATTCCGCGGCATGAGCGCCGACGCCACCGTTAGCAGCTCCGCGGCGCGGGCGTATTCCTTTCTGGCATACAGAATGGAGCCGGCGTTGAAAAGCGCCGTTGAATCGGCCGAATTGCTTTTAAGGTAGCGCTGGTAGTACGTGAGCGCTCCCGCGTTGTCGCCTTTGCGCATGAGAGCATCGGCCTTGATTTTCTGCATCGACGGCGCCAGGGAGCCGAACGCCACCTGCGCCTTATCGATCACCGCCTCGGCGTCGGCCGCGGCGCCCGAGGCCGAAAGCAGAGCGGCCAGGCGCTCATAGTTGCGCTTGTCGCGGGGAAATGCTTCGATATTCTTGCGGTAGCGCGCAAGGGCCTGCGATTTCTGCGCTTTGGCCTCATACAGCTCGGTAAGGCGCCAGGCATACTCCTCGCGCTTGGGCGCGGATGAGAGCGCCATATAGCGCTCGTACATGGCGATCGCGCTTGCCGTGTCGCCGCCTTTTTCCGCGATCTGCGCGGCCTGCTCCACCGTCGGGGCATCGACGCCCGGTTGCGCAGCCAGCTTTTTAAGGTACGGAAGCGCATCGGTCTGTTTGTTCTGCAAAAGACAGGCGTCGGCCAGCATGCGCACCACGGAGGTCTGGGAAGCCTGCGGCTCGCCGAGCGCGCCAAGCAGCGCGATCACGCGCGGATAATTCTTTGCGGCAAATTCTAGCGACGCCAGATGGGTCGCCACCTCGGGATCCGATTTTGCCGCATCGAGATAACGCGCATAGGCGTCGCGCGCGCTTTTGTCCATGCCCGCTCTTTCATAATGCCGGGCGGCGCGCAGAACATACTGGGTCGCGCGCGCTTTGGAGGTGTCGGCGGTCGACAGCTTGAGACATGCCTCCGCCGCAAGCGTATCTCGTTTACCTTGCGCGTACAGGTCGGCCAGCTTGACAAGCGCATCCATATGCCCCGGCGCCGCGGCGCATTGCTCGTAGGCCTCGATGGCCCGCCCATTTGCCGACCGCGCTTTCCAGGCGTCGCCGAACAAGCACCATAAATCAGCGTCCGCTTTGCCCACCGCAAGACCACGCTTGAATGCCGCGTCGGCGTTCTGCAGGTCATCCCGTTTTATATACAGGCGGGCAAGCGTGAACCACGCATCGCCGTTTTTCGGATCAATGCCGGTCAGATCGGCATACGCCGCAAGGGCGCGGTCGATGCCGCCCGCTTCCAGTGAAAACTGCGCGATGGTGGTCGCCAGTTCTTTCGTAAGACCGGACTGCTTTTTTTCCGAAAGATAGCTCGTAAGCGCCGCGGCCTTGTCGCCGGCGGCCAGATGGGCTTCGGCGAGCAGTTTGTTGACATGCGGGTATGTCGGCTTTTCAGCGACGACCTGCTGCAGGTAGGTGATTGCCTCTCTGGGCTGTTTCTGGCTGCTCGCGATGTCGGCCAGCATCATGCGGATGCTGTTCTTCTCGGACGCCGCGGGCAGCACCTGCATCAGAAGCGGCCGGGCCTGATCGAATTTCTTTTTGCTGTAATAAAGGCCGGCCAGCAGACGGACGGCCTCCGGATCCTTCCCGCCCGTGGAGACATAGGTTTCCAGAAGCGGTAGCGCCCGGCCCGAATCGCCCAACTCGCATTCAAGCCTGCCAAGCCGGAGGCTGAAGGCCTGCTGTTGGCCGAACGCAGTGGTCCGGCCGCGCAACAAATCGCGCGCATCGGATTTCTTGCCGGCTCTTTCATAGGCATTCGCAGCGGTAAAGAGCAGGTCGAGATCATCGGTCTTTTTCTGCGATGCGGCCTGGTATTGCTGGGCCGCATGCAGCGGATCGTTCTTTTTCAGATAGAGCTGCGCCAGCAGCAGGCGGATGGAGACGCTGTCGGGCAGCAATTCGGCGGCGGCGCCCAGCTCTTTGATCGCCTCGTCGGTCCGGCCGAGTTGCGCAAGGGCCTTGCCTTTTTCGTGCGTGGCCACGGTATTGGCGGGAGATTGCTTGAGATAGCGGTCCGCAAAGTCAAGCGCACGCGCGGGCTGGTTTTCGCGGTTGCTCTGGCGGGCCATGAAAAGAAGCGCGTCGGCCTGGTTGGGGCTGCGCGCCAGCACCTCTTCATACGCGGCGCGCGCCTCCGTGTCTTTTTTCTGCGCTTCGAGGCATCCCGCCTTTTTCGCCAGAAGGTCCGAAGGGAGCGGACCGGATTTTTCCAATCCGCTCATGGCGCGCAGCGCTTCGGCGCATTTATTGGCCGCCGCATAGCCTTGCGCGGCCAGAAGCGACATCGAGGGAATAGGCACTGCCGCCGCGGCGATAAGCCGCTCCGCCGCGGACGCCGCTTCGGCATTCGCTCCGGCGGCGGCATAGGTGAGTGCGGCCGCATGCAGCGCCACCAGCGATCGTCCGCCCCGGGCCAGTTCATCGTACCGTCTGGCCGCGTCCGCCGGCGCGATGGTGCGGCCGAACCGGTCGCCCATGAGAACGGACCCCAGGGCGCTCAGCGATTTTGCATCGCCCTCCGCTGCCGCGGTTTTAAAGAACCGGGCAAGGGACGCCTCCGGCGTGATTCCCATATTGCCAAGGAATATCGTGATACAGGAATCAAGCATTTTCGGCGCCATTTCGGGCGCAAAGGTGCGCTCGAAGGTCTGGACGGTCCGCCAGTTCTTTACAGAAAAGAGCTCACCGAGATACTGGATGTCTTTACCCTCGGGCGCTTCGAATTGCTGGAGGAAAAGATAGGAGCAGCCATGCTGGGTCGCGTACGTCTTATAGTCCTCGGCCTCCAAAAGCGCGGTGACGTCGCCGAACCCCTTGATGGCGCGCGCCAGGGAATCGCGCGGCGCATAATTGATTTTGTCAACCGCCGACAGCCGCAGGTAGCAATACGCCTCTGCGAACGGGCCGAACCATTTGTCTTTCCGCTTGGGATCCAGTGAAATGTCCGACGACCGGGCGATGATCAAGCGGATGGCGCTGGATGCCGGCTTCGGCGCGGGAGCCGCGGGTACAGCGGCCGCGGGAGCTGCAGCCGCAGGCGAAGGCCTGGCCGCCGGCTTATTGGGCGCTCCAAAGGCAAAGCAGGCCAGAAGAACAGCGAGAAAACTGCTCATGCATATCGGACGGATGGTCGGCGGCATTGATTGCTTCCTTGCTGGATGTGGGGAACTTGAAACACCAAAGATAAATACAATATAGAATAGCGGCATGCAAGGGGGAAAACGGTTTGCCTTTTCCCGGGTTAACGCCCGGCTTACCCGGCTAGAACGGGCAAAACGAGCGAATGCGAGCACTTGGGGCCCCGTTCGCGTCATGGGCAACGCCTGGTTATGCGGCGCTTCAATTAGTATTTGTTCAGAATTCATTGACATCCCGAAGAACCGCTCGTCCTGAGCCCGTCAAAGGATGAGCGGCCATAGGGAAGCCGCTATGGTTCGACAAGCCTGCCCTGAGCAGCGTCGAAGGGCTCATCATGAGCGGATGAATGCGGTTCCAGCCAATTCTGAACAGATACTAATTAACGATGTTGAGCAGCAAGATGCTTGCCCACAATCTCTTCTTCTACACGCTCTGAAAGATAAACTTTCATCAGAGATTGATAGGGAATATCATGCCTATTAGCAAGCACCTTAATTCTTTCCAAGAGCGCTTCAGGCAAGCGCAAAGAGATGCTTCTGACGGAAGGCCGCAGCTTTGCAAAACGTAGTTTCTTTGCTTTTGACCAATCCAAATATCCCGTTGAGTCATGAGTTGACCAAAACTCACGCTCTTCATCTTCATTCTTAAATTTCGGGATTTGTTTCGGTTTCTGATTCTTCATATATTCTATTCTCCGTTCTTTTCTGCTCATATCACGAGCGGATATAGGCCTGATTTTCGTTCCTCGAATTGTGAATGAAACGAATAATTTTCTTCTATCAATTGTGCAACCGAGCGCATAATACCGTTTTTCCGTTGCTGAATGAAGCACATCTTCAAGAAGAAGAATTGGCTCGCTAAGAAAAACCTCTTCGCATTCCCACCATGGAACTTGATGCTTATCCCAATTTTTATGAATGTTGAATTCGTCCCAATCAAATCCAGTGCATTCATTAACCAGTCGGTAAATGTCCATACTTCAAATGTATATTATGGTAATACACAATGCAAGCATAGTTTACTTGTGTACTTTGGAACTGGCCAAGCAAAGATGATGCATCGTTCGTTTTTTGTTGCCGCAGAACGCCCGGGTTAAGCTGCTGGCTCCTGCGGCACCCTATAGACTTA